>Ga0187871_10001299_pt1 | contig 21942 bp, 21 predicted proteins | sample June2016WEW_16_1_FD_132988 | JGI IMG/M metagenome (GOLD analysis project Ga0187871, IMG submission 132988) | Peatland microbial communities from SPRUCE experiment site at the Marcell Experimental Forest, Minnesota, USA - June2016WEW_16_10 | ecosystem: Environmental > Terrestrial > Soil >...
CGCGCATCCTCCCAGGTGTTGAGGGTGGTTCGGTCGATCGGCTTCTGCTCCGGGTAGACATCCTGCACTTCCTTGATCAGCTCCTGGCGCTCCGCAAAAGCGGTCGTCAGCAGCGTCGGCACTCTGAAAATCCGCGAGGCCTTGGCAACCGCCTGGACGTTACTGATGACTTGGGAGGCATCGTGCGACCGCAGGGTCAGAAGCTGCAGGTACTGGTGGTCGATGAGCAGCAAAGCGTGGTTGTCGGGAGTCAGTAGATTGGATAGCGGACATAACGCTTTTCCTTCAGTTGAAATTGCACGCCGCAGCCGCGGAGCGTGCCCCGCACCGCACCACACAATAGGCCGCTCTCAGATGAGCGGCCATTTTGCAATTGGCGTGAATTGATCGGAATTGCGCTCGATCGCCCCGGATCAGCGGTAGTGGCCTGTTGGATCGCCTCACCAAGTCCCGGTGTTCGGCATCGAAGCCCAGGGTTCCCGAGGTGGTAGCGTGCCCTCCTGCAGCAGCTCGATCGAAATCCCATCGGGCGTGCGAATGAAGGCCATGTAGCCGTCACGCGGAGGACGGTTGATAGTGACGCCGGCAGCCATCAGCCGCTGGCAGGTCTCATAGATATTTTTAACCCGATAGGCGAGATGCCCAAAATTCCGCCCGCCGCGATACTCCTGCGGGTCCCAGTTATAAGTGAGTTCGACCTCTGCCGGTGCAATCTCACCCGGCGCGCCCACATCCTCGTCCGCCGCCAGGAAAATGAGTGTGTAGCGGCCCTTTTCGTTCTCCATACGCCGCACCTCCTTGAGACCGATCAGCTCAAAGAAGCGGATCGTCGCTTCGAGATCGGTGACGCGGATCATGGTGTGAAGATATTTGGTCATGCGCTCTCCTGTTCTCGTCAAACCTTCCGGGCCTAGGTTCCCGGCTGCGCCGCACTCACGCGCCATACGGTGTTCCCCACATCGTCCGCGACGAGCAGCGCCCCGCTCCGGTCCAGCGCGAGGCCCACGGGCCGTCCGTGGACCGTCTCATTGTCCTTGCCGAGGAAGCCGGTGACGACCGGCACCGGCTTGCCGACCGGCCGGCCGTTTACGATGGATACGAATATCACCTGGTAGCCGTTCAAGGGGCTGCGGTCCCAACTGCCGTGCTCACTGATGAAGGCGCCGTTCGCGAAGGCCGGCGACAAGTGCTGACCTTCGCTGAACAGCAGACTGAGCGGGGCGACGTGGGAGCTTAAGCCATAATCGGGCTTGATCGCTTCAGCGACGAGGTCCGGCCGCTGAGGGTGGACTCGAACATCGACATGACTTCCCCAATAGCTGTAAGGCCAGCCGTAGAAGCCACCCTGCCGGATCGAGGTCAAATAATCGGGGACGAGGTCCGGCCCGATCTCGTCGCGCTCGTTAACGACGGCGAACAACTGACCCGTCTGCGGCTCAAAGGCCACGCTGGTCGGATTGCGCGTGCCGGAAGCGAAGATGCGCTTGGCGCCGGTCAACCGGTCGACCTCGTAAATGGCGGCACGGCCCTCCTCGACGTCCATGCCGTTTTCGGTGATGTTGCTGTTTGAGCCCACGCCGACGTAGAGCTTCGAACCGTCCGCGCTCGCGGTCATCGACTTCGTCCAGTGATGGTCGAGCCGCCCCGCTGGAAGATCGGCGAGCTTCACGCCGGGCGAGGTGATCCGTGTCACCCCCGGCACATAGTTGAAGGCGAGGATCGCGTCGGTATTGGCGACGTACAGCGTGTCGCCGACGAGCACAATTCCATAGGGCGAGTGGAGATGGTCGATGAACACCGTCCTGAGCGCGGGCTTGCCGTCACCGTCGGCGTCCCGCAGCAACGTGATGCGATTGCCGCCCTTTGCGGCGGCCCCGGCCCGCGCCTTCACCTTTCCGGCGATGAAGTCCTTGGGCCGAAAAGGCTCGGTGCCCGGGCTGTTGCTCTCGACCACCAGGATATCGCCGTTGGGCAGGGTATAAAGAGTGCGCGGGTGCTCGAGCTCTGTCGCGATCGCCTCGACCTTGAGACCTGCGGGAACGGTCGGCATCTCGCCGGCGCTCCAACCGATCGCCTTCGGAACGCTCATGGGCGGCAGCAGATAATCGTGGGGTTCGGGCAAATAAGGGTCCGGGCCATATTGCCGGTCCGGGTCGCCGCCCTTCGAACTGCACGCCGCCAGGGCGACGAACGAGATCAGCGCGGCGCTCAGGCGAAGAGATGTCGTTCTCATGCGCGATCCTCCGTCGAGCGGCTCATCACGAGACTCCATCCTCGCGCGCCGGCGATGAGCAGCAGGATGGCCGACACTGCGGACAGCACGATCCCTTGCGGTACCACGGAGGTCCACGCGTCGCGGCTATGCACGAACGCGTTGACCAAAGACAGCAAGCCGGCCGCGGCAACCAGGATGAAGGAACCCATGTTGAGCCGGCGGGCGCGGCCTGTCGCGAAGTCGATCAGCAATAACATGACGGCGAGGAGCGTGATGATCAGGCCGATCGTGATGAGCCAGGCGGAGAAATTTGCCCACTGCCAGAGCGCCGTCGTGTAATAGAGGTAGTCGGTGCCGAACGCGGCTATCAGCAGGACCCCACCTGCGCCGATGAAGCCGCGGTGTAGCAGAGCTCGTGCGCGGTTGTGGCCAATCGGGCTGCGCATCAGAAACACTCCCAGGGTCGGTTAGTGAGAGCCCGGCGCGCCGGACTCTGCGGCGAGAAGCGCCTCTACGCGGTGCATGTGGTCGTCGATCTTCGGCAACGTCTCGCGGGCGTAGGCTTTGAGCGCCAAGTTCGAGCCGTTCTGGATTTCCCAGCGATACAGAGCGTCATTGGCGTGCTGATAGTCGAGCTGGCTGCGCACGTAGTCGCGGTCGAATGCCGCTCCGTGCTCGCCGACCAGGATCCTGACCTGGTTCTTGTACGCACCGGAGAGTAGGTCCGCGGGCGGCGGCTCCAAGTCCATCTTCTGCAGAAGGGCCAGCAGATTCTCCTCGACCGCTACGTGGCTGCTGTCCATGAGCTTTGCGTAATCACGCACTGCCGGGCTGCGCGCGTGTGTTTCGCCGAGTTTGCCGGTGTCGATCTGGAAATGGTTGCCGAGGTTGGTCTGGGCGATGAAAGCGTAGTCCACCGGCGCGAGTTGAACGGATTCGGAGGTCCCCGCGCTTACCGCGCCCGCGAGCGCGAGGAACATCGCGGCGGCTGTGGCTGAAGCAGAGTATTTCACGGCGGACCCCGAATTAGCGGATTGTGGGTGCTATTTCCCACGACGGGGGTTACCACGCAGTTTCGACAGCCTTCCCGGATGTTCCAACTGAAATGCCGCCCGAACAGGCGCGAAAATCCGCTTCCCGCGAGGCGCTCCCCATCCGCCGGAATTTGGCGAGCTACCTATCTACCGCCAAATCCGCGCCGCCGGCGCCATACATTCTCATGAACGTACCGGCCGCTTGAGCGGCCTGCGCGCGGATTTCGGCAGCAGTCGGCGGGCACGTCAAATTCAAAAGCCGCTCCAGATACCTCGAGCCCCTGCATAGCGCTAAAAACTCGTCGGCGGCGAGCGCGCAGTCGGACGCGTTGATCCGCCCTCTGGCGTTGCAGGCCTCGAGATAGCTCGCGAGCCCTTCACGCCCACGGACCGGACCGAACGCATAGAAGATGCGGCTGAGTTGCGGATTTCGATGCGACTCCACCGCCAGCTCCCTGACCAGCTTGACCCCCTGCTCGGAACACAGAGGCGCCAGATACTGCTCCGCGAAGGCCGTCAGGCTCTCGGTGGGACACCCTTCCCGTATCGCCCCTACCATCCGATCCGCCCAGCACGTACAAAAGTCGCGCACCATCGCTTCGAACAGTTCTTCCTTGTTTCCAAAATAGTTATACAAAGCGCCCTTCGCTCCACCGAGACGCGCCGCGATCCTCGACATGGTTGTGGCGGTATAGCCGCTCTCGAAAAATACCTGGCGCGCGGCGTCGATAATGGCCTCGCGCCGCTGGTTACGTTTGCGAGCAACAGTCACCATCTGACTCCTGATGGTTCCAGGTCAGATGACTCCGCCGCCCGAGGCGAGACACAGCTTCACCGTATCGGCATAGCGTTGCGCGCGCGCTTGGACCAGGCCGAGCTCGGCCAGCTGCTGCAGCCGCTGAGCGGTCAGGATCTGTACGATTCCCGCATTGCCGACCTTGTAGCCTTGCCGAACGAGCTCGAGAGCCGAGTCCGCGGAGGCAAGCGCTTGTTGCTGGCTCTGCAGCGAATCCGCATCGTTTTGCAATCCGTGGAGGGTATCGGCCACCTGACCGAACGAAGCGATCACGGTCTGCTGGTAGTTGGCAAATGCCGCTCGATAGGCGTCCTCCGCGGCCCGGCGCTTTGCCGAGAGTGTGCCGCCGTGGAAGATGGGCGCGGTGAGGCCGCCGAGGAGACTCCACGCCGGCGCCGTGCCGCCGCTGATGATGCCCTGCTCGGCCAGGCCGGCATTCAAGGTGAGTCGCGGATACATGTCGGCGGTGGCCACCCCGACCGCCGCACTCGCTTCGTGCAACTGCGCTTCGGCGGCACGGATGTCGGGACGCACGCGCACCAGCTCCGAGGGCAGGCTCAATCTGAGCTCTACCGGCAGATTCAGGCGCTCCAGTGCGAAATCCGGCGCCGACCACGATGCCGGAGAGCGCCCGATGAGGACCGCCAAAGCATCCTGCGCGACATTGAGTTGCTGGCGTAACGGGGGCAGAAGCGTGCGGTCACTGTCGCGTTGACTCCTCGCGCTCAGCACATCGATGTCGGAAACCACGCCTGCTGCGCGCGCGTGTTGCACCAGAGCGAGGGTCTTTTCATCGGACTCCAACACGTGCTGCACCACTGCGATTTGCGCCCGCAAGGCCGCGATCTGCAGGGCTTGCAGCACCGCGTTGCCGCTTACGCTCAACTGGGCCGCATTGAGCTGCTCGCGTTGATAAGCCGCCGCTGCGCTCGCCTGTTCAACGCCGCGCTTGACCCCGCCAAAGATATCGAAGTCGTACTTGACATCCACCCCCATCGAATACGCCGAGAAAACCGGGTAGGTCCTGCCTTCGGGACCCAGAAACGCGGCGCCATATCGCGTGCGTCCCACGCTGCTGACTGAGTCGATCTGGGGATATCGCTGCCCGTTGGCCGCGGCGATCATTTCCGCCGCGCTCGCCAGGTTGGCGCGGGCGATCTCGAGCGTTGGGTTGTTCTTGAGCGCCAGTTCGACCACTTGGTCGAGCTCGGGCGACCGCAGGGAAGTCCACCAATCGGCCCGGGGCGAGGTGCCGATCGCAAGGCGCTGCTCCGGGTCGAGCGGCCCGGCGGATCCGAACGCCTGTACGGGCGCGGCGGTGTAGGTCTTCTCGGAAGGTGGCTTCGGGGCGACGAAATTCGGGCCCGCCGCGCATGCTGTCAGGGAACCGATCGCGAGAACCAAGACGGTCAGGTGTCGTAACCCATGCAGTGTCGATTTCATGTCAGTGTGCCTCTCCGGCCGCTTTGGCCGCGCCCTTTTTCAAAAAGAATATGCCGATCAGCGCAAATCCCAGTAATGCGCTTTGTAAAATAACCGTGTCATCGAATGCCATGATCGTCGCCTGACGGCGCAGCACTCGCGCGGTGGCGATCGCCGCCTCGTGCTGTGCAAGCGCGGGAGCGGCGGACAGACGCTCCCCGAAGAACGCGGCAAGATGCGCGAGCCGCGCTCGCGCCGCTTCCCCGAGCAGCGACACCTGTGAGGTCAGGATGTCGGAATGGAACTGCTCGCGCTTGGTGAGAAACGTTTGCAGCAAGGCGATGCCGATCGCACCACCCAGGTTGCGCACCATGTTGAACATCGCGGAGGCGGATCCTGCGTATTCGTGCTCGATTCCCGCAACGGCCATCGCGGACAAGGGCATCATCACCATCGATTGCGCGACCGCGCGCACCAGGCTCGATGCCAAGAACTGCGGGCCCGAGAAATCTCCCGACAGATGGGTGGCAAGCAGGCTCCCGAATATGAACAGAATATAGCCCGCAATCACCAGGTACTTCGGAGCCACGACCTTGATGACCTTGGGCATGATCGGCAGGATGAGCAGTTGAGGCAGACCGATCCAAATGAGCACCTCGCCGATCTGCTCGGCGTCGTAGCCTTGCACTCGCGCGAGATAGAGCGGGACGATGTAAACCCAGCCGTACATCGACAAACCGAAAAAGAAGTTGGCGATCGACCCCAGCCCGAAATTGCGCCGGGCGAACAGTCGAAGGTGCAGGAGCGGAGATTTGCGCTTGAGTTCGATCAGCGTGAATAGAGCCAGGGATACTGCGGCGACGATCGAGAGCCGCAAGATCCACGGCGCACCGAACCAATCGTTCTTGTTGCCCTCCTCCAGCACCGTCTCGAGCGTGCCGAGGCCGATCGCGATGGTGGCAATGCCGAGCCAATCACCGCGACGCAGCTCACCCAGCTGCCGAGGCGTGGCATCGAGGGAGAACCACAACATTCCAAACATGACCGCGCCGGGCAGAATGCTGACGTAGAAGATCGACTGCCAGCCGAAGGTGTCATTGAAATACCCGCCGACCACCGGTCCGATCGACGGAGCGAAGATGGCGGAGACCGAATATATCGTGAGGCCGATCGGATGTTTCGACGGCGGCAGGCGTGTCATGATGATCGAGAAGGCGAGCGGAATCAGCGCACCCCCCGCCAATCCTTGCAAGGCGCGCACCACAATCATTTGCTCGAGATTGCTGGTAAAAGCGCACGCCACGGTGAGCACCAGGAAGAAAAATGTGCTTCCGAGCAAGTAGGTTCGCAGCGACAGGATGCGAGCCAGCCAACCGCTCATCGGGATGACGATGATCTCGGCGACGAGGTACGCGGTGACGATCCAGCCGCCCTCGTCGGCGCCCGTGCCGATCGCCCCCTGGATGTCGGCAAGCGAGGAGCTCACCACTTGAATATTCAAGATCGCAAGGAAGGCGCCGAGACAGGCCCCGATTACGGCAATCCAGGTTTTCCTGTCGACGACGGCGCCCGGGGCGGCGGGCGTCGCCGCGGTACGGGCGCGGTCCGCTGCAGGGGCGGTGAGTACGGTGGCCATGATTATCCCGCAGTCCCTGCGCCGACTCCGGAATTGGTTGCGGACGGCTTGGTATCCACCGAGACGGTGACGGACATGCCGGGGCGCAGACGGCCCAGCAATTGCCCGTCGTTGTCGATCAGCAGCTTGACCGGCACACGTTGCACGATTTTGGTGAAGTTGCCGGTCGCGTTGTCGGGCGGCAAAAGGCTGAACTCCAGGCCGCTCGCGGGGGCGAGACTTGCCACCCGCGCCACCAGTTCATGGTTGGGAAAGGCATCCACGGCGATCCGCGCCGTATCGCCCGCACGCATGTTCGTGAGCTGCGTCTCCTTGAAATTGGCGACGACGTAGGTTCGGCGAAGCGGTACGAGCTCCATGAGTTGCGTACCCGCCTGCACGTATTGCCCCACCCGGATCGATCGGGCGCCCACGGTCCCGTCGATCGGTGCACGAATCGTCGCGTAGCTCAGATTGAGCGCCGCTTGATGGCGCACCGCCAGCGCGTGCGCGAGTTCCGCGTCCGCCAGTGCCTTTTGGGAGTTGATGACCCCGACTTGCCGACTCGCCGTGGCCGCTGCAGCTTCCTCGCGCGCGACGAGCGCTGCCTTTTCAACATAGTCGGCCGAGGCATCATCCGATTGCTCATCGGAGCCGTAGCCGACCTTGGCCATTTCCTGCCGGCGCTCCTCGTTACGCTTGGCGAGGGCGCGCGCTGTTTTTGCGACTGATACGTTGGCATCCGCTTGCTTGATCACGGATTGCTGGACGGCGAGTTGAGCGGTCAGGTTGACAATCGAATCCTTTGCGGCAGCGACACTGGCATCCGCCTCGTCGAGCGCCGTCTGCAGGTCCCGGCTATCGATGCGCGCAAGCACCTCCCCCGCCCGCACCGACTGGTTGTCATCGACCAGGACGCTCGCCACGTAACCCGAAACCTTGGGCGCGATCGTCGAGGAGTCCGCCTGGACGTAGGCGTCGTCGGTCGATTCTACGAAGCGGCCGACGGTCCAGTAGTGATGACCGAATGTCACCCCGGCGGCGAGCACGGCAACGATGAGTGCGCTGATGCCGAAGCGGGTCGCGAGCAGCTTGATGCGCGGCCGCAGGTCCGAAGCAGCGGCACTTTCCTTGAGGGCGGTATCGGCGACGGCGAAGTTCGGGTCGACGGATGGGCTGGTGGCGTTCATCGGATTCTCGTGGTTTCCAAAAATGGTAGGGATATTAAATACGCGCCCTATTCGAGCTGGTAGCCGGCGCGTACGGATGGTAGCCTTCCATTATTCGGAAGGAGCCGTCCCTTGGCCGATGAAATCAGCGATTTGCGTCTGTTTACTCGCATGGTCGCCGCGGGCAGTTTGTCGGAGACCGCACGACGCACCTACAGCTCGCTCCCGGCCATGAGCCGCCGGCTGGCCGCGCTGGAGGCACGCTTGGGAGTGCGCCTGATCAAGCGCGGCCCGCGGCGCTTCACCTTGACCGAGGAAGGAAGCCTGCTTTACGACCGGGCCGTGCACATCTTGAGCGAGCTGGACGAGGCCGAAGCCGAAGCGAGCGCCAAGTCGAAGACACCTCGAGGCCGTCTACGAGTCGGGGCACCCCTGCAGATCGGCCGCCAGCGCATCGCGCCTTTGGTGGCTGACTTCACGAAGCAATACCCCAGCATTCAGGTCGAGCTTTTATTGAACGATGCCAAGCTCGACGTTCTAGGCGATGAGCTGGATGTGGGACTGCACGTCGACCTGCCCAGCGACGGCAACGTCATATCACGGGTTCTGATTGCCAGCCGGCGCGTCGCCTGTGCCGCGCCTGAGTACCTGGCTCGGCATCCCGCACCGTCCGTCCCCGCAGAGTTGCGTGACCATGACTGCATTCGCTACGTACGCGGCCGGCACGTCATGGACCGCTGGATTTTCATGGAGAGCGGCAAGGTCACGGAGACTCACATTCGCGGCACGCTCTCCACCAACAACGCCGAGGTGATGCACGCGTGGGCGCTTGCCGGACGCGGCGTGGGACTGAAGGCGCTGTGGGATATCGAGGATGACCTGCGAACCGGCCGACTCATCGAATTATTGGCCCCTTACGCCTGCGATGAGCTCAAACTCTATGCCGCGTATCCGTCGCGCCAGTATCTTCCGCCGCGTACGCGAGTGTTCATCGACTTCATGGCGAGAAGTCTTGGTGGTTCGGGCAGTTCGCCTCTTCTGGGCTTTGCCTAATTATTCACCGGCGTGGCGAGAGGTTCGCCTTTGTCGATAATCCAAGTCGAGAGCGCCATTCCGCCCTCGCCGCCAGGCACCGTCGCGAGATTATGAATCACGCCGCGCGCATTGAAGAAGGTGTCGCCGGTCTTGAGGATTCGATCGGGCTGACCTTTGATTTTGAGCACTAAGGGCCCTTTGAGCACGTAACCGAATTCATCTCCGGGATGAGTATGAAAGCCGGTCGCGCTGCCGGCCGGCAATACCGCGGTGCCCAACAAAGCCTCCTTCCCGGGTACTCCCGATTGGTCGTGACGTTCGAGGATCGTCCGTACGGGTGCCGACGCCGGCGCAGATGCGGGCTCGCCGGCGAATGCATTTAGCGAGATCGACAGAATCGTAACGAAACCGAGCTGGTATAAGGGCGGCATGGGAGTTCTCATTTGTCTGTAAAAAAAGCCGGGCGCTTATCATACAGGCGTCCGCCGTCCCTCGACCGGCTATAAACACACTTCAAAAACACCTACCCTTGCCGGCGTGGTTGCAGCGCCGAGATCAGCAAGCGGAAGGAGTGATCACTGAAATCGGAAATCGCGACGCCCTGCCGCGCCAGATCCGCAGCCTTCGCGATCACGAGTTGGGTGACGCCATGGGTGAACGCCCATAAGCTGAACGCCAGCAGCAAAGGATCGCCGACATCCGCGCGAATACTGCCGTCCCGAATCCCGGATTCGATCACCTCGACTACCCGAGCGATCACCTGGTCGCCGGCAACCCGGCACGCACTTTCATTTGCGCCCGGTTCGACCCCCATCGAGCGCGACTGAAACCTCGAGCAGAAGTCAAAATAATGCGGAAATTCCAGCGCATATCCCGTGTACGCGCGGCCAATGGCTTCCACATGCTCCAAGCCCGAGCCGGGTCCACCGACCGCTGCCCCGAAGCGATCCCGCAGCAGCTGCATGGCCCGCTCGCCGATGGCGAACAGGAGATCTTCCTTGTCATGAAAATATACATAGACGAGTCCACGCGACAGTCGCGCACTGCGCGCCACCTGATCGACGGTGACCGCCTCCCATCCCGTTTTCGCATACAGCGCCTCGGCCGCGTCCAGAATTTCTGCGCGCCGCCGCTCCTTTTCTTCACCCCGACGTTGCGAAATGTACGACATTGATTGAACGGTAGTCAGTTGTTGACGCCATGTCAACCGAGAGGCTTTACATTGGGGAAATCGCGACGTACTAATTCTTCCGACGCACCTCCTAGCCTTGGACCTACACCGACTTGGCAGTGCGAAGCCTAAGCTGGGACAGCGGACCGGCCGTTCCGCTCAGAGAGGACACCGATTACGTTGGAAGCACCTGGAACCATAGCCATAAGCTCCGGCAATCCGATGGAAGCTGCGGAGCGCACGGGGTCGAGGCGGACCGCCCGCCAAAGTAGCATTCATGCCGGGAGCATCCAACATGGCGAGAATTGAGCCTGCTTGGATAGCGGCTTGTCGCAAGGGTATCAATCGTTTGGTTAGAACCTCTTCCGTGTCGCAGACGACGCACAGCTACCTGGACGTTTTGTTTACCGAGAGGGAACGCGCGCAAGTGACGCTCGACTCCATCGGTGATGCAGTAGTTAGTACGGATTTTGCGGGACATGTCGCGTATCTAAACAAGGCCGCAGAACGACTCACGGGGCTTGCGGAAGCCGTCGCATGCGATCGGCCCATCGGCGAAGTTCTTCGTCTCATTGACTCCGAAACCGGCGAGCCGATCGGCAATCCAGCTACGGAAGCCATCATCGAGAATCAGAAGCGCTCGGGCGGCGCAAATTGCCTGCTCTTGCGAAGCGATAACACTCGCGTGCCCATAGATATCTCTGCGACCCCGATCCACGATCGGACGGGTGGCGTGGTGGGCGCGGTCATCGTGGCCCATGATGTGACTGCCGCCCGTGGATTGTCCGAAAAGCTCGCGCGCCTTGCGCTCTACGATCATCTAACCGGTCTGCCTAACCGTACCCTCTTCTCCGATCGGCTGGATCAGGCCATCAGCTCGGCGAAACGGAGCGGAAGCCCGTTCTCTCTGCTGTATATCGACCTCGATAAGTTCAAGGAAGTCAATGACACGCGCGGTCATGAGGCGGGAGATGAGTTGCTTCAGATGGCCGCTCACCGTTTGATTGGCTGCGTACGCGAGTCCGACACCGTAAGCCGACAAGGCGGCGATGAATTCTTGGCGCTGCTCATGGATTGTTCGAGCGAGAGCGCCGCCATTCCGTGCGCAAGGAAAATTGTCGACGCGCTGAGCGCACCCTACAAAATCAACGGCGAGCAGCTGAAGCTCTCCGCCACGGTCGGAATCGCGCTTTATCCCTCGGACGCCGCCGAGCGACTTTCCCTGATAAGGGCGGCCGATACGGCCATGTATAGGGCGAAGTGCGCCGCTCGCGGATCCATCGTGCGCTTTTCGCCGGATCCACCGGACATCGTCATGGCTGGGAGCGCGTCCAGCAGTTTCGGGGCAAGCAATACGGTAAAGCACGGCGACCCGCCGGTACGCTAAATCCAAGGATCGCACCAGGAAGTGCGGTCGATGAGGACATCGAACCTGGCAGCCGGGCGCCCGCCTGCAGAGCCGGGACTCAAAACCCGCTTGGCTCGAGCAGGTACCGGTCTGCCGCGTCCCTTGAGGTAGAATCACCGCAGATGTCCAACGATGCAATCCGATGGAGCAAGCGACCGGCCACCGAGGACTACACGGCCGCGCTCGACTACCTGTCCTTGATCTTCGCCACTCCACAAGCCAAGCGGTTGGTAGGCCGTCTGCGAAATTCACGGCCCATCAAACGAGCGGCAAAGGACTTGCTGCGCGCAAGCACGTTGCCGGTACTCCCGTCCGAGGATGCGGCAGTTGCCAAAGAGCTGAAGAAGATTCAGAAAGCCAAAGCCTTATCTCCCATCCTCCTGGTGCAGGGAGATTCATCCAGAGGCGCAGCACTGATTATTGCCGACGGATACCACCGGATATGCGCCGCCTATCATGAGGATGAAAGCTCCGAAGTCGTTTGCTTGATGGCGGGCCGCTGAAGCCCGCTGCCCTCGCATTACTACCCTGGTGCCGTGAGCACCATTCTCATTCCGTGGCGGGCGCGTAGCGTAATGAGGCCCTGAGGCTCGACAGGATGCCCTGCCGCGAGACGCAAACGGTAGCGCTGCGCGATCGTCGCCAGCAGCAGGGTCGCCTCGGTCGTGGCAAAGGCCGCGCCGATGCAGATACGACGCCCCCCGCCGAACGGAAGGTATGAGAAGCGCGGTCGCGCAGCAGCGCGTTCCGGTGTGAACCGCTCCGGGTCGAATCGGGCGGGATATTGCCACAGCTTCTGATGCCGGTGGAGCACCCACGGGGCGATCAGCACCGTCGAACCTTTGGGCACGGGCGTGCCTGCCAGGATGTCGTCGCCGACCGCCTCGCGCGTGATGGTATGCACCGGCGGGTAGAGGCGCATCGACTCGTCGATGACCATTCGAGTGTAGCTGAGCTTGCTCAGATCCTCCGAGTTGGGAGCGCGTCCGTTGAGCGCCGATCGGAGTTCGGCGTGCAGCTTTGCTTCTTCGGCCGGATGTTGTGATAACAAATACCAAGTCCAGGTCATCGCCATTGCCGTGGTTTCATGGCCGGCCATGAATATGGTGATGACCTGGTCGCGCACTTCCTCTTCGCTCATACCTCCGCCCGTTTGCTCGTCGCGCGCCGCGATGAGGCGCGCCAGCAAGTCGCTTGGCCCTTGCTTCGGGCCGCTCGATCGCGACTTGATCAAACGGTCGATTTCTTCATCGAACTCCCTGAGCGCGCGATCGGCAACCCTCAGCCGAGGTAGACCTGCCAGCCACGCCGGCCAACCGAGAAAATCCATCATGTTCGGGCGCATCTTCGCCTGATAGCGGCCGGCGCCGCGTTCCATGATGGCGACGATGTGATCGGAGTCCGACGAAAACATGGTGCGAGAGATGATATTGAGCGTTAGCTGCATCATCGCCAGGGAGACGTCGACACTGGCGCCCATCCCGAGCTTGCCCCATTCCGTCATTAATTCCTCCGCGGCACCGGTCATGAGCGGCGCATAAGAGGCGACGCTGCGAAGATCGAAGGCTGGGGACATGATGCGACGGTGTTGCCGCCACGTCTCTCCCTCCGAGGTGATCAGCCCTTTGCCGAGGCCTGGCTCGAGAAGGCGGCGAGCGATCTCGGTCTTTCGATAATTTGCGGCGTTATCGAGGAGCACGTGCTTGATCGCCGCCGGGTCGTTGACCAGGAATCGGCGGTGTCCCAACAGCGTTCTCTCGACCACGTCTCGCTCGTAGGCGTCTTGGGCGTAGGTTGCGATCAAGCTGTCGCGTAGCACGCGAAAGTACTCGAGCAAGGGCAGAGATTCCAGCCGCGGTGCCGGTGCGGCCAACTGAGGAGCGGGTACCGGGTCGTTCAGCGTTGTCATTCGCTCAATCTCCCGTGCTGCGCCCCATTTGCCATACGAGCTCGTGCGTCGGGGCTGACGCACGGGGAATTTAGTGTATTTTAACCGCACAAGGACGGTCTATTCATGGAAAACCTCGATCTATATGTCGTCATCGTCTATATGGCCGGCATCCTGGCGGCGGGATTCTGGGCGCGGCGCAAGGCGACGAATCAGGAGCAATTTCTGGTTGCCGGGCGTTCCGTTGGCCCGACACTCTACGCAGGTACGCTGGCCGCGATCGTCTTGGGCGGAGCCTCGACGGTCGGCGGGGTCAAGCTCGGCTATGAATTCGGAATTTCCGGCATGTGGTTCGTCTTCATGTTTGGACTGGGGATTCTCGTGCTGAGTGTTTTCCTCGTGGGACGCATCTTGGAGCTGCGGCTGTACACCGTTCCCGAGCTGCTCGAGCGACGCTACACGGCCTCGGCGCGCGTCGCCGGCGGCGCGGTCATGGTGGCCTACGATCTGATGGTGAGTGTCACGGCGACGGTCGCGGTGGGCTCCGTGATGGAGGTGATCGTCGGCATTCCGCGCACGCCGGCGATCCTATTGAGCAGCGCCGTCATGGTGGCATATTCCGTGCTCGGCGGCATGTGGTCCCTGACGCTCACCGACATCATTCAGTTCGTGATCAAAACGGTCGGTATATTCTTCGTCCTGCTACCCGGAGCCATTCTTCACGCCGGCGGTCTCGCCGGGATGCATGCCCGCCTGCCGGTCGAGTTCTTCTCGTGGACGAATATCGGCTGGAGCAAGGTGACTTCCTTCTTCATGCTGTATTTCTTCGGGATCATTATCGGTCAGGACGTGTGGCAGCGAGTGTTTACGGCACGCAGCGTGCGCGTCGCCCGTAACGGCGGCCTCGGGGTCGGTCTGTATTGCCTCTTTTACGCGCTGGCCGGCGCGGTGATCGGCATGGCGGGACGGACATTCCTGCCGCCGTTGGCCGACGCGGATTCCGCCTTTGCGGAAATCGTCAACGCCGTCCTGCCTGTGGGTCTTCGCGGGCTGGTGTTGGCGGCGGCGCTGGCGGCCATTATGTCGACCGCGAGCGCATGCCTGTTGGCCTCATCGACGGTGCTCCTCGAGGACGTGTACCTGCCGCTGCGCAAACTCAAGAGCAAGGGCTCGGTGGCTCAGAGCCGGGTCGTCACCTTGGCGCTCGGTGTGGCCATGACCTGGATGGCCTGCGTCATGCACGACGTGATTGCCGCCATCACGGTGGCCTATGACTTGCTGGTGGGCGGACTGCTCGTGCCCATCGTCGGCGCCATGCTGTGGAAGCGCGGGACCGCGCGCGCCGCGCTCGCCTCGATCGCAGTGGGTAGCGTGCTCGTCGTGGTCATGCTCGCGCTGCGCGGCCTGAACTCGGACTTCCCGATCTACGCGGGCCTCGCCGGCAGCGTCGTCGCGTATGTGCTCGTGAGCTTGACGCCCAACCGCCGAGAAATCGAGCCCGTCACGGGTTGAACACGAAGGACATGATCATGAAGGACAAGAGCTACGTTAAACACGATCTCGCCACGGCAGCGCCCTATGACCCGATGAAGGAGCCGCGCTACACCGAACTCGCAACCTTCATGCGAGCCCCCCTCGCCACCGCGATGGAGAATGTCGACATCGGATTGATCGGCGTACCCACGGACTTGGGCGTGACCAACCGACCGGGCGCGCGTCATGGCCCGCGCGAAATCCGCAATGCCTCGAGCCTCATGCGGACCTTCAATTTGGGGCTCGGCATCGCACCGTACGAACTTTGCCGGATCGCCGATCTCGGTGATGTGCATTTGGAGCATCGCTATGATCTCGAACGACAAGTGGTCGAGATCGAGGCCTTCTATCGCAAGATCAAGCAGGCAGGCGTACTTCCCATAAGCGCCGGCGGCGACCACTCCATCACCTACCCCATCTTCAAGGCGATCGCCGCCGACGCGCCGATCGGCATGGTGCACATCGACGCCCACACCGATACCTGGGCGGAATTCGGCGGATCGAAGTTCACTCACGGTGCACCGTTTCGTTTGGCCGTCCAGGATGGCCTGCTGGATCCGAAGCGCACGATCCAGATAGGCATCCGCGGCAGCCAAAACACGCTCGACGGCATCGAGTTCTCGAAGGATCACGGCATGCGCGTGATCTTCATCGAGGAGTTCGCGACCTTGGGCGTCGAGCGCGTCATCGCGGAAGCCCGAAGAGTGGTCGGCGATGGACCCACTTACATTTCATTCGATGTCGACGGGCTGGATCCGGTGTATGCGCCCGGCACCGGCACGCCGGAGATTGGCGGAATTACCACCCGCGAGGCCGTCAGCCTCCTGCACGGATTGCGCGGCCTGAATCTGATCGGCGGCGATGTGGTCGAGGTAGCTCCGCCCTACGATCAAACCGGCAATACCGCCCTGGTGGGCGCGAGCATCATGTTCGAGATCATGTCTCTGGTTGCGGATCGTCACTTTGGCCGGCGCAACCCTGGGTAGCAGCAAAGCCGAACGCTGAAAGTCGGAGGCTTCGGCGCCCCGCCGAGATAAGCGCCCTCCTTTTCATTTCTTTACCTCATGGTCTTCCGGAGAGACTTGTTCATCCGTGGAACCCGATGGGAACGATGGAGTCAAATTCGCTTAACTTGATTATCGAGTACTCCACCGGCCACGGAGCTGTGACTAATGCACCTATCGCGTCAATCCACATTCATCGAGGGCGAGTTCGTCGTCCTCGTTTTGGTGTCGGCACTCATTGCGGCGCTCATCTATCGAGCCTTGTGGTCGCGTCGGCCCCTCTCCCGTACACGAGCGCTGATATTTGGTCTCACTCTCATTGTTCTTGCCGGCGTAGATGTGTTTCTACTGAGAATGTTGGCGAGTTTGTCGAGGGTGTCGGGGTCGATCTTCGACAGGTTCGTATTCGACTCTGAATTGACCGTCGCACTCTACATACTACCGACGCTATTCGCCGGCACGGGAATCAATGTCGTATCGCATCTCGTGATTCATCCGCTGGCGCTCGATCGGAATACGAGACGAGCGTATGGCCCGGACCCGGTGGGAGCGACGCAACAGCCGGACCAAAGTCCGTGAAATCGTGAAGGATCGGTTCCCCGCTAACGCAACTGCACCCATCGGCCATACGCCGGCCAGTGCACCCGACGGATCGGCGCGAGCGACCGGCGCGAGGATTCTTCTCATCGACGACGATGTCGAACTAATCGAGATGCTAAAGAGCTACATGGAAGGAGAAGCATTTGCGGCCACCACCATAAACGTTGCGGCGACCGGTGTCAGAGCGGCGCTGTCCGGTGACTACGACGTGGCGGTCCTCGACGTGATGATGCCGCACATGAGCGGGATCGATGCATTGAGGCGAATCCGCATGAGCAGCCTGATCCCGGTGGTTATGCTTACGGCGAAGGGAGAGGATACCGACTGCATAGTCGGCTTGGAGCTCGGCGCCGACGACTATGTGGCGAAACCCTGCACGCCTCGCGAACTGGTTGCGCGCATCCGCGCAATTCTGCGTCGTACCCGAATCCTGGAAGGTATCGAAACGGCATCTGAAGTGGTCGGCTCCGGACAACTAAAAGTTTTTCCACGCCAGAGACGAGCCGAATGCTCTGGCAAATCGCTTGCTCTTACCGGCGCCGAGTTCAATCTGCTCGAGGTGCTGGCGCGCCATGCAGGTGAGCCGGTGAGCAAGAGCATTTTGTCCGAGCAGGCTTTGGGCAGGCCTCTTTCCCGCTTTGACCGTAGTATCGACGTGCATGTGAGCAGTATTCGCCGCAAGCTAGGGGCCATGCCGGATGGCCGCTCGTGGATACAGACCGTGATGCGGGAAGGTTATCAGCTGCTTACGCAGTGAAGCATGAGCCGCCTATTCTGGAAGTTCCTTCTTTTCTTTATGCTGGCGCAGCTGGTGAGCACGGCATGTGCGATGGCATTCTGGCTTCGCCATGGCGTGCACTTGCCGAGACCTCCGGTGCAAGTGATGGCGGGCGGCGTATTTGCGAGTCTGGGAGTTGCCTCCTTGCTCGCGTGGTATGTATCGAAGCCGATCCGCGCTCTGCGCCGCGCGTTGAAGGCGGCCGCCCACGGAGACCTCGAAATCCGCATCGCGGGCCACGTCGCGCGCAGACGCGATGAGCTGGCTGACCTTGGACGCGATTTCGATATCATGGCCGCGCGCCTGAAGTCGCTGATACATGGGCAACGGCGACTGCTCCATCACGTCTCGCACGAAATGCGCTCGCCGCTTGCGCGCTTGCAAGCCGCCGTCGGGTTGGTCCGGCAAAACCGCAATTACATCGACGTTTCGATCGATCGCGTCGAGCGAGAATCCAATCGCATGGAAAACTTGGTCGATGAGCTACTCACGCTCTCGCGCTTGGAGTCGGGTATCGCCATTCGGCAGAGGGAGAGTGTGAATGTAGCCGAAGTCCTCGGCGATGTGGTGTCAGATGCGACGTTCGAGCTCAAAGCCAGGGCGGCACCGGTTGCGTTCGATGTCCGTATAGAGCCGCTCCGATTCGCCAGAGTCACCGGCAACGCCGAGTTGCTGCATCGAGCGTTCGAGAACGTGGTGCGCAATTCTGCCCGATATACGCCCAGCGGCGGTCAGGTCCACATCGTCGGCGAATACGATGGATCGCAGCGCGAGATCCGGCTGATGATCGCCGACGAGGGTCCGGGTGTACGGACCGCCGAGCTTGCGTCTATTTTCGAACCCTTCTTCCGCGGCCAATCGGACGAGACCGCTTCGGGCCATGGACTTGGGCTCGCCATCACCCAGGCGGTGATCCAATCGCACGGCGGTCGCGTTAGCGCATGCAATCGAGCGTCAGGCGGGCTTGCCGTCGAGATCTGCCTGCCTGCCTGACTCGGCGGGTATACAGCCTTTGCTCTAATTTACTCCGCGCTAACGGCGCTTTACCTCCGCCTGATCGATATTGGATCGACAAGTGTATACGCGGAGAGACTCATGAAGACCCGGCAATTTCTTGCCTTTGCCGCAGCGGCGCTCATTACGTTCTTCCTGAGCACGTGGTGAATAGGGGCGTCGGGAATTTCGCGAGTCAAGAACCTGGCGGCCCACTGCACCGCGCTTAGGCCGCCTGCTTCCCTCGTCGGAATTGGTCCAACACCAATATTGATATTGTATGTTAGATATTATCCATATGCTATTGATATATAAGTCATTTATTAGAGCCTTTGCTCGCGTGCGGCGTCGGGATCCCGCACCCGAAAGCCAGCATGAAGTGGCAGGCGAGTTTCGGCGTGACGCTTAGGATCTCTCGGCCGCGATGCTTTGATCCGTCTGGGTCGATCAATCTCGAGGCTGCGTAAGTTCCGACTCCATGGCTTGCTTCTGCGGCCAACTTGCCTTAAATGGCTGCGCTGGAGGGCAATGCGTGAACGACTCGACGCCCGAGCCGCCGCGGCCAGGCAAACCTACCGACCGCCCCCCACCCTCTGGGGCGCATAGCAGCGGGCGCGCATTTTGGAGGATCCTCACCTCCTTTGATCACGGCGCGATGGTTCCCCTTCGCACCTCCCTGCGCAATTCCGTCGTCATGGTGTTGTCGCTCACTCTCGGCGCCGCCGCCGCCACCCCGTTCGGCGGTCCCGCTGCGGGCTGCGGGGCACTTTTCGTGTCCTACTCCGATGCAAGCGATCCTTACCGTAGGCGAGCCCTTCGGATGATCGCCGCCGGCGTCACGATTGCGCTCGCCGGTCTCCTCGGCGGGCTATCGGCACAAGTCCACGCGGGCACCGCCGTCCTGGCGGCGCTGCTCGCATTCATCGTGGGCATGGCTGCCGCGTACGGCAAGACGGCCATGGAAGTGGGGAGCGTGAGCCTGGTGATGTTCACGATATTCTCCGGCCAACCATTTTCCTCGAGGAGCTTGCTCGACGCGACCTTGCTGGCGCTGATGGGCGGCCTTCTGCAAGTCGCCCTGTCGGTTGCGCTCTGGCCGGTACGCAGATACGAGCCGGAGCGACAGGCGCTGGCATTGCTATATCGAGATCTCGGGCGCATCGTCACCGAACCCATTAGGGCGGGCGAATCGCCGCCGGTGACCGCGCGTGCCTCGCAAGTTCATCAATTTCTGCGCTCCTCGCCGCACGATGCGGATGAGGAGAACCTGCGGTACCAATCGCTCCTGAACCAGGCCGAACGCGCGAGATTATGCTTGATCACGTTGCTGCGGATGCATACGGAGATCGCCGCTGAAGCGCCCGGCGGCGACGCAGAGGCGACCCTTGCCCGCTTCCTGCATTCGGCCGGGCACGCGCTCACGGAGATCGGCAACTCTCTTGCCGGTGACGTGGCGCAGGAGCCTCGGCTCTCTCAGCGTGTGATACTGAGTGAGTCGATCGATGCATGGCGCCTCGCGGCCGGCAACAAAGGTTCCTCGCCTGCAGGCAGGGCGATGAAATATGTTCTGCATCAGATGGATGCGCTCGCCGGCCAACTGAGAGCGGCGCAGAGTTTGGTCGCGGGCCTAGAGGTGGAGCTTGCGTCCGTGTCGCTCCCTACCCCGCAACGCTCGAGCGCAGAGGGAGACTCTTTCGCCACAACGTTTCACGCCAATTTGAACTTCCGGTCCACGGTGTTCCGTCATGCACTGAGACTTTCCCTCTGTTTGAGCGTTGCCGGTTTACTTGCGGCGGCGACCGGCTGGCGGCATTCCTACTGGATACCGATGACGGTCATCCTCGTGCTGCGCCCGGATTTCGCCGCGACCTTCAGTCGCGGCCTGCAACGAATCGCCGGCACTGTCGTCGGACTGCTGGGCGCAACCGCCCTGTTTTATTGCCTGCCGCCGATTTTTGCCGTTCAGGCCATGGCGATTGGCCTATGTGTCTTTTTTCTACGGCGGTTCGGCCATGCCAACTATTTCTTTTTGGCGCTGTGCGTCACGGCCGCGATCGTGTTGATGCTCGGGTTGAGCGGCGCCGCGCCGCATGAGGTCGTGCCGGAGCGGCTGGCCGCTACGCTCATCGGGGGCACCCTGGCTTTATCAGCCTACGCCCTTTGGCCGACCCGCGAGCCGGCAGACGACGCGCTGGCCAAACTATTGGCGGCGTATCGCGATTATTTCACCGCCGCCGCACACTCAACCGTTTCCCCGCAATCGAGCGGTACCGACCGGCCGAGATTGGCGGCCAGGCTCGCCCGCTCCAACCTCGAAGCGTCGATTGAGCGGCTTGCTGCCGAACCGGCCACCACGGCAATCACGATCGATCTGTTGCGCTCGATGATCGCCAGCTCCCATCGTCTGGCACACGCCATCATGGGGATCGACGCCGCCCACATGGAGGGCACCCCCCCCTCTGCTCGCTCACCCGGCGCCGAGCGATTTGTCAGTGCCGTCCAAATGACTTTTCTGGGACTCGAGGCGGCGCTCCTCGGAAGCCGAACCGCTCCGGTCAATGTTCCGGACTTACGCGATGCCTTTCACGCCATGAGCGTAGCCGACGATCAACATCCCGGGTCGCTCAGACTCCAAACCGAAGGCGATACTCTCGTCAACAGTCTCAATACGCTGAGCGAGCAAATACTTCGATGGCGAGATAGCGAGGGGAGTCCGATTCGCTGAGTAGTCCGAAACAAATGCTCCATCCCACTGACGCAAAACCCCTTCTTCCGCTGACAGACCTGCCCCGCTCCCGCCTGCATGCTGCTGGCGCGTAAACGAGCAACGTCAGGAGCGGCAGCCAATGGACCTGAAGGCGATCCACGACCACTTATGCCTGGCTCGCTTGGCGCTCGGGCCGGAGCAACCGCTGTCTGCGCGTATCGAGACGGTCGAGCGGAAGCTGACCCCTGGGGATCCTTTGTGGTGTGTCGATGCGGTCAGTGCGCAATCTGATCTGCTTGCCATAACGACCGAACTTGAGCAGTTGCCGAAGGTATCACTGCCGCACCCTGCGCCGGGCGGGGAAGGAATCACTGCGCGTGCGCTGGCTGAGGTTCCGCCTGGTGTAAACGAGGCGCTCAAGCAAATCGGAGACGCGATCGAGTTGCTCTAACCTTGCCGTTCCGGGGGGGGCGTTCGGTAACGTCCAGACAGCCTCCAGTGCCGGCTTGTGCGACGACGCGACGGCGCCGCCTTGCGGCGGTCCCCGCGACTAAAGAACCGGTCGCGAGAGACC
>Ga0187871_10001301_pt1 | contig 21932 bp, 21 predicted proteins | sample June2016WEW_16_1_FD_132988 | JGI IMG/M metagenome (GOLD analysis project Ga0187871, IMG submission 132988) | Peatland microbial communities from SPRUCE experiment site at the Marcell Experimental Forest, Minnesota, USA - June2016WEW_16_10 | ecosystem: Environmental > Terrestrial > Soil >...
CAGGCCATCGTGGGTGACCGCACCCCGGAGCAGGCAGGTGGCGTCTTCAAATCCCTCGCGGTCCAGCCCCAACTCCTGTTGCAGTGCCGGGTCCAAAGTGGCGTAAGCGCAAGTCTCGCTGCGGCGCGCGACGACCCGCCGGCCGCTGGGCAAGAGCATGGCCCTGTCCTCCTGGTCGTACCGAGTGAAGTCCTGCATGGAGTCGCTTGCCGCTCGGAAGGGGTATCCGTAATAGCGATCCCCGTTGCCGAAGCGGGCCAGCACACGCCAGGGGTCGGGTTCGCAGTCCACGCAGGGGTAGGCAAACCCGCCCGTGGTGGGCAGGAGGTCCGCGAAGATGGGGGCCGGCATATTGGCCAGCCCGCCCAATGGGGCGTCTGGATAAAGGTAACGCGCCGGGAACAACTGTACCGGGCCGAGACCTCGCGCCAGCGAACCGAGGAACAGAAACACTTTCTCAAGCTGGATGTGGGGCGCGAGGGCGAACCCAATCTGGGGCAGGGCGAGGACGAGGGTGGTATGGACGCCTTGCAGCACCTTGGGCTTGAGTTCCTGCCAGAGACTGTGGTGATAACGCACATGGCGGGCGTTGATGCCGAGCCCGGTGGATTGCGAGGGTGATTCAAACCAGGGGAGATCCTGGAGGGTGGCGGCTTCCGGCGACAGTGTCGCCAACTGCGGGAGCTGCGGCTCCGAGCAGAACTTCGGTTGGTATTTCCAATCCCGGAGCGAGTCAGGGAAATTGCCGGTGACGGAAGAGGTGATACAGTCGCCGGCGGTCAACCCGGCGGGCATCTGGAAATCGGTGAGTGCATGGGCTCGCGCCAGGGGGACCGCGCAGTTCAACACCTTGCGCCCCCGGTCGGAGCCGTGGATGAAATCCGTGAATGCCTGTTCGGTGTGCTCGGCGCCGGGATTGGCGATGACGTTCCATCGTTCTGCGAAATTTTCGGTTTGTTGCGGCATCGGTTTGTTTGTCGGAGCGGCGCTCGCCATGGAGTTGCCACGGACGCCTTGAGGGACGCGGTTATAGGGGTTTGGGCTAAAGAAACGACCACCGCCCCGACATGTTAAAATACTTTTAAGCGTAAGCATTTGACGAGGAACCGACGCACTCCACGGCCTGGCTAAACTCCGCAACCTCCTCAAGCTTCAACGGGGCCGCACCCACGCGGGCGCGGAATCAGTCCTATTGGCTGCCCGCCACCCACCAGGCGACGGCCCCCGTCTCACCCGGCCGTCAGAAGTCGGAAGAACGCGGCCCCGCGCCAGAGCAGGGCCAGCAGCCTCGAAAATGTGCCGCTGGGCGAGGAAGGCAATCGCGGTGGTCATGCTTGAGGGGGCCGCCAACCAATCTCTCTTGCCCGGTGGATTTTTATGGTTGAAATTGCAGCTGAGTTTGCACAACGGAAAGGGAATCAGATGAACCAGCGAAAACTAGCAACCAAGGATTGACCGTTTCGGCGCTTGGACTCTGGTGCATGGGGATATTGGAATTCTACTGCACGCGCGATGACCAGGAATCCATCGCCACGATCCGCCGTGCGGTCGGTCTGGGGGTGACCTTGCTCGATACGGCGGACATGTACGGCGGCGGCGAAAACGAACGCCTGGTCGGACGGGCCATCAAAGGCCGGCAGCGCGAGGTGATCCTGGCCAGCAAATTTGGGAATGTGCGCGACGATCGAGGGAATTGCCTCGGCGTCAACGGCACGCCCGAATACGTCCGCCAGTGCTGCGATGCCAGCCTGCGGCGGTTGGCGCTTCCGAGGGCTGGATTGGTGAACAGGTCACGCGATCTCGCAGGGCTTGATATGCCCATGTCGGATAGACTTTATCCCTCGCCCATAAGTTGAGCGTCAGTTGGCTAACCCCCTGCCGTTGAGCGGTTTCCGACTGGCGGATTCCTGAACTGAACCATTGCTTTCTCAGGTGTTCTCCGATAGTCTTGGGTTGTTTTGAAACCGGAAAACTGCGAGTCCAGACGGCGGAGGAAGCCCCATGAACGAGGCGCCAACAAGACGGTGCTGCGAACGGGATCCAGCAGATATGAAGAAATTAAGAAGCCCCTTGCTTGCATCCAGAAACCTGATATGAATAAAGCACCCCAGAGTGGCCGGTTGATTCGGCCCTTTGTGGCAGGTTTTGAAGTGACCGGTGAGAGGTTCCCACGCGGTTCAATTAAGAAGCACAACCAAAACTTATTATGGCTGAAACAAAAATCAAAGGCGTGGTCGACATCGTGATTCTCCTCGACGTCACCGGCAGTATGCAGGAATGCATTGATGCTGTGAAGGGGAGCATTTCCACCTTCATCAACTCCCTGAGCGCCAAGGATGCCAACAACGACGCGCCTATCAAGGATTGGCGCATGAAAATCTGCGGCTACCGCGACCACCAGTACAACGAAAGCAACTGGTTTGTGGACAATCCGTTTGTCCGGGACGTGGCGGCAGTGCAGGCGCAGTTGAGCGCGGCAAATATGCAAGCCGGTGGCGGTGGCGATGAACCGGAGTCCCTGTTGGACGCCATCTACAAGCTCGCCAAGATGGATCAGGCAGGAGTCCAAGATGGTGAGGACATGAACAAGTGGCGGGCGCGTGGCGCTGCTGCTCGGACAATCATCTTCTTTACAGATGCGACCTTCAAAACCCCGATGACTATCCCCGAAGCGGTTGGTGGTGGAGTCGGCGACGTAATCACTGCGATTATGTCTAACCGCATCATTCTCTGCGGATTCTGTCCTGAATGGCAAGGCTACCTGGATTTAGCTTCTGCTGACCGTGCTGAGTTTGAGTTTGTGGCTCGATTAGGCGATACACCTGCACTGGCAGGTTTGGGTAAACCTGGAGAAGAAGGCAGAGCAGCTATGGTTGCATCTGTTGGCGCGCTGAAGGCGAAGGCTGCTGACGCTGCGGCGTTCACAAAAATTATGACGCAGTTGGCCAAGTCCATTTCCAAGTCGGTCGCGGTCGAGACGGCTACTTGTTAAACTTTAACGATTCATGTCTACGGAGTATTGCAGCGGGGCCAATTTCCGGGAAGGTGACCGCATCAAAGGCTATGAAATCCTAAAGGTGTTCGATCCCGGTGGATTTGCTTTCGCGGGCAAGGCGAAGTCAGGAATCGGACGTCCGGTGTTCTTCAAAAAATATAGGCAGCCAGGAGGTTCATCGCCTTGGCTGGCAGGGTTCATCACCTACCAGACAGAACTCAAGCGCCGGATTCAAACGGATGCGGCTGCCAAGAGTCTTTGCTACGAGTTCATTGAGTTTTTTGAGATGAGCAAGGCCGGCGTGGCTGTTCCTCTCCGGGCCTTCTACCAAGTCTTTGAATGGATTGAGGGTGGCAACGACTTGAGGAAGGTGCTGGATGAACTAAAGACTAACCCCTCAGCCCACGATTGGAACCAGCGGGTAATTTTTGGCAGGGTCATGATAGCGGGCGTCAACGCCATCCATAAAGCCGGCGTGATTCACTCCGATCTCAAGCCGGAAAACCTTTACCTCCTGCCCGAACCGTCCATTGCCGCCAAATACAAGTTGAGAGTCATCGACATGGACTTCTCGGTTTTGGAGGGCAGACAGGCTCCATGGCACGGGCACATTGGCTATGTTGGCACTGATCGGTACATGTCACCGGAACACATTGCGGGCAAGATTCCAACTAAGGCATCGGATGTTTTCACCCTGGGTTTGATTCTGGGGGAATTACTGGGGGCGGGGCATCCTGCCGCACCATCGATGGATACCTATGACGATCAGGTCAAAAACTGTCGGCTAAAACCGGTGGTTCTCCAGAAACCGATCGAGGGTGTCGCCGATCTGGAGTTTCTGTGCCACGTAGTCAATGCCTGCTTCCGACCTGAGCCCAACAAGCGTCCAACGGCCGAGCAGTTGCTCATGGCATTAAACGGTCGGTTGACTGAGTGGGACGGGAAGCGACCGAAAACTGCAACCCAAATGGTCCCTGCGATTCCTCGTCCAGCACCGGCACCAACGGACATATTGACACCAAAGCCACCGACTTCAGCACCGGCGGTGTCACCGCTAGTTGCGCCAACGCCTCCACCTCCCGTATCGCCACCCCCTCCATCTCCTCCAGCACCCACACCGGCTGCTTCATCGCCAGCGGCAATGGTCGGTGTCGAGTTGATTGGGCCCAGTGGGCAGAAACTTCGGGCAAATATTCCAACTAAGTTTGGCCGCGATGTTTTCAAGGGCTGGGGTGAGGATTATCAAAAGTTCCTCAGCCCTGAACAGTTTTATTTGTTCAAAGATGCCTCTGGAGGATGGATGGTTGAGCATTGCGCCGCAGCTCCCAACGCGACGAACGCCAACGGCAATCCTATTACCACACCGATTCCGGTGCAATCAGGCATGACCATCACCTTAGGTAAAACTTGCAAGTGTCCTATCACGCTGATCTTGCCAAACAGAGTCATTTTAACCGAACGGGTTGGTAAAGCTCCTTAACAACCTTTATTATGCCATGGAAATGTCCCCAATGTGGAGTGGATGGAATTGATGATTCGGTTGGGTCTCATGCGATCGAAGCCGGCGGTTGCGGTTATGTGAAGTTTCCGCCCGGTGTCGCGTTTGTCTCGGATGTCACCAGCAGGGAAATCCAGGCGCGCATCCCCACAACCTTCGGGACATCCGCCCTGAAAATGTTGGGAGATCCCGAGGTGAAATACGTATCCAGCGAACAGTTCAAGTTGGAAAAGCGCACTGATCAGGGCGGATGGGCGGTCACCAATGTTTTTTGGGCCACGAACCCAATCTTTCTGAACGGTGCTCCTATCCCGCCTGAGGGCGTCATCCTCAAGAACGGAGACAAACTCGCCATCAAGGACAAGTTCTTCCGCCTCACTGTTCGCCTGCTCACTTGAGTGCGCTGAGCAACAGAATGCCAACATCCATGAGCGACGAAACGCTAAAATCCGAGTTCTTCCATCAGAAAATGAAGGAGCTTGGCGTTAAAATCCCAGAGCTAATTCACGACGCCGGAACGTCAGATGATGACTCCAAGAATGACTCTGTGGCAAGCAAATCGAGTGGCAACACCCCCGCGAACGAAGTCAAGACGGTTGAAGCCGAGCTATCGGAATCTCCCGCCAAGTCAGTTTCCTCCGATTACATTCCGGCGACGGATGCGCTAAACCGTATCCGGGCGGAAATGGCGGCTATCTTCCAACGCGCGGCTGCCAAGGTGGATTCAGGTGAACTTCCTTTAATTGGCTGGGGCTTATCCCTGCCGCGTGTGCAAAAGTTGGCGGCCGAGCACGAAGGAAAGCCATGGTTTTTTATCGGAGACATCCACGGGGATTTCCTTGCCTGGCATCGCCTTTTTGAACGGGTGAGTCAGGGGAAGGATTTTCGTCTGTGCTTTCTTGGCGACTTAGTTGATCGCGGCCCGCTGGATCTTGAATGCTTTGCGGCTTTGCTGGAAGCGGCTGAAAATTACCCCAACCAGATTCTGTGGATTCTCGGCAACCACGACGAAGGGTTGCAGTTCAACGCCAAGGCGGAGAGGAGGTTTTCGTCCAGCGTCGAACCAGCGGAGTTCGTGGATTACTTGAACGCCATGCATGATGGCATCACCCCGGAGCAGTTGCAGGTGTGGGGAAGACTTTTTATCAATATCTGCCGAAGGCTTCCGCGTGCTTTTCTTTTCGCCGACGGGTTGTTGGCAACCCATGGCGGAGTGCCGTTGCAGGATCGATGGGACACCCTAAGGACATTGGAGGCGTTTCATCACGAGAGGGCGCTGGGAGATTTCACTTGGTCGCGAGCAACTAATTATCCCTCCAAACTTGGATGGAAATACGATCCAGAAAGGCGCGTCACATCTTCGGCCTTTGAGTTCGGCTACAAGGACATTGATGGTTTTTGCAAGGCGGTGGAACAGGTGTTTCCGGTGAACCGCATTGTGCGCGGCCACGATCATGTGGAGAACGGATTCGAGGTTCCTGCCAATTATAAGAACACGCCGGTGCTAACTATCAATGGCTTTGGGTTCAACTACCTGAGCAATTCAGTAGCAAACTACCGCCCGAAATTGGCACTTGGCGTGGGTGTCACAGGTCAATTACCGCGCGTGGAAGAGATCGCCTACCTTCCTGAGGAACACGCCGGGGTCTATCCTCTCAAGGAAAAACCCACTGCCGCATAAAGTTATGACCAAAACCGGGGTTCAAGCTGTGATACCGACCAATGAAGCCCCAAAATGTTGACTTCGTTCTGCTGGTCGATTCCAGCGAGAGCATGCGTCCGTGCTTCACGCAGTTGCGGGCGCATTTGAAGGAACTGCTTTACCCTTTGCAACAAGCAAACTTCCAGGTTCGCTTTGGCCTGATTGCGTATGCAGCGGGGCGTGACCGTAATGGCCCAATCTACGACCACACCTTCATCGGAGGCAGCGGCCCGGAGATGATTCAGAAGCTTTACAGCCCCAGCGTGAAAGCATCCGACTTCTTCACCAGCGACCCCGCCGTAGTGGCAAGGGTGTTGGGTGGCTTGGAAGCCCAGGGCAACGAGGACACCCTGCTGGCTCTGGATATTGCTGCGGATTTCCCATTTGGCCCGCCGGACTCCACGCGGCGTGTGATCGCCGTGTTTACCGACGAGCCGTTGGAAGACGGGGTATCAGAGACTCAACCGCTGGCGAAAATCCCGGAACTGATTCAGAAGTTGATGGCGCGCCGGATTCAATTGTTTGCCTCGGCACCGTTCAGCGGAGCCTTGGAGCAGTTAGGTTCGCTGGACCGTGCGGAGATCGAAGCGGTGGATGGCGGAGACGGGTTGAAGTCGGTGGACTTTAGGAAACTGTTGGCTCAAATGGGCAAGAGCATCAGCGTAACGTCACTGCAGATGGGGCCTGAACCAGTTTGGGAAAAGGCCATCTTCGGACAGGATCGGCTTGATCCATCGCGATTTTCCAGCGCCCAGGATAAGTCGGCAATCCTTCGCAGCGGCGAAATCGGCGGGATCGTGGTCCAGTGCAACAAATTGGGAGTTCTGCTGGATGTCTCACCAAGTATGACTGAGTATTTGCCAGCACTTAGACGACAAATTGCCGGACATTTTGCGGATGCCAAATATCGGGAGGAGCAAAACTGCATGCTTTCTACTCTTCCGGGTAGATTTGCCGGCGGCAACATGAGAAAACTCCGTGAACTCATCGACATCGAGCAATGTGACGCAGTTTATTGGTTCAGCGATTTTCAGGATAGACGCGAGTTGCAGGCGGTCACAGAGTTGCGGGCGGTTCTCCTAGCACGCCATGTAAAGCTATACATCCGCAGCACGGAACGCAATCCGCACGACCTGATTCAGTTGGCCGAAGAGGCCGGTGGCGGATACAAACAAGGATCTCCTCGTTCATTAGAATAAACCACATTATGAAACCCCAAAACGTTGACTTCGTGCTCCTGGTGGATTCCAGCGAGAGCATGCGCCCGTGTTTCTCGTCGTTGCGCGAGCACCTGAAAGACCTGCTTTACCCCTTGCAACAAGCGAACTTCAAGGTTCGCTTTGGCCTGGTGGCCTACGCCGCCGCGCCAGGTCCGGGCGGTCCGCTTTACGACCACACCTTCATCGGAGGTAGTGGTCCGGAGATGATTCAGAAGCTTTACAGCCCAACCGTAAAAGCAGCCGACTTCTTCACCAGCGACCCCGCTGTGGTGGCAAGGGTATTGGGCGGTCTGGAAGCGCAGGGCAATGAGGACACCCTGCTGGCTCTGGATATTGCTGCGGATTTCCCATTTGGCCCGCCGGACTCCACGCGGCGCGTGATCGCCGTGTTTACCGATGAGCCGTTGGAAGACGGGGTATCAGAGACTCAACCGCTAGCGATGATTCCGGAGCTGATCCAGAAGCTGATGTCGAGGCGGATTCAGTTGTTTGCCTCGGCACCGTTCAGCGGAGCCTTGGAGCAGTTAGGTTCGCTGGACCGTGCGGAGATCGAGGCGGTGGATGGCGGAGACGGGTTGAAGTCGGTGGACTTTAGGAAACTGTTGGCTCAAATGGGCAAGAGCATCAGCGTTTCCTCACTACAGATGGGGCCCGAGCCAGCCTGGAAGAAAGCCATCTTTGGGCAGGATCGCTGGAGCGCCAACCGCTCCATTACCGAGACAAACCGTCGAGTGGTGCTCTCCGTGGGAGAATCAACCCGGCTCAACACTTCGCGCCCGATCACTAAGATCAATGTTCGGTTGCAATGGACTGCTTCGGTCGATTTGGATCTCCATGCGTTTTATCGCACCAAGTCTGGAGAGGAGAAAGAAATATATTGGTTTCATCGCAACGGTCCTTGCATCACTCTGGACACTGATGCGGGTATTGGGGACGTAGGTGGTCAAAACGAGGAGAACATCACCATCACGTCGCTGGATGGCTTTGAGCAAATCTTGTTCGCTACGAAAATATTCAGCAAAGGTGGGAGCTATGCCGATTACGACGGCCGCGTAGTCCTGCAAACCAACAATGGCGATGACATTGTCGTGCCATTGACTTCACGCGAGCGGGCGGACTGGTGCGTCATTGCCAAGATCGATAACGCCGCGAATGGACCGTCGGTTACTAATGTGAACCAGGTGACCGATGACGAACCAACCGTAGGCCGGTTTTAGCTGGAATTTGTATAGCCTCAAACAAATGCTGATTTCTGCTAATGAGCCAGTTGCCCGAATCCAGTTTGATTGCCGCCGGTTTTCTGCGTCAGCGGTGCCGTGAGGCGGTTGAGCTAGAATGTCCCGTCTGTGGAACACCGGTTGATAGGGCCTCAGTCCTGGAATCTGGAATGGCGCAGTGTCCTACTTGCATGCAACCGGTGGCGCCCAAGGTAAATTGCGCTCGCTGCAAAGAAGCGCTTTCATCGGCCCAGACCGACACTGAGCGGGATTGTCTGTCGATTCAGGCCTCTCGCAAAGGAAGCTGTGCTGCCGCCTTTGCGCCGGAGGAGCCGCTTTGGGCGTTCAAACGGGCGGCAGGCAGTCCGGAAGAGGTGACATCAGAATCCCAATTGAGAAGACAATTCAGCAGCGGCGAGCTGGATGCATCTGCGCTGGTGCGTTCCGCCAGTCAGGACAACTATGCCAAAGCAGATGCCTGCCCGGAATTTCGTGACGCGGCCAAACCGCCCCATCCACCTGAGCCGGCAGACCCATTGTGGGAATTTAAAGCTGACAGCAGAGCGAGGACGCAAACTGTCAGGCAGAGCGAGTTGATGCAGCGATTTCTCACTGGAAGCTTGGATGCGGACACACTGGTGCGCAAAAAGAGGCCGGGATCGTTTGTAAGGGCTCGGGAGTGTTCACTTTTCGCATCGATAGCGAGACCCAGAGCCGCACCCTCGCGAACGCCCGGCCCTCTGCCACACCCAGATTCGACACCCACACGTCGGCCGCTGCTGGCGTCATCACCAATTGCACCGCCACATGCGCTACCGCGGACCACTGAGACAGGTATAGCTATAGAAGTTCCACGAAGAGATTTTCTTAAACGGATTATGAAAGCAGTTGGTATAGTTATTGCAGGAAGTTATGGAATTTCTCGATTAGTCAAACCTTCTAAAACAGCGCTCCAATCACAAGCTCCAAAACCAACCTCGGTTTGGGGTTCTAATGAAGAAATACAATTACTGGGCAAATATAAACGTGAGGGCTCTTATCATACACTTGAACTGTATAGCGGAGGAGAATATCGTATAGAAGCATTCGATTATAATAACGTCACCGGAAAGACTGTTTTCCTAGATGAATATACCGGTAAATGGTTTGTTAAAGATGGTAATTTAATTATTAGTTATTTCGGTGGTATTGAGTATAGATATTACAAAATACGCTCGGATGGTTCACTAAAGTGTTTTCGTAGTAAATGGACTGACGGTGGTGAAGATGAAAATTATGATGATGGAGAAACGTGGATCAAAGCACCTTTATAATTATGGTTGGTCAGCAGAACGCGTGGCGAGATTCTTGCAACTCAGGAGTCGTCCTAACGTGTGATCAGGACGTGCTACAGCCAAACACGTATTTATAAAGCCGCGATGAGCCAGTTTGCCGAATCCAGTTTGATTGCAGCCGGTTTTCTGCGCCAGCGGTGCCATGAGGCGGTTGATCTAGGGTGTCCCGTGTGCGGAACACCGGTCGACAGGGCGTTGGTCGTTAAATCTTGATTGGCCGAGTGTCCCACTTGCATACAACCGGTGGCGCCCAAGGTAAATTGCCGCCGCTGCAAAGAATCGCTTTCATCGGCCCAGACCGACGCGGAGCGGGATTGTCTGTCGATTGAGGCTTATCGCAAAGGAAGCTGTGCTGCCGTGTGTGGCAACGGTCTGTTGAGCGGACTGGACCGGCATCTCCGGTTGCCCAAAGGGTTTTACAGCGCCCTGCACATTCTGATCCTTTTGGGGTTCATGGCGCTGGCACGGATTCGCCGGCCCGAAGGGCTGCGGCATGTTCCGCCCGGGGAACTGGGCAAGGTGGTGGGGCTGGACCGGGTGCCTGAGGTGCGGACCTTGCGCGAGAAAATCGCAGTGATGGCCGACCAGGGCACACCGGAAGAGTGGATGCGGGAACTGTCCCGCAACTGGATGGAAGCGGACCCGCAGGAGGCCGGCTATCTTTATGTGGACGGCCATGTGCGGGTCTATCACGGATCGGGCACCCTTCTGCCCCGGCGCTATGTTTCTCGCGAAAGACTCTGTTTGAGAGGCACCACCGATTACTGGATCAACGACGCGCTGGGGCGACCGTTCTTCGTGGTTTCCAAAACGGTCACCGACGGCCTGGCTGCCACGCTGCTCGAAGAGATCGTCCCCGAACTGTTGGCCGGCGTTCCCGGCCAGCCGTCGGCGGCCCAACTGGCCGCCGATCCGCTACGGCATCGTTTTGTCGTGATCTTCGACCGCGAGGGATCCTCGCACAGCTTGCTCTCCCAACTCTGGGACCGGCGCATCGGCGCCATCACCTATCGCAAGGCGGTCAAAGACCTGTGGCCGGAAAAAGAGTTCTCGGAAATCCAGGTGCCGGCGCCCGGCGGTGGAGCGACCCCCATGAAACTGGCATCCCGGTCCACCGTGTTGTCGGCCAGCGACGCTTCGATCCCCGTGCTGGAGATTCGGCGTTTGAGCCAAACCGGCCACCAGACGGCCATCATCACCACCGCCCGCCGCCTGAACAGTCCGCTGGTCGCGGGCCGGATGTTCTCCCGATGGTGCCAGGAAAACTTCTTCGCCTACATGATGCAACACTATGATATTGATGGACTTGTGCAATATGGCGACCAGGAGATTCTGGGCACAGTCCAGGTCGTCAACCCGGCTTGGCGCACCCTGGATAAGGCCGTCAAAGACAACGCCCGCCGCATCCGAAAGCTCCACGCCCAACTGGGCGCGGCAACCCTGCAAAACAACGGAGCCGATATTCAATCGCGAGCTGAAAACCTTCAGGATATTCAAAGGCTGGAAACCGACACGGCCGACTTGCGCCGCCAGCGGCGAAACATGCCCAAGAAAGTGACTCTCGATTCCCTGCCGGAAAACCAACGCCCGCGACAACTGGCCCCCTTGGGAAAAATGCTCACCGACACCGTCAAGATGATCGCCTACCGCGCCGAAACGGCGCTGGTCGGGCTGGTGCGCCCGCACTTGGCCAAGGAGGAGGAGGCGCGGGCCCTGGTTCGAGAACTCTTGGTTTCCTCCGCCGATCTCCTACCCGATGAGCAGAAAAACACGCTGACCATCCTCATCCATCGCATGGCCTGTCCGGCACACGACAAGGCCATCGCCACTCTGCTCGCCGACTTAAACCAACTGGCTTTCCACCACCCGCAAACCCATGCGCGGTTGATCTATGAACTTGTCTGAGACGCCAAAAAGTGCCAAATCACTTTCCGCCGAGATCAGGAAGTCTGAAATTAAGAAGGCGATTCAGCAGCGGTGAGCTGGATGCATCTGTGCTGGTGCGTTCCGCCAGTCAAGACAACTATGCCAAACCAGATGCCTGGCCGGAATCTCGTGATGGAACCAGGCCGCGTTCCGCGCCAGAGCGGGCAGCGGCTGAAGACGGATACTGGTCAGAAGAAACATGGAATTGCAATTGGTTCGCAACGGTGCCGCTGACCTGAGAGGCGCCGAAGAAATCGCGCATCAAAGCGGTGTGCCTTACGGGCTTTTGGGTCCTCATAATATTGATGTGGGAATAAGAAGGACTTATGAATTGTTTGTCGCAGAAGAACGGTGACCGGGGCGGGCGAATAGAGATCGAATTTTGCAAAATTGATCCCTAAACCGGGACAACTTCATGATTTTGTGCGGTGGACGGTGATATTGCCATTATTTTCCAACACGGCAAAATGAACTTCTTCAATGCTGGCGCAACCGGCCGCTCGAAGTGCCGCGTCAAGTTCGTGATGGGTGATTTGTTCTCGTTTCAACACATCGCCGAAGAGCTTTCCGTTGTGGATGAGGATTTCTGGTCGGCCTTCGGCGAGCGCCTCCAGTTTTTTGCATTTGAATGCGGCAAGGCCAACTAGATAATTCAACAGTATTAGCGTGGTTGCCAGAATTATCCCGGCGAGAACGGAGTTGTCGCCAGCGTTCATTGCGTTCTGCACGGCGTTGGCCAAGATGAGGAGCAATACCAAATCAAATGGCGCGAGTTGTCCAATCTGCCGTTTGCCGCTAAGGCGCAGCAAAACGAGGATGAAAAAGTAGATGATGGTGCATCGAATGACCAATTCCCACCAAGGTTCGGCTAGTTTCCACATGGCAGTAAAATATAAAAATAGGCCTGCAGCAAAATCTACGGGTGATTGTGGGCCAATTCGGGCTTTTTGCAAGTTTGTTTTTGACGAATTTTCGGACCTCACCGGCGCGCCTCTGGGCGGGGTTTCGCGAGTCCGTTACGCGTGGGAGAGGACGTCGTCCGGGGATCGCGTTTCGTGTTCAGCGACATGCGGCGGCTCTACCGGAGCGTCATCGCCGCCCATTTGAACCAGGCCGTGGACGAAGTCTGCCGTGCCGAAATCGGCTACGGGGCTGCCCTGCGTCGGAGAAACTCAAGAAGATGCGCTGGAAACTGCTGCGCCGGGGCAACGGGGTGAGGGGGCGGGCCAAATGCCGACTCTGCGGCCTGCTCCAGAGCAAGCTGGGCGCCGGCCGGGCATGGATGCACAAGGAGACCTTCCAACACTTCTGGCGCTACCGCTCCCTGACTTGCGGCAGCGCCTTTCTGGATGTCTGGTGTACCCGCGCCTTGATGAGGACCTTTTGATGAACTGGTTCAAGGCCAAAGGGGAGATTTCCGCTGGCGCCGTCGAGGGCATGGGCAACAAAATCCGAGTGGTGCCCCAGACGTTTCTACAGCTTCCGCACCTATGACGCGATGGAAATTGCCTTATATCAGAAGTTAAGATGGTTGCCAGAACTGGAAGAATTTGTGGGTGAATTCTGCTGAAGAGGTATAAATTGCCTGACCAGACCGAAATTGGACGAAATGTTTGCGTCGTGGATTTAAGCTGTTATCGGACAGCAATGCTTTCCTGGACAATCAATCTACTCCATCGTGAAGCTGGCGGTCACGACGGCGCGGACCGTTTTGTCACGCGAAGTGGTGTCATTGATGCCCTCGGCGCTGGTTTCATTCGAGTTGCGCTGGGTGATTTGAAACACCCCCATTTTGGCGGAACGCAATCCGCGTATTTTGCGGCCGCCTTCCAAGGCAATCTTTTCGGCACGCTGCCGGGCGTCTTTGGTAGCGGCGGCCAGCATATCAATTTTTGCTTCGGCGGTTTTGGTGTATTCAAACGCAATTCCTGCGTCATCCAACTCCACGCCATCCCCAACCAGAACCACGGACTGTTGCTGGAGATCCATCACCTGCTGAATGTTGCCGGATTCGAGTCTTAGCGACTGGGTCAGGCGATAGCCAACCGTCTTCTTGTTCTCATCATCCCCGAACTGGGAAGTGGATGCCTGTTTCAACCGCTTGATCGCGATGGCCGAAATCTCAGCATTCGTTACCCCGCGCTGTTTGAAGAACTGTTCCACTTTGGCAGCATCGGTTTTGAGCTTCTGCTGCGCATCTACTAAATTGTCCCCCTCAGCAGAAAAGTTGGCCGACCAGATCGCATTGTCAGACGAGACATCCTGACGCGCCGACCCGGTGACGCTGATGACCTGCGAATCGGCAATATGCAGCCAGGCTCGGGTGACCTGGGCGGCGGAAATAATGAGCCCGGCCGCAAGGCAGAGTCCGAGAAGGATGCCGCCAAAGTTGTAACGATTAATGATGGTGTTTTGCATACTTATTGTTTGTTCTGGTTTAGTTCGAGTTCGGAATGATGGTTTTTGATTGGTTGGGCACGCTTTTCTGGGTTGACATTTTACAGGTACATTTCTTCATTCATCGCACAATGTTAAACGATGGGCCATGCCAACGGCTGTCACAAGCAAAAAGAATCTACGCATGAGGCAATGGGCGCATCTTGGCACAACCACCAGCGAGCGAGCGGGCGAACCCCTCTCCCTAATCCTCTCCCCACTGCTTCGGGCGAGGGAACGGGCAAATCTCGTGGTGGTTGTATCAAGATGCGCCCTGAGGCAATGTTTCGAAGAGCGGGCAGCGGGAATGCCCAGTTCTTTTGTAAATCGGCGCCTAAAAATCTTTGGCTGCGTTAGAAAGACATTTTCCATATTCTGTGAGACTGAAGATTGATGAGCTTTTATGCGCAAATACCTAAACAATTCTTATGAGCACTTAACCGCTCATTGAAGGCCTGGACGCAGACATCAGCCCGGTCCAGAAAACTGAGGATGGCCAGATAATCTTTTCGTAGCGAGACTTTCCAGTCGCTGTCGTCAATTCCGCTTCGTTCAAATTTCAGATGCAGGTTTTGCCCACAAACCATTCCTTGCGGAGCAACTTCCGGACAATCTGGTGGACGCTGCCTGAACAGATCAGACTCACCACAAAACGGAATTTGAACGATGATGTAACTTCGCGGATGGGGAAGACGGGTCAAGCCCGATTCCAAGAACTCTGCTGCGGGAACCGGAGTGTTTTGATTTTTGAATCCATGTTTCACAATTCTGAAGTCAGACACCAGGGTCGGCGTTCGCAGGAGATGCTCTTCCAGTTTTAATTTGTTTGGTCCGCTGCCCTGATGCGCTGCGTTTGCGACGAGGCGCTGCCAGCGGTCAATCAGGAAATCGGCCAATTCGCCTTCGGAGAACAACTTATGCGGCCAGTCTTTCATCGGCTTCCGAGACATCGCGCGAGCAGTTCGGACAGAACGGCCGGCAATTCTTTTGCGGCCAGATTCACCCGGCTGACCTGGAAGAACTCGGCCAACTGCTGCGTTTCCGGCCCCAACCCAAGACCCACCAAAACAATGCCCTCGCCAGCGAGTCGCTTGATTTGGGCGCGGACGGATAGTGCGTCGTGCGGCTCGCCATCGCTGAGGACAAACACGAAACGGTCGTGGAAAGGCGAGTTCGCGAGGTCAGCCGCGACCAACTCAAGCGCCCCGGCGAGATTCGTGCCGCCATCCGCCACCTCCGGCAGCGTGCCAAGCCTGGCCTGGACGGCGTCCGATAACGGTTCATCGTGATTGAGCAATCGCTCCGCCTGCCCGGCGAAGGCATAGACATTGAGCGGCACACCCGCGCGCCGACACACCTCACACAACAGCACCACCCCATGGAACGTCTCTTGAATCTTCTCCCCTTGCATCGAACCGGACCGATCCACCACAACGCTGAAGTGCGCGTTGATCTTGTTGGGAATCAAGGGCCGGCACCAGAGCCGGTCATAGGCACGCGGATCGGCTTCGAATCGCATGGCGGCACGCAGCAGCACGCGGGTCCCCCAAGGGAGGCCGCTGCGGAAGCGGATGCGGCCGGTGGTCTGAAACCAGCGCAAGAGACTCTCGGCCAACTGCTCGATCGCCGCATATTGGCGATGCCAGGCCTGTTGGTAAGTGTCCACCCCGGTGGACCCAAGTTCCCGGCCCAGATCCTCTCCAACGTCTCCCGGCCCGCAAATTCCGATGCCCGGAGGCAAAGACCCGACGAAATACTGTCCCGGCATCGCCCGAAGGAAACGGACGAAGAAAGCCTTCAGCCACAGCTCATTCATGATCCCGGGCGGCAGGAGTCGCTGAAAGACGGGCAGAATTTCTCGATAGATGATGGACCACATCTCGTATTGGGCGAGGCGCACGGCCTGTTCATACGCGTCGGGCGGATTCTCGTGGTCACGCGCAGCGTAACATTTGAAAACCGCGTTCGCCGCATAGGCTTCGGAGACGCCTCCGAGCGCACTCGGCGGGGGCGGCAAGGCTCGCAGTATTCCTTGGAACGCGGGCCAAACCGCATCCAATGCCCGCCGCGCCTCGTCGTCCATTGGCTGAACATCCTTCTTGAACCACCACCGGATGGCTATCCCCATCAGCAACTGTGGCGCGAGCGGCACTTGCTCCTTGTCCACAAACTGTGGGCGGAACAAACAGTCGTTATACTCTCGAACCCAGGCGGCGCAGCCGGGAAACCGAACCTGCATCCAAGTTTCGATCCGGCAATCTTCCAGCAGGTTTAACAGCGAAAAGAGCCGCCAATCATTGAGGATGGATGGAGGAACGATTTCTGAAAGGCGAGTGATGGCGGCATGGGCACTTTCGTGCAGGACCAGCCCGCGGGTAAAATCGGCCGTCTCGCTTTCGAGCCGCCCACCATCAATCGAAATGGTATGGGTCCGCCAGTTCAAGGACCAACCGCTCCCCGCTTTTCCCACGACCAAGCGCAACTCCGACCGTCCTGCCGTCAGCCGCGCCAGTTGCTCCAGTTCATCCAAGAAGGCAGAACGAGGGATGGGTGGTAAACTGTCACTGAGCGGTAATCCGTAAGCAACCGCGCTCCATGCAGGGTGCGTGTGCGGCCTCTGCCTCATCCTCCTTCTAAGAAAGCCAGATGGTGGCCGGTTCATATATCGTTCTCCACTAATCCGGCGGCGCGCAGCAGCGCGACGGCCGCATTTCGGTCCGCTCGGTCACAGATGCGCCCAAAGTAAGCGTCTTCAATTGCCTGGCGAATTTGGGGGCCCACCGGGGCCTCAGTGTTCGCCAACCGCGCCCCCCCAGCAGCTTTAGGCAGTTCAGCAATGTTCGCCTAGTAAAGACGTACCGTTCCCGTCGGATTCGACCAAGGGATGGGGCGGCGCCACCCATGCCAGAAGCCTGGCACATAGAAAAATGAAACATTGCCAAGCGCGGCAGCAATTCTCGGATCCCCATAATGGTTGCCAGTTCCGGATGAATGGGTTTGGTCGTCGGTGAGTAATAGAGGACTCCTCGAAAGGGGAACTCGGGTTGCTCGCCGAAAACGAGGGAATTCAGCATCGCCAGGTAATCCGCCTCGCCGGGGACCTCAGCATGATGCCAGAACCATCTATCTCGAAAAGCTGGGCTTAAGACTGATCTGCCTGCGTATTCGGCCGGGTTCATCGTCGCAAACAATTGAAATCCGGACGATACCGGGACCCCGCCAGGACCGAAAACAGTTCCATCTCCCTCGATTAAAACTAGGGATGGTGGTTGTTCAAGAGCCGAATTCAACCGTTCAACCACCTGGGGTTCACCAAGGTTCAGCTCGTCGAGGATTACCCCATAACCCCGGCGCATGGCTGCGGGAATGCATCCTTCGCGGAACCGCCAAGAAGGCGCGCCCGCCGGTGCGCCGACAGACTGTGGCTCCCATTTTGACCAATGCTCTGGCTGAACCCCACAAGGGACCAAGTGTGCGCCCATTTTGCCATTCGGCCTTTCGCGGGCAACCAATGGATCTCCCACTTCTTGGATTCCCCCGCTGGGCACGAATTTCCCAACCAACTCCCCAGTGTCGGATTGCCCGTTGAGGTTGATCCTTAGCACCGGATGGCCTCTTAAATGAGCGACCCAGCGAATGGAGATTGTTTTGGACGTGCAGGTTTCTCCCTCCAACATCACTGGGAGGCGGTTCGCAATCCCGATGGCCACCGCGCGTCCGTTCTGAAGGAAGCAACTGTCCAAACACAGGTGGTGAAACAATTCCTCTTCAGGCACCAATGGGGAGGCAACATTGGAGCGCCGCAATTCCTGGTCGAGGATCCGTACTGAATCAGTTTTGATTTCTACCGCTGCTCTCCGAGGCAGTCCCGCAGCAGGCGCAGGGGTGGCGACGTTCTCCAGTGCGGATATAAACTCTGTCCAGGGTGTCACCGGCAGCCGCGCCTTTCTCGCGGCTTCAACGGCTAGAGCAGCATCTCCCAGTCCCACCACCAAGGCGTCAGCACAACTTATGGAGGCTGCCACCTCAAAACCGTAATTCACCAGGCGGCTTGCGGCTTCGCTTTCCTGCTGCTGGCCGAAGCCGCGTAAACATATCTTCTTCCCCTTTACAGGCGTATTCATACTAGAAACCTCCCTCAAGATGGGCGAGCAATTCTTCCAACATAGGATCGTCGATAGGCTCTGGAGTTCGCGGTGTGTTCGCGTTGGGCGTGGAGGCTGACGGAGGGGGAATTGGAACGATTTCCCCAACACCCAGGCTTTGTGCCGCCCTGGCCACTGCGGCCCTTGCTGAAGTGTCCGAGTCCTGTGTAAGAGCCAACAGGCGCTGGATTATCTTCTCCCGGAATGAAGGTTGCAACAGACGGGGTCCCACACCCGCCGCCAACCGCAACGAAATCACGCGCATGTCCGAATGTGGCGAAGAAGAAATTCGCAGGAAAGCGGTTGCCAACTCCGCCGAATCAATCCCGTTGAAAGCTGCCTGGACCTCCTCCGGCTTGTCCCATTCCAGGATTTTGCCGGCCCAGCCACCCTTCCGCCCCCCACCACAGCTCATCGTTTCGAGCAGCAGGTGGGGAGGGTATCCTCTCGTCGAACCCGTCGCAAACAGAAGTTGGAGTTGGATCGGCAACAAGCTGGGAACCAATCCCGGGGCCGCTCCGCCGAACTGGATCGGGCTCAAGCCGTCCCTCGCAAACGGGTTGCGATTCCGCGAGAGCCAACGAAAGGGACCGCCCGCCACAGTTCGATACTCGTTGGGCATTTGGAGGAGAAGTGCTTCGGCTGATTCTCTCACATCGCCCTTCTGGGTTAACGCCAGTCCTAGTAATCTCCCCGCATTTTCCGGCGTTTGAGGCAGCGGCCCGCCAGCTTCGTGGCCGAGGCAAATTCGTAATTCAGCGGGGGACACCCCACAATCCTCGCCAGCTCCAGCCAGCAAACCACCGGCTAATTCCAGCAAGTCGTCTTCCCGATTATACGCCGCCTCGATCCAGAGCTGTTCCAGCACCTTAAGAAAAGTGGGACGCCGAATCAGATAAGCCGCGCAAAACATCGAGGCCAAGTCTGAATCACCCGGGTCCCGCAGCCAAGATGCGGCGTCCACTTCAGGAATGCGTTGCGGACAGTCAAACCAGTCTTGAACGGCATCAGGGAGGCGAAGAACCCCTGTTTGCCGAATGGCAACGATCTCCGAGTTTAACCAATCAAAAACGCAACCGCCCGGCTCCCCCAGTGCCATCATGAGCCGGTTCAAGGCGCGCACCGCATCGCCTCCCAGCGCGACTGATTGCCCTCGCAACGCCTCGACTTGCGTGGCAGGCGACGAGTTCGGCAGGCCGGCAATGAGGACCGCATTGAGGAGGCTTTCGAACCTTGATTCGTGCGTGAGTTGGCCAGCCACCTGAATTTGCTGCTCCATGGGCGGATTACTGCAGCATTTAAGGGCCAGACCAAGGGTCGTCGCCAGGCATCGCACTACATCACGATCCTGATCCCCTTGGAGACGGGTTAAAAGAAGTTCGATTAAGTGGTGAAGCCATTTTTCACCCCAATGCTCCACCTTTGGAGCACAGTTCAGCACGGCTTCCGCCAGTCGCAATCCTTGCACCCGTACCGGCCATTCTTCAGATCCCAGCAATCTGTCGAGCCTGTCAATATCGCCCGACTCCACAAAAGCCAGCGCCGCCCGCCCATGATCCATCATTTCGGCGCGGAGTCGGGTGAGCAAAGTCTCCGCCGGACATGTTCCATCAGGGACACCGAGGCGCGCGAGACAGGCAATGGCCGCCAGGACCATCTCTCCATCGTTACTTTCCAGAATTTGGCACACCAAGGGCGCGAGAACCCGCAAGCCGCTTCTCCCTACACACTCAAGCAAAGCCACCCCGTGTTCACTGTTTGGAAATCGGAACTGCCCTTGGACAAACAAACCCTCCAGCACCTGCCGCCACGTCCCGAGCCGTTCCCCATCGGCACGGCCTTCGAGCAGGAACTCCAGCACCGTCGCCGGCGCAGCCGGCCCGCCAAACGAGACATCAGATCCAGCGCAAATAGTATATTTTGTCCATTCCGCCACCGACGTTTCGGCCAAGTGGATTGGCAGTAAGGCGGCAAAAACTGCCTGTGGCGCCGATTTGCCCTGTTGGAGCGAAGCGATCCCCTCGGCAATGACAGGAAACATCGCTGCCCCGGGCTGAAACAGGCAATTGTGTTGCGGATCTCGTGGCCACAGCCGCCACCAGGGCACTAATTGGACCAGTGGAATCCCCTTCTCAGGAAACTCCGGTGGTTTCTGGGACAGGCCCATCTCGACAAACCGTCGGGCGAGCTTTGATGATGTGTCTCGTTCGTTCATAATTCTTGCGAGCAATATCTCACAGCCCCCATGACATCCGCTGTCAGCAGTCGAAAAAGCTCTGGGCAATAAGCGGGACTTGCCAGAGGCGGCACGCCTGGTAGTATGTGGTGACATGTCTAATCCGCATTCCTGTGAAGCGAGCGTGGACAGGGTGCCCCTCCCAGAGAGCAAAGCTTGGGCGAACCTGGCATGCCTTCATTCAGTCCCCGATTGGATGCTGGCCACGACGACGTGTCCACTATGTTTCCTGCACTGGTCAAAAGCGCGGAGGGCCGTTGCATTGGGCAAGTCCACAGATCGGGACGCAGAGAGACGGGCCGGCGAACTCGAGGATGACCATCGCCGTGGCGAGCAGTCATTCGCGGAACGACTCGCCGCCCACAGCCGAGGCGTGTGCCGCGAACCAGACTTGGTAGTCCCAAGCCCCTCCGAGGACGAGTTTTCGGAAAAGTACTTTCTCGCGATCCAACGGACCTTTCCGGGCGTCCGCTTTATCGGCGGGCGAGGGCTGGAAAAGCCACGGGGGGTTTACTTTGGGCAGTTGTGGAATGTCCCGGACATCAAGTCAAATCTTCAACTGACCGTGGATGTGGAACCAACCGGCGTGGAGCGACTGCTCATCGTGGACGATGTGTATTCGAGCGGGAGAACGGCAAGCCCCATTGTTGGCCTTTTGACTGATCTGGGCCTCAGCCCTGAGGCTGTGGTTTCTCTGGCAGCCCCCCTGGGCCATCTCCACAACTCCTGCGGGCTCCTGCTCAAAGCTGCTGGTCTTGACCGGATGGCGGCGGGCCTCACTTTTTGACTATGGCAGAGAATTCCAAACGCCTCATCATTTCCGTGCCGAAAGCGCGAACCACCGGATCTGTCCACTGGGTGATCAAAGGCGAGTTGGCCTACGCTGAACGGCCTGGATCGGGGCTGTTAATCGTGCCAGGCAAAACGGTGGACCGATGGCTGGAGCAAGTCCGTCAACTGCGCTTCAAATCTCTCATTGTCATGCTCAGCGGTGACGAAATGGCCTCGTATTACCCCCATTTGGGTCAACCGCTTATTGATTACTATAAAGACGCGGGCTTTGAAGCTCGCAGCGTAGCGACCCAGGATCGCGATGGGATAGTCAGCTTGCCCGCCCTGCGCAAAAGGGTGCAGGCCGCTTTTAAAGCCCTGCCGAAGCCGGTGCTGATCCACTGTAATGCGGGATTGGAGAGATCCCAATTTGCCATTCGTGCCGTCTTGCA
>Ga0187871_10001303_pt1 | contig 21918 bp, 17 predicted proteins | sample June2016WEW_16_1_FD_132988 | JGI IMG/M metagenome (GOLD analysis project Ga0187871, IMG submission 132988) | Peatland microbial communities from SPRUCE experiment site at the Marcell Experimental Forest, Minnesota, USA - June2016WEW_16_10 | ecosystem: Environmental > Terrestrial > Soil >...
CCGCGCGTCATTCTGCCGTTCGCCGTGGTCTCTCTGGCCAGCGTACTTGCTCTTCGCGCGGCGCACTGGCAGCCGCTTACCTTGGCACTGCTCGTGGTCTTCGGTGTCGCCTGCGGCGGGCAAACCAGTATGACGAGTTACTTCACCACGCGCTATTTCGGTGTGCGCAACTTCAGCGCCATATATGGAACCTTCTTTCCCGTGCTGTGGCTGTCGACCTCGCCGGCGGCAGTCGTCGTGGGCGCCTTCTACGATCGGACTCGGTCATACGACGGAGCGATGCTGTTAGTCGTGGCGGCCCTGACTTCCGCCGCCATATTCTTCGCCCTGCTGGAAGCTTATCCCTACCCTGTGAAGAGCCAAGCGAACGAAGAAACGGTCGCGCCGGAGCAGGAAGCGTCGGCGGAACTCGCAACGGTGTCCGACTAAGACCGAAGTTTGAGACCGTGAGATATACGACATTAGGGTGAGTCGCCCTCCAATCAGGGCGACACGTGGGCACGGACGAGAGGTTAATGCGGAGGAATGCTCGGCTTACTGAGCACTGCACCTGACAACTCGCGAAACAACACAAAGAAACACACAAGAAACCACTTGACGGACGTCATAAAAGCCATGTGCTCTAACTAGTACCAAACTCTGTGTGTCCTTCCGGTAAGGCTGCGCAACGGCGGCCGGTTCAGAAAAGGTGTCCTCGCGCGATCCAGTAATGCCAGTCGGCGGTGCCTTCCTCGGTTGATTCGTCCGAAGCGATTGCTGCCAACTGAGAGAGAGGGACGGCCGTCGTCCGACTCTGCCATCGGATCTGCACGAGCATGTCGGCCGAGCATGCGTCTTCCGGTGCCATGCGCAGGACTTCGACGGCTTCTCCTTTCCTGATCGGTGACACGACCTTGGCACCGTGCCCTTGCCTGAAAGGGAAACTGCAGTTGGTTTTCCAGGCAGTAATACCAGCCCATCGCCTGCTCTTCCGGCCCGTAAGCGTCTACGCTGGCTTCGTTGTGGATGCGGTCCTTCGGGAGCCATATCTACAGAAATGCGGCATACCAACGGCACACTGCGCAACGTCATTCAACTGACTTGTCGGGGTTTACTAACATGAAGGCTGATCGGGGTTCAGCCATCGGTTGCTACTGGTCGAAGTCTCAGTAGTCAGACTGCGATCAGGTTCCTGCCAACTGCTCCACAGCGGCGCCTACCGAACCCAACCCCTGGATCGCATGGCGCGAGAGCATGGCGTCGATCAGAAGCGCCTTTGCCCCTTCGCCGGTTGCTGCTGAACCGTTCGCTGCGAGATGATTACTCTTCGGAGCTTCGACCCGCTGATGAGCGAATTCAAGGAGGGCCTCTACGACCAATTGGTCACCAAGCGGCTCCGGCAATCCCTCGATCGCCAGGCGCCCGCCGGCCTCAGCTCGTTGGTCGCAACCCTTGAGGAGAACGACTGCCCTGATTATCTGGCTCGCCAGCTGATCCGCCAGATAAAGTCCGCCCTGCGGGGCGTGTCTGCCGACGACCGGAAACGACGCCAGATTGAGTTGGCGAACTCCCTTCTGGACTTTGTGAATTCCCAGGGGGACGATCTGATCGACCCCGATCCCGTTGATCCGCCTGGGGAGATCCTTCGCGCGATCTACCGTGGAGCCACGGCGCCAGAGCCACCGTCGACGCCTCTCAGTGTAACGAGCCTACTGATGAACGCCTTGGACGAACCGCGCCTGGGCTTCGAACTTGAGCGCGAAATGGCGACCGCCGACCGCGTATTCATGGTGGTTAGCTTTATCCAGTGGCGGGGTTGGCAACGGCTCAAGTCTGCCTTCCATCAACTCGTTGGTCGCGAGGTACCGCTCCGGCTTCTTACCACCACGTACATCGGCGCCACTGACTTCCGCGCGATTCAGGAGGTTTCGCGGCTGCCCAACGTGGAGATGAAGATATCTTTGGATGGGCGGCGGCGGCGGTTGCACGCGAAGGCATGGTTGTTCCAGCGGGACAACGGCTTCAGCAGTGTTTACGTTGGCTCAGCGAACCTGTCTGGACCTGCACTCGAAGACGGCATCGAGTGGACCGTCAAGTTGAGCGAGGTTGAGGCGCCGCATATCGTCGAGCGCTTTCGTGGCGCCTTCGATTCTCTCTGGTGCGATGCAGAGTTTGAGCAGTTCAGACCGGATGATGAAGAGTTTTGCCAGCGGGTGAAACTGTCCCTGCAGTACGCGCGGCAGGGGCCCGGCCGGGCGGAGTCCGGCCCGCCGGTTTTCTTCGACCTACGTCCGCATCCGTACCAGCAGGCGACGCTTGACCAGTTGGAAACTGAAAGGATCGATAGAGGTCATTTCCGGAATCTGGTCGTTGCGCCGACCGGTACGGGAAAGACTTTGATTGCCGCCTTCGATTACAATCGCCAGCCGTTTTCCGGGCGACGGCCACGGCTTCTGTTTCTCGCTCATCGGGAGGAGCTGCTTCGACAAGCGCGAGACCGGTTCCGCCACGTGCTTCGAGACGAATCCTTCGGAGACTTACTTGGTGGTGGAGAGGAACCTGCCAGTTTCGATTACCTCTTCGCAACGATCCAGAGTTTCCGGAGTCGGACCCTGCTGGAATCACATGGTTCGGAGTATTGGGACTACGCCGTGCTCGACGAAGCGCACCATGTGCCCGCAGAAGGCTACCGCGAAATCATCGCCGCTCTCCAGCCGCGCATCCTCCTGGGGTTGACCGCAACGCCCGAGCGAATGGACGGGGAGAGCATCTTGCCTTGGTTTGACCATCGAATCGCGGACGAGATGCGCCTCTGGCACGCCGTTGAACGTCGGTACCTGGTTCCGTTCGACTACTATGGCGTCCACGATGGCACGGACCTCTCCGGAGTTTCTTGGTCGCGCGGCTCTTATGCTGTCGGCGAACTCGAACAACAATACATTGGGAACACCCGCCGGGCCAATCTAATCATCGCGGAGTTTTGCGAGATCTACGGCGACTGGCGGCAGGCTCGAGCGCTTGCCTTCTGTGTCAGCATCGCTCACGCGCAGTTCATGGCACAAGCGTTTCGCGACGCCGGGATACCGGCGCAAGCCATCACGAGCGCATCGCCTGCCGAGGAAAGATTGACGGCAGCATCGAGACTGCGCAGCCGCACGGTCAATGTTCTGTTCACCGTTGATCTTTTCAACGAGGGCGTGGACATCCCAGAGGCGGATTGCGTACTGTTTTTGCGGCCTACAGAAAGTGCGACTGTGTTCCTCCAGCAGTTGGGCCGTGGACTTCGACTCGATACCGGCAAGACCGGTTGTCTGGTACTGGATTTCATCGGCAATCAGCGGCGAGAGTTCCGCTTCGACCAACGATTTCGCGCGCTGTTTGGTGGCACGCGCCAGCAAGTTGCCAATCAGATCGACACCGGTGTCACGCGGCTTCCCGGAAGCTGCTATTTTCGGCTCGACAAGGAATCCAGAAAACTCGTTCTTGAGAATCTGCGGGCACAACTGCAGGCAAGCCGGGCCAGAATGGTCGCGGAGATCGCAACGCTCGCGTCTCAACTACACCGGCGTCCCACCTTGCTGGAATATCTCTCCGAAACGGGTTACGACCTCGCCGACGTATACAAGCCGTCCATCGGAGGCTGGCATGCACTTCTGAGCGAAACCGAGTTCTTGAGCGAGCGTCCGACCGAGGCCGACGTCGTACTTTCGAAGCGGTTCCAGCTCTTGCTTCACATAGATTCGGTACGCCGGCTAAACCTATATCGAGAACTGCTCGCCGTAGGCCTGCCACCGCCAGACACCCTGCCTCCACTGGAGAGGCGGTTGGTGGCGATGCTCACCTTCCGCCTTTTGCAGAGCGAAGCACGGCAGGCAGACTGTGACTGGGACGCAGGTTTGCAACGGCTGAGGCAGAACGCCTCGGCAAGCAGCGAGTTTCAGGAACTCTGCGACGCGTTATTCGATCGCGTAAAGCTCCACACGAACGAAGAGCCCGCCATGGACGACTGCCCGCTCTTCCTCCACCGCCAATACATGCGGGACGAGGTGCTGGTCGGGCTGGGATTGCCGCAACTTGTTGGGGCGCGCCACACCCAGACCGGACGCTTCTGGCTGGACGCTATCAACACCGAAATCTTCTTCGTGACCCTGGACAAGTCGGAGAAGACGTTCTCGCCGTCAACCCGATACGAGGACTTTGCGGTGAGTCCGACTCGCTTCCACTGGCAGTCCCAGAGCACGACGGGCGAGAATTCGCCGACTGGTCAGCGATATGTGCGCCAAGCCGAAAACGGATCCCGCTTCCTGCTGTTCGTTCGGCCGAAGAGAGGCGATCCATTTCTTTTCCTTGGTCCGCTGCGCTACGTTTCACACTCTGGAAGCCGTCCGATGAGCATACATTGGGACCTGGAACATCCAATGCCAGCTTGGTTCTTCGAAATCTGCGCGTCACTGCGCGCGGCTTAAGCACCTCGTTTCTTGACATTCCTGGGGGCAGCTCGTGAGGTTCGAGCTGCCCCGCGCGCGAAACTCACACCCTCAGCACTCTTAGAAAGCTGCCGAGTTTGGCCGTCGCCTTGAACTGGGGAATCGGATCGAGCTCTTTGAGCCCCGACGTGAACGCATTCGACAGGCTCCACAGCGTGCGAGGCTCAAACTCGGCATGTTTCGGATTGAAATAGAGGTCGTGCACGCGCGGCGCCAGGTGCTTCGGGAAATCAAGGTCGGACTCGATGAATGCCCGGTAGATAATCAGCTTCGCCGCAGCGTCTGTGAGTTGCCGGTCCCGCCAGCGCGCGACTTGGCAACGCATCGGTTCGAAGCTGCGTTGCATGCGGTCCACTCCGACCGACAGGCTGTCCTGGAGCGAGAAGTTCTTCGAATGTTTTGCCAATATCGGAGTGAAGTCCCCGCTGAAGGCCATGTTCTCGCAGACCAGCACGCGTACTTATGCTGAGCACCGATTTATCGTGAGGAGGGCGCGTTAGATGCGACTGGTCGCGGATCTGAGGAGAATCTCCTTCGCATAATTCGAGGACGTATTGATCTCTGGCTTGCAGCGGCGCCGATCTCACTCCGCTAGACAGCCTTGACCGGTTTTCCAGACTGCATTACGCTTCCCGCAGTTTCACCGCTTCAAATCCCAAAGACAGATGGAGGACAAATGAAACTGCTGACCGCAGAACTGCGCGCGAGCTTGCCGCCGCTCTATGCCCAGGAGAAGATGACCGATCCGATCGTACACGCCAAGTTCTTCACGCCGGATTCCAACTGGACGTGGTACGTCACCGAAGGCGAAGCTGAGGAAGATGATTTCCGTTTCTTCGGCTATGTCTGCGGCATGGAGGAGGAATGGGGCTATTTCGTGCTTTCCGAGCTTGAATCTGTTCGCGGCCCCCTGGGACTCCCCATCGAGCGCGACCTCTATTTCAGGTCAGGCCCATTCAAGAAGGTGATGTCTGACAAGTACCACAACCGCAGCGGATAGCTCATAAAGGGGCAGGAGCCTTCCTGCCCTTTTTGATTTCTCTCCGAAGGGGCAGCCGGGTGTGTCTCATCCGCATCCTGCATCTTTTCAGTAAACCCGTTTTCCAGCCATACCATTTAGCAACTTCGGCCTCCGCCACTAGTTGAGTAACCAGTCTCGATCCGATCTTTTCTGGAGCCCTTTCTTCTACGAGGCGCCGACGCCCGCGTGGACACAGCTTCGGACCGTCGGTATCCGGGACAGGACTATTGGTCCCGCAGGCTGGCGGAGATCCAGTTGAAGAACGCCGCGTCGGAAGTACATGATCTAGAATGATGGTGTGAAAACAGCGGTGGACTGACATGAAACTAGCCGGGATTATTCTGTTCGTGGTCGTGCCGATGCTGACGTATGCGCAGACGACCGATGCACGGCCAACGTTCGATGCGGCCTCTATCAAACTGTCCGACCCTGCGGCCAACTTCGTTCGATCGGGCGGCGGCCCTGGAACCCGCGATCCAGGACTCTTCACCTGCGAGAACTGCTCCCTGATAGCGCTCCTATCAAGGGCTTACGACGTAGAGCGATACCGGGTCTCCGCTCCGGACTGGATGCAGAACAGCAAGTTTGTTGTGAGTGCGAAGGTGCCGGCGGGCGCCACGCAGGAAATGTTCCGTCTCATGATGCAGAATATGCTGGCGGAGCGCTTCAAGCTGGCTATCCACCGCGAGCAAAAAGAAATGAGATCGTATGACCTGGTGATTGCCAAGGGTGGTCCCAAGCTGAAGAGATCGGCCGAAGAGCCGCCAGCCAAGGATGACGCAGCGGAGACGGCACCGAAACACCCCGAGCCCACGGAATTACCAAAGATAGGGAAGGACGGCTATCCAACCCTCCCTTCAGGCTATAGCGAAGCAGCGATGGAGGGCCGGCAGCGGATCATGTACCCAGGGCAAACTATGCAATGGTTCGCGGGCAGGATGTCGGCCCAACTGGGTTGTCCAGCTACGGATTTGACGGGACTAACCGGGAAATACGATTTCGCGCTGTTTTGGTCTTATAGTGCATCAAATGACACCAGCGCGATCACGTCGAATACGCCACCCACGGGCGCCGATTTCGACCCGGGCGTCTCGCTCGTTGAGGCCGTGCAATCCCAGCTCGGGCTGAAGCTCGTGCAGAAGAAGGAGACGGTCGAGATCATCGCCGTCGACCACGTGGAAAAGACTCCAACCGAGAATTGAATCGCGCTCAACCAGCCCGATGACTCGTCGTGGTTCCGGTCACAATGAATCCAGCCATGCCAACAGATCGGCATCACGCTTCCAGCGCGGCGGCTTGGCTGAGTGGAGTTTGGAATCCACCTGCTCCAGTGCCTTCCGCTTCGTCTCCAGACTGGCCTGCGCGTAGTGGTTCGTGGTATCGAGGCTGACGTGGCCCAACCAGCTTCGGATCACGGTAACATCCACGCCGGCGGAAATCAGATGGACGGCTGTCGTGTGTCTAAAGACGTGGGGAGTGATCCGTTTTCGCGCAAGGGTCGGTACCTGCTGGGCTGCCGCTTTGATGTAGTTGCGGAGTCGGAATCGAAATCCCGAAGCGGTGAGCGGCTCGCCGTACCGATTCACGAACACCGTTTCATCAGGCTGACGCGGTCGACGGCGCAGCAGGGCTGAAATCAACTCCGCCGTTTCCGGCCAGATGGGTGAGATACGTTCTTTCTGCCCCTTTCCCAACAGGTTCACGTGGGCGGGCGACTTTAGGTGCAGATCCTGTGGCCGAAGATCGAGTGCTTCCTGAATCCGTGCTCCCGTGTTGTACAAGAATGACAACAACGCGTGATCCCGCTGCCCCTCGGTCGAAGTCTGATTTGGTTGCGAAAGCAGCGCCGAAACCTCCGCCGACTCCAAGTAACAGAGAGCGCGTTTCGGCGCCTTCTTGAAGGGCACTCGCAACACGTCGGCGCACTGTTTTGCCAGCAGTGGCTCGCGGTCGGCAACGAACGAAAAGAAACTGCGGATCGCCGCCAGACGGCAGTTCCGCGTCCGGATCGTCACTTTGCGTTCCTTTTCAATATGCTGCAGAAACAGGAGTACTTCAGCACTTCCGAGGTCCTCCAGGCGAAGAACGGCTACTTGCTTGTGGTGGTGCGCCGCCACAAAGCGCAGAAGCAAGCGCCATGCATCGCGATACGCCTGGACAGTCCGGTGGGAGGCGCTTCGCTGTTCGGCAAGCCACTCGTGGAAAAATGAATGCAGCAAGCTCGGTAAGGTCGGGAGAACAGTTTTCGGCATCGCTATTTTCGATCCATCATCTTTAATACGTCCGATTCCGCTCTTCGGAACCGTTCGTTGGCGTGTTGTAACAGCTCCTGTGTGATCGTCAGATACACCAACGTGGAGTGAATGTCGCGGTGGCCAAGGTAGGCGGCCAGATGAGGCAGATGGCCTTGTGGGTTGATTCCCTGGCGGTACCACTCGGTCATGCGATGAACGACGAACGTGTGACGCAAGTCATGAATCCGTGGTCCGCCGCGCCCAGGCTTCTTCCGAAGCCCGGCGCGGTGGATCACCCGGCGAAGCAGTCCCTCCACCGCGTAATAGCGGTAGCCGCCCTTTTCATGCCAGAACAGCGTCGCCTCGGGGCTCACAGATGCGCCCGCCTTTTCGCGGACCTTCACATAGTATTGGAGGGCTTCGAGCGCGTCACAGGACAACGGCAGCCGGCGCGACTTGAAGAATTTTGTGTCCCGCACCTCGATCGTCCCGGTCCTCAGGTCGATGTCTTTCATTTCCAAACCGACGATCTCTCCAACGCGAAGGCCGGCGCAGTACGCGAGTACGACCATGGTATAGAGCGTCAGCGGTCGCAGTGGAGCTTTGGGAGAAGGGTAGTGGCGGGCAGTTTCCAACAACGACTGGACTTCCTCCGCCGAATAGATATAGGGCTTGCAGCGCCTGCGAAGCACTTCTCGCGTGAGCATGCGATCTCGCGGCGGCGCGGCCGTAGGCACTCCACCCCGGTTCAGGCTCTTGGCGAGGACTCTGCCGACCTTGATGCGCTCCAGTTTCGAGGCCGCGGACTCTGCCATCTCCGCATACTCACGAACCAGTCTCGCAAGCGGCTCATCGGCGGCACCAATTCTCCGTTGCAGGAAGCGATCAAAGCGGAGGAATCGCTTCTCGTCGTATCGAAACCCGAGGGTTCGCATGCGCTCAACGTGCTCGCACATCGCGACTCCCAGATGACTGGAATACCGTGGCAGGGGCCGTAAGGCCTCCAAGGCTTCTTTCGGTCGGGGATGCACAATGGCCCGAAGGACAGCAGCCGTTGACCGAGCGCAATATTCGCGTCGCGCTTCCGCGATCGGGTTGCAAGCCAGTGCTCCTTGTTCCACCAGCCAGCCCAGAAATGAATTCACGAGATGCCCATATTGCCGTACAGCTCGAATCGGCGATTCTTTCGATCGGGATCGAAGCCAAGCCGAGATGGTTGCCACCCCAAGCGGCGGCTTCGCCGCGCGCCGAGATACGAAGCGCTGGAAGCCTCGGAGCACCGACCGGACCGGCGCTTCGGAGCGGAGGCTCAGGTGATCGACGAACTGCCTCAGGAGCGCTTCGTCTTTGTCCGGCCAGACGGGCATTGATTCTCCTTTCTCGGCAGACCCAGACTGATCGCGCGGAGGTCATTTGTAGCAAGTCTCAAGTAAATCTCTGTCGAAGTCGCGCTGCGATGGCCCAGGAGGTCGCCAATCGCATTGAGGGGAACCTGGGCGTTCAAGAGGCTGCCGGCGCGGGTGAAACGAAATGCGTGGGAGCCACGCCGGCCCTTCACATCAAAGCCGGTCTGTTTTAGACGCCGCCCGACAACCGCATACAATGAACTACCGTTGCGGAAGGGACGATACGGCGCCCGGATGGAGATAAACACCTCCCGCGCGTCTGTTTTCGGTCGGCCTTTCTGAAGGTACTTCAGCAGAGCTTCGCCCACAGGGCCGACCAGGGGCAGATGAGATTCGACGCCGGTCTTTGACTGCCGAACCCGAATGCGGTCTTCTCTCCAGTCGATGTCATCCAAACGGAGTCGGACCACTTCACCTGCGCGCAGCCCGTACGTGGCCAGCAAGAGCAGGATGGCGTGATCGCGGAGGCCGACTGGGCTACGGTCACTGCGCGCTGCACGGAGCATCCCTTCGACCTGTTCTTTGGTGAAGGCTCTCGGGATGTCATCGAACTGGTAGAGAACGGGGCCAGACACAACCTGCGATAGATCCCGTGGCACCATGCCTTCCGCGAGTAAGTAACGGAAAAAGCTGCGCAGACAAACCGCTACTCCATGCCGCGTCGCGCGGCGCAGCCGTGGCAGCCGCCAACTTAAGTACTGATCGATGTCAGCGACGCCAAGCCGGAGAAGAGAATCACGGGTCGCTCCCAGCCAATGAAGAAACATCTGCGCGGCATCACCGTTTTTGCGGAGTGTGCTCTGAGAGAGGCCCCGGAGATCGACGAGCCACCGGCCATAGCCATCCATCACTTCGCGTTGGAAACGTTCACGGTCGTCACGTGGCGGCTCCAGCGGAGGCCAGTGAGGATCGATCATGCGCAGCAACCGGTGAATCGGTCCGGTGTACCCGGTCCGCCATTGCCGCGGGTTACTGGGCAGACGCCGGTATCGTTGTTTATAACGCTCCAGTTTCATCCCGAGGAAACTCTCGATATCCGCGCGTCGAGCGTCCTCGGCCGAAACGTCCCGCGGCTTCAGATAAAGCAGGAACTGGCGGGCCGCCGAAACGCAACTCGGAATCACAATGGGGCTGTACCGCTCCCGCTCCAGATACGCTCGGAAGTCCGCGAGCACCGGCGAAGGTCGCGATCCGGGAGGCCACTCACCCTGCACAAAGTGCAGCAGGCCATGTACGGCACGCTGGTTCATGATCCGCCAGTGCAGTGGATTCGGGGGGTTCGATCTCCGTTTCTTGTATATCCGCAAACCGACCCGGAAGTATGCCGTCACGTCGGCTGGAGCCACCGCTGAGAGGTTCAGGCCGCGATCGTCTAGGTAATTTAGAAACTGACGGGCGCGGCTCAAACAATCTCGCACATATTCGGTGCGCAACCCTCGTTCAGTGAGGTGTACTTTGAACCGCTGAAGGTCGGAATCGCCGCTGGAAGGCGGAGGCCACCGTTGCTGCGCATCGCAGAGAAGCCGGTGGGCGGCTTTCGTTTGCTCAGCGCGCCAACTAATAAGCTGGGTGGGCGGCCGCCCGTGCTTCTGCCGGTAGATTCGCAGGCGCTCAGCAATGAACCCCTCGAGGTCCTTCCGCGTCGCGTGTTCCGGGCTTACCTGTCGCCGCTCAAGATACGCCAGAAAGAGGCGGGCCTGCTCAACGTACTGCCTCACCGTGCCAGGGCGAAGATGCTCCTGCTCTAACCCCTTTTTGAACGACTCGACACAGGATTCCAGAGCGGTCGGCGGAGGCCACTTACCCTGGGCCAACCTGAGCAGCATATTGATCGCGGAGGTATACCGTGAACGCCAATCGGTCTCGTCTACCGGGAAATATCCCGAGCGCCGGCGATACTCTCGCCGCCGATGGCGCAAGTACGCCGCCACGTCACCTGGCTGGACGGACTCGATGCGAATCCCGCGCTCGGCCATATGCCGGAGAAAACGCCGGCCATTGACCGTGTACTGTTTGGTCGCAAACCGGCTGAAGTCGCTTTCGCGCATGTGTTCGCGCAATACGACCAACCAGCGATCAACCTCATGATTTTTGGAAATGGTGCTCTCCGGGGGGAGGCTTGCTCATAGGATGAGGCAACACGAAAAAAGGCTCAGAATTATGCGCAGGAAATCAAGCTGGCGATCGCTGCCCGCGCCACGATGGCGCTCGTACTCCGCATAATTCTCAGCTCAGCATAAGTCAGATTATGGTGAGCTCCCCATAACCTGACACCGACCGTGACTGCGAGCCGGAATGACTTGTCATGGCTGTTCCGGACTCCAATGGAGAAGCGGCAGCCCTCGAAGCCGGTGGCGAGGTCCAGCACGCCGAACATCTTCATGCCGTCCCTGGAAACTGCGTACTCGTCGCCGATTACGCCGATCTGGCGGAACCCGAGTGTTTCGACCAGTGCTTCAACGATCACGTGGTGCGGCACCGGGTGGTGGGTTGCGGTTGCGGGAGGTGTTGGCACCAACGCCAATTCCTCTCGTGAAATCTTGCCGTTTGAGGCAAGCAGAGTGCTAGTGTCCGACATTGTTAAGCTCCTTATTGGGTTTGGTAGGTAAAGTCGTTTTGGCGTCGGGACCGGGGCTGACCCGTCGTGCCTGCTGCGCGGGCTCGACGGGTAAGCTCGACACTCACCTGATCGCCGCCCTGGCTGTCGCAAGCTGATCGCCACGCGGTAGCTCACGCCGATCAATGCGTATGCTCGTCCATCGCGCATTTCACACAAAATCCGGTTGCAGGACAAAGGCGGATATCTAGTCATCGCGCATCCCATTCATTCGCGAGCGCCTTCCAATCACGGCCACAGCGGATCAGGAAGGCAACGGAAAGTCAAAGGCAAGACTCGCACCGCGATCTTTTGGGCGACAGTGCCAATCCATTTCGTGATTACAGACGGCAGTACGGCCATGAGGAGGCAACGGTCCGTTGCAGGCGCTCGCGCGTGAGGCTGCGATAGTTTGTGCTCGCCGACAATCCGATCGACGCTGACGCCAAACCTGCGCGCGCTTGTTTTGATGTGCTCCGGTCAGCAGTTGTCAGAAGGGGAGCGGTGATTTGGTGATCTTCGCGCCGACCGAATCACGATGTTGGCCGAACGGACACGCGCCAACGCGCAGACGCAGATGTGACCAGGCCTGTCGACAGGGACGCCGCCGGAACTCCTTTCCCAATCGGACGGAATGAGTAAAAGTGGGTCCACCGGAATAACCTGTATGAATAGGCGCATGGCGGTTCCCATCTGCGCGGCAGCCGGTGACACGAACGCTTTAACCCGATGCCGCCGTGTTTGGCTGTGAAACAATCCGCGTCAGCGCATCTCGCAATGGCAATCGGCGCCGTGTTCTGGCGTTTTCCACCTGCGTATCGAGTACGTCCTTTTTGAAGTCGTCCACCAGGGCGAAGAGGACATCGCGCCGCGTGCGCTCAAAGTACCACCGGAGACTGGATAGAATCACATACGATGGCGTCAGGTAGAGAATCGTCTGCAGACGTGTTTCGCTTTCGATGGCTTCGAGAATCTTCTGGTATTTCTGCTCGCTCTTGAGCGTTCGCTCGTATTCGATCGCGAAATCCGCCCACAGCCCGTTGCCTAGGCTGACGTTCGCCACAGCATCGTAAGCTTTGGCGTAACCATGGACCGGAGACAAATTGAGCACACGAATGAATACCTCCGAAGTCCAATGCCTCAGCGTGCGGGAACGTTCCAGCGCAAGGCGGATTCGATTCAGCTCCAGCACGTGGGGAATCTGTGCTTCGCTCGGGTCCTTCTCTCGCTCGACATAACCGCCGAGGAACGTGATCCCCAGCTCTTCCAGCGCGTGGATGCCGCCGCGCGTAATAGAGTATAGGGCGTCGGCGCCCAGGTATGGGAGCACCTGCTTCCGCAGGAGCCCGCCGTTCACCAGCCGGCGGATCCGCCAGTTGAAAACTGGGCGATCGAATTCAACGAGTCTCACGCGGGCTAATTGGAAAAGCTGATTGTGCGTAATGTACCTGGCATCCGCAACCTGATGCAACAGGTCACTGTCCCGGATCCCCAGAGAAACGCTGCCTTTCATGTACCGCACACACGGCTCCTGCAAGAATGCTAAGGCAATAACGAAAACCGCGCAAAAGAAGCAGCGCTTGGTTTGCGATTGCCCTTGTCCCGGCGATCTGTTGAGTATCTCTTTCAAAGAAACGCGCGCCGCGTCCGCTCTCGATATTTCAATCGGTTACGACACACGGAACGCGTCCATATCACAGGTTGAAACTCGCGCCAAAAAGTTCAAGGCTTGGGGACGGTTCGAGTACAGCTCCTGGGTGAGCGCTGAACAAGTTCTGCGGGCAGAATTCCGGCAAGCATCGAGAGGCCCGTGTGATGTGCGCTTCCGCTGCCCCTCGCTCGGCGAGCAGCCTCAAGTTTCGCTGTTCCAGCCTAATACCGACAGCTGGCGTCCGGCCGCGCCCCGGCCCGTGCCGCTTCATTTGCTGGTTTACCAGTTTTGGTGCACGATTGAACTGTTTGTAAAGAGCCGAAGCGGTTGCTGTCATGCCTCGCCGGTCAATCAGCGTGCGTGATAACGTGGTGGTCACGCCAACCCTCGTCGGGCCATTCCAAGGAGTTCGAATGGCAAAACGAGAGTTTCAGATGCCCAGCGTGCTCCAGCACGACGGGCCTCGACCGTACTGGTATATCCGGTATCGACAGAAGGTGCTGATCGGAAAGGACCAGCTGGAAAGGAAGGAAATATGGCACCCCTTAGGCTATTGCGACGAAATGACCAAGCGCGAGGCCATGCGCCTGCGCGAACAAGTTCTCCACCAGGTCAACAATCAGGTCTACACGATTCACAGCCAGATTCCGTTTGAAGAATTCGTGAAGATGTACAGCGAACACCATCTCGTAACCCTGGCGCCCGGCGGCCGCAAACGCGACCTGTCGCTGCTGAAGAACCACATTCTTCCAGCGTTCAGAGGCAGGAGGCTTTGCGAAGTCGGAACACAGGAGATCCAGGCGCTCCTTAACACCAAGGACACCGACGGCTTCTCCTATTGGACACGGAAAGCGATGCACGCCATCCTCGGTTCCCTCTTTACCAAGGCGGATGACTGGGGCTATTGGAACGGCAGTCGCAATCCGGTCTTGCGCGTCAGGGTGGGACGCAAGCGGCTCAAGCGAAAGAGGCGGATCCTCGACGATGAACAACTTCGCGCCCTGCTCGCCGGGTTACCCCCGGAAATCGGTTTGATGGTCCGTACGGCGGTATCAACCGGTATGCGGGTGTCGGAGATCATTGGTCTGAAGTGGCGTGCGGTCGACCTGGAGCATGGCCTGGTGCATGTGCAGGAGCGTTATTACCGCGGCGACACCGACGAGCCGAAGACCGACAAATCGCGGCGTCCTCTTCCGCTGGGTTACCTGACAGAGGACTTTAGCGAGCTGCGGGCGCTGGCTCTGGCCGAACACGCGAAGTTCTCCGGGCACGAGTATGTGTTCCACAAGGATGGCAAGCCGTTTGATGATCGCGAGATTCTGCGCGACATCATTCGGCCGGTGGCCGAACGTCTCGGTTTTTATTTCGAGGGATTCGGCTGGCACTCCTTCCGCAGGCAGAACATCACCCTGATTCAGGAGGAGGGCGCGACGCCGTTCGAGGCGATGGAGCAGGCCGGTCATACGCGTTCTACCATGACCAGCCTCTACACGGTGGTTGCTTTGACGCGTCGCGAGCAGGCGGTCGAACGTGTGCAGGAGCGGCTCTTCGGAAAGCAGGAAAAGAAGGGTCCGAGTGTGGCTTCCCTCAAACTTGTGCGGGATATTGCGGGATAATGCGGGATGAAACTGGGGTCAAACTTCCGTAAGCTATTGAAAACATGGTCGGGCCGCCGAGATTTGAACTCGGGACCTCTTGCACCCCAAGCAAGCGCGCTAGCCAGGCTGCGCCACGGCCCGAATTGTCTATTGTACACGCCTTCAAGCCCATTATCCAGCAGCCCTATCTTTGGTTAGCGCGCGCGCCTAACCCCCCAGCGGTAATGGGAGTACGGCTATCTGCACTGTTACCAGGACGCCTTGTTCGTGGGCCGATCACGTCATTACACTCACAGTAGCAGGCCGATGAGTGTTTCATTACACTGACATGAATGACCGTGGCCTCCCGAAGGCCCTCTGGGAGCCCGCCAACGGGATGGGCAAGGATCTGTCACCCCGCTGCACGCGAATGCTGGGTATCCCGCGGAACCAGGTCGCCAGGGAAGCGGCCAGCTCGCAGTCACGCGCCGCCGGTCCGCTGGCGTCGAGCAGGAGATTCAATCCTTGAGCAACCAAATCGGATCGAGCCTCGATCCGGACATTGCGTTCCTGGTCGCGCGTTTCGCGCAACTCGAACAGACCCTGGCCGCCATCGGGGACCGGCTCGGCAGATTGGAACAAAGTGTCGCTACACTCGGCCAGCAGGCGCCGGAATTGCGGGATCGAATGGAGGAGGATATGCGCCGCATCGAGAGCCAAGTGGCGGAGCAATCCGCGGCCCTTGCATCCTCTCGAACGGCGGTCGCCCAGACCGACGATCTGGTGGAGCGCGTGGTTGAGGCGCTCGAATCGCTCCAATCCGCGGTACTCGATCAGCCCGAAGCTGGGGCAGCGGGGGTGAACTGAAATGGCGGCGCGAAGCGAGGCCGCTTGGACGGCACAGGGAGAGCGTGGCGCCACACCAGGCAGCGCGCGAGCGCTGGCTGATATGCTGACCTCGGGCCCGCTACCTTTGTCGGTGGCCTTGGGCTATTCCAAGGAGATCGCGTCCGTCGCCGCTGTTTTTCATGCCAACGGCCGCGCTTCCGGCTCGCTGACGTCGGCCCGAATCTCGATCGGACCACGGGGCCCGATCCTGCCGCGGCCGAACGGCATCTCGCACCTGGCTACTCCAGCGTCGGATCTGCACGATTTTGGGTTGCTGCTCTATCAGATGCTGACCGGACTGAATCCCGCGGACTATTCCCCGCCAGCCGGCACCGACGACGACTTGGAACCGTCTCCGGCAATGGTCCGATCGGCGGCCCTACGGCTGGTGGAGCGTTGCTGCTGCGCGCCGAGCACGTCCGACATGCGGCACGTATCCACTGAGTTGCGGTTGCTCCAGGTCATGGTCGCCAGCTTCGACCCGGAAGAGATGGCAGCGCCGGCCCCAGCAGTCCACCCGGTGGAACAAGCGGCCATCCCCGCAGCCTCGGCCAAGCCAGCGCAACCTCATGGACGGGGGCCCACTTGTCCATCCTGTGGATCGCCGGAATACTATCCTGCCCATAAGCTCACGATTCTGGAAAAGGTGATGGCGGTGGTGGACCTGAAAACCTATCGGTGCTACCGTTGCTGCCAGCGCTTCATCAACCTGTTCGGCCTGCATGTGCCGCGGCCCGAGACTAATTGAACGCCTGGCTTCGCCCTTTCCATCGTCCACCTCCGCCGCGCCACCACTGGCACGCCGAGTGCACCGTGGCGGCCAGGTAGAATAGCGCGACCAGGGGAAGGCCGGCAGCCTCGTATGCGGGACGGCCGAAGAATCGCAGTGCGGGACGGTAGCAAAGCGCCATGACGAGCCACGCCGCCGCACCCAGCCAGCGTGCGCTTCCGCTCGCCGCCAGCGCCAGCGCGGGTGGGGCCGCGTAAGTCACCAGCAGCCCGGCCACGGTTCCCACCAGTAGCCACGCCGAGTGGTGGAGTTGGGTGAAAGCGCTGCGCGAAATCATCCTGCCGGCTTCGCCAAAGCCCGCGTAGCCGCGAATGCTGCGGGTTTGCCCGGAGACTCCCAGCCACACCTTGCCGCCGCGCCGTTTGATCGCGCCCGCCAACGCGCAGTCGTCGATCCACGCGCTGCGGATGGCGCCGATTCCGCCAGCGCCGGCAAGCGCCTCGCGCCGCACCAGCATGCATCCGCCCGCCGCTCCCGCCGTGGCTCGCCGTGGATCGCGAATCCACGCCGGCGGATACAGCAGAAAAAAGAAGAAGACGAACGCCGGCATCAGCACTCGCTCGGCCGTGGTGCGGCAACTCAGCCGCGCCATGTACGAAACCAGGTCGTAGCCATCGCGTTCGGCGAGCGCGACCAGGTCGCTCAGGTTGGAGGGCGGGTGCGTGATGTCGGCGTCGGTCAGGAGCAGAAACTCCGGCGCCCGCCGCTCCGCTTCGGCGACACCCTGGCTCACCGCCCAGAGCTTGCCGGTCCACCCATCGGGCAGCGACGTCGCGCGGACCACGGTCAGCAGTTCGTTTCCCACCGCTCGCTGCGCCGCCTCGGCTGTGCCATCCGAGCTCGAGTCATCCACTAGTACGATGTGAAACTCACCCCTGTAGTCCTGATTAACAAGCGACCGGATCGCCTGGCACACCACTTCGGCTTCGTCGCGCGCCGGAATCACCGCGACCACCGCCGGCAGCGGCGGAGCGGGCGCGTCCATTCGCCGCGCCGTTTCCATGCGCCAGAAGCCGCCGCGAAAAGCGAGCAGGTAAATCCACACCGCCAGAGTTGTTGCGCCGAGGAGAGGCAGTATCATGTCGGGTATTCGGCTGGAACAATCTATTATCCTCTCCCGGCGGGAGCGCGCGCCGGTTCGTCCGCCCGTGAGACACTGTCGGATACCATGCAACCCGAACCCTGGCTGCGCGGGCCGATCGCGGATGTGAATCCGCTGCTGGCTCCGATACTCTACTCGTTTCGTCAGGCGTCCGAGGACTTGGCGAAACACACCGTGGGACTTTCCGCGTTGCAGATTTGGGCTCAGCCTGGCGGAGCCGGATCGGTCGGTTTTCATTTGCGCCACATTGCCGGGAGCACGGATCGTCTGATGACCTACCTGCGGAGGGAGGCCCTCTCGCCGCAGCAGATGGCCGCGCTTGAGAGTGAACACGAGCCGCGGGCAAGCCGCGAAGAACTCCTCGCGCAACTGGAGCGCGTTTTCGAAGACGCCGAAAGGCAAGTGCGCGCCATCGATGCTGCGACTCTCGCCGAGCCGAGGTACGTCGGCCGGAAGCGTCTTCCCACCACGGTGATCGGCCTGCTGACGCACATCGCGGAGCACACCGCGCGCCACGTCGGTCAGGCCATCAGCGCCGCCAGGCTGGCGCGGTCACTCTGAACGCGCATCGGAGCCGCGACCGCAGGGAGCGGTCGGTACCATATCGGCTCCGCGCGCTACACTGTTGTCTGGGAGCACGCGAGCGTGGCTACGATTGCATCCACGGCGTCCGAAGACGCGAGCAACCAGCGATTCGAAGGCCTCGCACCGGAGCAACTGATCCGCGCTTTCCGCCTGATGCACACCGCCCGCCGGTTGGACGACCGGGAGGTGACGCTGAAGCGGCAGAACCGGATTTTTTTCCAGATCAGCGGGGCCGGCCACGAAGCGCTGCAAGTGGCCGCCGGCATGGCGCTCAACGCCGGCGAGGATTGGATCTACCCATACTACCGCGACCGCGCGCTGTGCCTCACGCTGGGCGTGACGCCGCTCGAGATGCTGCAACAGGCGGTCGGCGCGGCCGCCGATCCGGCTTCGGGCGGCCGGCAGATGCCCTCGCACTGGGGTCATCCGCGGTGGAACATCGTCAGCGCATCCTCGCCCACCGGAACGCAGTTCTTGCAGACAGTCGGCTGCGCGGAAGCGTCGCGGCATCGCGGCCGCGCTGGCGAAATCACACTGGTCGCGTGCGGCGAGGGCGCCACCAGCGAGGGCGAATTCTGGGAGGCGCTGAACGCGGCCTGCCTGGGCAGCCTGCCAGTGCTGTTTCTGGTGGAAGACAACGGCTACGCCATCTCCGTTCCCGTAGAGGCGCAGACCGCGGGCGGCAGCATTTCGCGTCTCATCGAAGGCTTTCCCCGGCTGTTCCGCCAGGAGGTCGACGGCACTGACTTTCTGGCCTCGTATCGCGCGATGAAAGCCGCCGCGGAGTGGTGCCGCCAGGCCAAAGGGCCGGCGCTGGTTCACGGGCATGTCGTCCGGCCGTACTCGCACTCGCTTTCCGACGACGAGCGCCTATACAAAACCGCCGCCGAACGCGCCGCCGAAGCGGAGCGCGATCCGGTCCTCCGCTTTCCGAAATTCCTGATCGACGAGGGCGTCATCGACCGCTACATGCTGCAAAGCATCACGCACGAAATCGACGAGGAGGTTCACGCCGCGACTCGCCAGGCGCTCGACGACGAAGCGCCGGCGCCGGAGACCGCGCTCCAGTACCTCTATTCAGACAGCGTCGATCCGACCGCAGACGCTTTCAGCGTGCAAGCGCATCTTAGCGGGCCGCCGATGACCATGGTCGATTTACTGAACGCGACACTGCGCGAGGAAATGCGGCGCAACCCGGCGATAGTGGTCTTCGGGGAAGACGTGGCCGATTGCAGCCGCGAAGCTTCTTTGAGCGAAGTGAAGGGAAAAGGGGGCGTCTTCAAAGTAACCGCCGGTTTGCAGCGCGAATTCGGCTCGCGGCGCGCGTTCAACAGCCCGCTGGCGGAAGCCGGCATCGTGGGCCGAGCCATCGGCATGGCCACGCGCGGGTTGAAGCCGGTGGCCGAGATCCAGTTCTTCGACTATATCTGGCCGGCCATGATGCAGCTTCGCGATGAGCTGGCCACGCTGCGCTGGCGTTCCCACAATGGATTCGCCTGCCCGGCGGTGATCCGCGTGGCGATCGGCGGTTATCTGAACGGTGGCGCGATGTACCACAGCCAGTGCGGCGAGGTGGAGTTCACCCACATTCCCGGCCTGCGCGTCGTGATGCCGTCGTGCGCGATCGACGCTTGCGGCCTGCTGCGCACCGCGCTGCGCGCCGACGATCCGGTGCTGTTTCTGGAACATAAGCGCCTCTACCGCGAGCCGTACAACCGCTCGCCCGATCCGGGCGCGGATTTCACGATTCCCTTCGGCCGCGCGCGCCTGGTGAAACCGGGGCGGAGCCTCACCGTGGTGACTTATGGCGCGCTGGTGCAGAAAGCGCTGGTAGCGGCCGCGCAGGTCGAGCGGCGCGCACCCGCTGCCAGCATCGAAATCATCGATTTGCGGACGCTGGCGCCGTACGATTGGCCGGCCATCCGCGCCTCGGTCGAGAAAACCAGCCGCGTCGTTGTGGCGCATGAAGACTGCCTGTCGTGGGGTTACGGCGCGGAGCTGGCGGCGCGCATCGGCGACGAACTTTTCGATAGGCTGGATGCGCCCGTGCGCCGGGTGGGCGCACTCGATACCTGGGTGGGCTACCATCCGCAACTGGAGAACGCGATCCTGCCGCAAACCGAAACGCTAATCGCGGAAATGGAGCGCCTGCTGAGTTACTAAGTTCGTGGCGCGGCTTGCCCGTGCACCATCCGGGGCTGTCAAGCCTGCTGAGTCGAGAGTCATCTCGACTCTTCTTCGCCACTATTGAATTGAATGCTATCGTGGATAATCAGCGGGGAGATGCGCCGTCCTTATAACATGCCTGAAGTTACGGAGCACTGATGAAGCTACCTGAGACAAGAGCCGCCCTGTTTCTAGCCCTCCTTCTGGCCGCGCCGGCGCTGTTCGGCCAAACGATTGCGGTGCCGGTGACTGTTGGGCCGAATGCGGATGCGAAACCGGCCGCAGCCACATCCGTGGCGGCCAAGCCGCCCGCCGGCGGATGGGTATTCGAGGTGGCGACTATCAAACCGGCCAAGATGCCCGCGCAGTCCGACATGTTGAACGGCAAGGCCCATATCGGCATGAAGACCGACGCAGCGCGCGTCGATATCGGATTCATGTCCTTGAAGGACTTGATCGGCATCGCTTACAAAGTCAAGGACTACCAGATAACGGGGCCGGACTGGATAGGCGGCATGGACGAGAGATTCGACGTGCTGGCCAAGATGCCGGACGGCGCCACCAAAGACCAGGTGCCGGACATGTTGCAGGCGCTGCTGACGGAACGCTTCAAATTGGCGATCCATCACGACACGAAAGAGCGTTCGGTGTATGCGCTGGTGGTGGGCAAAGGCGGTTCGAAGATGAAGGAATCGCCGCCCGATCCGCCGGCGCCCGCCGCGGCGGAGAAAACCGATGCCGTTCCCGGCGAACCCGCCGAGGCCACGCCAGCAGCCGACGCGAATCCCCAGGTCAAGATCCAGAAAAGCGCCGACGGCATGTCCGGAACGGCCACCGTGCGCGGACCCGAGGGGAACGTGAAAATGAGCTACGGTGCGGCCGGCATGCACATGGAACTCGAGAAAATGACGATGGCCAAGTTGGCCGAAGCGGTGTCGCGGTTTGTCGACCGGCCCGTGGTGGACATGACCGAGTTGAAAGGGAACTACCAGGTTGCGTTGGATATCTCGCTGGACGATCTGAAGAACGTGGCCCGCAAGGCTGGCGTCGCGGTGCCGGGAGCCGCGCCCGCGAGCGGCGACGGGCTGCCTTCCGACGCGGCCACGGACCCAACCGGCTCGGTCTTCAAGAGCGTGCAGCAACTCGGCCTCAAGCTGGAACCGCGCAAAACGGCGCTCGACCTCATCGTGGTCGACCACATCGAGAAAATGCCGACCGAGAATTAAGGCAAGCTGAATAGGCTGCTGAATAAGTCCGACAAAACATTCTTGGGCCACGGATGGACACAGATGAACACGGATAAGCCAGTTTTTTTCAATCTGTACTACTAGCCCTCAGTGTATTGTTTTTTCGCGAAGAATTCATTAGGCTGCCTTTGGAATGAGCAGGTTCACGGTGGCGTTGGAAGCTGCGATCACGGCGGTTGCGATCCGGCG
>Ga0187871_10001304_pt1 | contig 21903 bp, 15 predicted proteins | sample June2016WEW_16_1_FD_132988 | JGI IMG/M metagenome (GOLD analysis project Ga0187871, IMG submission 132988) | Peatland microbial communities from SPRUCE experiment site at the Marcell Experimental Forest, Minnesota, USA - June2016WEW_16_10 | ecosystem: Environmental > Terrestrial > Soil >...
AGCACGGTTTGTTCAATCCCTTCGACTTGCTTCCGCCAGTGTTCGAGGGCATCTGATTCGCCATTGTAGCGCCAGCCCAGAGCCTTTTGCGTTTCGATCATGTCCACTGCAAATGCGGCGTTGGCCTTGCCTGGACTCTCAAACGCCGAAAGCGTGACAGCGGTTGTATCGCATGTGCTGAGGACCCGCTTGACGGGAATTGGGCCCTCCGAGTTTCGCCCATTCGTCTCCGCTGCTGAGTTCGTCAGGTACGGACATGGGTCAACTGAGGATGAGAGGGCCGACTGCGAAGGTAGCTTAAACTCCCGTGGAGCGCTGAATATTGCCCAAGCATACATTCCAATCCCACCGATCAGAGCCAAGGCAGATATACCGAGCAGTAGTCGAGCGAACCCCAAGGTCGCTCGACGCAACATCAGCAAATACTTTTCTTCTCGCTCGACGATTGTCATTTTCGTGAATTCCTCGCTTTCTGAGTTGAACCAGCAAGCGCCTACCAGTGGACCGCCTCCAGAGTGCAGCACGCCCTAACTGTTGCCAAAGTCCCGATCAGCATCGAGAGCGACAGGATTTGACCGTGCCCCCAATTGCGGGTTTCGAGAGAGCCACGCATCACGATCTTCTCGCCAAATGGCGTGGTTACAAAGCCATCCATGTGGACCGGACAGGTACAGTCCTTATGCTTGCGGGGTTCTGGATACTTCTTCTTGTTGGCGTACTTGCAGCGTGCTTGATGCCGCCGATAGGCCGTGACCATGGCCTCATTGTGCCACACGTGGGGAACACGCCAAGATCTAATGGCGGTATTCGATTGATTCCAAACGGAAGATAATGGCGGAGAGGGGGGGATTCGAACCCCCGGTAGAGCTTTTGACCCTACGACGGTTTAGCAAACCGCTGCTTTCGACCACTCAGCCACCTCTCCGTGAGACAGTGCTTGGCCGTGTACCCAAAATCATAGCACAACAGGCCTGTGGCAGAACACTGGGAGCGAACCCATCCGAACCCATCCAGCCCAATCTCATGGGCGGCCTTGATGAACCTTGGCGCCTCGGCGAGAACCGGCTTTCTCTGACACATCCCGCTAACCCGGTCGGAGCGCTCGCTGAGAGCCGAAAACTGAATGCTGATACGCCGCCGCCGGCCTCCCTTGTTTCCACCTCGTAACAGACATCTAAATCATTCAAAACAAAGCATCATCCCAAACTTCTCCCCGGTCCCTGGCCGCTTACCGTGCTATTCTCATCCTGGAGGGTCGAAATGTTCCGAGCCGAAATCGGCACCGCCTCCCAATCCAATCCAAATCTAAAGCGAAACTTTAGTTATAATTTGCAATCGCAACAAAAATAATGCATGTTATTCGCTGATTTTTCCAAACAGTTCGTTTGGTCAGTTTTTGTCGTCCACGCCGATTGCCTGACAAAACAGCGCCCCGTTGTCGGGGTTTCTCCGGCAGACGGACTACCGCCGTACACTTATACTCAAATGGATACGCCGTGCCAAAGCCGGATATTCTCGTGGTAGACGACACCCCCGCCAATCTGCGTTTGCTGAGCGACATGCTCAAAGCCCACGGGTATAGACCGCGCCTGGTGCCCAGCGGGAAACTGGCTTTGAACGCGGCGCGCGCCGTTCCTCCCGACCTCATCCTGCTCGATATCCGCATGCCGGAAATGGATGGCTACGAAGTATGCGAGCGCTTGAAAACCGACTCCGGTTTGAAGGACATCCCCGTCATCTTCCTCAGCGCCGTGGGCGAAACCGCCAACAAGGTTCGCGCGTTTGCGGCCGGAGGCGTGGACTACATCACCAAGCCCTTTCAGGTGGAGGAAGTCCTGGCGCGCGTGGAGACGCACCTCTCGCTGCGGCGCCAGACGCGCCAACTCGAGGAAAGCTACGCGGCGCTCAAACACCTGGAGAACATGCGCGACAACCTCACCCACATGGTGGTCCACGACATGCGTTCGCCGTTGGGCGTCATCGGCGGCTTCTTGTCGCTGTTGGAATCTTATGAAGCGGGCAATCTTTCCGGCAGCGGTTTACAGTTCATTCGCGAGGCGCGCCACTCCATCGACGAATTGGTGGAAATGGTCAACTCCATGCTGGATGTCAGCAAGCTGGAGGCGGGCAGGATGAAACTGCATCGGACCGATTGCGATTTGGCCTCGCTGGCGCGCGACGTGCTCCGGCGCTTCGATCCCATCCGCGGCACCCGGCAACTGGTTTTACAGGCCGCCGATCCGGTGAACCTGCGGGCCGACGCCGGCTTGATCTCCCGCGTGATGCAGAACCTGGCCGGCAATGCCTTCAACTACACGGCCGCGAATGGAAAGATCCGCATCGCCGTCTCGCGCGCCGGCCGGGAGGCCCGCGTAGAGGTCGCCGACAACGGCCCCGGTATTCCCGCCGCCTACCACGACAAAATCTTTGAAAAGTTCGTCCAGGTCGAAGACTTGAATGCCAAGGTCGGGACCGGGTTGGGTCTCGCCTTCTGTAAGCTGGCTGTCGAAATCCACGGCGGCCGCATCGGCGTGGACAGCGAGAACGGAAAAGGCAGTACGTTCTGGTTCACCCTCCCTCTGGAGGTCGCATGATGGGCCGCCGTTGGAGGGCGGGCTTTAGCCGGCGCGGGGCTTTAGCCCCGCTCTGTGCGGCCATCGCCTTGTCTTCCTTCCCCACCCAAGCCCAGCCCCCCGCGCCGGACCCCATCCAACCGAAAAATATCCTGATCCTCTACTCCGGGCAATTCGGCCTCCCCGGTTACGACCGGGCCAACGAAGGGCTCTGGCCCACCTTGCGCGCCGCCGGAATTCCGACCGGCTCGGTTTTCTCCGAATACCTGGACCTGGGCCGCAACCCCAGCCCGGCCTATCGCAACCAATTGGCGGACTTCCTCCAGCAAAAGTATGCCGGCCATAAGATCGGAGCGATCGTCGCCATTTCCACCAGCGCCGCGTCTTTCGTCCTGGATGAACGCTACCGGCTGTTTGAAGGCGTTCCCGTCGTCGCCGCGCTTCCCGCCCTCAGCCACCTGCCCAACACCGCCACCCATCCCCTGGTCGTTTTGGGCGACCGCTACGATATGGCCGGCACTTTGCAGGCTGCGCTGGACGTGTTGCCGGAAACCGAAAATGTGCTGGTTGTGAATGGCACCAGCGCGTTCGACCAAAACCAGGAGCGCAGCGCCCGCGAGCAACTCAAACCGTGGGGCGGCAAGTTGCGCATCGCATACCTGAGCGATCTTCCGGCGGAAGAGATGCTGCGCCGCGTCTCCGGCCCGCTTCCCAAAACCGTGATTCTCTATCTCGGAATTTTTCAGGACGTCTCCGGCCGCTCCTTCATTCCCGACGATTTCGCCCGCGTGCTCAGCCAGTCCGCATCCGCTCCCGTTTTCAGCATGCAGGATAACTGGCTGGACACCGGCATAGTCGGCGGTTCCATGACCAGCTTCCGGGAAGATGGCGCCGCGGCCGGCCGTCTGGCGCTCAAAATTCTTAATGGCGAATCCGTCGTGCACGTGCCGCCCACCGTGGTCCCTGTTCCAAATAGCCTGATGTTCCAATGGGCGCAACTCCGGCGCTGGGGGATCGACCGGAGCAAACTACCAGCCCACAGCATGCTAGTCGGCAAGCCCGTCCCAATCTGGGAGCAACACCCGGCCGCCACCCTGGCAACCCTGGCCTTTGTGGTCCTGCAGTCGGGGCTGATCGTGGCGCTCCTCTGGCAAAGGAGGCAAAAGCGCGCCGCCACCGCGATGCTTCGCGAATCCGAGGAGAAATTCAGAAGGTTCTTTACGGATGTGCCCGACTATTGCTTCATCACCGGTCCCGACGAAACTATCCGCGACGTCAACCGCTCCGCCTTGGCCGTTCTGGGTTACTCGCGGGAAGAGTTGATCGGCCGTCCCTGGCGCTCGATCGATGCGCGGCCTGTACCCCGGCAGATAGAGCGGCTAGCCTCGCAATTCCAGCAAGCCGGAGCTCTGCGCAACGTAGAAATCACGCTCGTCTCCAAAGAAGGCCAGGAACGTACCGCGCTGCTGAACGCCGCCGCCGTGCGCGGCGCCGATGGCGCCATTCTATTCTCCACCGCGGTGCTCACCGACATCACCGAACGCAAACAGGCCGAAGAGACGCTGCGGCAAAACGAAGCCCTGCTGAAAAACGCCGAGGAAGTAGGCCAGTTCGGCAGTTGGAGTTGGGACGTAGCCACCGACACCACCGTCTGGTCCGAAGGGCTCTACCGCATCGTGGGCAGGGACCGCGGCCAACCCCCGCCCAGGTACGCCGAGCGCGCGGCCCTCTATACACCCGAGAGTTGGGCGCGCATCGACACCGCGCTCAAACGCGCATTGGCGAGCGGCGAACCCTACGATCTGGAAGTGGAACTGATTCGTCCCGATGGCGCCCGGCGCTGGGTGCGCGCCATGGGCGCCCCCGTGCGCGATGCCGCCGGCCGCGTGGTCCAGGTGCATGGCACCGCGCAGGACATCACCGCCCGCAAACGCGCCGCCGATGCGCTGCGCGAAAGCGAAGAACGCTTCCGCACCGCCTTCGAGTGCGCGGCCATCGGCATGGGGCTGGTGGCCCAGGACGGCCGCTGGCTTCGCGTCAACCATTCGCTTTGCCGAATTGTGGGTTATTCGGCGCCGGAGTTGCTCGCCACCGATTTCCAGTCCATCACCCATCCCGGCGATCTCTCCGCCAATCTCGAACTTCTGCGCCGTGCGCTCGATGGATCCATTCCGTACTATCACATGGAAAAACGCTATCTCCACAAACAAGGGCGCGTGGTTTGGGTCTTTCTTTCCGTGGCCATGGTGCGCGACGCCAACGGCAGTCCGCTGTATGCCATCACCCAGGTGGAGGATATCACCGAGCGGAAAGAGGCCGAAAAGAAGCTCCTGCGCGAAAAGGCGTTTACCGACGCCATCATCGATAACGTGCCCGGGTTGTTTTATCTTCTGGATAAACGGGGCAAGGCCGTGCGCTGGAACCGCAGAGCGGAACACACCACGGGCTATACGCTGGACGAGGGGTCGCGCATGGATCCGGTCGAGTTCTTTCCGGGCGCGGACCGGGCCGCCGCGGCGGAGGCCGTGCGCAAAGTGTTTGTGGAAGGGCACGCCGAGTTGGACGCCAATCTCGCATTGAAAAACGGCGCCGTGATTCCGTACTACTTTTCCGCGGCGCGCGTAAGTTTCGAGGGCGAAGACTACCTCATCGGAAACGGAATCGATATCAGTGCGCGCAAGGAGGCGGAGAAGGCGTTGCGCGATTCCGAGGAAAAATTTTCCAGGGCGTTTCGAAACAGTCCCGTCATCCTGTCCATCTCCACGTTGCAAGAGGGCCGCTATCTGGAGGTCAACAACACTTTCGAACGCATCACCGGTTGGCGCCGTGAGGAAGTCGTGGGACGCCGCCGGGACGAGATCGCGATCCGGACGGATGAGGCCCGCCAAGAGGCAGCCCGGAGAATCCGTTCCAGTGGCGGCTACCACAACCTGGAATCCGAATTTCGCACCAGGTCCGGCGAACTGCGGGTCGCGCGGGTCTCGGCGGAGACCATCGAATTCGTAGGCCAGACCTGCGTGCTGACCGTCGGCGAGGATATTACCGAGCAAAAAGGATTCGAGCGCGAGTTGCGCGCTCTGAACGAAGGTTTGGAAAGGCGCGTCAAGGAACGCACCGCCGAACTGGAGAAGGCCGTCGAAGGTCTGCATATGTTGTCGCAGGCGATCGAGAACGGTCCGGCCAGTGTCATGATCGCCGATCCCGAGGGCAACATCGAATATGTCAATCCGAAATTCTGCGAAACCACCGGCTACAGCAAGGATGAAGCCATCGGCAAGAAGGCCAACCTGCTCAAGTCGGGCGTCCACCCGCCCGCGTATTTCCAGCATCTCTGGACCGCCATTCAAGCCGGCGAAACGTGGCAGGGCGAGTTCTGCAACCGGAAGAGAAACGGCGACGTTTATTGGGAATCGGCTTGTATCTCGACGGTGCGCGATGCGCAAGGGCAGCCTCGCCATTTTGTCGCCATCACCGAGGACATCACCGCATTGAAGCAGGCGGGCGAAGAACTGAAACGCGCCAAGGAAGCCGCCGACGCCGCCAGCCGCACGAAGACCGCCTTCCTGGCCAGTATGTCCCATGAAATCCGCACCCCCATGCACGCCATTCTGGGGTATTCGCAGTTGATGTTGCGCGACGATTCCATCAGCCCCCAGACCAAGGAGAACTTGAGAATCGTCAATCGCAGCGGCGAGCACTTGCTGGCGCTCATCAACGACGTGTTGGAAATGTCGAAGATCGAGTCGGGCCGATTGAAAATCGACGTGGCGGAGTTCGATCTGCAGAGCCTGCTGCGCGATCTGGCGGCCATGTTCCGCCTGCGCACCGTCGGCAAAGGGATTTCGCTCGCCGTGATGCAAGATGACGGCCTGCCCCGGCGGGTGATCGCCGATGAGGGCAAAGTCCGTCAGATTCTGATCAACCTGTTGGGCAACGCCGTGAAGTTTACCCAGGCCGGCCGCATCGCCCTGCGCGCGGCGCTCCGGCAGGGTCGTCTGCTGGTGGTGGACGTCGAGGATACGGGCGTGGGCATTGCCCCGGCCGAGATCGGCAAGCTTTTCCAACCGTTCGAACAAACCGCCAGCGGCCACCGCACCCAAAGCGGCACCGGGCTCGGCCTGGCGATCAGCATGGAATATGCGCGCCGCATGGGCGGCGGTATTTCGGTCGTTAGTGAGTTGGGCAAAGGGAGCACCTTCCACCTGGAGATTCCCGTCGAACCCGGCGGCGCGGACTCCATACCGGCTGGCGCGGTAGCCGGCCTGGCGCCCGAACCGCCGCCGCCAGCCGGTTTGACCGCGGAGTCTCTGGCGGAATTGCCGCCCGATCTGATGGTCGAGATGCGGCAGGCCATCCTGACCGGCGACATGGACCGCTTCGCCCGCGTGCTGCCCGATGTCGCCGCGCGAAATGCATCCGTGGCCGATGGCCTGCGGGAGTTGGCCGACCGCTACGACTATAACGCATTGGCCGAGTTACTGAGGTAGGATGGGGGGCGGGCTTGAGCCCGCGCGGGGCTTGAGCCCCGCTACAACTTGCGAAACCACAGCCAGTAGTATTGCGTCCCCGCCCCTTCGGAATGCTCCATCGCGAACCCCGCGCCGCGCGCCAGCCCGCGCGCCTCCGCCGGGGAGACTTGGTAGCCTGTCCACGTATCCCGCCGCCCGCGGCGGAAGGTCGTGCGGCCTTGCACATGGAACTTGAACAGCCCGCCAGGTTTCAGGACCCTGTGCGCCTCGCGGCAGTAGGATCCGATAATCGCCAGACTGGGAATATGCTGGAACACGATGAACGAAAACACGAAATCGTAAGTGTCCGAGGCCAGCGGCCGCAGCGTGGCGCCGTCCCCGAGCAGCACCGTCACATTGGGCAGATCCGCCGTATTGGCGCGCGCGCGCGCGGCCATCTCCTCGCTGATATCGAGCGCCGTGACTTGCCCAAAGACGCGCGCCAGCATGCGCGTCATCCGTCCCACGCCGCACCCGATTTCCACCATGCTCAGGTCCAGCGGCGACTTGGCCGGACCGCATATGCGCGGCATGTCGGTCATCACCAGCTTCGCGACATTGATTTCCCCGGAGCGGAAAAAGTCGCGGTCCTCCCAATCGTTCCGCGCGCTCTGCACGTAGTGGCTCGCGTTCTCGTGGGCGCGGCGGTTCCAGTCCTCCCGCATGGCTTCCACGGCGGCTTGTTCGGCAGCGCCGGGAAGCCACAATGGCTCGCCGGCATTCTGTGCCCGCAGCCACAAATTGTGGGCCTTGCGGGCGATGTCACCGAGCCGAGGCATCGATTGGAGGTAGCGATCGAGCGACTACCGGCCGCCGGTCGACGCCGCGGCCGCCGCCTGTCCGCGCAAACTCTCGGTAAAGTCGCTCATGAAATCGATGTACGGTTTCCGCAACGATTCCTTGGCCGCGATCCGGTCGCCGAACTCCATGTAGCTCTCCCGGTCGGCGAAGGCCGGCCAACGCGCCAGTCCCGCGCCGTTCGGGCTGCCCGTTTTGGCAAACGCCACCCACGCGCCGCTCATCGCTTCCGAGAGCTTCCGGTCTTGCTCGTTATACGTGTCCGGGTTGACTGCAAAGTCCCCGATGAACGACGCCTGCGTGCCGTAAACCGAATCGGGCAGAGTCTGCCAGATGTAGGAGATCTCGGACGCATGGAAGGCGCCCCAGTGAATCTGACGGCCAACGCCATTGACCCGCGTGAACTGGTATTGGAACGTGTTCGGCTCGACCTTGGAAGCTGCCCGCAATACCGAACGCGTCCCATACAGGAAGAGCAGATCGCCCGAGGATTGTGCCGCCGCGGGATGCGCTTCCGCATCCGTGGCCGCCGGATACAGGGTCAGCAGCCGGTCCGCGAACGAGCCAACCTTCTGCGCGGCCCACTGGCGATACTGCTCCAAAGTCCGCACGGGCGGACCGCCCAGCAGCGTGCCTTCATCCGCATTGGTGCCGGCAATCAAGGCCACATGGTGGAACTTGCCGCTGGAGAACAACCGCGCCGGATCGTCCGGGATCACCCATCCATCCACCACCGGCATATAAGCTTCGCCCCTGTCTGCCGCATCGTTGCGCTGCATGGGGGGCGGAAGCGTCTTCAGAAGGTCGGCCGTGCTCTTCGCCCGCAGGACCGCCAGATCCGTACCCAGCCTTTCGCCGAATTTGGTCATGGGTACGCGCCCATACCACGACTCCGTGATATGGCTGATGGGGCCGAACATCCACGCGGCGCTTTCCGAGATGACTTTTTGGAAAAGTCCTTCGGCCTGCGGCACTACCATCAGCAGACAAACCGCCGTCCCGCCCGCCGATTCGCCGAAGATGGTCACATTGCCGGGATCGCCGCCGAATGCGCCGATGTTGCGCTTTACCCATTCGAGGCCGGCCACCATGTCGAGCAGGCCATAATTGCCGGAGGCGCCGTGAGGCGATTCCCGGTCGAGCGCGGGGTGCGCCAGGAATCCGAACATTCCCAGCCGGTAGTTGACGCTCACCAGGACCACTCCCTGCGCCGCCAGCGCCTCGCCATCGTAAGCGCTTTGGGAAGTGGCGCCGATCTGAAAACCGCCGCCATAAATCCAGACCATCACGGGCAGTTTGGCGCCGGACGGATGCGCCGGTGTCCAAACGTTGAGACCGAGGCAGTCTTCGCTCTGCGGACCCGGCAAGGGCAGCGCCTGCGGACAGTTGGCGGGAAAGCTCTTGGCCACCAGAATTCCCTTCCAAGGCTTGGCCGGCTGTGGCGGCTTCCAGCGCAGATCGCCCGTGGGAGCGGCGGCATAGGGGATGCCTTTGTAAACGCGCACGCCGGTTCCGCTGCCGGAAACCCAGCCGGTATCGATCTTCACCAGGGTGTCGAGGTCGTTGGCCAGCCCGTTTGCCAAAGGGGTGGCGGCCAAAAGCAGTACGCCGATTATCAGCTTCATCTTAAGGATGATGACACAAAACGCGCGGTTACTACCGAGCCGCGACCGCTACCGACCGTTACCGACCGTTACCGAGCCGCGACCGTCAGGGAGCCGGCCATGTACGTATGGCCATACTTGCGCGCCAGATCTTGCGCGGTGAGCCCCTCTTTGGTGCGCGCCGCGGGATTCGCGCCCATTTTCAGCAACAGGTCCACCATCGCTCGATCGCCGAAATCGGCGGACGCGGCGTAAAGCAGAGACGTCATGCCCCGGCGGTCGACGTCGTTGACCCTGGCTCCGCGCTCGATCAGCAAGCGCGCCACATCCGGGTGATTGTTGATCGCCGTTTGATACAACAGGGTGAATCCATCGTCGTCGGTTTCGTTCGGATCGGCGCCCGCTTCCAGCAGCGCGCGGGTGGTGGCAACGTCTCCAAAGCTGGCCGCGAAATTCGTGGGCGAGAAGGGGCTCGTCCCAACGATCAACATGTTTTCGTTCACCCGGCTGCCCGCTTTCACCAGCGTGCCAATCAGATCCGGGTTTCCGCCGAACATCGCCAGCATCACCGGCGAGGCGTTGTGTAAAGGGGCGCCCATACCCTTTGGCGGCCGCATTTCAGCGCCGCGCTCCAGCAGCAGGCGCGCCGTGGGCGCCGCACCCGGATACAGGCAGGCGAGCATCAGCGCCGAATACTTGGATTTGGAGCGCGCGTTGAGGTTGGCGCCCCGATCGAGCAGCAGCCTGGTCTTCTCGATATCCGGCTGCGCCGCCATCAGCAAAGTTGTACCGCCCGCCCTGGTGGCCGCATTCGGATCGAGTCCCTTGTCTAGCGCCTGGCGCAGATCGGCCACGGAACCGAACAGTGCGGTTTCGACCCACGGCTCAACATCCTTGGGCGGGGCTTCCGGCAGCTCGAAGCCGCCGTTTCCGGAGGCGGGGCCCAGAGCGGCAGCCAGCGCCCGCACAGCCCAAGTCGCGCCCATGGCCGAAACAAACTGATCGTGACCGTACGGATATCCGGTCTCAAAATATGGAGGACTGACCACGGCCGGCGGATGCATCCGCGACACCACGTGCCAGGAGCCGTCGGCGGTTTGCGTGTCGAGCAGGTACTGAATCCCGCGCCGCCAGGCCGGATCGGTAATGGATATGCCGCCAGCCTCGTGGATTACAGTGAGAGCCTGACCGGTCGAGAACGCGTCGCTGATGCGCCCGTCGAGAGCGTTCCAACCGCCATCCGGTTGCTGCCGTGCGGCCAACTCGTGCGCCAGGCTTGCCAGCAGCGTGCGGTCCGCGCCAGCCCAAAACAATCCATACAACTGGAGGGTGCGTTCCTCGGTATCGTGCGGCGTGGCTGCGGCAAGCCAGCGCGCGGCACGCTGGATGCGGGCCTTGGCGTCCGCTGCCAGGCTCGGGTGGCTGTAAAGCCAGATGGCGCGCAAGGCGATCGCGGTAGCCGTGACGGTGCTGTAAGACTGCGGCGGACGGCCGTCGATGGTTTGCCAGTGCCCATCGGCTTGCTGCCGCAGGGCAATGTGCCGCGCGTAAATGGCAGTCGTCAGGCTGGGAGCGACTCCCGCCGCATGCGCCGCTACCAATTGATAGCCGTCGTTTATGGCCGGATCGACAATTTCAGTGTACTGGACGGCTTTGTCCAGGCTGGACAGAAAAGCGAAATTTTGCGCGGCGTGCGCGCGCGCCGCGGCGGCGTCCAACGGAATGCCATGTACGCGCGCAGCCTCGAACGCGATGGCCGGGAGAAGCTGCTGATGGCATGAATTGCAGCTTTGTTTCTTGTACCAGTCCTTTTGGGACGACTGTATCAGGGCGAGCGCCCTCGACGCCGCATCCCGTATGTGGTCGGGGGTGGCATCGGAGCCCCACGCCGCGGTCGCTACGCACAGCAGCATTCCCGTTACACGTCGCATGGGTTTGATGATACAACAAAAAGGAAGCGACACTGTGTCCTTTATCAACGAAGACTTCCTGCTCGGCAATCGGACGGCGAGACGGCTGTATCACACCTATGCCGAGGAACAGCCGATCCTCGATTACCATTGCCATTTATCGCCGAAAGATATTGCCGAAAACCGGCAGTTCCGCGATCTGGCCGAAATCTGGCTGGAGGGCGATCACTATAAGTGGCGCGCCATGCGGGCCAATGGCATCGCCGAGCGTTATTGCACAGGCGACGCCAGTCCGTACGACAAATTCGTCGCATGGGCCGGCACCGTGCCGCACACCCTGCGCAACCCGCTCTATCACTGGACGCACCTCGAGCTGAAGCGCTATTTCGGCATCGATGAACTGCTCGACGAGCGGACGGCGCCAGGTGTTTGGGAGCGGGCCAACGCGCTGCTGGCCACGCCGGAATTGCGCGCGCACGGCATCTTGCACCGGTTTCATGTGACGCACTTATGTACCACCGACGATCCGGCCGACGATCTCGCTTATCATCGGACGATTCGGGAGTCCGCCTTAGGGACGCGTGTGGCTCCGGCCTTTCGTCCGGATAAGGCATTGAACGTCCAGTCGCCGGATGTGTTCAACCCTTGGGTGGAGCGGCTGGCGGCGGCCAGCAACCTCGATATCGGTTGCCTGCAAGACTTCACCGATGCCCTGCGGCGGCGTCACGACGACTTTCACGCCCTGGGCGCGCGGCTCTCCGATCACGGGCTGAACCAATGCTACGCCAGCTTCTGCTCCGAACCGGCGGCGGCCACGATCTTCGACCGGGCGCGCGCGGGACAGGCGGCCGGCGCGGAGGAGCACGCGCAATTCGCGTCCTATATGATGCTGTTCTTCGGCCAGCTTGACGCGGAGAAAGACTGGACCAAACAACTGCATCTGGGAGCGTACCGCAGCGCCAATACCCGGCGGCTGCGGGAGGTTGGCCCGGACTCGGGTTTCGACTCGATCGGCGATTGGCCGCAGGTAGCCGCGCTGGGGGCCTATCTCGACCGCCTGGAAATGGAAAGCGCGTTGCCGAAGACCATCGTCTACAACGTCAATCCCATCGACGATTACGCTTTCGCCACCATGATCGGCAACTTTCAGGACGGCAAGATCGCCGGCAAGCTGCAGTTCGGCAGCGGCTGGTGGTTTCTGGATCAGAAGGAAGGCATGGAATGGCAGCTCAACGCGCTGTCCAACACCGGCCTGCTGTCGCGATTCGTGGGCATGATCACGGACTCGCGTTCTTTCATGTCGTATCCACGGCATGAGTACTTCCGGCGGGTGTTGTGCAACTTGATTGGAGCGGACATGGAGAACGGACTGATTCCGGATAGCGACGAGTTAGTGGGGCCGATGATCCGGAATATCTGCTATCGGAACGCCAGTGAGTATCTCGGGCTGGGGGATTAAGTCGCGCGGCACCAGCCAGCGGATTGCCGCAAAGGCCACCAGGTAGATCGATCCGGCAATCACGAACAACGGCGCATAAGCTCCGTGCGACCAGTCCAGCCAGTAGCCGACCAGGGGCGCGACCAGCATGCCGCCGACGGCTCCGCCGAGGCCTCCCAGGCCCACCACGGATCCAACGGCATTGCGTGGGAACAGGTCGGAAGCCAGCGTATACAGGTTCGCGGACCAGCCTTGATGCGCGGCGGTGGCGACGCCGACCAGGGCCACCGCCAGCCACATGTTGCCGCGCGCCGTACCTACGAAGATCACCGGCGTCACGGCCACGGCGCAAATCAGCATGGCCGCTTCGCGCGCGCGATTCGGCCTCCAGCCGCGCTTTAACAGAGCCGCCGAGATCCAGCCGCCGCCGATCGATCCCACCGTGGAGGCTTGATACACCACAATGATCGGCAACCCGAGATGCGCCAGATCCAGGCCGTAGATACGGTTCAAGAATCCAGGGAGCCAGAACAGGTAGAACCACCAGGCCGGATCGGTGAGGAACTTGCCCACGATGAACGCCCAAGCCGAACGGCTCCGGAGCAGGCTGCCGAGCGGCGGGCGCGGGAGGTTTTCCTCGAGCGCAGGCGAGGGGGCCTGCCGCTGCGGTCCGCCTAGGAACCACCACCAGAGCAGCACCCAAGCCAGTCCGGCCGCGCCGGTGACGATGAACGCGGAGCGCCATCCATAGTGCAGCGCCAGGTAAGGCACGGCCAGCGGAGCGAGGATGGCGCCGATATTCGCGCCGCTATTGAAGATGCCGGTAGCCAGCGCGCGTTCGCGCTGCGGGAACCAATCCGCGACGGTGCGGATGGCGGCCGGGAAGTTCGCGGACTCGCTCAGGCCGAGGGCGAAGCGCGCGACGCCGAAGCCCATCGCACTGCGCGCCAGCGCGTGCCCCATGGCGGCCACGCTCCACAGGGTCACGGCTACGGCATAGCCCAGGCGCGTGCCGGCCCAGTCGATCAGGCGGCCGGCGAAAGGCATCGTCAGCGCATAGGCCAGTTGAAAAGCGAAGACGATCCAGCCATAGTCGGCTTCGCGCCAGCCGAGCTCTTTTGCGAGCGCGGGCTTCAGCAGGCCCAGCACCTGCCGATCGACGTAGTTGATGGTGGTGGCGAAGAACAGCAGGCCGCAGACGTACCAGCGCAGCCGGGATGCGGATTGGGGTGCGAGGAGGCCGGGCATTTCCATGAAGCCGCCTATCCACTATAATGCAGGAACGTGCCGCCACAAGCGTACGTACTAGACAGCAAAGTCGTACGTATGCTAGGATGGCCCGTGGAGGATGCCGTGAAAGTGACTGCTTCGAAGCTGCGGGAGAACATTTACAAAATCCTGGACGAGGCCATCGAAACCGGCCAGCCGGTGGAGATCGTGCGCAAGGGCGTCGTGCTCCGCATCGTGCTTGAAACGCCTCCCAGCAAGCTGGCCCGGCTGAAGAAGCGTTCCATCTTTGTCGGCGACCCCGACGACGTCATCGGCATGGATTGGTCGCGGGAATGGTCGGAACTGAAGTGATCTACCTGGATACGCATGTTCTGATCTATATTGGCGCGGGCGAAGTGAACCGGCTCGGTGTTGCGGCCCGCAAGGCGATCGACCGCGACGACTTGCTGGTTTCAGCCGCATCCGTCCTGGAGCTGGAGTTGCTCCACGAAATCGGCCGGCTGAAGCCCACTGCGTCAAAGTTGGTGTCCACGTTGGCCACGGATATCGGCCTGCGCGTCTGCGATTTGCCGTTCCGCACTATCGTGGACCAAGCCATAGCCGAAGACTGGACGCGCGACCCTTTCGACCGGCTGATCGTAGCCAACGCCAAGGCGGCCGGCGCGGTGCTGGTCACCCGAGACGAGCGCATTCGCGGCCACTACTCCCGCGCTTTGTGGTAATGTCACTGCACCGTCGCCTTGTTGATATAGTCCAGGCGCGGAAAATGATTTTCCAAGTAAGCGTTGCCCTGCCGCTCGATCTCCACGCCATCGGGACCGCTGCCGCGCGGGGGCATATCGCCATAGCCTCCGTATAGGCGGTCGAGCACATCCATACCTTCGGCCACGCGGCCGATCGGCGCGAAGCCCTGGCGATCAAGCAGCGGATTGTCCCGCATGTTCACGAAGATCTGCGTGGTGCGGGCGCCGGGACCGGAAGTGGCGAACGTCACCATGCCTTTGCGGTTTTTCTGCTTGACCGGGTCGTCGGGAATGCGCACCGACGACCAAAGCTGCGAAACTTTCGGATCGCCATGGATGCCGAATTGCACGACGAAGCGCGGGACCACGCGATAGAAGCGGTCGCCATCGTAGTAACCGTTCCTGACCAGCTCGTAGAAATGATCCGCGCCGTGCGGCGCCCAGGCCCGCGTGATTTCGAGAACGACGGCGCCTTTGCTGGTATCCAGATTGACGCGGAAAACATCAGGGGGTGGCCCCGGTTTGGCCGGCGCTGCCACGGACTTGTTTTCGGGAGACGGGGAGCAGCCTGCCAGCAGCAGGCACGCGACCGCGGCCCTCGTGGCGCACGCCCCCGGCGTGCCGTGCCGGGACTCCTGCCGGCACAGGCGAGCATGGCTCGCCTCGGCAGCGCCTGGCGCCGCCCCACAGGCCTTAGCGCGCATAAACCCGCACATAGTCCACCAGCATGGTTTGTGGGAACTCGGTGGTCGCGTCCGGATTACCCGGCCATCGACCGCCGATCGCCACGTTGAGGATGAGGAAAAAGGGATGGTCGTACACCCACTTCGTCCCGGCCGGCAGCGACGCGGGAGTGACGGTTTGGTAGGTCTGGCCATCCACCAGGAAATCGATGCGCTCGGGCATCCACTCGACGGCGTAGATATGATAATCGTCCGCAAACCGCCCCGCCGCGGATTGGAACGGCTTGCCGATGCTCTTGCCGCCCGAATAGCCTGGGCCGTGGACGGTGCCATGCACGGTGTCCGGCTCGCGGCCGATGTTCTCCATGATGTCGATCTCGCCGCAGGTGGGCCATCCCTTCCGTTTCATGTCCGCGCCCAGCATCCAGAAGGCCGGCCAGATGCCCTGCCCGTACGGAATCCGGATGCGCGCCTCGGCGCGCCCGTACTCGAAGGCGAACTTGCTTTGGGTCTTCAGGCGGGCGGAAGTGAACTTCCCCGGCGTGGCCTGGAGCGCGCGGATCGCCAGATGGCCCTGGCCATCCAGATGGGCATTGCCACGGTTATCGGTGTAGACTTCCAGTTCGTGGTTGCCCCACCCGCTGCCGCCGAGATCGTACACCCACTTCGTGGGATCCGGAGGCGAGCCTGGCGCGCCGTTGAATTCGTCACTCCAGATCAGCCTGCGGTCCTCGGCGGCGGAGGCGAGGACGGCGATGCTGCAGATTAGACAGGCCAGGAGTCCTGTCCTACTCGGATTCATCGGTCCTCCGGGGTGATGGTAAGAAGTTGCTGGCCGGATGTGCGCCAGAAGGCCCAAATCACAATCAGCAGCGCCATCGCCGGATAAGCGATTACGGCCGCTTCGTACGGTTTTGTCAAGGTCTGCGCGCCGGGAGTCTGCAACAGGGTGTTGCAGAAGAAGAGCGCCGCCATGGTGGATACAAGCCCGAGGCGCAACAGCACAAAAACGAGCAGCGTGAAGATGGCCAGAAAAAACAGAAAATTGATCCATCCCGATTGCAACGAGCCGCCATTCGACAGCGTGAAGAGCACGGCCGCGGCCGCCGAAGCGATCCAATCCTTGCGGAAAATCGCGCGAAAACAGAAGATGGCGAACACCACCACCAGGCCAAACTCCGTGGCGTTTTGCGCCCTGCTCAAGATATTCGCGATGAAGTTGCGGGCGCTGAGCCCCACGTCGGCGGGGGCCGTGCTGCCGATCGCTCCATGGGAGGCATCAATCCACGAGCTAACGATGAAGAAGCCCGCGATGATCAGCCCCACCAGCGCGCCATAGAGGACGTGCGCCGCCACCTGCGGGTCCTGCCAGCGGCCGGCGAGTACGCGGCTCCATGTGGAGATGGCATGCGGCCAGCGCGCGCGGACGGAGGGTTCCAGGGCGATGTAGAGCACCCAGATGAGCGCCGCCGACAAGAACCAGTCCGCCGAGTTTGTGGTGAAGATCTGGATCATCCCGATGTCCGCCACCCAGTGCGTGTCGCACACCCAGGCGGCGGCCGCCAAAATGAAGATGGCCACCGCCAGCCGCCACGCGCCGCGCCGGTCGCCGCGCGCCGCGCGCAGATTGCGCGCCGCCATGAATGCGGAGAACAGGAACACCAGCCCCATTGTGAATCGCTCGATCAGCGTGCGTGCGGAGTCTCTCCAATCGTGGGCAAATGCCGCGGGTTCGTGCCAGGCCTTTGACCAGGGTGAGAGCACTTGCAAATCCACCACCTTTCCATTCCAGGCGGCGGCTTGCACCGTCAGATCGGTATGTTGCGTGGGGTGTTGCCCTTTCCAGGCCTTCCGCCAATCGAACGCGTGCAGGGGCGTATACTTGGGCGTCGTCTCCGGCCATTGCGAGATGTCGAAGCCGATGGCCCGCGAAATCGCTTGCACGTCCACCGGAGTCCCCGCCGCAGCGGGCGCCGAGCGATCCACTTCCGGCGGAACGGCATGGAAGAACCGCAGCTCGCCTTTGCTATTGAGCCACTCTTCGACCATGCCGGCGATCATCGGCGCGGGACGGTTTACGGTGACTTCCCCATCCGGTTCCGCGACCAGCGGCAGCGGGCTTTCGCGATAGCCGATGCGCAGCGGCGATTCCGCTTGAAACCAGCGGCGCGCTTCGGCCGGTGTCTTGGCGTGTTTGCCCGAGTCGCGAATCAGGTCCCAATCCCAGTGCATGTCGTACTTCTTGTCGGCCGGGACAGCCGTATATCCGAATCCCACGGCGTACTCGCGGGCCTTGGCCGCCAGCGCGTCGGGCGACAACTCGAAAGGCGCCAGGCTGTGCCCCTCGACATTCGTGCGCACGAACGGTACCGCAATAATCAACACTGCGATTCCCAAGGCCAGCGGCAAGGATTTCCGCAGCGGCAGCCCTTCCGTCTTGCCGGATGCGGCCACCAGTTCGGGGGACGGAGTCTCGCCGGCCGCCAGGGCCGCGGCCAGAGGATCGCCACCCGGCAGCGCGGCCGCCACCATCAGCGCGGTCGCGGGACGCTTGGCGGGATCGGGATCGAGGCAGCGGCGAATGGCTTTCTCCACGCCGGGATCGATCTCGGCGGCGATCGACTTCATGCTGGTGATCTGGGCGCTCTCCTGCATCCGGATCAGTTCGGCCATGGTGGCGGCATCGTAGGCGCGCTTGCCGGTGAAGATCTCGTAGAGCACCATACCCAGCGCGTAGATATCGCTCTTAGCCGTGACCTGTTCGCCGCGCAACTGCTCGGGCGCCATGTAGGCGGGCGTGCCGCTGCGCACTTCGGCTCCGCGCAACTGGTCGGCGACGGCGGCCAGACCGAAGTCCATCACCACCACGTTGCCGCGCCTGTCGAGCATGATGTTGGCGGGCTTCAGGTCCCGATGGATGACGCCCTTATCGTGGGCCGCGGCTACGCCCGCGCAGATCTTGCGGGCGATCTCCAGCGCTTTATCGGAGGGCAGACGGCCGATGCGCTGGAGCAGTGAGGCAAGGTCCTCTCCATCCACGTACTCCATGGAGATGTAGGGCATGCCGTCCGCTTCGCCAACGTCGTAGACGCGGCAGACGTTGGGATGCGAGACCTGGCGCGCGATGCGGACTTCGCTATGGAAGCGCTCGAGGGCGCGCGAGTGGTCGGGGCCGGATTCGGGGAGAAACTTGAGCGCGACGGGTTGCGAAAGCGTCAGATCGGTGGCGCGGTAGACTTCGCCCATGCCGCCGCGGCCCAGCAGCGAGATGATGCGGTAGCGGCCGGCGACCAGGGTGCCCGGGACGAAGCGGCCTTCATCGGGGGTGGATATGGACGATGCGGTGGGGTGCGAGGGGGCTGGTGGGATTACGACGGTTGCCGATTGAGATTGCACGGGAGCGTCCATGGCGTTTACTCAGGATAGCTTAAGGCGTGCGCGGCGGGCGGGGCAGGACTCCAGTCCTGTCAGGATGAAAGCCTTGTGGGGCAGGCGTCTACGCCTGCGGCGGGTCTCCAGACCCGTTCCATTCCCCGCAGTTCGTCAAGGGTTTTCGACCGTGCGGGCGGACGTCTACATCGGCCGGTATGAGCCCAGTTAGGTTAGGGCTGATTTCGTTACCCGAGGAGCGGGTCCTGGAGGACCCGCGCAGGACTGGAGTCCTGCCCCACACGGATAACCAAAGATAATATTGGGGCCAACGTTATGTGCGTGTTAACCATAAGACCACGTGCATACCCTTGCAGTCCAGGACGCGGCTAGCCTCCATCGGAGCCGAACAGGTCTCGGCAAAACGATGGCAGTCTGGTTAATAGGGTTTGTTTTGCCGGCGCTGCTCTTTCTGCCGCCGCTGGGCTCGATCGCGTGGCGGAGAGCTACCACCGGCGACAACGACTTCCTGGCGTTCTACGTTTCCGGGCAGTTAGTGCTACAGGGCAAGCTCTACGACACGCATGCTTTTCAAGCGGCGGAAGCGGCCATCTTGACGCACAGCGACCCCGTCTTGCTGTTGAAGCGGCAAGCCGTAAGACCTCCCTTTTTTGCCGCGGCTTTCTGGCCATTTGCACAACTGCCATTTCGCGTCGCATCGCTGGCCTGGATGGCCGTGCTCTTAGCCGCGGCGATCGGTTTTGTGTGTCTCTGGCCCGATCGCACCGCCGCGGCAATTGCGTGTTTTTGGTCGGTCGGTCTGGCATCCTGCATAGTCGGCGGGCAGGATCCGCCCCTGATCCTGTTATGGCTGGCAATTGCATTGCGCATTCGCAAGAAACATTCATTTCTGGCGGGGCTGCTATTCGCTCTATGCGCCGCGAAGTTCCATATCTTCGTGTTCCTCCCGCTGCTCCTATGGCGGCATAAATTGTGGCGCGGATTCTTGGTTGGCGCCGCGGCGTTGGTTGTGGTTTCGTTTGCGGCCGGTGGCTGGGATTGGCCCCGCCAGTATATCTCCACACTGTCGCAGGGCATTGTGTCTCCGGATGTGCAGCATATGCCGAACCTGCGCGGCATGTTCGCCGCATGGCCCCATCCGGGCGCATGGGAAATAGGAACCGGCCTGTCGATCGCCATCGTGGTGGCCGTGGCGATCCGGAAGACCGACCTCCTCAACGGACTAGCCGTGGTCCTGCTGGGAGGTCTTTTAGTGAGCCATCATGCTTACGTTCAGGACTGTGCGCTGCTGATACCGGTACTGCTGATCGCGTGGCCGCGGATTCGCAGGTTGTGCGCAACGTACGAATGGTGTGTAATACCCGCGGTCTTACTGCTAATACCCCTATCGAGCCTGTCCATCTTTTTCGGGTCGATAGGCAGTTGCCGTCTGGCCGGTGTGGCGATCGTCGCGATCCTGATTTGGCAAACCGCCGCCGGCTTGGGCTACGGCAGCCGGGCGGCCTGACCGGAAGGCGTGCGCCACATCGACAGCATGCCATAATGCCCATATGCAGGAAGTGAACGTGGGCATCGTGGGCCTGGGTAACGTAGGCTCCGGGACGCTCGCCATTCTGGCCGGCAATGCGGACCAGATCGCGCTGAAGCTGGGATTCCAGCTCAAAGTGGCCGCCGTTTGCAGCCGCTCGGTGGCGGCCAAGACGATTCCGGAATCGCTGGGTCCCGTCTTCCGGACCGCGGACTGGCGCGAAGTGGTGGCCCATCCCAGCGTCGATATCGTGGCGGAATTGGTGGGCGGCACCACGGTGGCCGCCGAAATCGTGAACGCGGCCATCGCCAATCGCAAGTCTGTAGTGACGGCGAACAAGGAGCTGATGGCCGCCTGCGGGCCGGAGATCTGGGAGCGCGCCATTCATGCCGGCATCAATGTGGCCATGGAGGCCAGCGTGGCGGGCGGTATTCCCATCCACGCGGTGTTGCGCGAAGGCATCTCGGGCGACCGCATCACGGCCATCTACGGCATCCTGAACGGCACATGCAACTATATCCTCACCGAAATCGAAAAGCGCGACGCGCCCCTGGAGACGGTGCTGGCCGAGGCGCAGTCCTTGGGCTATGCGGAAGCCGATCCCAGCGCCGATCTGGATGGCATCGACGCGCGCTCTAAACTGGCGATCCTGGCGGCCCTGGCGTTCGGCGAGAAAATCACGCCGTCCGATATTTTCATGGAAGGCATCCGGCGCATCTCGCCGCTCGATTTCCGCTATGCGCACCAGCTTGGACACACCATCCGGCTGATCTGCGCGGCGCGACAGACGCCGGAGGGGCTGATTCTTTCCGTGCGGCCGGCGCTGATTCCGCGCTCCACCATTTTGGCCGGCGTGCAGGGCGCTTACAACGCGGTGTGGGTGAAGGGCGCGTACGGCGAAGACACTTTCTATTACGGCCGCGGCGCGGGACCGCTGCCGACAGGCGTGGCCGTAGTGAGCGACCTGATGCGCGTGGCGCGCGAGATCCGCAGCGGCAGTCCGGAGCGCGTTTCGCCCTTCGCGCACGACCGGCTGGGCGAATATCAGCCGGTTTCCGTGGTGCTGCAAACGCGCGCCTACTACCTGCGTTTCCGCGTCAAGGATCGGCCCGGCATCCTGGCGGGGCTTTCGGGTATACTGGCGGCGAAGCACATCAGCCTGGAGGCCGTCCTGCAACTGCCCACGGAAAGCAAACGCGACCTGCCGTTCGTGATCACGGTGGAACCTACGTATGAGCACGCCATTCGCGGGGCGGTGGAGGAGATGGCGCAGCTCGACTTTCTGCTGGAGCGGCCGCTGGCGCTGCCCATGGAGACCGCCTTATGAGGAGCCTGATTAAAACGGGTCGCGCTCTGCCGCTGGCCGCCTGCTGCGCATGCTGCGCAACGCTATGGGCGCAGGTGGCCACCGACGCCAACCAACGCTATCAGACCGCCGAGGGCCGCAAAGAGATTGCGGCGGGCCTGGGCAGTGTGGGGCGCGACGCCACCGAGAGGC
>Ga0187871_10001306_pt1 | contig 21889 bp, 18 predicted proteins | sample June2016WEW_16_1_FD_132988 | JGI IMG/M metagenome (GOLD analysis project Ga0187871, IMG submission 132988) | Peatland microbial communities from SPRUCE experiment site at the Marcell Experimental Forest, Minnesota, USA - June2016WEW_16_10 | ecosystem: Environmental > Terrestrial > Soil >...
AAGGATGCATTCGCGGACCTCGCACACCGCGCCGAGGCGGCCCTCGACAGCCACCCCGACGAGGCCGCCGGATTGTATAAACAGGCGTTGGCCATCCATCCGGAATGGGCCGAGGGCTGGCTCTACATGGGCGGCGCGCTGTACCAGCTCGGCCGCTGGGCGGAGGCCACCGATGCGCTGCGCAAGGGCGTCGGGCTGGCGCCGGGAATCGGGACGGGTTGGGCGTTGCTCGGGCTCAGCGAGTCCCAACTCGACGATCAAGACCAGGCGCTGGCCGATATTCGCAAAGGGGAGGGACTCGGTCTCGGCACGAACGCCCAGTTTGAAACCGCCGCGCGCGTGCGCGCCGCGCAACTTCTGATCCGGTCGTCGGCCTTCGACGAAGCGCTTGGCCAGTTGCAGCCCCTTTCCAAATATCCCGATAATCCTCCGCCTGTGGCGGAAGCCATGGGGCTTTGCGTGCTCGCCCTGCCGGACGACATGGCGCAGCTAACCCCGCAGAAACGCCCGGTGGTAGATTTGGCGGGCAAGGCCGCCTGGGCCTTCGCCAGCCAGCATCCCGAGCAGGCGGAGGCCGGCTACAAACAACTGCTGGCGCAATTTCCAAACGAGCCTGGCGTGCATTACGCGTACGGCCTCTACCTGATGGAATCGGACCTGATGAGCGCTCTGGCGGAATTCCAAAAAGAAGTGCAAAGTAACCCGAACCACTGGCCGTCGCTGCTGGTGATCGCGTCCCTGCAGATCCGCCAGGGCATGCCGGAGCCCGCGATCGAGACTTTGCACGCCGCGCTCAAGATCGTGCCGGCTAAATACCGCTGGCGCTGCCACGCCGATCTGGGGCGCGCCTATCTGGATGACAACAAAGCGGACGCGGCCATCGCCGAACTGGAGAATGCCGTGCGCCAGATGCCCTCCAGCTCCAATGTCCACTACTTCCTGGCGGACGCCTATCGCCTGGCGGGGCGGAAAGCCGACGCCGAAAAAGAACGGGCCGAGTTCGAGAAGACCAAGGTCCAGCAGGACCCCCTCGGCGTGCCGGCATTGCACCCATTCGGATATTCCGGAAAGAACTGAAGCGGCGGCCGTCGCCTGCACGCAAGAAACGACGTACAATTAGGTGGTCGGAGTCTTAAATGAATTCGCCGGCGCCACGTGGCGCACGCTTCAGCGTGCCGGCGGGACTTTCAAGTCCCGCTTGGGCAATTGGAACCGGCCTCGCCGGCCGCACGTACAATAGTAGAGATCAAAAAGGCCCGATTTAGCCGCAAAAGGAGGCTCTCGTGGACAAACGTTTCGCGTTCCTGCCGATCTTTTCTCTTCTTTCCGCGGCTGCCCTCGCGCAGCCAGTCATTAATGTCCCCCCGCTGAATTCCGCCAGCTATCGTACGCCGGGCGGCGCCGGATCCGGCATAGCTCAAGGATCCATGTTCTCCATTTTCGGAACCGGTATTGGCCCCAGCGCGGGAGTGACGGCTTACTCTTTCCCGCTGCAGACTAACCTGGGCGGCACTACCGTCCAGGTCACGGTCGGAACCACCCAGGTGTCCGCGATCATCCTCTATGCTTCCAGCGCCCAGGTGAACGCCATATTGCCATCCACAACTCCGGTCGGCGCCGGAAGCATCACAGCGACCTACAATAGCCAGACCAGCGCGCCGCAGCCCATCCAGGTGGTGGCCGGCGCTTTCGGAGCCTTTACCTATAACTCCTCCGGTTATGGCCAAGCCATCGCAACCGACCTTAGTTATCAACTCAACACCATCATTCACACGTTTCATCCGGGCGACTATGGCACCCTGTGGGGCACCGGCCTGGGGGCCATTTCCGGCAGCGATGCTGAACCGCCTCCTACCGGCAACGTGGGGACCGTCACAGTCTACGTGGGAAACACTCCGGCTACGGTCCTCTATAACGGGCGCTCGGGCTTTGCGGGGCTGGACCAGATCGACTTCCAGATTCCGCAGGGAGTGACCGGATGTTCCGTGCCGGTCGCGGTCGAAACCGGCGGTATTTCGGGCAATATTGGAAATTTCCCCACCATCGCGGTCTCAGCCAGCGGCGAAACCTGTACCGATTCGGCGATGGGACAGACTTTGGTCGACATGTTGGCCGCGGGCCAGACCGTCGATTTCGGGTATATCCGCCTGGAAAGCTGGGTCGCGCAATATGTTCCCGGCTCGCCGGGCGGAAATGAGGACTTCGGGTTCGCGACTTTCAGCGAATTTACCCCTTCGAGCGCGGGGCTGGCGGGATATGGCGTATCGAGCGGCTACTGCGTCGCAATCGATTGCAGCTACGGTTGCGGCGCGGTCATGGATTATACGGGAAACTTCGGGGATTCCAGTCCCGCGCAACTCGACGCCGGGAGCGTCCTGTCCATCGTGGGCGCTCCTCCGGAATCCTTGAAGCCGGAGAACGCCAGTGGGTTCTATTACGGCTTTTTGTCCCAGGACGGAAGATACCTCTGGAGTACGCAGACCTATCCCGTATCCGGCACGGGCGGAACCGCCGTCGGCCAATTTTCCGTGAACGACGTGACCAGCATCCCGCTGGTGACGCTGACCGGGATCACCGACCTTCAGAACATCCCCGTAACAGGCGATCTGACAGTGCAATGGACCGGGGGCGATCCCACGTTGCAGAATGGACAGATCACGATCTATGCCCAATCCTCGAACAAGACCCAGTTCGAGTTTATACAGTGTACCGCGCCGGTGACCGCCCAGAAGTTTACGATACCCGGCTGGATACTGGCATCCCTGCCGCCTTCCGGCACCGGCGGAACCGCGCCGTACACTTATCCGGAGGGTTGGATCCAGGTTGGACAATACAATAAGACGACCCCCTTCACCGCTACGGGATTGACTAGCGGAATCATCACCGATATTTTCTACAACGGCATCGGCGTTTACTTTCAGTAGATGATTTGAAATCTCAGCGCGGCGGCTCGGCGATCTGGACCACCCGGTCGCCCGCCACATCCCGCAGCACCTGCCGGATGCGGCTGGGCCATACGATTTCGATTTCCCTGGCTGCGGTGGAAGCGCCCAAGCCAAAATGCACGCGTGGATCGCTCGACGACGCATAGCCGGTGCTGGTCGAGACGTGGTTGAATTGCGTCAACCCATCCGCCGTCGTCAGCCGGATTTTCGCGCCGATGCCCATGCGGTTGCTCCGAGTTCCCTTGAGCTGGAGCGTGATCCAGTGGTTGCCGTTGCGGGTGGTGTTGTGAAAGATCCGTGCCGGGCCGTTCAGCACGCTAACCACCAGGTCCATGCGCCCATCGTTATCCAGATCGCCTACCGCCAGCCCGCGATGGGCCGCGGGCTTCTGAAGATCCGGTCCGGCGCCGGCGGTGACGTTCTGGAATCGGCCGGTACCCAGGTTGCGGAACAACGCCAGCGGCTCCTCATAAGCGCGCGGCGCCAGTTTCGCGATATTATCCTGCACGTTGGACCGGGCCACCACAAGGTCTTTCCAGCCATCGTTATCCAGATCCACGATGGCATTGGACCATCCGGACATCTGGTATGTCTCGGCGGCCAGGCCCGCGGTGGTGGTCTGATCCGCGAACTCGCCCTGACCCTTGTTGACGAATAGGGGAAACGTCTCCTTCTCAATGGCGGTCACCCAAAGAGAGGGCAATCCTTTGTTGAAGACATCGCGGAAATCGACGCCCATCCCCGATACGACGTTACCATTTTCGGGAAACGCCACGCCGGAATTGAGCGCAATCTCTTCGAAGCGCTTTCCGCCAAGATTGTGGAACAGTTGGAAAGGAGCGTCGTCGTTGGCGACGAAGATATCCGGATAACCGTCGCCATCGTAGTCGGCTACGGCTACTCCCATGCCACGGCCCAGGTGCGCGGCCAGTCCGGTCTGCACGGATACGTCGGTAAACGTGCCGTTGCCGTTGTTGCGATAGAGCGTATTTGGGAGGGGCTTATAGTGGCGCGGGCTGCAGTACAAGAGCTCGCCGTTGGTTTTGCATACGGGCTCATGTTCGGGATCCCACTGGCAATAGTTGGACACGAACAGATCCAGCAGCCCGTCGTTGTTGTAATCGACCCAGGCGGCGGAGGTCGACCACATCTTCTTGCCTTCGTACAGCCCTCCGCCCACGCCGGCCTTGGCCGTCACGTCCGTGAACGTGCCATCCCCGTTGTTATGGAATAACTGGTTGCCGTTGACGTTGGCCACGTAGAGGTCCGGCCGCCCGTCGTTGTCATAGTCGCCCACCGCGGCTCCCATACCGTATCCCGCGCCCCCCAACCCGGCCTTCTCCGTGACGTCGGTGAAGGTCAGGTCTCCATTGTTGTGGTAGAGGCGGTTGCGGTATCTGGCGCCGGTTTTTACGAGGGACGGCAAACTGGCGCCGTTGACGAAGTAAAGATCGGGATAACCGTCGCCGTCATAATCGAAGACGGCCACGCCGGCGATCATGCCTTCGGGCTGCTGTTTGCGCGCGGTGGCGCCGTTGTCGCTGACAAAATGGACTCCCGCGCGGTCCGCGATCTCCTCGAAGGCGAAGGGACCGATGGCCGCCCCGCCCGCCAGAGCGGCCAGCGGTAGAAACGGCAACAGCCAGCGCCAACGTATCAAACGACGAGTATAGCGTGGGGGCGCGCCACCGCACGGTATAATTTCCATCAGGTGAGACTCGCTGTAATCGTTCTTGGGCTTCCATTGGGACTTGCCGCGCTTTGGGCGGACGGGTCCGGCGACCCTTTGCGGGAAGCCAACGCGGCGCTACAGTCCGGCGACATGCCTACGGCCATCCGGCTCTACCGCGAGTTTCTGAAAAGCTATCCGGACGCGGCCGAAATCCGCTCTAACCTGGGCGCCGCGCTGGTGCGCGACGGACAGTTCGCGGACGCCATCGCGGAATATAATCTCGCGCTACGCAAGCTGCCGAATAATACCCAGGTGCGGATGAATCTGGCCCTGGCATACTACAAGCTCGGACGGATGCCCGAAGCCGTCGCGCAGCTTGAAGTCCTGCACAAAATGCAGCCGTTGGAGTTGAAGCCTGCGCTGCTGTTGGCGGATTGCCTGCTCGAAACGAATCAGCCGCGAAAAGCCGTGGAAGTCCTCGCGCCGCTCGGCGAGGAATATCCCGACGATCGCGCCCTGATTTATGCGCTGGGCATGGCCCTCATGAAGGACAACCGGAACCAGGAGGCGCAAGTCTGGCTGGATCGCATCCTGCGCGACGGCGAATCGGCGGAATCGGCCTTCCTTCTCGGGCAGGGGGAACTGCTGCGCAACGATCTGGCGGCGGCGGCCGGACACCTGGCGCGCGCCGTGGAATTGAATCCGCATATGCCTTGGGCGCACACCCTCTATGGGCAGGCGCTGAAAGCCGGCGGCAAACCGGCGGAGGCAGCCGTGCAATTCAACGAAGAGTTGAAGGTGAACCCTTACGATTTTACGGCGAACACGGAGATCGCCATGCTGGCGAAGCAGGACGGCAAAATGGATGAGGCGCTGGCCCACATTTTGCTGGCGCTGCAGGTGCGCCCTAACGATCCCGGGGCGCTTTATCAACGGGCGTCGATTCACCTGGCCCAGGGACTGACCGCGCAGGCGCGCCAGGAACTTGAGCGGATCGTGCGGGATTATCCGAGTTTTTCCGAGGCCCATGCGGCGCTCGCCACCGCTTATTACCGGCTAAAGCGGACCGCCGACGGAGACCGGGAAAGCGCGGAGGCGCGACGGGTTCGCGAAGAAGCGCAGAAGTTGTTGGAGGAGAAACAGAAGGCGGGGACGGCCGAAAAGCCGTAATCAGTCACGTAGCATGAGGGCGAATTCCCGCAGGAGTTCTTGCGCGGGCGTGTAGACGCGCACAAAATAAACCCCTGCCGCCAGGCCCCTTGCCACCGCGGCTTGCAATTTGTTGTTTTGGGGAGCGTTGCTGGATTGAAACACGGGATGCCCGGCGGCATCCACGATTTCGAGCTTATATCCGGGAAATTGCTGTAAGCCGGTCACATCCAGGACCACGATGAGAGGCTTTCCGGCAGGCGCGGCCAGGGGGGTGCTCTCGGCCCCGCGCGTGGCCTGCAGCAGAATCACGGACGCCGGCGCGGCGCGGCGATGGAGACTCTCCCAGCCCATCCCCGCAAATACAATCATGCACACCGCAGCCGCGAGCGAAATCCAAGCTAGCCGCGGCAACCGCCGGAAGACCGCGGCGCGCGGCTGCTGGAGGACGGCGGCTCCATCGCGTATGCGCTGCCGGATATCATCCTCTTGTGCGAGGCGGTCCTGACAGGTTCCGCACACCAGCAAATGCTCCTCAAACCGGCCTAAATCCGGCTCCGCCAGGCGGCCCATTGAATACAATTCGAGCACTTCGTCGGTGGGATGACCACAATCGCTGAATTCCAACTCTGCACCATCCTTACGGGGGGGAAATATCAATTTCATTACCTCGTAAGTGGTATTGCATCCGATTTATTCTCACAAAAAGGGTACTAGGCGTTTTGTAACCTTCCTTTTGCCGAGTTGCCCAAAGCGGGCCTTGGCGCGCGACTTGAGCAGCCGAAACTGGGTATTGGTCAATCCCATTGCCCCACAGATCTGCTCCGCCGGCTGTTCCCAAAGATAAAAGCGTATCAGAACCTCGCGATCGCGCGGTGAAATACTCTGCAAGACTCCGACCGCCAGGTGCGAGTTTTCCTGCCGAATGGCCGCTTGCTCCGGGTTGCAGCCCAAGTCGCGCACCGCGAGACCCCAATCCAGATCGAATTGCTGCTTTCGGCTGAGGACGTTATCCTCGATCTGCGCCGCCACCTGCCGGCGGACGATGGTCCGCACATAACCCATCAGGCGGTCGGGTTCCCGCAACTCTCCACGCTGTATGGCTTGGGCCACGACCAGAAAGGTATCGTGCACGCGGTCGTCGAGATCCTGGGGACCGAGCTGCCTGCACAAATAAAAGCGCACGCCGCGCGAGAAAATCCGATATAACTCCTCCAATCCGTCGGGATCTTTCCGCCTGATCTTCTCGACCAGTTCGACCCAGCATGGGTGGTCGGAAGCCTGCCGATCGTCTGCCACGTCTTCATCGATTTCGTTTGCCATCATTGTTGGTTATCCGTAATGAAATAAGCGCTCCAATACAGCGGATCCGATCGCCACGAGCGAGACTTGAGCATGTCCACCTGGGCGTGTTGCAACGCGACTGCGGGCCCGGCCTCGGGGGCAGTGCGCAAATAGCGATAGAAAGATAGAAAAAACGCTCCGGAGTCGTCCTGGGCCGGCCAGCGGCTGGCCACCACGGCGCGGGCTCCGGCGGCCTGGCAAGCGCGTGTAAGCCCCATCAAACCGGTGGCCGGGAGCGCGTCGGCGGCTCCCGAACTGCAGCCGCTCAACGACACCAATGCGCCATCCAGATTCCAGGTGGCGATTTCGGCTGGCCCGACGGCCTCGTAGCGGCCGTCCCGGTCCAGACTCAGGACGATGAGACCGGATCCCAAAGCCTGGCTGGAGTGCATCACGTGAGCCGCAATGTGCAGGACGGCAGGGTGGCGATCCAGGGCGGTGCGCAACCCCTGCCGGGAAGCCGATGCCCCCTCGAGAAGTACCGGCGGCACGGACCCGTCCCAGGCGCCGGCGCACCCGGCGACTTCGCGCGCGCTGCCAGGCAGGCGGGCAAGATGCAAAGCGTCGCCACCCCCCGGTTCGCTCCCGCCCGCGGCAAAAAGACTTATCCACGCAGCCGGTTGCCGGCCGGGCCGGGAACCTTGCCACCTGGGATCGGCCATGTTGTAAACCGGATCGGCCACACCTACGAAGCGACCGCCGAAGAAGGCGCGCGGTGTGCCCGCCGACAATAAGGCGGCGCCGGAAGTGATCTGCAGGGAATGCCGCTCAGCCAGGAATACATGACCCCTGCGCTCCTCGATCAGCGCGGCGAAGGGGAGTTCGAACAATTGCGCATCCGGCGCGAGGAGCCAGCGCGGCTTTTCCCGGAAAGCCGGCGGCAACTGCCCAAACAACATCGTAAATAGCCGGGACCCGGATTCGGCTGCCTCCGTACTCCCTTGGCGAACGGCTTTGGTGTAACGCTCGGCCAGCGCGACGATCACGGGGCCGGGAGGCAGGCGGTAAAGCGCGAAGCTGTCGCGCGATACCGCCCAAAGATACGAATTGCGCGGAGCCAAATGAAAGGCAAAGAACGCCGCGTCCGTACGCAGAATGCGGCGTGTGGCTTTAAGAAGATCGGGGAGGTCCGCCGCGCCATCCGATCCCGCGCGCGATTCCCACTCGATCAGCGCGCCCTGCAATCGGCGGACCTGCTCACCCGCCGCGTCGGCCGTAGACGCAGTCGGAGACCGGAGCAAATCAGTCTCGGCAGTTTCGAGCTTTCGGAGCGTCGCCCAGTATTCGGCCGGCAGTTTGCGGCGCCAATCGCGCGGTTCGGCCAGAAGGGCGCGCAGGCTGGCGGCCCGGTTGGCCTCGCCGGCATCAAAGGTCTCCGCGGCGAGTTCCGGGCGGTGGGTGGCGAAGTAAAGCCTGTTTCCCGCCTCCACCAACGCGGATTGTACCCGCTCGACCGTATTCTCCGTGCTGACCCGCGTGGCATCGTCCGGAAATGTATTCCGGCGCCAGTAGCCCGCCAAACGCGCCGCTATCCGGATATCCGCAAGGGCCTCCCGGAGACGGTCCTGTGCGAGACGCACGCGGCCGCGCGCATAATACACCTCCCAGTCGGGCCGCAGGCCGCCCCGCTGCGCAGAGACAATGACCGCCCGATCCAGCAGAATGGCGGCAGCGGAAAGGTCTCCTTGCGCCAGGCGCAGCATCCCCACGTTCCGGTAAGAACTCTCCACCGTACGCAGATGGTTTAGTTTGCGCACGCGATACGCTTCCAGCAGCGCGTGCTCGGCGTGCGGAAGTTGTCCGTGTTCGAGATATTCGTAGCCCAAATCGTTCCAGGCCTCGGCGGAAATCTCCAGGTCTCCGGCGCGGCCCGCAGCGGCAATTGCCTGCCGGTACAGATCCAGCGCCTTCGGCATGCGCCCCTGATCGGCCTGTAAAGCCGCGAGGCTGATCAGCAATTTGGGAACCTGCGCGCGGCTGGCTGGGCCAGACAAGCCTGTCGCCGCGCGGCTTAACGCCTCGGCGGCGGCGTCTGTCTGTCCCAATTGGATATAAAGCGAAGCGATATTGAAATCCAGTTTTCCGGCGGTGGCCGTGTCGTGCGACGCTCCGGCTAATCGGCGGGCTTCCACGTATGCCTGCAGCGCTTCGCGATATTGGTGCAGCGCGAACCTGCACCCGCCCAAATTACCGAGAAAACGCGCTGCAATTTGCGGCTCGCCGGCGGAGAGCGCATCGCGATATCCCTGCTGGGCGAGCGCGGCGGCGGTAAGAAAATCCCCGGTACGGAATAGCTTGCCCGATTGTTTAATCCGGGCGGTCAGCAGATTCGCGCGCGCAATTTTCTGGTCGGCCATTGCGAGGACGAACGTCCTTGGCGGCGGAACGGAGTGTACTAGCGTTCCGGCGAGCGGGATTATCCCTAACAAAGAGACCAAAAGCCTGGTCTTCATCCCGGCACTGCCTGGTGATCTGGGGTATTTCCGGTCTGGTGTTCTTTGGGGTTACCTCGGTAGGGGCATCCCCAAAGAATCATACCAGCATTTGCCGTGGATTTGGCAACCATTTTTATGGGAATTTCAAGTGACGCGCCTGGGTTAAGCGCCGATTATTGATTTGAAGCGGTTTCTAGAACCAAAACCCGTCGAAAATAATAATGATCGGGTCGTGCACTCGAAGTGCCTCCGGATTCCCGGCCTATGCTGGGAACCCCCTTTCTGTCTTCAAAATAGCGGCATCGCCGACCGGAATTCGTGAGCCATGTGCGCTAAATAATTCAAATCAGAGGCAATATTATTTCTACAATGCCGTGACCGCCATCGGCGCGGGGATATTGCGAGATATGCCGGAGGTACCGCTCTGGTTTCCGATAACAAGCCAGCGGTCGCCGGCCGGCGCGGAATCAACACCCCCATTTTTGCCGCCTCCGCCAACTTCAGGTCATAAGCTGGACTTATGTTACAATGTTGATGTTTGCAACTCTCCGAGGCCAGACTCTTCAAGGAAATCGCCCAGACCAAGAGCATCAGCAAGGCCGCCGCCCACTCCGGCATCAGCCAGTCCGCCGCAACTCAACACGTCCAGGAGGTAGAGCGCCGTCTAGGGTTGCCGCTGGTGGACCGCAGTACCCGGCCGCTGGCGCTGACCGAAGCCGGCAAACTCTATGCCGACTTTTGCCGCGATGTCCTGCGCCGGGAAGAGCAGTTTCTGGTGGCACTCGATCGCCTCAAGGGGGAAGCCGAGGGCGCCGTACGCGTGGCCTCTATTTACTCGATCGGCCTGTCGGAGATGTCCCGCTTGCGCTTGGAGTTCGAACGCCGCCATCCGCAAGCTCAGTTGCATGTCGACTACCTGCGTCCGGACAAAATCTACGAGGCCGTTCTGGGCGATCACGCGGACCTGGGATTGGTCAGCTATCCCGTGGCAAAACGCGAGTTGGCGGTCATTCCGTGGCGCAAGGAGCGCATGGCCGTGGCGGTGGCGCCCTCGCATCGGCTGGCAGTCAAAACCATGCTGCAGCCCGAGGACCTTAATGGCCAGGATTTCATCGGTTTCGATGAGGACCTCCTCATCCGCCGCGAATTGGACCGCTTCTTCCGGGATCATGGCGTGGAAGTGAACCAGGTGATGCAATTCGACAATATTCAAACCATTAAGGAAGCGGTGGCCCTGGGTTCCGGGATCAGCATTCTGCCGGAGCTCACCATGCAAACCGAGATCGCGCAGGGACGTCTGATTTCCGTGCCCCTGCATGCTCCCGAATTGCTGCGCCCCCTGGGTATCGTGCACCGCAAGCGCAAAAGATTTAACCTGGCCGCGCAGGCCTTCCTGAACCTGCTGCGCGAGCAACCCGCCGCGCAGGCTTCATGATCCTCGTGCGCGCGGCCGGACTTGCGGCATTCCTGGGCGGCATCCTGCTGGCGGCTGGCGGCAATATTGTAGGCGATGTGCGCGCTTCGGTGGACGCCCGAAACTTCACCCTGGCCGAGCGCCAGATTCAATCCTATCGCGCCGCCGCGGGCGTGACCGAGGAAATGCTGGAAGCGCTCTCCTGGATGGCGCGCGGCCTGCTGGACAACAAGCTTTACGATCGTGCGGACGCCTGCGCCAACGAGACGCAGCAGCTATCGATGGACCTGCTTAAGCGTACCGGAAAGGGCGGCGCGCCGCTGGTTACCGCGATGGGGGCCGCCATCGAGGTCCATGCGCTGGTGCTGGCGGCGCGCGGACGCCGGGCCGAGGCCATGGCCTACCTTAAGACCGAGTCAGCCACCTGGAATGGCTCGCCCATCGCCGCCCGGATACAAAAGAACGTCAACCTGCTCAGCCTGGAGGGAAAGCCCGCGCCCAACCTGGACGTAAGCCACTGGCTGGGAACGCGGCCGCTAGCGCTGGCCGAGTTGAAAGGGCATCCCGTGCTGCTCTTTTTCTGGGCGCACTGGTGCGGCGACTGCAAAGCGGAAGTGCCCATCCTGGCGCACTTGATGGCGACCTTTGGGCCGCGGGGCCTGGTCCTGGTCGGGCCCACCCAGGTCTACGGCTACACGCCCGCCGGCGACGCCGCTCCGGAAGCGGAAACGCTCTATATCGATCAGGTTCGGCGGCAGTATTACGCAGCGCTTGGCAATATGCCGGTCCCGCTCAGCACCGCGAATTTCGAACGATATGGATGCAGCACCACCCCTACCCTGGTTCTGTTGGATGGAGCGGGCAGCGTGCGCCTGTATCACCCCGGCGCCATGGCCTACGATGCACTGGCCGCCCAGGTCGCGACCGTTTTAGGCAAGGGCCGGCGCGGCGCCCGTCCTTAGCCGCCTGGTATAAGCCTTTTCATCTCTGCAAGATGGCGGCAATGCCTTCCGCATCGTTGGGTACCACGGTGGGTTGATTGCCAAATCGCGGATGGATTTGGGCGCCACCGGCAGTCTGCAGCTTCCCGGTGTGATAACGGTAAATATAGTCGGGGTCCTTCAACAGGTTGCCCGTTAGCACCGCCACCACATCGGCGTCCGCGGGCATGACGCCGGCCGCCGTCAGCTTGCGGATACCCGCCAGAGTGGCGGCCGAGGCCGGCTCGCAGCCGATCCCGCATCGGCCGATCACCGCTTTGGCGTCCGCGATTTCCTGTTCGCTGACTTTCTCCACCACGCCGCCGGAGCACGCCACCTCGCGCAAAGCCTTGGGCCAAGATACCGGATCGCCGATCTTGATGGCCGTGGCCAGGGTCTCCGGGCGGGTCACCGCATGGAAGCCGTCCGCGGGCGCTCGCATGAGGTCGTAAAACGGCGCCGCACCCTCCGCCTGAATCACGGCCAGGCGCGGCATCCGCGTAATGAATCCCTGCGCATGCAATTCCCGCAGCGCTTTGCCGAAGGCAGCCGTGTTCCCCAGATTGCCTCCGGGCAGCACGATCCAATCGGGCGGGCTCCAGTCGCGCTGGTCCAGCATCTCGACAATGATGGTCTTCTGTCCCTCGATGCGGAACGGATTGATGGAGTTCAGCAGGTAGATCCCCAGCCGCTCGGAGAGCGTGCGCACCAGCGCCAGGATCTGGTCGAAGTTAGCTTCTACCTGTAAAGTCTCCGCGCCGTACTCGAGCGCCTGGGCGAGTTTACCGTATGAGATGTTGCCGTGCGGGATGAAGACGATCGGCGCGAGTCCCGCGGCGCTGGCGTAGGCCGCCATGGAAGCCGATGTATTCCCGGTGGATACGCACGCCACGCGCGCCATTCCCAACCTCAGCGCCTGCGCCACGCCGCAGGTCATCCCGTTGTCTTTGAAGGAACCCGTAGGATTGAATCCCTGGTGCTTGAACGTGAGCGCGTCCAATCCGCCGTACGAGGCCGCGGGCGGAGCGGGCAATAGCGGCGTATGGCCTTCGCGTAGGGTGACCACCGCCTCATACGATTCCAGAAACGGGATGATCTCGCGATACCGCCAGACGCCGCTTTGATCGAGGGGTGCATTGGAAGTACGCCGCTCGCGCCAGGTCCGCTTCAACGCGCCAGGCGTCTCCGCCGCGGGCGGATAGCAAACTTCCAGTAAACCGCCGCAGTGCGGGCAGTTATAGATCACCTCGGTGATCGGGAAGCGCGCGCGGCAGCGCTCCTCGAAGCAGATCAGTTCAGCGGGCATCGTAAATCCAATTATAGCGGCCGGGGTGACGTAGCCTGCCTGTACCGTTATACTATCGAGGCGTGGGCAGATTTCAAGACATCTCCATCAAGGGTTTCCGCCGGCTGGCCGATGTACAGCTTGAACTTCGACCCCTTTCCGTCTTGATCGGAGCCAACGGAATCGGCAAAACATCGGTGTTAGACGCGCTGTGGCTGCTGGCCCGTTCAGCCCAAGGCTCGCTCAACGTCTCGATAAGCGAACTGGGAGGACTGCCTGGCCTAACAACCTACGATCGGGCGGATGGACTGGCTTTTGAAATCTCGATGAGCGTGGAGCAGCACCCTCCGCTGTGTTATTCACTGCGCCTGACGCCCCAAGGTCTGGGATACAGCATCGACGGGGAGACGCTGAGCCAACAGCGACGGCCAGAGCCTCCGCCGTTTATGTACATCACGGCTCGCGGTCCATCGATACGATACTTCAAAGAGGACGAACAGCGCCTGGCACAGCCGGCTTGGTCGCACGACCTGCTTGAAACCTCGCTCTCGCAAGTTCCAAAAATGTACAGGGAGCCGGAGGAATTCCGTCAAAGGCTCGCCTCATCCACGAGCTACCACGTGTTGAACGTGGACCCTCGCTCGCCGGTGCGCCTTCCCCAGCCAATGCGCCCTGCAACGCTCCCCGGAAAGAACGGCGAGGACCTGGTCTCATGCCTATACTACTTGCGGGAAACGGATAGGGACCGTTTCGAATCTATTGAGGATGCGCTGCACACCGCGTTCCAGGGCTTTGAGCGGCTGGAGTTCCCTCCGGTCGCGGCTGGGACCCTAGCCATGAGTTGGAGAGACAAGAACCTCTCTAAGCCGCTTTACACGAATCAGCTCTCCGAAGGCATGCTGCGATTCTTGTGGCTGGCGACTCTATTGCAGAGCCCCGGCCTTACTGCGTTGACCTTGATCGACGAACCTGAAGTCAGCCTGCATCCTGAGCTCCTGAGCTTGTTATCGGATCTTTTCCGCGAGGCTTCCACGCGCACTCAATTGGTGATCGCCACGCATTCCGATCGGCTGGTCCGATTTCTCAAGCCTTCAGAAGTCGTCGTCATGGACGCCACGGATGACGGCATGGCCAAGCTGACTTGGGCGGACAAACTCAACCTGGACGAATGGCTCGCGGAATACTCACTCGATGAGGTGTGGCGCAGGGGACGGATGGGTGGCCGCGCATGAAGATCGTGCTCCTGATCGAAGGGAAGACCGAAGAAGCCTTTCTGCCGGCGCTGCGCCAGTTTCTGGGGAGACGGCTAGCCGGCGGGATGCCCCGCCTCGATCCGGACCCATACGATGGCCGCTTAGGGAAAGGAGACAAGCTCAGACGGGATGTCGAGCGACACTTGCGTACCGGAGCCAAGGCGGTCATTGCGCTGACCGATGTCTACACGGGAAACCGCGACTTCGTCGACGCCGCCGATGCGAAGCGGCAGATGCACGAATGGGTGGGGCCAAACGAACGATTTTTTGCACATACCGCACAGTACGAGTTCAAAGCCTGGCTGCTCCCGTATTGGGATGACATTCAGCGTCTGGCCAGGCACAATCGTCGCGCGCCATCGGCAAAACCGGAAATGGTGAACCATACAAAGCCCCCCTCGGCCTGGATTCGTGAGACCTTTGAGGCGGGAAAAAGCGGGAGATCCTACTCCAAGGCGCGCGACGCCGGGAGAACCTTGCGCGACAACGATCTTACGATTGCCGCCAGAGCCTGCGCCGAGTTGAAGGCCTTCATCAACACCATCTTGCGGCTCTGCGATGGCGAGTGCATGGACTAGCACATGCTCGCCGTACACCTTGAAAACGGACGCGTGGTATTGCGCGATGAGCCGCCGCCTCACCGGCCCGCGGGTTTCGCCCTGATCCGCCTGCTTTGCGGCGGCATCTGCAATACCGACCTGGAACTGCAGCGCGGCTACTATGGCTTTAGCGGCACGCCCGGCCATGAGTTCGTGGGCGAAGTTGTCGAGGCGGATTCGCCCGCCTGGGTAGGCCGCCGCGTAGTGGGCGAGATTAGCCTGGCCTGCGGCGCCTGCGAGTGGTGCCGGCGCGGCCTTGGCCGGCACTGCCCGCAACGCACTGTGCTCGGCATCGTCAACCATCCCGGCGCGTTTCGCGAGTTCCTGACGCTGCCCGAACGCAATCTGCACGCTCTTCCCGACGCGCTCCCCACCGCCCGCGCCGTGTTTGTGGAGCCGCTGGCAGCCGCTTGCGAAATCCTGGATCAAGTCGCGCTGCCATGCTCCGCCCAAGTCGCGGTCCTGGGCGATGGCAAGCTCGGACTGCTGATCGCGCTGGTGCTGAATGCTTACGGCCATCGCGTTCACCAGTTCGGCCGGCACGCCGAAAAAATGCAGATCGCCAGCCGCGCCGGCGTGGTCACCGAGAGGGTTGGCGCGGCGCTCCCCGGAATGGCTTACGACTGGGTGGTGGACGCCACCGGATCGGCCGAAGGTCTCCGCCAGGCCGTCCGTATGGTGCGCCCGCGCGGCACTCTGATCCTGAAATCGACCGTGCATGGCCTGGTGGGCGTGGACACCGCGCCCGTCATCGTCAACGAGATCACGCTGGTGGGCTCGCGCTGCGGGCGGTTCGAACCGGCGCTCGGCCTGCTCAGCCGCAACCTCATTCCCGTGGAGGAAATGATCTCGGCGGAAATGCCGCTCGCCGACGCTCCGCGCGCCTTCGCGTGCGCCGCGCAGAAAAGCGCGCTGAAAGTGCTGCTGCGATGAGGCGCTGGATCTGGCTGCTTCCCATGGCCGCGGCGCTCTGCGCGCAGCCCGGCCCGGACGCCCAGTGGAAAGCGTTCCTCGCATGGCTGAGTGCGCAACCGCCCAACAGCAAACCGGCCGATCTGCTGCGGCCGTATCGCGCGGAGTTGATTCACAAGGGGATGCCGCCCGCGGAGGCCGCGCGTGAAATGGATCGCCTCGGCCATCTCGCTTTTACAAACCCCGATGGCGCAAAGGTGCTTTGGAACAAAGTCTACGGCGGGCATGATCCCATCTTTGTCCAGACCCCCAACGCGCTATTGGCGAGCGCCATCCTCGATCGCAAGCCCGGCAGGGCCCTCGATTTCGGCATGGGGCAGGGCCGCAACGCCGTGTTCCTCGCTACCCGGGGATGGGAGGTTACGGGCTTCGATCCATCCGACGTCGCGGTGCGGCTCGCGCAGGCTAATGCCGCGAAGGCCGGCGTAAAGATCCGCGCGGTGGTGGCCGGCGACGAGCAGTTCGATCTTGGCGCGGCGCAGTGGGACCTGATCGTGATGACCTATGTCCGGTCGCCGGACTCCCGCGACGCCGAGCGCATCCGGCGCGCCCTGGCGCCCGGCGGTATCTTCGTTTACGAAAACAGCAGCGACCGTCACAACCTGCTTCTGAAACTGTTTCTGCCGTTCCGCATCTTGCGTTTCGAAGACGTCGATACATTTTCGGACTGGCATCCCGCCGAAAAAACCCGCCAGGAGCGCTTGGTGGCGGAGAAGCCCCTGGAGTAACATCGCATCATGATCTCACTCCGATTCTGCGCCGCGCTGCTGCTGGCCGGGGCCGCTTTTGGCCAGACGCCGATTGCCATCGTCTTGCGCGCCGCCCGCGTGCTGGACGTCGAATCCGGCAAAATGCTCCAGCCCGGCGAGGTACTCATCACGGGGGAGCGCATCGTGCAGGTGGGCGCGGCGGTTACCCATCCGTCCGGCGCCGAAGTGGTCGAATTGGGCGATCGCACTCTACTGCCGGGCTTGATCGACGCACACGTTCACCTGTTTTTGCACCCGGGCGCCGAGGACCTGCAGACGGTCGAAGAATCCGTGCCGCAGCGGACCATCCTGGCAGTGCTCGCCGCCAAGGCCGATTTGATGGCCGGCTTCACGGCCGAGCGCGATATGGGGACCGAGGGCGCCGGTCCGGCCGATACCGCCGTGCGCAACGCCATCGACCAGGGCATGGTGCCCGGACCGCGCCTGCGCGTCAGCGGCAACGCCGTCGATATCCTGGGTGGACATGAAGACGCCATCGGCTACAACCCCGCCCAACATGTGCTGCCCAACGCGACTTGGGCCAACAATGCCGCCGAACTGATCGGTGTAATGCGCGGTCAATATAAGGAAGGCGCCGACTTCACCAAAATCTACGAAACCGGCCGCGACGCGCTGCGCGATGGCACGTTCACCACGCCGTATCAATACACGGAAGCCGAGTTGCGGGCCGCCGTGGAGGAAGCCGCGCGCGTGGGAAAACGCGTGGCCGTACACGCCACCGGAGAACCGGGCACGCTGTATGCCGCGCGCGCCGGCGTGGTTTCCGTAGATCATGCCTTCCAGCTCAGCGATGAAACCATGCGCATCATGCACGAGAAACAGATCTTCGCCGTGCCCACCTTTGCCATCGTCGAATACTTCGCCGGCCACGCCGCATCTCCGCGGCAGGCCGATAGCGAGCGCCGTATGCTCGAATACCACGCCCGCGAATTCCGCAAGCAACTCGCCGCCGGCGTGCCGATGGCCATGGGTTCCGATGTCGGTCCATTTCCGCATGGCACGCAAGCGCGCGAATTTGTGCTGATGGTGAAATACGGGATGTCGCCGCTGGCCGCGCTACAGGCCGGGACTTTGAACGGGGCCCGGCTGCTCGGCTGGCAGGATCAGATCGGCGCGCTGAAGCCAGGCTACTTCGCGGATATCGTCGCCGTGCCCGGCGATCCGCTACAGGACATCGGCACATTGCAGAACGTCACGTTCGTGATGAAGGGCGGCACCATCTACAAGCGGTGATGCCGCGCTTGGATTGCTTCTCCGAGTCACTTGGCCAGCGTGAAATTGACCATGACTTCCGTCACCACCTCTACCGGATCGCCGTTCAAAAGCGTGGTTTGATAATGCCATTGCCGCACGGCATCGATCGCCGCGGCGGCCAGTATCGGGTCGCCGCTGAGCACTTCGAGATGCTCCACCGCGCCGTCTTTGCCCAGGATGGCCTCCAGCCTGACAAGGCCCTCAAGCCCCTGCGCCTTGGCCTCCGCCGGATAGATTGGGCTGACTTTCGTCACCAGCTTAGCCTGCTGCACGTTCCCGCCGACGCGGATTTTCATGGCTCCCGGCCCGCTTGCCGGAGCCAGGAAGATGCGTAGCGTGTGCGGCTCGTCGGGACTCAGCGCCACCTTCAGATGCTCGTCGAAATCGCGCACGGCCTTCTCCAGTGAAGCCATGGCGTCGGCGTTCACGGCATCCCCTTCGTGCGCCGGCAGCCGCGACAGTAATTCATCGCGCGCCGCCGCGGTGAGGCCTTCGATCTGGATGCTCTTCAGCGTTCCGTGAAAATCGGGCGGCAATGCAAACGGCAGCTTGGAATCCGCCGCGCCGTTCGGCAGTTTGAAGTTCATGGTCACTTGTGTGGCCGTCGGCAGCGTCATCGCCTGCGGATTGTAGTGCCATTGCAAGATCGCCGCCAGCGCCGCGCTGCGCAGTTCCTCCGCGCCGCTCAACACTTTCGCGTCGGAGACGCGGCCCGCGGCGTCGATGTGGACTTCCAATACCACCGCGCCCTCGATGTGCTTCTCTCGCGCCGCCTGCGGATAGTTCGGCGCAACGCTGTGCAACAGGTTCGACTGTCCCCCCTCCTGGGGAACGGGAGCCGCCTGCAACGGAAATGTGTGGAGCGCGAGCCAACCCGCGGCGAACAATACCGCGGCACTGGTAGCGCAGAAAGATATAAGCGTACGTTTCGACATCCTAACCTCCTTCAAGAGCATTGCTACTCGATTCTTCAAATGACGCCTTCGCAAGAACAAGGCCGCCGGCGCCAGATCCAATGCCGGCCGATTGCCGGCCATCGCCAGCAGCGCGTTCAAATACTGTTCGCGATTCCCGGTAATCGCGACCACGTCGCCATCCACGGTCTGCTCGCGCGCCAGTTGCGTTTGGCCGGTCAGCCACCAGACGGCCGGATGAAACCAAAGCACGGCGCGCACGGCTTGCTCCGCCACGGTCACCACCCAATCGCGGCGGCGCACGTGCAGCAATTCATGGCAGACGATGGCTTCCTGGATATCTTCCGGCAGTTCGGCGAAACCGCCGGGGAGTACCACCAATGGCCGCGTCAGCCCGAAGGTGACGGGACTGCCCACCGCCGCCGACAGCCGGAACTCGGTCTGCGGCGCGAGGGCCGCGCGTTGCCTGTCCAGTCCTGCGGGCAGTGGCGAGTATACCGGCGTATCCCGCCGCCAGCGGTGCAGCTTGCCGAATCCCACCGCCAGCCATAACGCCCGCACCACGCAACCGCTGGCCAGCACGATGAGCAGGCCATCGCGCCACGGCAAGGAAATCGGCGGCGCGACGTGCGACCGCGCGGGTGTGGCAACAGTGGTTGCGATTTCAATGTCCGAGTCCGCCGCGCGTCGCCACGGCTCCACGGCAGGAAGCAACAGGCAGAGGATCAGCAAAACCTGCCAGTAGGCCAGCTTGACCCGCGGCGCGCGCAGCCGGAAGGCCCATGCCGCCAGGCTTCCGGCCATCACCAGCGCCGCCGTCTGTGCGCTCCAGGCAGCCAGGTTGGCGATCCAATGCGCGGCGCTCACGGCCGGCCTCCGATCAGCCGCCGCAGTTCCTCGATTTCCTCGTCGGAAAGCTGCCGGTCTTCGATCAGGTGCACCAGCAAAGGCTCCGCCGAACCGTTGAAAACGCGATTCACGAAATCCCGCACCATGGCGCGGATCACCCGGTTCTTCGGCTCCGCCGGCCGGTAGACGTAGGCCCGGTCCACCTGATTGCGGATGAGGTAGCCCTTCTGTTCCAGGATCTTCATCATGGTCATGACGGTGGTGTAGGCCACCTTGCGGCGCTCTAGCAGGGCTTCGTAAACGTCGCGGACCGTGGTCGTCTGGCGTTCCCAGACTACCTTCATAATCTCGAGTTCCTGATCGGTGAGGGTCTTGCTTGCAGGACGCATACTAAAGAATTAGTACTATTGAATGAAAAAGTCAAGCGGCAAAATGCAGTAGGCTTCCGCGCCCGGCTGGAATGCCGTTGTCGCGCGATGCATGGGGCTCGACCGGCGCCCCAATCTACTGAACGAGGTCCGGGCCGGGAAATAGCGGCGCCGGGGCATGCCGTGTTGCTGGTAGGCCCTCCCACGGCTGTGAGTTCCCCTCCGCGTCGTACTCGCCGCTCTCGACGGTCAACTGATTATTGGAGTTGAATTGGCGTTCTGCGTAGGAGTGCGGAAGCCCGGCGGGAAACCGAGCCAGGTGCTGATCGGACCTTCAGGCAGTTGACCAAAACGACATTCGGAGCAGGGCAGACGGATTCGCTGAGTTTATCGGTGACGAGCTGTATTTCCGCAGGCGCGGGCCGCCATTTGGGCCCCACGGCCGGGCCCCGGAAGACCTAGCTCGCGGCTTTGAGGGCGGCCGTGCTCAGGGTTGTGTTTGCCGAACTCCACACCTTGCTGACGCTCGTGCCGGCATTGGTGAAAAGCGCGGCGGAGGACAGGGCGACAAATGCCAGTAACAACGTGTATTCGATCAGATCCTGGCCGGACTCGTCCCTCCAAAACGATCCAGCCGCTTGGACCGGAAATGCGAAACCCTTCTTGAGTAGTTCTAGGCGTTCTAGCATGACAAACTTAGTTTAAGGCCTGCTCCCGGCATTGACAACCCTCCAATTGGTTTACCCGGTTCTACAGGTTAGGCAGTACTAACGATTGAGCACGGGTTTATTCCGTAGGCGTGGGGGACAACCGGCCTTTTGAACCTCAAAACGCGCCTACGAATGGACAAATGTCGATTAAGATAAATTCATGGCAGATCCAGTTGACATTCCGCAATCCACCTTCGTGCCCGAATACATGGTCACCACGGCGTTCACCCTGGATGGTTTCAAGATCGTGCGCAACCTGGGCGTCGTCCGAGGTATCGTGGTGCGCTCGCGTTCCGTCTTCGGCACCATCGGCGCCGGTTTACAAACGCTGGTTGGAGGCGACATCACGCTGCTTTCGAACCTTTGCGAGAAAACCCGCCAACACGCTTTCGAGCTGATGTTGAACCATGCCGCCGCGGTGGGCGCAAACGCGGTCATAGGCGCGCGCTACGATGCCACCGAGATCATGAGCGGGGTCACCGAAGTGCTTGCCTACGGCACCGCCGTCGTGGTGGAACCCCACCCGGCATAAGGCCCGCCGCGCTCGCTTCATGCTAAAATCCCCCCGTGCCTGCCATCGCGCCGAAGCACCAGTATGAGCGCGCCGAGGTTCGCCGCATGCTCCATCTTTCCGAGCGGCAGTTGCGGAGTTGGGAGCGCCATGGCCTGGTCCCGGCGGCGGCCACCTATTCCTTCCGCGAACTCATCGCCCTGCGCGCCATCGGCGAATTGCGCGCCCGCCGCATCCCCCTGCGCAAGATCGGCCTGGCACTCGATTCCTTGAAGCAGCGGCTTTCCGAAGTACACGATCCGCTCGCCGAACTGAAGATCTTTTCCGATGGCCGCCACATCGCCGTACGCGTAGCCGGTCGGAATATGATGGCCATGACCGGGCAAATCCTATTCGATTTCGATACTGCCGAATTAGCCAGCGTGCAGGCCCTTCCCCCTCAGCCGCCCCCGCCGCCGCGCGAGC
>Ga0187871_10001308_pt1 | contig 21841 bp, 16 predicted proteins | sample June2016WEW_16_1_FD_132988 | JGI IMG/M metagenome (GOLD analysis project Ga0187871, IMG submission 132988) | Peatland microbial communities from SPRUCE experiment site at the Marcell Experimental Forest, Minnesota, USA - June2016WEW_16_10 | ecosystem: Environmental > Terrestrial > Soil >...
CCGGTCACGGCTTCAATTTCGGCGCCGCTCAACCCTTCGAGGTGCAGCACCGTGATCTGCCGGTCCATCGGCGGCAGACCGCGAATCGCCGCGAATAGCATGCGCCTTTTTTCCTCCGCCAGCAGATGCTGTTCGGCGCTGGCGCCCGCCGACGGAAGGTCGGGCGGTTGGTCCGGGACGACTTCCCGTTTCTCGCGCTGGCGCTGTTTGAACGTAGCCGTGATGGCCACGTTGTGCGCGATCCGGTAGAGCCAGGTGCGCTCACTGGCCTCCGCGCGATAGCCTGGCAGCGCCCGCCACACCGCGGTGGCGATCCCCTGCACGAGGTCCTCACGGTCTTCGCGCGCGGCCGCATACGCGCCTGCCAGCCGCTCGATCGCCGGAGCGTATTCTTCGAAGATACGCAGGAAGGCGGCCTTCGTATCCTCCCCGGCGATTTGGGCCACCATCATCCTCTCTATTCAGGTAGTCTACGCGGAGCGGAATTCCTTACATGCCATCCAGCCGGACCGCCTCCTCAATCGCATCCAGTGTGGCGCGCGCAGTGGCGGCCCAGGAGAATGCGGCGGCGCGGACGGGCCCCGCGGCCGCGAGCAGGGCGCGCAGTGGCGCATCGAAAACAAGCCGATCCAGAGCGCTCAGTATGCTAGCCACATTTCCCGGCTCGAACTGCAGCGCCGCCTCACCCGCGATTGCGGAGAGCGGCTCGATTCGCGAGCAGCCGGTCGGAATTCCCGCAGCCAGGGCCTCGACCAGGGGCATGCCGAAACCCTCGAATGTCGAAGGATAGAGGAACACCCAGGCTCGCGTATACAAATCGTAGAGTTGGGATCGCGGAATCCAGCCGGTGAAGTCGACCGCTCCGCGCAAGCCGAGATCTTCGCGCAGGCGTTCCAGGGCTTCGCTGTGGAAACCGCGCAGCCCGGCGACCACCATCCGGAATCCGGGATGGACGAGGTGAAACTGCGCGAACGCCTGCAGTAGGCCATCCAGGCCCTTGTGCGGATGCAGCGTCGAGACGGTGAGTAAAAGCTTTTCGGCCGCGCGCGGCAACCTAAAGAACTCCGCGTCCACGCCCAGTTGGGCGACCCGGATCTTTCCGGTTGGAAGGCGGTAATAGCGCAGAATATCCGCGCGCGTCGATTCGGAATCCGCCAGCAGCAAGCTGGAGGTGTGCGCCGAAGCGAACAGCAGTATCCGCCAGAAGGGCAAATCGAACCAACGGAAGTGCTCCGGATGGCGTTTGTGCTGCATGTCGTGGAACACCGTAACGGCCGCGCATGGGCAGTAGACCGGCGCCGTGAATCCCGGGTTCAGTAACACATCCAGACCCAGCCGTGTGGCGGCCAGCGGAAGCATGGTCTGTTCCCAGACGATCCGGGCCGGCCGGCGGGCGGCGCGCACCCGCTGGGGCGTCCAGTGGAAGTTCGGCTGGGGAGGCGCCAGGTCGGCTCCGGTTTCGCGATTCGTAAAAACGAAATACCGATTGCGCGCATCGATCCGGGCAAGGGCGCGCAGCAACTCCTGCAGGTAGATCTCGGTGCCCCCCACGCGGCCCGGAATCAGATACAGCGCGTTTACGCCGATACGCAGCGGGCGCATGTCAGCGTGGCGCGCGCGACTGCCGCTCCGCGTAGGCCAGTCCCTCGCGCGCCGGCGCCATCAATGGATCGAGTGCCAGCGCGTGGCGGTAGTCGGCCACCGCCCCGGCAAAATCGCCGGTGCTGGCGCGCACGCCGCCCCGGTAGTAGTAGGTGACGGCGTAATTGGGATCGGCCTTCTCCGCCTGCGCCAACGCGTCCAGGGCTTGCGGCCATCGCGACCGCTTGGCATAAACCATGCCGATTTGCGAGTAGACATGCGCGGTGGGGTCGAGCGCCGCGGCTTCTCGAAGCTTGGCCACCGCCGCATCGGGTTGGTCCGCGCAATCGTAGGCCAGACCCCAATCCACCAACAGACCGTAGTCGGGCTTCTGTACCCGCGCCGCCGCGGCATATTGCTCGATGGCATCCGGGCAGCGGCCGTGAACATAGTAAGTGTGGGCCAACTGGAAGTGCACGCGCTGCTTGCCGGGCGAGTTTCGGCTGGCGTCTTCCCATATGGCGATATCATTGGCCCATAGCCGGTTACGTTGGTATGTCAGAATGCCAAGCACGGCAACGATCCCGAAAAGCGCGGCCGCCAGTTTGCGCCGGTTCACACGCAGGCGGGCCAGCGCCGCCACGACCACCAGCAGAATGCCGATCATGGGCAGGTACAAGCGCCGTTCGGCTACCGGGTCTTTGATCGGAACAAATGACGAGGTGGGCGCCATCAATAACACGTACGCCAGAAACCCGTAGGAAATCAGGGGATATCGCCGCCGGTAATAAATAGCAGCGGCTACCAGCAGCAGAAGCGCGGCCAAGCCCACAATCGCGCCATGATCCAGCAGATTCCGGGAGATGGGAAACTCCCAATCCAGATCCTGCCCGGCCGGGAAAACGAGCAAACGCAGATACAGGAAAAAGGCCCGGCACTGGGTGAAAAAGTATTGGTACCAGGTGAAGTCCTTCAGGGCGAAACCGGCGCTGGTGTTATTCGCGAGAATCCTGGCCACGAACACGGCGCCGCCCGCCGCCGCCAACGCTACAGGGATGTAAAGCCGCCAGTTGCGCCGGATGCCGCGCAACGAGAATCCTGGATTCCAGTAGTAGTCCGTCAGCAGCAGCAGCGCGGGCAGCACCACGGTGTGTTCCTTGGTGGCCGCGGCGGCGCAGAACAACAGCAAGACCGCCGCGGCAACGCGCCAGGACACCACCGGATTCGGCCTGTACAGGAAGACGGTGAAGGCCGCCAACAGAAACATCACGCTCAAGGCTTCCGAACGGCCCGCGATATAGGATACGGCTTCCGTCTGGATGGGATGGAACAGGAAAACTGCCGCGGCAAACGCCGGCAGCAGCCAATCGGACGACTCGGGCCGTAACAATTTCCGGACGATGGAGAATACCAGAAAACCGTTGAGTAAGTGGATCAGGACATTCGTGAAATGAAAACCGAACGGCGCTTGCGAGAGCTGATAGTTGAGCCAGTAACTAAACATGAGCAACGGCCTGACGCCACCGATCCAGGCGTGCAAGTTGTTGGGAAAATCCTGCGTGTGATAGGGCAGCGAATTGTCGTCGAAAATATACGGTCCGCCGAGCGCGGGCGCGTATGCCTGAAACAGCAGATACAAGGCCACTGCGCCGGCGGCAGCCCAAATCCACCAGGGCCTCCCGGACTTGCGAGCCCGGGCACCGTTTTTCGGCGGTACGGGTGCTTTGCCCTTCGCCTGCCCTTTGCGCGCCCTGACCCGCGTTTCAGACATGCGGGTGGCCATCGCGCAGGGCTTGCAGGTGAAACTCGAGGATCGCCAGGCGCTGCGCCAGCGCAATATTATCGTCGCGCAGTTTGGAGATAATTACGGAGAACCGGTAAAACATGAGCAGAAACAAACAGCCGACGACCAGCAGCAGCGCCAGTGGCGGATCGGAAAGCCCCAGCTTGTGCGCCGCCGCTTCCAACATGCCGCGAGAGCGCGAAACGATCAACAGGGTGGCCGCGGCCAGTAACCAGCTTACCGAATATTCGACGCGGATATGGGCGCGCCGCACGGATGCCAGTACCAGTAGGAGCAGCAAGCCGCTCACCAGCGTCAACACGTTCAAAAGACGGTCCATCGAAATCCTTCCTTACGATTTCCCGGGGTTGGCGGGATGCCGCGCCCGCTGGTCGAACTTGAGCACATTCACGAACACACCAAGCAGCACGTGCACGATGTAGTAAATCGAACGCACGGCCGTAATTGACGAACGGCCGGTGGTGCGCGGGCGCATCTTGCAGGGAATCTCCAGGAAGCGGAAGCGCTTGCGCTGGAGCACGACCAGCGCTTCGATCTCCGGGTATTCCAGGGGGAAGCTCTTGCTGAAAACCTGTAGCGCGTTGCGATTCACGCCCACAAATCCGGAAGTCGGATCGTACACGGCCTTACCCAAAATGGGACGCAATACCATGCGAAAGAAGCGGATGCCTAAGCCCCTGACCGCCCCGGTGTGAGCGCCGTTCCCGTCCATAAAGCGCGAACCGATCACCATCTCGCAGCCCGACTCGCGCAAGGCCTCGAAGACACGCGGGATATCGGAGGCGTCATGCTGACCGTCGCCATCCACGCGGATGACGTATGCATATCCCAACTCGAACGCCAGTTTGTAGCCTGCTTGTACGCAGCCCCCCAGCCCGAGATGGTGCGGCAGGGGCAATACCTGGGCTCCGGCCTGGCGGGCGACCCCCTGCGTGGCATCGGTCGAGCAATCGTCGATTACCAGCACCGGCGTTCCCGGCACGGCGGCGTGGATGGCGCGCACCACGTCCCCCACGGCGGCTTCCTCGTTGAAAGCCGGCACGATGACCAGCAGCGTGTCGGATGACGCGGGCGGCGTGGGCATTAAAGGCATGCTCAAAGCTCGGCGACCCGGCGCGCGGAAATGGAATAGGAACCGAGGAGCCGCCGAAAGATGCGCGGCGTCACGCGCGCCGTGCGCCGGATCTCGCGGCGCTGGCGCCATAAAGTGGGGGCACGCAGCAGCAGCGCTCCATGCGCCCGCAGCACGTACCAGGGCATGCGCCAGCCGGACGCGCCCTCCAGCCGAAAACGAGCGGCGGCACCGCGGCCGCGCAGCATCCATCGCAAATGCCAGGCATAGCGCGCCAAAGATACGAATGGCGCCGCGGCCAGCATTCGCGCGGGAAAGTTCTTGGCCGCCACAAATAGGCGGTTGCGCTCCACATAATACGCTTTCAGCCGCGAGGCACGCCCGGCTGAGTACGAATAATGGTGCTCTACGATGGCTTCAGGGACATACAGGCAGCGCCATCCGGCCCAGCGCGCGCGCAGACCCAGGTCCGTATCTTCGCAATACAGAAAGAAAACTTCGTCGAAGAGGCCGATCTGCTCCAGCATGGTGCGCCGGTAAAGTGCCGCCGAGCCGCTGGGAAACAGGACCTCTTCGGCTACCGGGAAGAATCCCGGGGGACGCGCGTGGCCGCGCTGCTTGCTGCTGCCGTCCCCGCAGACCAGCATGCCCGCCGAATCCAATGTGTCCTCCCCATAGAGGCGCACCTGAGAGGCGCACATGCCGGCATCCGGGCAGGCTTCGATGGCCGATACCAACGCCGCGAGCCACCCGGGATGCGGCGCGGCATCGTCGTTCAGACTGGCAACGTAACGGCTGCGCGATTCGCGGAAGGCGTGGTTGATCGCCGCACCGAAACCAACGTTTTGCGGCTCTTCAACCACCCGCACGCCTGGAGGCGGCGCGCCGTTGCGCCGCACGGCGGCGGTACCACTGTTGTCTACGACGATGACTTCAAAATCGCGCTGCGTCTGCTTCTCCAGGGCTGTCATGCATTCCCGCAGCCTCGCATCCGCGGCCAGCGTGGGAACCACCACCGTTACCAGGAGATCGTGCAAACTAAGATTCTACGACAGTGCCCCGTGCGGCGGGAATCCGATTCTTGGCCGGAAACATGTGCGAAACCGTACCGGAGAGGGGAGCGGACTGTACGAATTGACAGTGGCCTTTAATACGCATTACAATCGTCATAGATCTCCTTTTCCACAAACGGAAGGGGCGCTGCTTCAACTGCGTTTATCCTGCGCCGATTCCCGGCAATTTCTACCGGGTGACGGTGTGTTTATATCGGAAAAACCATGATGAGCAGCTATAAACCATTCTTTCTTTGCGCCTTAGCGGCTTTAGTGCCGCTAATTTCTGCAGTCGGAAGGGCCGGCGTTGCCGACCCACCGAAGCCGCCGCCCGTTCCCGCCGGCTACTGCAGCACCATTTACAACGAGGTGCTTCCTGACCTGCAGGCGTTTAACCTGGTACTGAAGGTCCCCCCCACATGGAAGCCGGTGTCGGATGGACCCACGAAGTACGGGGCGAATCTGCAGACTGCGGACGCCAGCGCCGGCCCTCAAATCTCCAACGGCACTTATATAAACACTGTTGTGAACGAACTGACAGAACTGAAAGCCATGGGCGTGCAGGCTGTCTCGGTTCCCGTTGGGTTTCCCGTTCTGTACGCCCCGTTTATCGGAACCGAGGCCGAACTCAAACCTTACCTGGACTTCTATGCAAACGTCGCACAGGCCGTTAAAGCCTCTGGGCTCAAGCTCATCGTGGACAACGAGATCCTGCTTTCGAATAGCGTGGAGAGCGGTTGGGGCACGCACAACCCCACTCCCTCAGCCTTCTTTAGTTCGCTCAACTGGCCCGAATACATGGCGGGACGCGCCACCATGGCTGCCACCATCGCCACCACCATGCAGCCCGATTATCTGATCGTCGCGGAAGAACCCGATACCGAAGCCAACACCAGCGGCCAGCAGAACCTGAACAACCCCACCGACGCCGCGCAAATGATTCAGGGCGAAATCAACGCCGTCAATGCCCTAAACATGTCCACGCCTCCCAAGATGGGCGCTGGATTCGGCACCTGGATGGGCGCTTATCCGCCGTCCGGCCTGCTGGAATACATCGACGCTTACATTGCCCTGCCGTTAGACTATATCGATATCCATATCTTTCCAGTAAACACCGAGGGCGGCGTCAGCCTGATCGCGAACGCCCTGACCGTTGCCAGTCTGTCCGCGGCTGCCGGCAAACCCATCGCGCTCGGCCAGGCTTGGGCGTGGAAGATGGAAAACAGCGAATTTGGCGTACTGCAGGGTAACGACTTCCGCGCGCGCGATCCAATGAGCTTCTGGGCGCCCCTCGACTCGGCTTTCCTTCAGACTATACAATCCCTGGCGGCTTATACGAAGATGGTCTATTCGGTACCGGAAGGCCCCAACTACTTCTTCGCCTACCAGACCTATGACGGCACGGCCGCCAATGGCGGAGCGGCCACCTGCCGGTGCACCGTCGAGAGCGGCAGTTGCAGCGATTCTGATATCCTGCACGAGGAGAATGCGCTGGCCGACGCCGCCGATGCGGTGCCAGAGTTCACTACCACCGGTTTAGCCTACTACGGTCTGTTGGTCGACGCGCCGGACAAGACTCCGCCATCGACGCCCTCCCAGCCGGCTGGAACGGCGGGCTACTATTCGACCAATATCTCGTGGACTGCTTCTACGGACAACGTGGGAGTGGCCGGTTACACTGTGTACCGCTGCAGCCCGAAAAACCCGGGCGGGTCTTGCACCGGTGTTCAGATCGCCACCACTACCCAACCGAGTTTCCGGGACTCCGGACTGAATATGGACACCCTGAATAACTACCAGGTGAAGGCCTTCGATCTGGCCAATAACAACTCGGGGCTGTCGCCGGCGCTCAAACTGCAAACCGCCAGGTAGGGTAGCGCGTGATGAAAAACCAGATGTGGGGCGCCTTCGACGTTGCCCCACGTTGGCTAGAAGCCGCCGCGCGGCCGGTAGCCGGGCCTGGATCGGACACGATACTTCTTGCCGATGTCGGTCACAATATCGACCGAAATCTTACGGAAGCCCTCGTTCGGATTCGGCTGCGGATAGTAAGTCACGGTATAGGAATTGCCCAAGTCCTCGCGGATGGATTCGAAAGCCTCTACCTGCTTCTGCCAGGTCTTGGCCCAATAGGCTTTGCCGCCGGTGCGCGTAGCGATGCGCCGGAAGACGCCGCTCGAAATGGGATCTTTGTTGACCTCGTTGGTGGAGATCACGTAAATGGGAATGCCTTCGTCTTCGGCTACCGCGCGCACGTCGTCGGGCGCCACCATGCTGGCATTGTCCGGGCCGTTCGAGAACACGATCACAACTTTGCGGCCGGGCACTTTGGCCGCGTCGCGCAGGGTCAGCAGCAGCGCGTTGTAGAGCGCAGTATCGTCTCCGGCCACGGATTTGCGCAGCCCGCCGATGGCATCGCCGCGGTCGCGGGTCAGCGTAGCGGCGCGGGATAGATTTCGGCTGAAGGTATAGACGGCCACGGAATCGGCGCGGTCCAGGCCGCGCACGAAATCGGCGATGGCGTCCTCGGCGTATACGAAGCCGCGATACATGAAATTGCTGGTATCGAAAAGCACGAAGACGTTCGTGCCCACGAAGGCGTCGCTATGCAGGTCGATTCCGGGGTTGCCGGGGGCTTCGGCGGCCTCGCCGGCGGTCAGCGGCCGCGTGGTGCCGTCTTCCAGCACTTGCATGGGCGGCTTGGTGCCCTCGGCGAAGGTGGCCATCTTCTGCACGATGCCGTCTTCGTAGATCTTGAAATCCGAATTCTTCAAGCCGTTGATATAGCGGTTATGGCTGTCGGTGACGGTGAAGCTCAGCACCACCATATCCACTTTCACGCGGAAAACGGGGCGCTGCGCATCTTGCGCCTTCAGTAAGGCCGTACCTGCCGCCACTCCTAGAAAACCACGCCGGGATATGAATTGCATGAGTGCCCCCTTAGTTGCCTCCGTTAGCCGGTTGTTGCGGCGATGCCTGCGCGACAGCCTGCTGGCGCGCCTTAGTGCGTACTTCGTCTCCCACCGCGCGCAGCGAGCGGAGCACCGCCGGCCAGTCCTCCAGATGCGAAGCGAAGATGTGCTCAACGAGTTTCTGGGTCCATTCCGGGATGCGCACATTGAGCTGCGAAGGCTGCACGTTGGTCTCGTCCGCCAGTTCCGCCCAGTACAGTGCGTTGGATTCCCAGCTTTCGGCCAGAATGCGGCTGGAATATCCCATTAAAGTCGGGAACGTGCGCAGGTTCAGCAATTCCGGACGGTACGAGTTGGCCAACGTGGGCTTGGGCGTCCCGAATGCGGCCGAGATGACGGTTTCGTTGATCCGATCGGGCGAGGCGGCGGCCAGGCGGCGAATCTCCGCGAGCAGCGGCGACGCATCGCGCCGGCCATTCGTCTCCATCTTCGCCATGCGGGAGGCCAGCACGAATAACTCCGACGGGGTGACCTTATTCAGCGCCGCGCGCACGTCGCCATCCGCGAGCAGCGCAGCCACCTGGCCCACGCGCGCCGGCGCCGCCTGCACGCTCAATATGCCCAGGGCTTCTCCGCGGAGCGCGGGGTCGAGCGCGGATTGGGCGAGCAGGGATTCCGCGTAACGCATGTGCAGCGCCACCCAATGCAACTGCGAGGGAGTCACATTCCACCAGCGTGGGATGACGGCGCTGACGATCATCTGCGGCACCAGGTCGCCCCAGATGAGCGCCTGGGTCTGGTCCGGAACCAGGAAGTTCTGTTCGGCCTCGGCCAGCGCGTAGGGCAGGCCTGCCAGCGAACCGACCAACCGGCCGCCCGCATTCGAAGGCCAACCCGAACCGAATACTTCCGTGGTCCGCCACATGCGGTTGCCGCCCTGCATTCCAAGAAAATCGTGGCCGCGCACGAACAGCGGATTGGTGTACAGGATCTGCGCGCCGGGCGGCGCGTAGTGGACATAGTTGTATGCCACCAGCGTGTCCCGCAGGAAGGGCGCCAGCAGGCCGCGCACATCCTTCAATTTTTCGCCGGAGGCCTTCTCCACGGCGGCGCGCAAATTCAGCTTACGTTCCGCATCGACGTGTTTATCCGTCCAGTAGCCGAAAGAAAGCGCGTTTTTCTCGTTAGCGCTGAGGCTGGCGCGCGACAGCGGGATATCCGCGATGCGCGTGGCCATGCGATTCAGCAGCGCGGTGTTCAGCTTCTCGCCGCGCGTCAGATTGTCGAAATGATTCGCCAGGGCGAAGAGGTCGTCGAGGGGGACGATGTGCTGGGCGTCCAGAATGCGCATCATCTCTTCCACGAGCTGGGTGTGAGACTCGACGTCGGTGGGCTCAGCCGCGCCGGCCAGCAGGTCGAGGATGCGCTCTTGCGGTGGCGCGCCCGCTTTTGTGCCGGTGGCGGAAAGCAGCAGGGTCACGCCGGCGCGCCCGGCGTCAAACAGCGTGCGATCGTCGTGCACCGTGGGGAAGGGGGTCAGCAGCGCCGCGAAGGTCTCGTCGGCTTTAGCCGCAGGCAGGCTCCCGGAGCGGGAAAGGATCTGCCAGATTCCCACCAGCGATTCCATGGTACCGAGCGTGTCGGCGCGCAGGACCGGGTCCTTCAGGCGGCTCAGTTCCTCGGCTGTATCTATGAATTGGACGATCGATTTGTCGCTGACGTTGGCGGCGTCGTTGAAGATGGCATACTGGCTCCCATACACATGATAGTTGCGCGCCAGTAAGTCCACCGTCTCCGGCGACAGCGGCTTGGAACGATAGCGGTCCAGATCGCCGATGGCCATGAAGATCTTGAGGGGCTCGTTCTCCACGGTTTTGCGGGTGAGCCCGAATAGGGCTTCGAGGACGTCATCGGCGTCCTTCCAGGAGCCGGCCGCGCGCGTCAGCTTGGCGTCGTACCTGCCTTGCGGATGCACGGCAAACAGATCCTTCCACACCTGCAGATTGCCAGGGACGTGCAGCCGGCCATCGGGTTCGAGCCACAAGCGCGTGGTCAGCAGCATCATATCCGCGTTGGCGCGGAAAACGGGGCGCGCGGGTCCCGGGCTGGTTACCTTACCGCGGATGGCCTGGTAGAAGCGCAGCATGCGGGCGGGCTCGGTGAGATAGTCCCGGACCGGACCGTTGATGCGGGCGAGGGAGTCGTAGTAGCTGGCCAGCCAGCCGTCGTCCTTGGCCATCAGTTTCTCGAAGAACGCAGCGCCCTGGTCCGGCGGCGCGCCGGCCAGTTCGGTCCACGCCGCTACGCTGCGCGGGGCGCCGGGCACTACGGCCTTGCCATCGCGGACCTCGAACATGCCTCCGAAGAAATCCAGCACGTGGGCGTAGGCCCGCAGATGCGCGATGGCAATGCTCTTACGGAACACCTCGGCGGTTTCACGGTCCAACTTGGAAATCCCCAGGTACAGGCGGCACAGCGCCGGATCGGACAGCAACACGTCGAGGAAATTGCTGTTTTCCTTTTCCTTTTCGGAGAGCCAGTAATCGGAGCCGAACAGCACGGGAACGCGCGCCGGGTGATAGTCGTAGACGAACGGACGATTGGTCCGCAGCGCCTGTTCCAGGGTGGGAAGAGGGAAGCCGGAATCGGTCGTCAGGAACGCGCGCGTAGCGTTGACGGTCTCGAGGACGACTTCGCTGCCGCATCCACCGCGCATGCGGAAGCCGAGGATCTTCAGCAAGTCGCCGGCGTTCGGCGAGTCGCAGGTCTCGATCTTGATGACTTTGTCCGGACCGGCCAGCTTTTCGATCTCCCGGGCTTGCGAGAGGTAGCGATGCACGAGCTTAAGGTACTCGGTCTGTTCCAGGGCTTCGTTACTGTGGGCCGCCTGAAAGCCATTGGTGACCACGTTGCGCGCGAGGGCGGGCAGCAGATCGTCGGGCTGTGAAGTGCTCGAGACGGCCGCCATGCGGCCAAATGAGGAAAGCGGACCAGGTATCTCTACGTATTGACGTTCGCCCGCGGGCGCAACCTGCGCCGGGGCGGGAAGGGTGCCGCTGCCGCCGGCGCTTTGGCAGATTTCGAGCGAGCGTAAGGCGCCCGTCCGGTCGCCGGCGAGCAAGTACAATTCGACCATGCGGCGCGCCACCGCGGCGCGTTCCGCGCGGTGGGCGGTGCCGTCCAGCGCAGCCAGCAGGTTGTTGTAAGCCTCGATGGCGGCCGGATCCGAGTGACCGTCGAGGAATTCAGCATATTCGGTGAGCGCCGCGATGTTGTGCGGGTCCGTTTGAGCGGCATGCGCCAGCAGCGCGCGCGCGCCGGGGCCATCCCCGGAGTCTTCCAGTTGCCGGGCACGCTCCAGGTTCTGAGATGCCTGGATGTTAACGGCAAAAACGAGGAGAAAAGCAATCAAGCAGGCCTTCATGATGGTTCCCGTATCTGTGGTGATACTTTACCATGTCCGACGGGCGAGTTGGTATCGAATGATTACCATGGCACGGGCGAAGTATGTAAATTCACGATGTGAGCGCACGATGAAGCAGGAAGGGGCACCGCGTTTCAGGACTATGCAGGCTGGAAGGGCGCGCGTTGCCCCCGCGGATTATCTGAGTAACACGGGATGACAGGCAGAGTTGCGGCGAGTCTTGCAGGCGGCCGGCGAGGCCTTCGCCGGAAGAGCGACAGGGCCCCCCTACCGGCGCGCGATTTGGGCTGCCAGGCTGGACTCCGATGCGGCCTGGTCGGCTATGGCTATGGCCCGCAGTTCACGGCGCAAGATCTTACCGACTGGGGTCTTGGGCAGTTCACTCCGGAACTCCACCATCCTCGGAACCTTATAGTTAGTCAGATTCTTTCGGCAATAGGAAACAATCTGGTCCGCTGAAAGGCTCGGGTTTTCGGTCACCACGAACGCCTTGACGACCTCACCCGCAATGATGTCCGGCACGCCGATTACGCCGCATTCGATGACGCCCGGCACGGCGGAGATGACGTTTTCGATTTCATTGGGGTAGACGTTGAAGCCGGAAACCAGGATCATATCCTTCTTCCGGTCGGTGATGCGCAGGTAGCCGGAATCGTCCATGATGCCGATATCGCCCGTGCGGAGCCATCCGTCGGGGGTGAATGCTCCCGCGGTTTCGCCGGGCATCCGCCAGTAGCCCGCCATCACCTGGGGACCCTTGACGCAGATCTCGCCTTCCACGCCGGGCGGCAGTTCGCGTCCCTCTTCATCCATAATGGTGACGTCGGTGGAGGGCAGCGGCAGTCCGATCGACTCGGAGTATTCCCCGTCCAATGGGTTACACGTCACGAAGGGCGAGGTTTCGGTCAGCCCATAGCCCTGAAAAATGGGCCGCCCCGTGACGGCCTGCCAGCGCTCGGCAACCGTACGATGCACGGCGGCGCCGCCGCCCAGCGCGAACTTCACGCGGCTGAAATCCAGTTCCGCGAAACCGGGAGTATTCAGCAATCCGTTAAACAGCGTATTGACGCCGGTAGTGACGGTCCACGATGTTTTGCTCAATTCTTTCACGAACCCCGGCATGTCTTTGGGATTCGTAATCAGGTGATTCAGGCCACCCAGCTTGATGAACAGCAGGCAATTGGTGGTCAGGGAGAAAACGTGGTACATGGGCAGCGCGGTCACCACCACCTCCCGGGCCTCTTCGAGGAAGCCGCGCGACCAGGCGCGCGCCTGCAGCATGTTCGCCACCAGCCCACCGTGCGTCAGCATTGCGCCTTTGGATCTTCCGGTAGTCCCGCCGGTGTATTGCAGGAAAGCGATATCGGCGTGAGTGGGAGTGGCGTCGTCGAGCCGCGCGTGCGCGCCGCGCTCCAGCGCGACGCGGAACCGTATGGCGCCGTCGATATGCCATTCCGGCACCATCTTCTTCACATGCTTGACGGCGAAATTCACCATCAGGCGGCGGGGCGGCGTCAGCAGATCGCCCACCTGAGTGGTGACCACGTGTTTGACGGCAGTGTTCGCCAGCGCATCCTCCAGCACATGCGCGAAGTTTTCCAGAATGACGATGACTTCGGCGCCGGAATCCTTAAGCTGGTGCTCCACTTCGCGCGCCTTATACAGCGGGTTCACATTGACCACGATCATGCCGGCGCGCAATGTGCCGAATAACGCCACCGGATATTGCAGCAGATTGGGCATCATCAGCGCGACGCGCGCGCCCTTGGCGAGGCCCAGGCTTTGCAGCCAGGCGCCGAAGTGGCGGCTCAGACGGTCGAGTTCGGCGTAGGTAATGGTCGTGCCGAGATTGCGGAAGGCCGGGAGATCCCGGAATTTGCGGCAGCTTTGCGCGAGGACATCGTTGAGAGAAGCATATTCGTTGAGGTCGATTTCGGCCGGAACACCGGCCCGATAGCTCTTGAGCCAGATCTTTTCCATTCGCTACCTCCTCGAGGCGGACGCCGTTATCCATGACGGCACTCCGCTTTGATGGATGCACAGATGTTAAAGCAGTAATTTCATGTCCTATTATACTTTAATCGCGTTGGGGTGGCGGGTCCCGGAGGACCCGGCAGGCTGCGGGCCTGCCCCACGGTTTCGAATCAGGTGGCGGCTTCCAGGATTGTAGCCCAAAGGAATTCGACCAGCTTGTAGAGCGCCGCTTCGGCCAGCCGTTCGTCGTCGGCGTGGGCTCCGCCGGGGTCGCCCGATTCCACCACGGGACCGAAGCCGTACGCCTCCACGCCCTTGGCGCGCAATTGCGCCATATCGGTGGCGCCGGTCAACATGGAAGGCAGCGTTATCGCATCCGGAAACATCTTGCGCTGGACATGTTCCAGCGCGCGGAACATGGCAGTATCTGTGCGGGATGCCGGCGTGGCGGGACGGTCCGCCTTACGCGGCTCGATTTCCACATGCGGGTCGGCGACGATTTCGCGCATTTCCTCGTAAAAACGCGGCATATCTTCATCCGGCAACGCGCGGATATCGATGTAGGCTTCGGCCTCCGACGGGATGACGTTGAAGGCGAAACCGGCCTGGAGCATGGTGGGCACCAGCGTGGTGCGCAGCATGGCGTCATGCGCCGGCTCGTCGCGTTCGAAATAACGGTCGATCTCCGCCAGGCGCGCGGGATCGCCCACATGGCGGTAGCGTTCCGCGTCGCTGGGCGGACTGATGGCGGCGAGGCGCTCGAAATAAAGGCGCGTGGTGTCATTCAGCCGCAAGGGGGTGCGCCACTCGCCCAGTTTGGCGACAGCGGCGGCCAGGCGCAGGACTGCGTTATCCGGCGAGGGGCGCGATCCGTGCCCTGAAGGTCCGCGGGCGATCAGGCGGACGCCGCGCGGCACCTTCTCCGCGGTGGTGATGGCGACGTAGCGCACGCGGCCGCCCTGGGCCACCGCCGATCCACCTTCAGCCAGCGCGTATTCGGCGGCAATCTCGTCCCAATGGCGGTTCACCAGGAAGTCGATGCCCACGGCGGGCGTGCCTTCCTCGCCGGCTTCGGCTACGAAGATTACATCGCGATTGAGCTTGACGTGTTCGCGCTGCAAGAGCAGCATCACCATAAGGGCCGCGGTCACGATCTCCTTGTCGTCGACCGCGCCGCGGCCGTAGACGAAACCTTTCCTGTGGACGGCGGCGAAGGGATCAAGCGACCATTTGGCGCGTGGCGCGGGGACCACGTCGGTATGGCCCAGTATGGCGATGGGCCGCGCGGAGCCGTTGCCGCGAACGCGGGCCACCAGGTTGGCGCGGGCGGGTTCGAGCGCCAGCAGCTTCACCGGGATACCTTCCCGCTCGAGCACGCCCGCGAGGTATTTGGCGGCTTCGGTTTCGTTGCCCGGCGGATTGGATGTATCGATGCGCAGGAGCGCGGTGAAGTGGCGCAGCGCCTCGGCGTTCACGCTGCGCCAGTGAATCGGGCGAGGGGCGGCTGACAGGATGGAGGATGCGCACAGCAGGAGAAGTACGCGCACCCGAAGGGCGGCCCCTTTATAGCGGTATATTGCCATGCTTTTTGCGAGGCGTAGTGTCCACCTTATTCTCCAACATGCGGAAGGCGCGGATGACGCGAGGGCGGGTTTCGCGCGGCTCGATGACATCGTCGATGAAGCCGCGCTCGGCGGCGATGAAGGGATTGGCGAAACGCTCGCGGAACTCTTCGGTCTTTTGCGCGCGCACGGCGTCGCGGTCGGCGGCCGCGGAGAGTTCGCGGCGGTAGACGATGTTGACCGCGCCCTCCGGTCCCATGACGGCGATTTCGGCGCTGGGCCAGGCGAGGTTGATATCGGTGCGAATGTGTTTCGACCCCATGACGCAATACGCGCCGCCGTATGCCTTACGGGTGATGACGGTCACTTTGGGCACAGTGGCCTCGGCGTAGGCATAGAGCAGCTTGGCGCCATGCCGGATGATGCCGCCGAATTCCTGCCCGGTGCCGGGCAGGAAGCCGGGCACGTCTTCGAAGGTCAGAATGGGGATGTTGAAGGCGTCGCAGAAGCGCACGAAGCGCGCGCCTTTCACGGATGAATCGATATCCAGGCACCCCGCCAGATAGGCGGGCTGATTGGCGACGATACCCACCGGGCGTCCGGCGAGCCGCGCGAAACCGACCACGATATTCCGCGCGAAGTGCTCGTGGACTTCGAAGAACCCGGCATCGTCGACGATGCGATGAATGACATCCTTAATATCGTAGGGCTGGTGGGATGCGAGCGGCACCAGCGTGTCGAGTGACGGATCCATGCGGCCGGCGGGGTCGGTGGATGGACGGCGCGGCGGATCGTCGCGGTTGTTTTGCGGCAGATAGGAAAGCAGCTCGCGAATCATGCGCAGACATTCGGCGTCATTGGGCGCGATGAAGTGGCCTACGCCGCTGACGGAGTTATGGGTCATCGAACCGCCGAGGCGCTCCTTGGTGACGTCCTCGTGGGTGACGGTTTTGATGACGTCGGGGCCGGTGACAAACATGTAGCTGGTCGAATCCACCATAAAGACGAAATCGGTGATGGCCGGCGAATAGACCGCGCCGCCGGCGCACGGCCCCATGATGGCGGAGATCTGGGGCACCACGCCCGAGGCCAGCGTGTTGCGCAGAAAGATATCGGCATAGCCGGCCAGCGAGAGGACGCCTTCCTGAATGCGCGCGCCGCCGGAATCGTTGAGGCCGATGACGGGCGCGCCATTCTTCATGGCGTGGTCCATAATCTTGCAGATTTTCTGCGCGTTGGATTCCGAGAGCGAGCCGCCGAAGACGGTGAAATCCTGGGCGAACACATAGACCAGGCGGCCATCGATGTAGCCGTAGCCGGTAACGAAACCGTCGCCGGGAACGATCTGGTCTTCCATGCCGAAGTCGCGGCCGCGATGGGTGACGAGCTTGTCGAGTTCTTCGAAAGTGCCTTCATCGAGGAGGAGTTCGATGCGTTCGCGGGCGGAGAGCTTGCCCTCTTTGTGCTGGCGGTTGCGGCGTTCGTCGCCGCCACCTTGCTCGGCGGCGGCGTGGCGGCGGCGGAGCTCCTGGAGCTTGTCCATGCTTCTGATTGTAGCCGCGACGGCGCGCGTTGCGCGCCGGTGGTGGGTGCTGGGTTGATTTGCGGGCGATTTGTTGGCCAGTGAGCAGTATTGCTCACCGCGCATGCGCCAGGAGGCAGACAATCAAAGAAGGGTCCATTGCAGAATTCTTGGAAACTCGCATGTGTGCTGGCGGCGGCGAATCTGGCCAATGCCGGCGCCGCACCGCAAGTCCCGACGGAGTCCGGCGCGATATCCGGGGTAAGCGCAAGCGGCTTGACGGTCTTCAAGGGAGTCCCATTCGCCGCCCCGCCGGTCGGCGACCTGCGTTGGCGTCCCCCGATGCCTGCCGCACCCTGGACAGGTACACGGAAGGCGGATGCGTTTGCTCCGGCGTGCATGCAAACGGGTGTCTCCATGCCGGGCGAGACGCCGCCGGCAGTGAGTGAGGATTGCCTATACCTGAACATCTGGACGCCCGCCGATAGCTCACCAGGGCAATTGCCGGTGCTCGTCTGGATCTACGGCGGCGGATACATCAACGGGTCGGCCGCGATGCCTCTGTATTGGGGCGACCGGCTCGCGACTAAGGGCGTGATTGTCGTCACCATCGCTTATCGCCTTGGCCCGCTCGGCTTTCTTGCGCTTCCCGAACTGACGCGCGAGTCCGCGCACCACTCGTCAGGGAATTACGGCTTGTTGGATCAGATCGCCGCACTCGAGTGGGTGCATCGAAACATTGCAGCCTTTGGCGGCGACCCGAAATGCGTAACCATCGCGGGTCAATCCTCCGGTTCCATATCGGTCAGCATCCTGATGGCCTCGCCTCTGGCGAAAGGCTTGTTTCAGCGCGCCATCGGAGAGAGCGGCGGCCTGTTTGAGCCGCTGCAGCTCGGACCGAAGTTCCTTCTGGCCAATGCAGAACGCGATGGAGAAAAGTACGCGGCATCGCTGGGAGCGCCCTCGCTCAAGGAACTGCGGCGGCTGCCCGCGAGCCAACTCACCGGCAACGCCGGAGGCACCGTTCACGCGGTGATCGAGCCGTACGTGCTTCCCGCGTCGCCCTACGAAGCGTTCACCGCAGGACGGCAAAACGATGTCCCGCTGCTTATCGGCTCGAACGCCGAGGAGGCCCGTGCGATGGTGGATGTCTCGCACGAGACGGCCGCGACATTCTCGAGCGATCTGGAGCGTAGCGTGGGCCAACTTCCCCCCGCGCTGGTGGCGGCATACCCCCACGCTACCGACGAACAGGCGAAGCAGGCGCAACTTGGCCTCGAGCGCGACCTGCGCTTCGGCTGGGACATGTGGGCCTGGGCGAGGTTACAAGCCGGAACCGGCCGGCATCCCGTCTTCTACTACTCGTTTCAACAGCAACCGCCATTTCCCGCCGGCTCGGTGTACGCGGGCTGGGGCGCAAGCCACTTCGCGGAGCTTTGGTATGTCTTCGACCACCTGGATCAGTCCGCATGGAACTGGACCGCGGGAGACCGGAAATTGGCGGGCGAGATGTCCAGCTACTGGGTCAACTTTGCCAAATCGGGCGATCCAAACGGCCCCGGCCTTCCCACGTGGCCGGCGTTCACCGCAGTCGACGGCAAGGTCCAATATCTGGCGGACCCGATCCGCGTGGGCGGCGTGGCGAACATCAAGGGCCTGACTGTTTTTGACTCCGTCTACACCGCGGTGCGCGGCAAGCCCTTTGCCGCGCGGTAACGGGGCGCGGCAGAGCCATCGCAACAGCGGGGAGGAAGTAAATACCGATGAAACATCTGCCTATTGCGGCGACCCGCGGACTAGGCTGAAATTGCATTTTTCGACGAACGAAGCCAATAAGTAATTTAGAATCAATTGAGTTATAAAGTGACAAACCCAATTTGGGGGCCGGTGTGGTTGAGAATCTTGGGGCGGCGAGGGGGCGCGGGGACGACAGAGTTCCGCTCGGCGCGGATCGGTGCGGGACTGTGCATAAATCTCGTTGGAGTGAGTCCGGACGCCAGGTCGGGGGCTAAGGGTGGGCCGAGATGCACCATCGTGGGGGCGTCGCGCTTCCGTCGATATCCGTGCGCCCGGAGGCGGCGATTCAAATTCCAGCACAAGCAACATCGCTTCGAAATGGCATTTTTCGACGAACGAAGCCAATAAGTAATTCAGAATCAATTGATTAAAAAAGCGGCAAAGCCAATTTGGACGCGGGTCCGATCGGGTATTCTGCGGCGGCGAGGGCGAATGGATGGAAAAAACTGGGGTGAGCGCGGGTTGGTTTGGAGTGTGCATAGATCTTGTGTTGGATTGAGGACGGATGCGCGTTCAGGGGCCGGTTGGGCTCCTCAAGCGAGATATAGCACGGCCGCTGTGGGGATTCGGTTTACCGGGTGGGCATCGGCATTTGTTTTCAGTGGGGTAAGGGTGCGCCAGGATGCGTCATCGTGGGGCGTCTCGAAGCCGAATCGCCAATGCCAATGGCATGCGGCGGCCACCGCGCGGCGTGCCAAAACTCCCTTCTCGGCTAGCGTCGGCCAGTGTGCCCGGTTTGCCGACTACTAATGTGGTTTCCGTGGACGGCGTTCACTCGTGCAAACTGGACCCAAGCCGACTTGGATTTCCGTGACCGGCGTTACCAATACGTGGCACTTTCCAAGTGGGGCGTGATACGCTCGCGAATCGGGCTTCCCCGCTTCCACACGTAGCGAAGCCCTTCCAGAAATCCGGATGCCGTGCGATGCGCCCTGGCACTTGGGCGCAATTCCGGGCGACGGAAGAAAGACATGGAGATCACAACCGCCGCGAATGAGAGCCCGTTCAGAAGAAAGGCCCAGCCGATGCCCGCTCCGGCGATGAGCAAGCCGGCGACGGCTGGACCGATCATCTGGGCCGCATTGAAAGAGGTTGAGTTCAATGCCACGGCATTCGGTAGATCCGTATCGCCAACCATCTCCGCCACGAAGGTCTGTCTCACCGGCGCATCCAACGCCGCGGCGGAACCGGAAAGAAAGGTGAAAACATACACGTGCCAGAGGCGGACGACTCCGGCGATCGTGAGAATTCCCAGCACGAGCGCAAACACCCCCATAGTTGCCTGGGTAAGCATCAGGAGCTTGCGCTGATTGAGGCGGTCCGCGGCCGATCCCGTCCAGGGCAGGAACAGAAGTTGCGGAGCAAACTGGAGGCCCATCACGATACCCAGCGCCGACGCATCATGATGGGTCAGTTGCGTCAGCACGAGCCAATCCTGAGCAACGCGCTGCATCCACGTACCGGCGTTGGAAACCAGGGCGCCCAACGTCCACAAGCGGAAGTTAAAGCTTCCGAGGGAGCGAAAGGTGCCGGAAACCGGGTTCTTCATGTGCGCGTCGGCGCATTGCCTCCATGAAACTGGCCGAAGTGACGCGCCGAATGTAGGCTGATGAGCAGCACACCCAGGCCGAGCGCAAGCGCGTGGCTGGCCGCTCGCGGATTGAAAGCACCCACGTGCGCGAGGAGCAGATATCCAACCAGCGCATTGAAGAATCCCCAACCCACGTTGACCGTTGAAGAGGAGAGCCCTTTGCCGGGTGGTTTGGCGAAGGGACTCTGGAAGGGACGTCCCATAGTGCCCGCGACAAAATGAGGAACGGCGTTTGCCGCAAAAACGCCCGCAAAGAAGTACGACACAAGCCAAAGCCAATTCATGAGGCAGCGTTCCTTTCTTTCCACAATCGTTCGCGTAGCGAGATGATTTCCTTCGTCGACCCTGTCTCACCCACGCGAGGAAAAACGTTCGTGATGCTGTACCGGTGCGCCCGATCGCGGATATCCGTCATGGCATCGATTGCGAGGGTCACGTTGAATCCCCGCTCATAGGCCTGGCGGGCGGTTGCTTCGACGCCGCCTGAGGTCACTACTCCGGTCACGACCACCTGGGTCACGCCTCGCGCCTTGAGCCGGCCTTCAAGGTCTGTTGTTGCGAATGCACACCAGCTTCGCTTGGTGACTACGATATCGCCCGGTTGCCGATCCAAGTGCCGCAGCAATGCAGTCCACCCATCGGAAAGCGATGTGTGGCCGCCCGGACCCTGTTCCGTCCGGCCCGGCGCCCGTCCCGCCACATTGACCGGGACGACCGGAAGATGCCTTGCACGGAGAGCGGCATAAGCTTCTTTTCCTCGGATACAAAGTGGCGTAAAGGCGGGGCGCACCGGGCTCACTCCTCAACCAGCCGCATAAGCAGTTCGAGTGCCGCCTGAAGCTTCTCCTGCTCGTGGACCGAAAGCTTCCGGGAGATGGTGGTGGCGAGCCAGTCCTGTCTCGCGGACCGGCCCTCCCGAATCCATTTCAGGCACTTGGGCGTGAGAGACATCAGGGTTTGCCGCCCGTCGCCCGGGTCGGGCGCGCCGCCGATCAGGCCGGATTCCTGCAACTGCGTAACTATAGCGCTCATGGACTGCGGGCGCATGCCTTCCGCTCGCGCCAGACTTGAGACCGTAGCCGAACCCTCCTTTTCGAGACGCAGAAGAACGGAGACTTGAGACGGCGTCAGGCCGCTCGATCCCCCATGCTCGCGCAAACGCCGTTTCAGCTTACCGCCTACCGTTCGGATCCCGGCGGCCAGCGTCGAAGCGAGCCCGGCCTGGAGAGAGGACTTTCGACTGCGCACAAAGTTCAGTATCGCATATCTACAGATAGACTGTACAGTTCAGGCTGTATAAATATCCCGCCTTGTTGCAGGTAACTTCCGTCCACACTGAACCTGCGGCGCGGGTTCAGCAAAGGTTGGGCTGGAGTAAGCGGCGCTCGCACGCGGAGAAGCCGCCGGTGGGATACACTGGCTGAGTGCGCTTACGTCCACCCGATCCGGAGTACGTCAGACTCCTCCAGCCTTACGGGGAAGCGATTCAGGAGCTGGCACTGGCTACGCGTAAACTGATCCTCGAAGAAGCGCCGGAAGCCAGCGAGTTC
>Ga0187871_10001309_pt1 | contig 21833 bp, 18 predicted proteins | sample June2016WEW_16_1_FD_132988 | JGI IMG/M metagenome (GOLD analysis project Ga0187871, IMG submission 132988) | Peatland microbial communities from SPRUCE experiment site at the Marcell Experimental Forest, Minnesota, USA - June2016WEW_16_10 | ecosystem: Environmental > Terrestrial > Soil >...
GAACCTTGTGGGGCAGGCTCGCAGCCTGCGGCGGCCTCGCAGGCCGCCTGCCTTGGAGCCTTGCCCACCTCCGGCCATGGTTTCTGGCGCCAGAGAGGTTCCCGTCAGGGACCGCCAGTGCTCCTGCCGACACAGGCGAGCGCAGCTTTCAGCGTGGACGGCCTGGGCCGTCACCAAGGGCAGAAACCCAAGGTCTTGGGGGGCGGGATTTATCCCGCGCGGGGCTTCAGCCCCGCGCCTCGCAAATCGACAGCTTGGCCAGAAGGGTTTCTGGAGAGCCGGCTTCGGCAGCGCATGGCGCTGCCCCACTTGGTAGACTCTTTACTTAATGGCTAGGGCGACACATCTGGAGTGCAGTCTGTGTAAGCGGAGGTACGCGGCGGACCAGGTGCAGCATCTATGTTCCTGCGGCGGACCGTTGCTGGTGCGGTACGATCTGGAAGCGATCCGGAAGGCGTGGAGCCCGGCACAGGTGCGCGAAGGCCCGAACAGCATGTGGCGGTATGCGCCGGTACTGCCGCCGGCGCAGGCGTCGATCATCACGTTGGGGGAAGGCATGACGCCGCTGATCCGGGCGCGGCGGCTGGGGGCGCGGCTGGGCGCGCAGGACCTTTGGATCAAAGACGAGGGGCTGAATCCGACCGGGTCGTTCAAGGCGCGTGGGTTGTCGTGCGCGGTTTCGATGGGCGTGGAACTGGGCGTGCGGAAGATGGCGATCCCGTCGGCGGGGAATGCGGCGAGCGCGCTGGCAGCTTATGCGGCGGCGGCGGGCATCGAAGCGCACATCTTCATGCCGCGGGACGTGCCGCAGGCGAATTACATCGAGTGCCAGGCGTTCGGCGCGGCGGTCACGCTGGTGGATGGGCTCATCAGCGACTGCGCGAAGCTGGTCTCGGCGGGGGCTGCCGGAGTGGTAAAAGATGGCTGGTACGACATCAGCACGCTGAAGGAACCGTACCGGATTGAAGGCAAGAAGACCATGGGGTATGAGGTGGCGGAGCAACTCGACTGGCAGTTGCCGGACGCGATCTTCTATCCAACGGGCGGCGGCGTGGGGATGATCGGGATGTGGAAGGCGTTCGCGGAGATGGAGGCGCTGGGATGGATCGGGGCGAAGCGGCCGAAGATGATCGCGGTGCAGGTGGAAGGCTGCCAGCCGGTGGTGCGGGCGTTCGATCGCGGAGAGGCGCGCAGCGAGTTTTGGGAGAATGCATCGACGGTGGCGGCGGGGCTGCGGGTGCCCAAGCCGCTGGGCGATTTTCTGATTCTAGAAGCGGTGCGGGCGAGCGGCGGCACTGCGCTGGCGGTAAGCGACGGCGAACTGCTGGATGCGGGGATTCAGTTGGCGCGGGAAGAAGGCATCTTCGCCGCGCCGGAGGGGGCCGCGTGCGTGGCCGCGCTGGAGAAGCTACTGGCGTCCGGATTTCTGAAACCGGCGGAGCGGATCGTGATCTACAACACGGGGGCGGGGTTGAAGTACCTGGAAGCTTATGCCACGCGGTTCCCGCGGACGGGATCGGGAGAGCAGGATAAGTTGGGCGGGCTGATTACACCGCGGTGAGGGGAAAGGGCGAACTCCGCTCGCCTGCGCCGGCAAGAGTGCCAGCGCGGCAGGCAGAGTGCCTGCGCCACGAGGACATATGCGATTTGTTTTGAAGATGCTGGTTCTGACCGCGGCGGTTTGGCCGTGCGTGGCGGCGGAGCGTTTTGAGATTTCGTTTCCCAAAGAGGCGAGCGCGGCGCCGCTGGACGGGCGCGTGATGCTGGTGATCTCCACCAAGGAGCAGCGGGAGCCGCGATTTCAGCTCAGCTTCACGGCGAGCACGCAGCAGGCGTTTGGGGTGGATGTGGAGGCGCTCGCGCCGGGCGCGATGGCGGTGATAGATGGAACGACGCTGGGGTATCCGCGCGAGAGCCTGCAGGACATCCCGGCGGGGGACTATTATGTGCAGGCCGTTCTGAATATCTACGAGACGTTTCAACTTGCGTCCGGACACACCGTTAAGCTGCCGCCGGACAAAGGCGAAGGGCAACACTGGCAGAGGAAACCGGGCAACCTTTACAGCAAGACCGAGAAAGTGCACTTGGACGCGGCGGCGGACCAAACGATACGGTTGTCACTTACGGAGAAGATACCCGACGTGGCAGCGGCCGAGCCGGACACCAAGTGGGTGAAGCATGTCAAGATGCGCAGCGAGTTACTCAGCCGATTTTGGGGAAGGCCGGTGGAGTTAGGCGCGGTGCTGTTACTGCCTGACGGGTGGGAAGAGCATCCCGCGGCGCATTACCCGCTGATCGTGTTTCAGAGCCATTTCAACAGGGGCCTGGGCATGGGGTTCAGCAGCGTGCCGGGTCCGGGTACAGGTTACAAGTTCTATCAGGATTGGACGGCGGGGCGGATGCCGCGCGTGATCATTATGACGATCCAGCATGCCACGCCTTACTTCGACGATTCCTACGCGGTGAACTCGGCCAATGCGGGTCCTTACGGGGATGCCATCACGCAAGAACTGATTCCGTATGTGGAGAAGACGTTCCGGGGCATTGGGCAGGGATGGGCGCGGGCGGTGTACGGCGGGTCGACGGGCGGCTGGGAGTCGCTGGCTTCGCAGGTGTTCTATCCGGATTTTTACAATGGCGCGTGGGTATTCTGTCCGGACGTAGTGGATTTCCGGGCGTACATGACCATGAACCTGTACGAAGACAAGAACGCTTTCTGGGTGGAAGGTCCGTTCGCGCGGGTGCCGCGTCCGGCGATGCGCCAGGCGGATGGACTGCTTCAATCCACGATGGAGCAGATGAACCGTTATGAGCTGGTGCAGGGCACCAAGAGCCGGTCGGGCGAGCAACTGGACGCTTGGCAGGCGTACTTCAGCTCGGTGGGCGAGGATGGCTATCCGCAGCCGGTGTTCGACAAGCGCACGGGGGAGATCGACCACAAGGTGGCGGAATACTGGAAGGAGCGCTACGACCTGACGCACATCATGCAGCGGGACTGGAAGACGCTGGGACCTAAGTTAGCGGGCAAGCTACACGTTTGCGTGGGCGACGCGGATAGCTTCTATCTGGACCGGGCGGTTCACTTACTGCAAGACTTCATGGAAACTACTACCGAGCCTTACTATCGCGGGACATTCGACTTCGGGCAGCGCAAGCCGCATTGTTATGCGGGTAACTTCGATCCGCAGGTGGGGATGAATCAGCATTACTTGCCGGAGATGGTGAAGCACATGGAGGAGACGGCGCCTAAGGGGGCGGACGTGGGGAGTTGGAAGTACTGACGCGGGAACGGCGGGGCATGGGGTGGGATAATGTTCACTATGATCAAGGTGATATTGTTTCCGGTTGTCCTCACGTCTTTGTGCGCGGGCGCCAGTCCCAGTGCGGTGCCACTGAATTCGATGAAGCTCAACGGTTGGGCCGGCCTGTTGAGCGACGGTTATATCAAGCTGACGCGCGACAGCAGCCAGGCTGCGAGCGCGTTTGCGCGGACTCCGTTTCCGCTAGGACCGCAGGATAGTTTCGCCGCTTTTTTCGCTTATCGATCGGAGCAGGAACTCGGCCAGTGCGTGGCCGATGGGATCGCTTTCGTGGCGCAGAATACGCCCGCGGGATCGAGTTATCTAGGCTCGGACGGGTCCGGCTTGGGATTCTTCACGGGGACGGTTTCGCCGGCGATCGCGGCGACGTTCGATTACTACGCAAATCAGATTACGGGGACGCCCGCGAACGCGGCGGCCATCGCCGAGCCGAATGGCGTGGACTTGGTGTGGACGACAGCCACGCCGGCGGCGCTGTCCGGGCCGGACGCGGAGCGGTACGTATGGGTGACTTATGAGAATACGAGCAAGATAATGAAGGTGTTTTACAGCGCGACGGCGACGCCTCCGGACGCGGCGTTGCTGGAGACGGTGCTGCCGGTGGACCTTTCGTCGCTTTTTGGCGGGCAGGTTTATTTCGGGGTGACGGCGGGCACGGGGAGTTGCTATAGCGGGCAGTACCTGCTGCATTTTGCGGTGGATGTGTGGTGAAGAGCGGGCCTGCGAGGCCCGCGCAGGCTGCGAGCCTGCCCCACTAGGCACACAACTGCATGGCGGCGGGGAGGTAGATTTGGACGGTACCGCTTTCGATGGAGAAGCGGATTTCGCCTTCCGACTGACGCACGATTTCGTCGAGGGAAGGAAGATCGCGCCCGAGGGCGGGCGGAGTGACGGCGAGGATGGCGTAGCCGTCGCCGGTGTCTTCGCTGTGGACGGCGGAAGTGCCGATGGAGAACTGGCCGGGGCAGGCGGCATCGCGGGCGGAGACGGCCAGATACATCAAGATCAACTCGATGCGTCCGGGGTCGGCCTTGGCGCCGGCGGCGCCGGGCGACAGCACCAGTTGCAGGGCGATATCGTCGCCAAGCGCGCATTGCAGCAGATCGTCCAAACCGGAGACGAGCCGATTGAGATCCAGATAAGCGGGCGGGGCGGGCGGGCGCTGGCCGAATTCGAGAAGACGGTTGGCCAGGCGCGTGGCGTGGGTGCGTCCATGGCCGGCTTCGAGCAGGCGGGTAAATTTATGAGCGACGGCGGCAGTGAGGCGGCCGAGGATTTCCATGCGGTTGGCGGAGCCGTGATCGGGCGCGCCCCAGGGCTCGTCGGCGGAGCGCAGGGTGGCGGCGCGGAACAACAGGCAGACGCCCACGGCTTGCGTGTCGCCGTCGCGCACGGGCGTGGCGCTGCCCTGGATGGGCTGCCGGGCGCCATGCTTGCCGAGCAGCAAAACCTCCTCGCCCAAGCCGATGGCAACGCCTTCCCGAAACACTCTGCCGATGGGGGACGGCAGGGGCGCGCCGGTGCGGGAATTTAGAATGGTGAAGACTTCCGAGACGGGTTTGCCGAGCGCGTCTTCCTGCTTCCAGCCGGTGAGGGCTTCGGCTACGCGGTTCATCAGGGCGACGTGGCCGCTTTCCTCGGTGACGATGACGGCTTCATCGATACTGCCGATGGCGGCAGCCAGACGCTGTCCGCCTTCGATGAGCTGGCGCTCGCGGCGGTGGCGGTCGAAGGCGAACTCGATGGCGGTGCGCAGGGTACGGTCGTCAAAGGGTTTCAGGACATAGCCGGAGGGGGCGGTGAGCTTGGCACGCTCCAGAATTTCGGCGTCGGCGTGCGCGGTAAGATATACGACCGGGATTTTGAGCCGATCATAGAGGGCGCCGGCCACATCGATGCCGTCCAGGACGCCCTTGAGCTTGATATCCATGAGGACTAAGTCGGGCATGGTGTTGACGGCCAGCCGGAGAGCGTCGGTGCCCGTGGCGGCGGATCCCACCACTTCGTATCCCAATCCTTTGACACTCTCTTGTATGTCGGCCGCGACGACTTTCTCGTCCTCGACTAACATGATGCGAGGTTTATGCATTTGAGTTACTCCTTCGATTAGTTAGTGGACAGGCAGGGATGCCTGTCCCGCTTCCTGAAATACGAGCCGGTACTGCGTGCCGGCGTTATGGGAACGCTCCACGGCGGCGCCGATCTGGCCGGCCAAGAGATCCACGAGCCACAGTCCCAGCGAACGGGTGGAGGCGGTGGGCGGGCTTTCGGAGAAGCCGCGGCCGTCGTCGGCGATGAGGATCTCGACGGAGCCGGGGGGCCGCGCGTGAAGACCCAGCGAGATATGACCTTTGCGTCCCTCCGGAAAGGCGTGGCGGAGGGAGTTGGAAACAAGCTCATTGACGATTAGTCCGCAGGGGATGGCGGTATCGACGAGCACCGGGACATCTTCGACATCGAGGCGTAGGCCTATGTCGGCGGAATTCACGCCGTAGGAAGAGAAGAGGCTGGCGGCCAGGTTACGGATATATTCGCCCAGATCGATATTCGAGAAATCCTTGGCGCGATGCAATTGATCGTGGAGCATGGCCATGGCCATGACGCGCTCGCGGCACTCCTTCAACGCCTGCAGGAGCGTTTGATCCTGAAGGTTGCGCTCCTGGAGGCGGAGCATGCTGCAAATCACCTGCAGATTGTTTTTGACGCGGTGATGGACCTCGCGCAGGAGGACCTCCTTCTCCTGGAGGGAGCGCTTGATCTTTTCGTCAGCCTGACGATGCGCGGTGACATCGCGCAGATAGACCGCCAAGCCTTCGGAGGACGAGTAGGCGTGGACCTGAAACCAGCGGCCGTAGTTGGCCGGATGGAATTCTTCGAGGTGGGCGGGCGCACCGGTGCGCACGACCTGTTGGCACAGCCGATGAAGGGGACCGCCGGCGATTTCGGGGAAGACTTCCCAGAGATCGCGGCCCAGGAGGTGGTCGCGATCGCGCATCCACAGCCGCTCGGCTTGTTGGTTGACGCGGATCAAGCGCCAGCCGGGGTCCACGGCGAAGAAGGCGTCGGTGGTGGATTCGATGGCGCAAACGCAGCGGGCTTCGGATTGGCGCAGGGCTTCGCGATCGCGTTCCTGCGCGGTCTGGTCGCGGGCGACCGTATAAGCGAGCCGGGCGTCGAGGAAGGGCGTGCTGGTCCAGACGAGCGACTGGTAGGCGCCGCCGGCGCAGCGGAAGCGGGTTTGGAGAGCGGCGACGGGATTTCCGAGGGCCAATCCGGCGATGGCAGCGGCGGCGGCGGGGCGGTCGTCGGGATGGACGAGTTCGAGGATGTTGCAGGTCAGCAGGTCGGCTTCGGGAAGGCGCAAGGCGGCGAGAAAGGCTGGATTGACGCGGCGGATGAAGCCCTGGAGCGTGGTGATGCAGAGCGGGTCGGGCAACAGTTCGAAGAAGGGGTAGACGGAGACGCGGCTGGAGCTGCGGCGGAGCCGGTTGGGCTTTCGGCGAACCGCGGCGGGGAGAGAGTGCGACGACATAAGTATCTCGATGATCATTTTACGCGCGGGGTGGAAGGAGAACCGGCTTACGGGCGGACGTTCGGCTTTTGAATCAGAAGCTTACAGGGAAAGTGAAACTTGTGAATTGAAAAAGACGCGCCGGTGCGCGTTGGCGGCCTGAGAGGCCGCCGGCAGGCCACGGGCCTGCGCCACGAGGGCCTGTATAATTGAATCGTGTCAGTGACTATTGCACGCGCCTTTGTGAACGCCATCAACCGCCGAAGCTGCGAGGAGATCGCGAGCCTCATGACGGAGGATCACGTGTTTGTCGACTCGCTGGGAGCCCGCGTGACGGGCAGGGAACAAATGAGGAAGGGGTGGGAAGGTTACTTCGGCATGGTGCCGGACTACAGCATCACGATTGAGGAGACCTTTGCCGACGGTGCAGTGGTGGTGATGGTCGGTTCGGCGCAAGGCACGTATGCGCCGGGAGGTCCGCTGAAGGCGGAGAACAGCTGGCGGATGCCGGCGGCCTGGCGCGCGGTGGTGCGGGGATCGCGGATCGCGGAATGGCGGGTGTATGCGGATAACGAGCCGATTCGGCAAGCGATGGCCAGGGGTCGGCAAGGGGAACCGATGAGCCAGGGCGGAGGGCTGAAGGGCGCACGGCAGCGCATGGCGCTGCCCTACTAGCGGGCGAAGTTGAGACGGAGCGGGGGAGCTACCGACCAATCGTGCGCGCGGCGGGCCTTGATGGCGGCGAAGTCGAGTCTGGCGAGAGCGTCGCGGTTTTCGGGCAGCGACAGTTCCCATAGCGGGAAGAAGTCGCTGCCCACGTCGAGCCCCTCCTGGTATCCGCGCGGACCGAATACGATCTCATGGCAGGCGTCCAGTCCCAACTTGCAGAGATCTTCGGCAAACTGCACAGGGTTATCGATTTGGATCATGCGCGGGCTCCCTCACGACTACAAGTAGACACCCGGAAACGCGCGCATCAAAATGGAGTAGGACAAAGCGGACGAGTGGTCCGATTCGGACCATCCCCGAGCCTAAGTTTGCGCGCGCGCGAGCGCGGCCTGCGCCCACTGCACCCAGAGGCGGCCGCCGAAGAGCAGGGCGCTGGCCTCCACGCCGATCCAATCCATAAGAGAGAGGGGCGAGCGGGCCAGCATGTAGCGGGCGAGGGTCAGGTCCATACGCAGGTTGGGCGCGGCGATGTCATGCAGAATGCCATCCAGGGTGAACAGCACTTTGCGGAACATCATGAGGCCGGCTGGGAACCGGATGCCCTGGAGGGCGAGGCGGTCGAGCAGGCGCATGGCATCCATGCTGCTGGGGAGGCGCGAGAACGGCAACTGAGCGATGAAGGTATCGACGTGATCGCGCATGAAGGCCCGGTGGGCGGGGGCTAGGCGGCGGCCCAGCGCGAGCGCCTCGATTTCAGCGCAGATGCCGACGGGATCGCGCAAACCCAGCATGAGGGCCAGGATGGCCACATGGCGGCGCTCGTCGCGGGTCAAGCTTTCGGTGAGCGCCCAATCGAGCAGCACCAGTTCGCCGGTGTGCTGATCGTAGAGCAGATTACCAGCGTGCGGGTCGGCGTGAAAGACGCTGCGCTGGCCGCGGGCAAACAGGGGCACGGCGACGAGAGCTTCGATCAACTTCCCGGCGGCGCGCCGACGCTGGCTGCGGGGGGCTTTTGCGAGGGCCGTGACTTTCACGCCTTCTTCTTCGCTGAGGGCCGTAATGGCGGCGGTGGAGAGGGGCGCGATCAGGCGCGGCAGGCGGACGCCGCGCACGTCTTGGTAAACGCGGGCGGCCTGCACCAAGGTGGCCTGCTCGCGCACGAAATCCACCTCGTGTTCGAGGAGACGGCGGACTTCCATGATGGTTTCCGGCAGCGCGCGTCCATATTCGGGATGTTTGCGGGCCAAGAAATGGGCGAGCTGCTGGAGCAGTTCCAGATCTTCGGCGAAGCATGCGGCGACATACGGCTTCAGGACCTTGAAGACGCCGCGCTGGCGCTCCCCGTTGGCGGGATTCCGCCAGGTGAAGCGCACTACGGCGCTGACGCTGGCCTCGGCGAGCAGGCCCGGTTCGATTTCCACGGCGTGGTCTCGGAGGCGGCGACCCAATTGCTTGCGGATCAGGGCGCCGATCTCCTCCGGGCGCACGTCGCGAATGCCATTCTCCAACTCCGACAGCGCGCCACGCAGGGACGGATCGAGGTGCCGGTTACGCGCCAACACTTGTCCGATTTTTTGCAGTCCGGGAACCTTGGCGATCAAGCGCAGCAAGCGCGCCTCGGGCGGGGTATCGGGCGGAAGCTCGATCTGTTCGACCAGTTTGGGAGCGAGCCGCGCGGCGGAGAGGTGCGCGATCATGAAGAGCATGGCGTCGCGCACCAGCGGACGCCACGCCGCATAGATTTCCGGGACCACCGTCTCAGCGGGCAGAAGGCGGACGACCCAACTGCCCAACTCGTCGCGCAACATGCCGCCCGCGGGAGTTTGCAGGGCGGTTTTCACGGCCGCGGTGCGCGCGGCGGGAGAGGTGTGGCTGCCTAGGAAGGATGCCAGCACGGACAGGTTCATACTTCCATGGTAGTGCTTGGCGCGGGGAGAATGCTGAGCAAAGCTCTGGTTGCGCTAGCAAAGCTCGCGGCAGAGCGGGTTCTGGAGAACCCGCGCAGGCCTGGAGGCCCGCCCCACTGTGCCACGGGGCTAGGGGGTACGCAGGAAGCCGTGAGCCACGTTGCCCGCGTCCACATAGTATCCCGCGATGTCGCCCGCGGTATTGATGCTCTCTGGGTAAGTTCCCTGGTTCGCGCCCGTACCCGCGCCTGGAACATTGAAGGTGGCTAGCTTGCCGCTGGCGGCGCGCACGAAGCCGTGATACGCGGTGTTCGCGTCAATGTACCATCCTTCGACGGTCCCCGATTTGTTGATGCCCCAGCCGACGGTCCCCTGATTGTCGCCGGTGCCGGCGCCGGGCGCGTTGAACGTGGTGATCGCGCCACCGGCGGAGCGCAGCATACCGGAAGCTCCCTGGCCCGAAACCCACGAGTTCCCGGTGATGGTTCCGGCTGCGTTGATGCCATAACAGTAGATACCCGTATCGGGCACAACGACGGTGGTTACGGTACCATTCGCCGCGCGCACGAACCCGTGATAGCCACTGCTGGAGTCGATCCAGGGTCCCGAGATGGTGCCGGAAGCGTTGATACTGGCGCCGACGGTTCCCTGATAAGGACCGGTGCCGGCGCCGGAAACGTCGAAGGTGGTGATTGTGCCATTGGGTGCGCGCAGGAAGCCGTGATACACATTGCTCCCGTCAAGGTAATATCCCGTGACGTCGCCGGCGGTGTTGATGCTGTAGGGATAGGTGCCCTGGTAAGCGCCGGTACCGGCGCCGGGAGCTTCGAACGTGGCGAATTTGCCATTGGCGGCGCGTACGAAGCCGTGCAAGACGTTGCTCGAGTCCAGGCAGTTTCCGGCGACGGCTCCGCTGGTGTTGATACTGAAAAAGCCGCCGGTACCCTGGCCGGCCGCGGTGCCCGCGCAGGGCGCATCGAAGGTGGTGAAGGCGCTACTGGCGGCGCGCACGAAGCCATGGTAAACGCCGCTCGAATCAATGTAATTTCCGGCGATGGTTCCAGCCGTGTTGATGCTGTACGCGATGGTGCCCTGATCGGCGGCCGTGCCGGCGGCCGGAACGTTGAAGGTGGTGAAAGTGGCGGCGCTCTGCGCGGAAATCACCTGCGCCGCGGCGAGCGCGAACACACCCGCCAGCCCTAAGAAAGATACCCGATTCATACGATTGTTTGCTCCCTGAGTCCAACTATCCGCAAATGCGCGCCGCTTACGCCAGTAACTTACGGTAATCTGGCCGGGATTACGTGGCGTGGACAGGCGCGGCGGCAATGATTTAGACTCTCCAGTATGGCCGTTGCAGTGGCGGGTGTACCAGGGCTAGGTTCGGTTCCGCCGGAAGCGATTCGGCTGGAGTTGGAACGCGTGTTGGCCTGCGATTCGTTCGCGGGATCCAAGCGTTTGAGCGCTTTCCTGCGCTTTGTAGTGGAGCGCACGCTATCCGGCGACACGGCGGGCATCAAGGAGTACCGGATCGGGGTTGAGGTGTACCAACGCGGGGCGGCTTTCGACTCCCGCATCGACAACATCGTACGGGTGGAAGCGAACCGTTTGCGGACCAAGCTCCGGGAATACTATGAAGGCCCTGGGAGCGACGATCCGGTGCGCATCGAGATTCCGAAGGGAACCTACACGCCGGTATTCTATCCGATGGCCTCTGCGATCGCGGGCGTGCCTGAGCCTGGGCCGGCGCTTCCGCGGCAAACCGGGCGGCGGCGGCGGGCGGCGATGTGGATCGCGGCGATGGCGTTGGTGGCGCTGGCTATCTATGCGTACCGGTACGGGCATTCCCGTTTCGCGGCCGGCAAACTGCGCCGGTCCGTAGCGGTGCTGGGCTTCAAGAGCATCAGGGGCCGCGCGGCCGATACAGCATGGCTGACTACGGCATTTTCGGAGATGCTCACGATGGACCTGGCCGGATCAGACCAGGTGCGCGCGATTCCGTTGGACAGCGTTTCGCAAATGAAACGGGATCTGGGATTGACGGACTCGGACGGGCTCACGGCGGCGAACCTGCAGCGCGTACAGCAGCGGGTGGGAGCGGACCTGGCGATTGCGGGAGCCTACACGGTGCTGACGGGGGACGGCGCGGACCAGATCCGGCTGGATCTGCGGGTACAAGATACGCATACGGGAGAGACCGTGGCGACGGTTTCGGAAACGGGCACGGAGCGGGAATTGTTCAGCCTGGTGGACCGCACGGCCGCGGATCTGCGGCGCAAACTTCGCTTGCAGGCGCGCTTGGGCGAGGCGCCGGCGCTGGCCGCACTGCCGGCGGCGCCCGGCGCCATGCGCCTGTATGCGGAAGGCTTGGAACAGTTGCGGCAATCGAACGCGATTGCGGCGCGGGAGTTGCTGGAGCACGCGGTGGAGGCGGATGCTTCGAATGCGCTGGCGTACTCCGCGTTGGCGAGCGCATGGCACGCGCTGGGCTACGAAGAGAAGGCGCGGGAGTCCGCGCAGAAGGCGTACCAACTCGCGGCGCATCTAAACCGCGTGGAGCAACTGGAGATCGAAGGCCATTACCGTTCCTACTCACATCAGTGGGACGACGCCATCCGCATCTATGAGACGCTTTGCCGGACGTTGCCGGACAGCATCGACGATGGCTTGACGCTGGTGGAGACGCAATTCCGGGCGGGCCGTTCGCGGGAGGCGTTGGCAAGCGTGTTGAAGCTGCGAAAGCTGCCGCCGCCGCTAAGGGACGATCCGCGGATCGATCTGGCACAGGCCCGGGCGTTGGGTGGGCTGGCCGATTATCGCGGCACGCGCGATTATGCCGCGCGGGCGGCGGGGAAGGCGAAAGCGCAAGGAGCGCGGCTGTTCTACGCGGACGCGCGGCTGCTCGAAAGCGGCGCCATGTTGATGCTTTCGATTCCCGGCGACGATGCGGTGCGCGGCGAAGCCCGCCAAATCTGTGTGGAACTGGGCGACCAGTCCTGCGTGGTAAAAGCGTTGCGCGTACAGGCGAATAAAATTGTGTGGTCGGATGCGCCGCGCGCGAAGGCGCTTTACGAGCAAGGTTTAGAGATCTCCCGGCGGATGGGATTGGCGGAGACCGCGAACCTGCTGGAAGGACATGCGGCGGCGCTCGAATTTCTCGACGACCTTCCGTCGGCGGAGAGAGATCTGAACGAGGCCATCGCGCTGGCACGCGATAACCGCAATCCGGAGGACGCCGTCGACCAGATGATTCTGGCGGGCGTTTATGAAATGGAAGGCCGCCTGGCGGAGGCCGCCAACCTGTACGAACATGTGGTTCAATTGACGCGCGCCAGCGGCAGCCGTGAAACGCTGGGAAACGCGCTGAGCGGGCTGGCGGACGTGCGGCGTCTGCAGGGAGATCTGACCGCTGCGCGACAAGACTCCGCGGAAGCCCTGGCGGTGCTGCGCGGCGTGGGAGTGCGGCTGGATACGGCCGGCGCGCTGATTTCCGCCGCGGAATGTCTGGCCGACGCGGGGGATCTGGCCACGGCGCGAAAAGAATATGAAGAAGCCGTGCAGATAGAAGGCGGGGCCGGCAAGACGGGACAACGCTATGGCGGGTCCCTGGAGTTAGCGCGGGCTGAACTGGGATTGGCAAAAGTCGCGCTGGCGGCGAAGCAGCCGGGCTTGTCGCAATCCCGCGCCGCCGCGGCTATTCGCGATGCGGAGAATGCCAGAGATATCGAGGCCGTGTTGCTGGCGCGCGCCGCGCTGATTCGAGCACTGCTGGATCAGCAACGGGTCGCCGAGGCGGAGGCGGAGGACAAGGCTGGCGCGGCGGCTGCGGCCGGACGCCGGCATCCGTATGCGCAGCTCAACCTGGCGATTGCGGCGGCGCGTTTGAAAGCCGCGACAGGCCATCGGGGGGAAGCGCTGCAACAGTTGACGGGGGTGATTTCCGATGCGTCCCGGATGGGCTATGTGAGCCTGGCGCTGGAAGCGCGGCTGGCACATGCGGAGATCGGACAGGCGCGCGGGGAGTTGGACGATGCGGCGCGGGCGGCCGGCGCGCAGGGATTCGGCGCGATGGCGCGGGAGGCGCGGGAGTACCGGCCGTGACGCGGGAGGATTGGAACCGGGCGGCCTACGAGGCCGCCGCAGGCAGGGTGCCTGCCCCACACGGCTGGCCGGCACCGACAGGTTCATTGTTCCGATGCCCTCAGATATTCGCCACCAGTTGATACCTGGCGGCCACCGGCGCGACGATTCTGTGCCTTCCGTGCCCCGGGTTCGGCGCCTCCCGCGTTTTCAGCAATCCGAACGATTCCAGAAGCCGTACATCGCGCATGACGGCCTGCCTGTCCCGCTTCAGTTCGCTCGCCAACAGCGAGACGGGGATCGGCTTTGCGCGGACTGCGTGCAGCACCCGAATACGTTCGGCAGAAAGCACTTGCATCAGGTCCGCCGGGTCTTCAAAAGTTACTCTGATCCCGGTGGGTATCTTCTCACCCCGATCCAGTTTGCGCGCGCGTTCGAGGGATCGGGCGAAGAACTCGTCAACGGCGCCGGTGGCCAGTATGACGCCTGTTGTTGTCGCGGCTTTACTGGCTGTTTTCATCTTCCTGCCTCCATAATTCGTGTACTTCTTTCAGAAAGCCGCTTCGCCCACTGATTCAGTATAGCGCAGATGGGATGCCAGGCATCCTAGCTGTAGGTTGGCCCTCCCCGATCTAACGTTCGATCCGACGCACGGGCGCCAGGAAAATTCAGCCGGCAGGAGGACTGATATTTTGCGACCTACTTCACATGCTCACGCTGCCGCGCGGGCGGCCTGAGAGGCCGCCGGCAGGCCACGGGCCTGCGCGCCACGAAGTCACTCGATCCAGCCGCCGCCCAGGACCAGATCTTCGTCGTAAAACACGGCCGCCTGGCCTGGCGTGACGGCGCGCTGCGGATGGTCGAAGCGCACTTCCACGCAGGCGGGGTCGGCGGTGGGATGCACGGTAGCCTGCGCGGCCACGTGCTTATTGCGGATCTTGACCTGTGCGCGCCGCGGCGCCGGCAATCCCGCGATCGAAACCCAATTCACATCGCGCGCGGTAAGGCTGGCGCGCAGGAGTTCGTCGTTGCGGCCCACGGTCACGCGCTGCGATTGCGGATCCGTCGCGATTACATATAGCGGCTCGCCGGTGGCGATGCCCAGTCCCTTGCGCTGGCCTACGGTAAAGTGGTGCACGCCGGCGTGCTCGCCCAGCGTGCGCCCGTCGGTGGTCACGATCTCACCGCGGGTATACTCCGCGGGCGCACCCTTCTGCCGCAGGTAGGCGTCCATGAACGCGGCATAATCGCCGTTGGGCACGAAGCAGATCTCGAAGCTTTCGCCCTTCTCCGCCACGGCCAATTGCAGTTCGCGCGCGAGGCGGCGCACATCGGCCTTGCGCATTTCGCCCAGCGGAAACAGACTGCGCGCGAGCTGCGCCTGCGTCAGTCCGAACAGGAAGTAAGTCTGATCCTTGGTTTCATCGACGGCTTTGCGCAACCGATAACGCCCGGTTGGCTGGTCGAACGTAATGCGCGCATAATGCCCGGTAGCGATTTGCCCCGCGCCCACCGCGTCGGCCATCTCCAGGAACTGGTCGAACTTGATGAAGTTATTGCACAGCGTACACGGAATGGGAGTCCGCCCGGCGAGGTACTCTTCGACAAACGGCTGGATTACGCGGGCCTCGAACTGCCGCTCGAAATTCACCACGTAATAGGGAATGCCGATCTGCTCGGCTACGCGCCGCGCATCGTAGACATCGTCGAGCGAGCAACAGCGTCCGGTGGCGCCCTCGACGGAAAGCTCGGGCAAGCGGCGCTGGTTCCAGAGCTGCATGGTGAGCCCGACAACGGGCTGTCCGCCGCGCGCCAGCAGGGCCGCGACGGTGGAGCTATCCACGCCGCCGGACATCGCCACGGCGATCGGCGCGGGAATGGGCGGGGCGCTCATTGAATCACCGGAAAACAGCTTGGAGCCGCCGGCGACAGCCTGCGCAAGTGCGCCACGGATGCGGCCACCGCGTCCACCAGCGCATCCACCTGTTCGGCCGTGTTCGTGCGTCCGAGGGAAAAGCGAATGCTGGCGCGCGCGCGGTCGGCGCTCAGTCCGATAGCCGTCAGCACGTGCGAAGGCTCCACGGCCCCGCTCGAACAGGCCGCGCCGCTGGAGACGGCGAAGCCGCGCAGATCGAGCCCGATCACCAGGGCTTCACCCTCCAGGCCGTCGAAATAAATGTTGGCCGTGTTGGGCGTGCGCGCGGCGCGATTGCCATTCACGCCCGTGTGCGGAATACGTTCCAGAATGGCGGCTTCCAGCCGGTCGCGCAACTGGCCGACGCGCTGCGCCTCCGTTTCAAGCCGCGCCTCCGCCACTTCCGCCGCGCGCCCGAAGGCCGCCGCGCCGGGAACATTCTCCGTACCCGGACGCCGCTCGCGTTCGTGATGTCCGCCAAACGCGATGGCGCTCAGCCGCGTGCCGCGCCGCACGTAGAGCGCGCCGATTCCCTTGGGCGCATAAACTTTGTGGCCGCTCACGCTGTAGAGATCCACTCCGAGCGCGTCGACGTCCACCGGAATCTTGCCCACGGCCTGCACGCCATCCACGTGCATGTATGCGCCGGCCTGGCGCGCGATGGCGGCGATCTCCGCTACAGGCTGCACGGTTCCCAACTCGTTATTCGCGTGCATTACCGAAACGAGCACAGTGTCGGGCCGCAGGGCGCGCCGGATGACTTGCGGGTCCACGATGCCGTCCGCGCCCACCGGCACAACCGTGACGGCCACATCCTCGCGCTCGAGCTGTGCGCAGGCATTCAGCACGGCGGGATGCTCGATGGCGGTGGTGACGACGTGCCGCGACGGGCGTTGAGCGGGCCGCACGGTTCCGAACAGGGCCAGGTTATCGGCCTCGGTGCCGCCGCTCACAAAGACGATCTCGCGCGGCTGGCAGCCGATGAGCGCGGCGGTCTGGCGGCGGGCGGTCTCCAGCCGCTCCTTGGCGGCCTGTCCGAAATGATGGATGCTGGAAGCGTTACCATACACTTGACCGAGACACGCCACCGCGGTCTCCAGCACTTCCGGAGACACCGGGGTGGTAGCGTTGTGATCGAAGTAGAAACGCTGCATTCTTTTTATTCTAACAATGCCGGCTCCGCTAATTACCCTGACCACCGATTTCGGCCTGTCGGACCACTACGTGGGTGCGATGAAGGGCGTGATTCTGTCGATTTGCCCGCGCGCGCGCATCGTAGATATCAGCCACGGCGTGGGCGCTTACGAGATTGGCGAAGCGGCGTTCACGGTCTCGCAGGTTTATCGCTACTTTCCGCGGGGCGCGGTACACGTGGTGGTGGTCGACCCGGGCGTGGGAACGTCGCGCCGGCCGATCCTGGCACAGGCCGCGGGACAATCCTTCATCGCGCCCGATAACGGCGTGCTTTCGATGGTCTTTGCGCGGGAAAAGCACAAAGTGCGCGCGATTTCGAGCGAGCGCTACTTTGCGCAGCCGGTGAGCCACACATTTCACGGCCGGGATATCTTCGCGCCAGTGGCCGCGCATCTGGCGGGCGGCGTTGCGGCGGCGCGTTTCGGGAAATTGATAGAAGACTATCTGCGTCTCGATTTCGATAAGCCGGCGCGGACGGGACGGCGAGTTTGGGCGGGGACGATTCTGAAAGTGGACCGCTTCGGAAACATGGTGACCAACTTTTCGGTGACGGACTTTCCGGACCTGGACAAACGTCCGTTCGAGATGGGGGTGGGTGCGCAGCGCGTGAATGTGCTCGCGCGCCACTACGCGGAACGCGGGCGTGGCGAGGCATTTCTGATTCTGGGCAGCTCGGGTTACTACGAGATCTCGGTGGGGCAGGGGTCGGCGGCGAAGGCGCTCGGTTGTGCGGCGGGCGCACCTTTGGAATTGACTTTTTAAAACACAAAAGGCCTGGACGCTATGCGACCGGGCCCCATGCGATGTGCTCCACACGGCCGGCGAGTTGGGAGCCGCACGCTTCGGCATCCGGCCCGAGTTGAATGACAAAGTCCCGTTGCATACAGGAGGCGGGGCTGCGAGCCTGCCCCACGCCGTCTTGAACAACTGTTACGCGGGTCCCCCGGTTACACTGAAAGAATATGGGCATCGCCATCACGCAAGTCGACGCTTTCACGAGTAAACCGTTCGCCGGAAATCCGGCGGCCGTGTGCATCCTTCCCAAGGCGCCTGAACAGCGCTGGATGCGGGATGTGGCGCGCGAAATGAACCTCTCCGAAACCTCATTTTTGGTTCCGCAAGACGGCGGGTACGGCCTGCGCTGGTTCACGCCGGCAGTCGAAGTGGACCTGTGCGGCCACGCCACGCTGGCTGCCGCGCACGTGCTTTGGGAAGAGGGACATCTGGCCGCGGGCGCGCAGGCGCGCTTCCATACACGCAGCGGGGTGCTGCTGGCCGACCGGCAGGGCGATTGGATCGAGATGGATTTTCCGGCCAAGAAAGAAGCAGCGGCCGAACCGCCCGCGGATCTCGCCGCGGCTCTGGGAATGACGCCGGTCTACGTGGGGCGCAACCAGTTCGATTACCTGGTGGAAGTGGAGTCCGCGGCGGCGTTGCGCGCCGCGCAGCCGGATCATGGGGTCCTGCGGAAACTGCCGGTGCGCGGGATCATCGTGACGGCGCGCTCCGATACGCCTGAATTCGATTTCATCTCGCGCTTTTTCGCGCCTGGCTCGGGCATAGACGAGGACCCCGTGACGGGCTCGTCGCATACTTGCCTCGGGCCGTATTGGAACAAGCGTCTGGGCAAGACCGAATTCGTGGCGTATCAGGCATCGCCACGCGGTGGCGTGGTGCGGGTGCGGTGCAACGGCGATCGTGTGTATTTGGGCGGGCAGACGGTCACGGTGCTGCGCGGCGAGTTAATGGGATAGGGCAGTTCCAAGTTGAAGGACGCTGTTCGCGACCTCTATCCATTTTGAAATCAAGGCTTTGCAAGCCGTTGCGCACCCCACTTGCGCAATGGTTTGCTTTTCGCTATGATAGAAAAGTTTCGCGAGTACAGCTTTCTGCTCCTGAGCTACCACTGCGAGTGTTCGCAGTCCGGCCGGGGGTGAGGTCCCGAGGTTCCACCGGTCAACCCCGGTTGGAATATGGACCTGTCCGAACAGTGATCCTCGCAGTTGTTAAACCGTAGACACAGGCCGTTGGGCTTGTGCGTGTTTTGAGGCGGGCCTGAAGCGCCCATCCAAGCTTGTAAAGAACTTAAGGGAAGGTTCGTGCCGACTTTTAACCAACTTGTGCGCAATGGGCGGAGACCGCCCCGCTGGAAGACCGCCAGTCCGGCGCTGCAAAGCTGCCCTCAGAAGCGCGGCGTTTGTACGCGCGTGTACACTTCCACGCCGAAGAAGCCCAACTCGGCGCTGCGGAAAGTGGCGCGCGTGCGGCTGACCAACGGAATCGAAGTGACCACTTATATTCCGGGCGTCGGCCACAACCTGCAGGAGCACTCGATTGTGCTGATTCGCGGGGGCCGTGTGAAGGATCTGCCGGGCGTGCGCTACCACGTGATCCGGGGCGCGCTGGATACGGCCGGAGTGGCCAACCGCAAGCAGAGCCGGTCGAAATATGGAGCGAAGCGGCCGAAGGCGTAGGCTGCGGGAATCGATATGCCACGAAGACGACGCGTTGAAATTCGGGAAGTGCAGCAGGATCCGGTATACAACTCCACATTAGTCGAGAAATTCATTAACTCCATGATGTGGCAGGGCAAGAAGACCGTGGCACAAGGCATCTTCTACGACTCCATGGACAAGATCCGGGAGCGCTCGGGCGACGACCCGTTGAAGCTGTTCAAGAAGGCTGTGGAGAATGTTAAGCCGCTGCTGGAAGTGAAGACGCGGCGCGTGGGCGGCGCGAACTATCAGGTGCCTATCGAAGTGCCGAATAATCGGCGCACCAGCCTGGCGATCCGCTGGATCGTGACCCAGGCCCGCTCGCGGGCCGAAAAAGGCATGCCGGAAAAGCTGGCCAATGAATTGAACGATGCGGCCAACATGCGGGGCGGCGCGATCAAGAAAAGGGACGACGTTCACCGCATGGCGGAAGCGAATAAGGCGTTCGCGCACTACCGCTGGTAGGTGGCTGGTGGTCGGTGGCTGGTGGCTGGTGGTTTAGTCAGGAACTTTTATGGCACGTACGGTACCGCTCGAAAGGATGAGGAACATCGGCATCGCTGCCCACATCGATGCAGGTAAGACCACTACGACCGAGCGCATCCTCTATTACACGGGCCGCACGCACAAGCTGGGCGAGGTGCACGAAGGCACCGCCATCATGGACTGGATGGAGCAGGAGCAGGAGCGCGGCATTACCATCACGTCGGCCGCGACCACCTGTTTCTGGCGGGATATCCAGATCAATATTATCGACACCCCCGGCCACGTGGATTTTACCGCGGAAGTCGAGCGCAGCCTGCGCGTGCTGGACGGTGCGGTAGCCGTGTTCGACGCGGTCGCCGGCGTGCAGCCGCAGTCGGAAACGGTATGGCGGCAGGCCGATAAATACAATGTCCCGCGCATTTGTTTCATCAACAAGATGGACCGGGTGGGCGCGGATTTCTTCCACTCCATGGAGACCATCGTCAGCCGCTTGAAGTGCAAGCCGGTGGCGATCCAGTTGCCGGTAGGCGCGGAGGATCAGTTCAAGGGTATCATCGACCTGGTTCAGATGAAGGCGCGCATCTGGCGCGACGAGACGCTGGGCGCCGAGTACGACGAAGTCGAAATCCCCGACGAACTGCTGGAACAGGCTCACGAATACCGCGAAAAAATGATCGAAGCGGTGGCGGAACACGACGATACGCTGTTTGAGAAATTCATCGAAGGCCAGCCGCTGACTGAAGCCGAAATCCAGCATGGCATCCGCACGGCGACCATCAAGCTGAAGATTTTCCCCGTAATCTGCGGCTCGGCATTCAAGAACAAAGGCGTGCAGACGATGCTGGACGCGGTGGTCGACTACCTGCCATCGCCGCTGGACGTTCCGCCGGTGGAAGGCACGGCAGTCGGCGATCCGACCCAGGTTCTCACCCGGCGGGCTTCCGACAGCGAGCCTTTTTCAGCGTTGGTTTTCAAGATCATGACCGACTCGTACGTGGGTCAGCTTGCGTTCTTCCGGGTGTACTCGGGCAAGCTGGCGGCGGGCGAATCGGTCTATAACGTGGCCAAGGGCCGCAAAGAACGCATCGGCCGGCTGCTGCGCATGCACGCCAACAAGCGCGAGGAGATTCAGGAGATTTTTGCGGGCGATATCGCCGCGGCGGTGGGCTTGAAAACGGTGCAGACCGGCGACACGATCTGCGACGACGACTCGCCGATCGTGCTCGAATCCATCACATTCCCCACGCCGGTGATTCAGCTTGCGGTGGAGCCTAAGACCAAGGCCGATCAGGAAAAGCTGGGCATGGCCATCCAGAAATTGGCGCAGGAGGATCCCACGTTCCGCGTGGCCACGGATCCGGAGACTGGTCAAACCATTCTCTCCGGCATGGGCGAGTTGCACCTGGAAATCATCGTGGACCGCATGATGCGCGAATTCGGCGTGGGCGCCAATGTGGGTAAGCCGCAGGTGGCGTATCGCGAGACTATCCGCAAGCCCGCGGAGGCCGAGGGCCGGCACGTCAAGCAGAGCGGCGGCCGCGGCCAGTACGGCGTAGTCAAAATCAAGGTGGAGCCGCTGCCGGCGGGCTCCGGATTCGAATTCGTCAACGAAATCTACGGCGGATCGATTCCCAAGGAATTCATTAAGCCGATTGAAGCCGGCATGCGCGAAGCGCTCGAAGGCGGGGTGCTGGCCGGATATCCGATGTCGGATTTGAAGGCCATCCTGTACGACGGCAGCTATCACGATGTGGACTCGTCGGAAATGGCTTTCAAGATCGCCGGATCGCTGGCCATCAAGGAAGCCGCCCGGAGGGCCAAGGCGGTGCTGCTGGAGCCCATCATGGCGGTGGAAGTAGTGGTGCCCGAGGAGTACATGGGCGATGTAATCGGCGACCTGAATTCCCGCCGCGGGCGCATTGAAGGCATGGAACTGCGGGGGACCACGCAGATCATCAAGAGCATGGTTCCGCTTTCGGAAATGTTCGGCTATGCGACGGAATTGCGCTCCCGGACGCAGGGCCGCGGCAGTTTCACGATGCACTTCGGCAAGTACTAGGAAGTGCCCTCGGCGTTGTCCGAGGAGATCGTGAACAGGATCCAGGGAAAAGTGACTAGATAGTTGGAGATCATATGGCAAAGGAAAAATTCGATCGCAGCAAGCCGCACGTCAACATCGGCACCATCGGACACATCGATCACGGCAAGACCACGCTGACCGCGGCCATCACCAAAGTGCTGGGGAAGAACAACCCC
>Ga0187871_10001311_pt1 | contig 21810 bp, 19 predicted proteins | sample June2016WEW_16_1_FD_132988 | JGI IMG/M metagenome (GOLD analysis project Ga0187871, IMG submission 132988) | Peatland microbial communities from SPRUCE experiment site at the Marcell Experimental Forest, Minnesota, USA - June2016WEW_16_10 | ecosystem: Environmental > Terrestrial > Soil >...
AAGCTCGCCGGCGTTGAGATCGAGGTTACCGACACCGCGCACCACTTCATCATGTGGGATGATCCGGATTGGATGTTCACGCACCTGGACCGCTTCCTGGCTGGCAAGGGACCGAACCCGACCCGATGAAAACGAAACAGGCTTACTGGACGTGCCAGATCCTCGGCTGGGCCAGCTATGCCGGCTTGGGCATGTGGATGGCTGCCCGCCAGGTTGGCTGGATCACCCAGGTGACCGTCGGCTACGCCCTGTACTTCCTCTACAGCATTGCGTTGACTCACTTGCTGCGCCGATGTGTCAACCGGCGGGGCTGGGTGGATGCCCCGCAGTACTTCCGCCTCTTTCTTGCCGCATGGATCACCGGCCTGGTACAAGCCGCCCTGGTGATCGGGATCAGTTGGCTGATCGCCGGCCAGCAGAGCGCCTTCCGCGAGCTTTCAACCGCCGCCCCCAGCGCGATCGCCATCTCCTGCGTCACGATGGGATGGATGGTCGTCTACCTGGCGGTCACCTCCGGACGCCGATACCGTGAGAAGCAGCTCGCCCTGCGCGAGGCCGAGCTGCGCGGCCTTGAAGCTCAGATCAATCCGCACTTCCTTTTCAATTCCCTCAACTCGATCCGCGGGCTGGTCCTCGAGAACCCGCCACTCGCACAGGACCTCATCACCCGCCTCGCCAACATCCTCCGTTATAACCTGCACCGCGACGCCGGCCATACCGTGCCGCTCGATTCCGAACTGGAGGCGGCTGACGATTACCTGGCCTTGGAATCCGCCCGCTACGAGGATCGGCTGCGCGTTCATTTCGCTATCGATCCCGCGACGCGGTCCATCGCCGTGCCGCCGATGCTGCTGCAGATGCTGGTCGAGAACGGCATTAAACATGGCATCGCGACGCTGCCTGGCGGCGGCGAGTTGCTGGTCCGCTCCGCCCTGGAGGACGACACGCTGGTCCTTCAGGTGGAGAGCAGCGGGCAACTCGCGGAAGAGGAAACCCAGGTACCCCGCCTGGGACTGAACAATATCCGCGAGCGCCTGCGGATACTTTATGCAGACCGCGCCTGCCTGGAACTCACCAGCCGCAACGGGCGCGTCGCCGCGACGGTGCGCATCCCTATACGCCAATGAGAGCATTGATCGTAGACGACGAGCGGCTGGCGCGCGCCGAGTTGTCGCGCCTCCTGGCTGTCCATCCGGAAATCGAGATCGCAGGCGAGGCACGCAACGGCGAAGAGGCGCTAGAGCTCATCGGCAAGCTTGTACCGGACCTGATCTTCCTTGACATCCAGATGCCCGGCATGACCGGGTTCGAACTGTTGGAGCGGCTTGACGACGTGCCACAGGTCATATTCACCACCGCTTACGACCAGTACGCCATTCATGCCTTCGAGGTCAATGCACTTGACTACCTGCTGAAGCCAATCGCGCCAAACCGTCTCGCTGCCGCCCTGGCCAAGCTACGCCCGCGGCCCCAGCGTTCGCGTCTCGAACAGGTCTTCGTCCGCGACGGCGACCGATGCTGGATCGTCAAGCTGCCCGACATCTTCCTCCTCGAATCGGAGGGCAATTACACTCGCATGCACTTCGGTGGCGAGCGCCCGCTGATTCGCCGCTCGTTGAACGCGCTCGAAGAGCAGCTCGATCCCAACATCTTCTTCCGTGCTGGCCGCAAAGAGATCATCAATCTGAAGTGGATTGACAAGGTGGACATTGGCGTCAATGGCGGCCTCACGGTGACCCTGCGCGGCGGCCTGACTGTCGATATGTCTCGGCGGCAGTCCACGCGGTTGCGCGAGATACTGAGCCTGTAGTCTTTCCGCACCGTCTCGACACAGGTGGCGCCCGTTATCTCGGGTTATCGGTAGCTTGACAGCCACGTTACCCCAGGGCAAGGTCGTACCCACCCTTGATTGCCGCAGCCTTAACCGCATCGACGTAGTCCTGCGCCTCCAGGTGTTCAATTCTAACGCCATCGTTGACCGGGCCGCGTATTCGTTGCTGGCAGCCGAGATACTTTCCTGTTGTCTGAATGGCGACGTGCTCGACGAAATCGGCACCCCATGCTGGAAACCGTCCGTGCCCTTCTTGGGTCAGAACGCGACAAGTCCCTGGCCAAGCTCCGCCAGTTCGGCGGGGACGGACTCGATTCCGTCGTAGCCCGAGAATCCACCAAAGCGGAAGACCACGCGCAGGTACTCGACAAAGTATGCCTTGTGGGCCTCATTGATCAACTCGCCATCGGCTCCCAGGTTGGGCACCTCTATCTTGAAAGCGTCACCGCCGCCTTCGCCAGCCTTGAACACCTCGTCGGGGGCAATCATGATCCCCGACTCCTCGCCATCTTCGCCGAAATCTGAGTACTCCAGTGCGATTTCGATGGGCACTACGACCAGGGGGTCGGGCGTGACGGGGTTATTGCGGGGTGCGATGGCGGAATGGTGACCTGTCCAGTCTACTGCGCCCACAACATCGTAGAAGGCCCGGAGAGAAAGCGGCAGCGTGCCTGCCTTCCTTTCCAGTCTTGCGATCTGCTTGCGAGTATTGGTGCCGGGCGGTTGATACAGTACACCTTCTTCCTTCTGGTAGCCCACGGCTTCTAGCCGAGCGGCGATGGTGCGCACATTCGTGCTCACCCGGCTCATGGTTTCGTACGCTACCGCCAGCGCGTCCGCTGCGCGCGGATCCTCGCGGACTGACGGGCCCATCGCGACCAGTTCCTCCCAAACCTTCTGGTGATCGCCGGCCAGATAGCGATCGAAGAGGGGCAGGTAGCCTTGGTTGTGCTGCCGCAGGAGCTTGATACGATCGGCCGAAGCGGCCGGCAGTTCCTGCTTCATAATGGCGCTGGGCTTTGGTTTCGGTCGGCGCTTTGGGGTTCCAATACGCGCTTTGACGTATTCCTGGAAGGCGGAGGCGAGGCACCTCAGAGTGGAACGCGGGATTGCCTCGGGATGCAGTATCCACTCTTCCCGCATGGTGGGTCCGTTCCACGCCCAGAGGCGGCTGCCGTCGCGGAAGAGCGCGGCTGGACCATCCTCACAGTGCAGAAGCGAGTTCTTCAGGCGCATCTCCACCGGGCGTTCGGACAGAACCACGGCCCGGCGAAACAGCCACCAAAGGCCAGCGCAACGCGCGGCGCTCCAGGCCGCGGCAAGGAGCGGCGGCGCCTCGCGCCCCAGGGCCGCGTCCTCGTCCATTGCCATCTCGGAGAACCAATAGTCGTGGTAGAAGGACCCTTCAATTGTCGTATTGAGTGCGCAGTACCCGGAGGATTGGCTGCCCACAACGTTGCGGAAACTCTTTTCGATACGATACAGATGATCGCCCTTGCTGCGGCCGGGAATGGCATAGGGGTCGTCTCCGTAGAGTTCCTTACGAGCAAAAATCAAGCAGATCGAGCGAGGCTCCCACAACTTCTCGCCTACGGAGGCGGCAATGTCGCCCCACTCCCGTTGGGCCCTTTGGCAGAGCGCAGCCCGTGTGCTGTCCAGAATCTCTCGTCCCTGTTTCTGCCGGCCGATGTTGTCCAGGATTGTCTGGGTCAGCGTATCATGTGGCGCGTTGAGCACTTGGACCGCCCAAGCCGCCTGAGATGGGGAATCGAACCAGAAGAAATGAACGGGTCTTGGCAACCCATTACTGCGATCCGGCATCGCTGCGGCGTACAGATCGCACAAAGCCGATTCGGCGCGCTGCCGGTCGGCTGGTTCGGTGGACAGCAGGCTGGAGAGCCAAGCGGCGCGAATCCCGGAGTTCACAACCCCAAAATACAATAGTCTTCTCGCCTAGCGCACCCCTCAAGGTAACAGAAAGCTTCACGGAGCCCGATTAACAAACCGTACTGTTCGCCAAATAGACGGCCGGAAAGAAGGGAACGCTCCGTGCGCGATTTACCGGGCTGTCAGACAGTATTCAGTTGGCCGGCTAGTCATCTCCGACTTCTGCCACTCAAGTGTCTCGAAACGGGGATCGAATCATGAAAATGGGCCGCCCCGCGGCCATACTGAAGCCGCGGCGTAGGAGGCCGCCAGTATGGCGCGCAAGCAAAAGATAGCGAAACGGCCAAAGCCCAAAACGGTACTTCGGCTCCCGGACTTGGAGCAATCGAAAAATGCGGTGTTGAATTCGCTTGCGGCGTCGAGTTCCCAGGAATCGTACGGTCACGCGATCGAGGAGTTCATCGGCTGGTACTGCTCAGAGCCCCGCCTTGCATTCAACCGAACAGTGGTCCTGCGATACCGCTTCTTTCTGGAACAGAGGAACCTCGTTCCCGCCACAATCAACGTCCGCTTGGCCGCGGTGCGAAGGCTCGCTTACGAAGCTTTAGACACGGGCCTACTCAGCCCCGACCTGGCGGCTGGCATCCGCCGGGTGAAAGGCGCGAAGCGGTTGGGCGTGAGGATTGGCAACTGGCTGAGCCTCGCCGAAACCAAGGCTCTACTGGAGCATTCGTTGGCAGACGACCTCCGAAGTAAACGGGACAGAGCGATTCTGGCGATTCTGGTTGGATGCGGCTTGCGGCGGGCCGAGTTGGTCGCGCTCAAGGTGGAGGATTTCCAAATCCGGGAGGAGCACTGCGTCATCGCAGATTTGATCGGCAAGGGAAAGCATATCCGCACAGTCCCAGTCCCTGCGTGGGTCAAGCGGACGCTTGACGCATGGACCTCGACCGCTGAAATCAGCGTCGGCACCATTTTTCGTCGGGTGAACCGCATGGGCAAACTTTGGGGCGACGGGCTCACACCGAAAGCGATATGGCATGTTGTGAAAGCCGCAGCGCAGCGCGCCTGCATCAAGAATCTTGCCCCGCACGACCTTCGGCGAACATGCGCGCGGCTGTGTCATTTGGCTGGTGGAGAGCTGGAGCAAATACAGTTCCTGCTCGGCCACGCATCAGTTCCGACAACCGAGCGCTACCTGGGCTGCAAACAGAAATTCAATCATGCCGTCAACGACAATCTCGGTGTGGAGGACTCCTGAAGGATACCGGTCCCCCAACCCGACATCTGGCCCGCGTCGCCCAAACCCGGGCTGTGTACGAGTGGCGCGTGACTCGCCCGGAACCATCAATCGTGAGCGGAAAACGTTTGTAAACGCTGCGCGATTTCGCGACTAACCGTTCGCGCGCTCGCACGGACGGCTCGCGTAAAATCAGAATACACGGAGCATGCGCGAGTACGATTTGATCGCCGACTGGTACCCGACCGATCGCAGCCGGACTTTCGGCGTCGCTGAAGCGCTTGCCGTTGCCGCTCCGCTCCCAGCCCACTCGAGCATTTTGGATGTCGGCTGCGGCAACGGCGTGCCGATCACCAAGGCGCTTGTGAATGCCGGCCACCGCGTCGTTGGTCTGGACAGCTCTGCTGGAATGCTCGCCCGGTTCCGGGTCAATCTCCCGGGGACGCTGATCGTGCGCGGTGACGCTCGGCAGTGTCCATTCGTAGATGGCAGCTTCGACGCGGCGATTTCGTGGGGGATGATTTTTCACCTCTCTGCCGCTGATCAGGCTGCTGTATTCGCAAGTGTGTCACGTGCGCTCAAGCCGAGTGCGCCGTTTCTCTTCACAGCCACTGAGATCGATGGCGCTGACAATACTGGCGTCACAGGCACGATGAACGGCGTAACATTTCACTATTACGCCGTCCCTAGCTATCAAAGTCTCATCGACGAACACGGCCTGGTACTCGTAAACATTTACGATGATCCCTGCGTGAGCACGTACTATCTCACACGTAAGGTGCCGTGAGGCGATAGATCGATTCGCGTCACCAGTTCACGGGTAACGGCGTAGCGTTTGCCGGCCAGCACCGGCCGGATGGTCGGGGACTCGGAAATTGCTGCGAGCATCGCGTGTCGCGGTCCGACTTTGGCGGGCGTTATTTGGAAATATCGGAATCCAACTCCGCCGGCAAGCCGATCCGCCGCGCTGTTCCCGAATTGCCCGTGATTCGCTAAGAACGCAAGGTTCTTTCCGAAACTTCTTTAGGCCATATTGCGTATAGTCGTCCAACACTGGAGGTCCGTATGACGTTCGAGAAGAGGGCGGCCCGTATCGCTGGCCTGTGGTATCTGGGTTTCACCCTGGGGCCGTTCTACCTGCTATATGTCCCCTCACAGACGGTCGTGCACAACGACGCCGCCGCCACCGCGGCCGCTGTGCTGAGCCACGAGACGCTCTACCGTTGGGGCATGCTTGCCGAGACGCTCGGTGCGGTCATTTTCATCGGCCTGAGTTTGGCGTTTTATCGCCTCTTTGAAGGCGTGGACCGCCACCGCGCCCGACAACTGGTGGCTCTAGTGCTGGTTTCGTCTGCCCTCGGTCTGGTGGCTGTAGTCTTCAACGCTGCCGCGCTCCTCGTCTTTCGTGGCGGCGATGGCTTCGCTGCGTTCGACGGCCACACGCGCGAAGCCATCGGCATGCTCCTAATCCGGACGCATGGGCAGGCGATCGCGATTAACCAGACGTTCTGGGGATTGTGGCTGTTGCCTTTTGGATGGTTAGTCGTGCGCTCGCGCTTCGCGCCGCGCTGGCTCGGGTACTGGCTTGCGCTTGACGGCATCGCATGGGTTATCGTCGGCATGACTTGGTTCCTCGCTCCGGATTACGCTGACGCTCTCTTCCGCTACTTCCAGCCGGTGTTTCTGGCTGAGCTTGTCGCCATGCTCTGGCTCCTGATCATCGGCGCGAAGGAGCAGTCGCTCGTTGCGGCGGCTGCTACGTAGTCCCTGGCGCCTTGCTGCCGCGAGGATCTGTATCGCGCGGTACCGTGAGGTTGCCTGATCCGAAGTGAAGGAAATGACTAGTGACAAACAGGCCAATGCCCTTGTTGACGATTCCGGTCGGATCGTCGGCCACTCGTACAAAGCTCAGATTGATCCTGCTGCCCCCGTCGACCTCGCGACTGGCCCCAAACGGCGATGTGGGAAGTAGGCGGCCCAATCTTTCAGACCGGGCGTTTAGGTTCAATAACGGTAGCTTACCGCCCGCAATGGCGGGATCTACAGCGCGACTTCGTGACTGCGCCGCTCCCGCGGCCCTAGGCGACCGCCGCCCTCAAAATCGCACGCACACTTCGTTCAACATCCTCATCCCGCGTCGCCCACGACGATACACTGATGCGCATTGCCGTGCGACCCTGCCACTCGGTCGGGCCGCACCAGCAGGTCCCATCGCGCTGTACTCGTTCGATCACCTGTCTGGTGCGGGCGGGGTCACCGAAAGAAACCAAAACCTAGTTGAGTATCACTTCATTCAAAATCTCACAGCCGCCTTGCCGCAGCGCGTCGGCGAAATGGCGGGCAAGGCGACAGCTCCGGTCGATGAGCTCCGCCAGGCCGGTGCGTCCTAGCGACTTCAGAGCCGCCCAGATCTCTACACCGCGCGCGCGCCGGGAGAGCTCCGGCGTGTACTGCGAAGGCTCGCGATGCCCGCCCTGCGGCAGATACGCAGCAGTCAACGACATCGCGCTCTTCAATGCCGCCACATCTCTCACGAATGCCAGGCCGCTGTCCATCGAAGGCCTCAACACGCAACTGACGTACTACCCAGACGACAAGTTGACGGTGGTGGTGCTTGCGAACGTGAACGGCGCAGTGCCGGGGGATATCGCTGCGACGCTGGCGGCACTGGCGCATGGCGAGACAGTCAAGCTGTCGGCGGAGCGCAAGGAAATCACACTGGACCCCAAGGCGAAGGAAATTCAGGTTTCGCCACAAGTCTTGGCGAAGTACGCTGGGACTTACGAACTGGGGCCGGGCGTTGACGTGACCATCACGGTGGATGGCGGCCGGCTGATGACACAGATCACAGGTCAGCCGAAGTTTGAGTTGTTCGCGGAGTCAGAAACCAAGTTCTTCCTGAAGGTAGTTGAGGCGCAGGTGGAGTTCTTTGTGGACACGAGCGGAGCCGTCACCCACATTGTGGTTCATCAGAGCGGCCGGGACACGAAAGCGATAAGGAAGTGAGTGCACAAGATTGCGCCGGTTGGCGCCGTCCAGGAGAGTCTTTTCGGCCACTCGCGGGCGTCGCATCTTGCAGAACGTCAGGGCGGCCGGAGAGTGGAGGGATAGCTAACGATAACCCGAAATAACGCGGCCCCGAAATCCGCTCACCGCCATTTGACATGAGATTGGTCCATTGCTGCGAGGGCCGGCGATTGTTGGACGGCTCATCCAGCAGTTGGAAGAGTTCCTCGGGGCGTGGGATTGCTGGATTTGTCCGGCTTTTCCAACGCCAGCTTTCACCCACCGGCCCGCCAAAGCATCGATCGAGGTTGACCGTCAGTCACTGTCACAGCTTGAAGCGAATCTCCATAGCATCATTTTCAACACTACTGGCCATCCGGTCGTCACGATGCCGATCGGCTTGTCACCCGAGCGTCTGCCAATCGGTGTGCAGGTCATTGGAAGCCGTTGGCAGGAAATGGCTTTTTTGAATACTGTGCGCCAGATTGCATCGGTCACACGCGGCTTCCAGCGTCCACCAGGCTACTAATGCGCGTGTCTGCCGACGCCTGCTTCCCACAGGTAGGGCCAGAATGCACACGGTAATTCGGCAGCACGACCGAAGCATTGTGGAACGAGCCGGTTCAGTTCAGGTTCTTGGGTTCTTGCTGAGGGATGGCGGAGGCTCCGAATCGGCAAGGCCGCTACCAGCCCGCGCGCCGCATGGCGCGTCATACTCGAGGGCGTTAAATCTGAATCCTCCCACCGAAGCAGGAAGCCGCACGTCACTCGTCCCGCAGCGCTCGCATCGGATCGATCCGCGCCGCATGGCGCGCTGGCACCCACGCCGCCAGCGTCGTGATCGCGAGAAGTAGCACCGCGATGACGGTAAAGATCAAAGGACTGACCTGATCGAACGTAAGAAACCAGGTGGCCGAGGTCATCGCACGGCAGGCGGCCACGCTCACCACCAGGCCGGCTGCCACCCCGATTGCACCCAGCTTCAGCCCTTGACCCAACACCATCAGGACCACCTTGCTCCGGTCCGCGCCGATGGCCATCCGAATACCGATTTCGCGAGTCCGGCGGCTCACCGAGTAGGCTACCAGTCCGTAGAGGCCGGTCACCGCCAACAGCAGCCCGACCAGGCCCATGGCGGCTACGATCTCCACGGTCATGTTGGGCAGCTTGACGGCGCGCTGGGTATAGAACTCGTGCATGGTGCGGATGTCGAAGACCGGCATGTCCGGATCCAGCTGTTGCACAACCTCCCGCAACACGGGAGCGATGGTTGCGGCATCCGTAGCATCGGATTCGGTCACCAGCGTCAGCGCGGAACGGGCGTGCTGCCGGAAGGGCAGGTAGATGACATCCGCAGGTGGCTCGGAGATAAAGAATACCTTCGCCGCTTTCGCAATGCCGACAATTTCCACCAGCGGCCCGGTTGCGCCGACCAAATGGAACCGCTTGCCCAAAGCGTTTCCCGCAGGCCAGTAGCGATTTGCCAGATGATCGTTCACTACTGCTACCCGCGGCGAGCGCTCCCGATCCGATTCGAGCAATCCGCGCCCCTGCAAAACGCGGACACCCATGGTGCTGAAATAGCCGTCGCTCACATAGTGATTGAATGCCGTGGGTGCCTGCTCGCCGGGCGGCAGCCGATAGCCCTCCGGGATGACGCCGATCGTGTCCCAACACCAGAGCGGCAGGCTGGAAGTGAGGGCGGCCGTCCGCACGCCCGGCGCCGAGCGCGTTCGTTCCAGCAGGCGCTGATAGAATTGCTGCGTCTGGCTGTCCGAGTAACGCGCCAGTTGGGTGTCGAAGCTGGTGAGGAAGAGGCGGTCGGGGCGGAAGCCAGCTCCTTGCGCCAGTTCATGGCGAAAGCCCTCCACCAGAACGCCGGAGATCACCAGCAGAACCAGCGACAGAGCCACCTGGCTCGCCACGATGGCGTTGCGGCCCCAGAGGCGGCGCTTGCCGCTATCCGCATCGGCCGCTTTGAGCGCCGAAGCCAGGTCCGGACGCGTGATCCGCAGCGCGGGCCCAAGCCCGAAAAACACTGTGCTCATCATCGAAACCAGCAGCGTGAATAGCAAGGCCCGATGGTCGACTGTGGCGCCAATCGAGAATCCCAGGTCGGACGGGAACGGCATGCTGGCGAAGAACCGGGCCCCCTGATCGGCGACCACCACGCCTCCCAGTCCGCCGGCGATGGCAACCAGTAGACTCTCCAGCAGAAGCTGCCGGATCAGAGCGCCGCGGCTGGCGCCAATGGCCAGGCGCAACGCAATCTCGCGCGATCGCGCGCGGGCCCGGCTCAGCAGCAAGCCTGCCACGTTGGCGCAAGCAACCAGCAGAACCGAGAGCGCCAGCAGTGCCAGCATGATCATCATCGCCGCAGTCGCCGGCGATTGCTCGACGCGAAGGTGGAGCTCGGTCTGCACCTCGATCCGCCGCACGCGATCGGTCAGCGGATACAGCTTATCGAGTCCGGCCGCGATGCCGCCGATGTCGGCTCGCGCCTGCTCCGCGCTGACGCCCGGCCTCAGCCGGCCCCTGACGGACAGCCAGCCGGCATCGCGGCTATGAAGATCCCCGTGCCCCAGGCGCGGCGACATGGCCAAGGGAATGTACACCGCCGGTCCCGTGTCAATGCCTGTGAAGGATTCGGGTGCCACGCCGATGACCGAGAAGTCGATCCCATTCAGGCGGATTCGGGAGCCCAGAACCGACCGGCTTCGGCCGAACTGGCCGGCCCAGAAATTGTGGCTGAGTATCACGACCGCGTCGCGGCCTTGCACCCGATCCTCATCCGAGCGGAAGTCCCGGCCAAGCGCCGGTTCCACGCCTAACGCCCGGAAGTAGTTGGCGGAAACATACTGGCCGGCCTTGATGCGCGGCAGCGTGCCGGGACCGGGGCTGAAACCGAACGTTGCGGGAGAGGCCGCCACCAGCCCTTCGAAGCTGCGATTGCGGTCGCGGAAATCGGTGTAGTCCGGGTATGAAATGGTTGTGCTGAGGCCGACCGGCGCCGACGAGGCGGTCTTGGCACTGATCGCCACCACGTGGTCCGGCTCCTGGATAGGCAGCGGCCGCAGCAGGACCGCGTCGGCGAAGGTGAACATGGCCGAGGTTGCGCCGATGCCAAGGGCCAGCGAGCAAATCGCGACGGCCGTGAAGCCTGGGTCTTTACGCAGCACCCGGACGGCGTAGTGGAGCGATATCAGCATGGAGGGTTAATCCCGGCGGGATAGTGGAGCAATTGCCCTGCCAATCAGCCGCCAGTCGAAGCTGCTGAGTTTAAGAACTGAGAACCCTGTTATCGAATAATGCACTGTGCAGGCATTCGCGATTGTGGCACCCGAATGCCCGCAAACGGACAGTAGTGGAGGCGCGACGGCGGGCCGGATCAGGACGCCATCCTTTCGAGCAGCGCGGCGTAGCTGCCGCGGATGACAGGCGACTCCACGGGCGCGAATCCGGCATCCGCGGGCCGCTGCAATTCGGCGTCATACTGGATAGCCGTGACATGGCCGGCCGTTCGACGAACAGCACACGCGCTCCCGGCTTAGAAGCCGCGGCCACCTCGCGGAAGAAATGAGCGGCGGCAGGCAACTCATGCACCATGGCGAATGCCAGGGTGAAATCCACCATCCCCGAGCCACAAATCCACAGGTCGCCGAGTCGGGGGGATCGTCCGGCAAAGGTGGAGTCGCGTTGGCTCGCTCGTCCTCTGCGGGCGCGATCAGCAGGTCATCGAGTTCTTTCGGATCGAAGCCGGTCAGGCTGAGGTCGTAATCGGCCTCGCTCAGTTCCTGCAACTCGAGGGTAAGGAGCTCGTCGTCCCAAGCGGCCCACGTCGCCGATCGATTCACCAGCAACCTGAACGCTTTGACTTGTGCGTCACTCCACTCATCGCAGAGGCCAGGATCTTGCAGACGCTCGCCAATACTTGCTCGATTAGTTCGCGCGGACGCGATGACTCTGTAGGCTCTTGAAATTGTTGATTTAGCTGGGGTTCGACGTAGAGGGATCAGCTGCGGCCCGCCGCCTGACGGGCATCCGAAAACCCTCCTCAAAAGTGCAGTTGTTACATGCACGGACAGGGGCTCATCGCGGCAACCAAGCATTAAACTCGAAGGTCGGTAAATAGCCCTCAGGGCCCCGCTCCGGAAGTCCCTGCTGGGCAGACTCGGAGACCATCGCCCCGCCGTGGTGCAGCCCTGAGACGTGCACTAGTGCCAACGCTCGCAACATCGAACATGCAAGTTGCAAATTCCGAGGGGTGGTAGTTTCTGCAAATCGCTCGAACAATACCCGAACATCGAGGGGACCAAACCAGCCCAAATCGTCCTACACCGTCCTAAATTACGTACCACGTAAGTCGCGCATCGTCAGTTACATCCGCTGATTGCAAACCAGTTCGCCGGATCGGTAGGCGGCCCTGAAAAGGCTGGTCTCGGGACGGCGGCTAGGTCGCAACTATCCGCACAGAAAGGCTGCATGGGAGAATGAACTAGGTGGGCATCACCATGCGAGATGCGACAAGAGGGGCGTTTGGCCCGCTGAGCGAAGCCCCGCCGCCCGCGGGCACGGTGAATCCGGAAGACCCGTTTTGGAAGTCATGACAGTGTCGGCAACCTTTGAACCTCGTCTCGATATCCTGCCCGCATGCCAACGGCGGCTGTGGCCGGAGTTGGATGCCGTGCCGTCAGCCTTCGTGCTCTATGGTGGCACTGGCTTGGCGCTCCAACTCGGCCACCGGGTTTCGGAAGACTTTGATTTCTTCTCGTCCTCTGGTTTTGAGCCGGCCAGATTGCGATTGCGGCTCCCGTTCTTCAAGGATTTGGACCCGGCCGACCAGGACGCCTGGGTGCACTACAAGCGCGACAACCTGGAGGCCTTCGTAAACCGCGACGGAGTGGTTAAGGTTGCCTTCTTTGGTGGACTCGATACTCTACGGCGGATTGAGGATCCGAGGCGGGCGGCTGGATCTCGCGTTCGGGTGGCATCGTTGATAGACCTGGCCGGCATGAAGATGCGGGTGATTCAGGTTCGGGGAAGTTGGAAGGACTACGTGGACATTCACACGCTGGCGACTCAGGGGGTGGACGTGCCCACCGGATTGGCGGCGGCCCAGGCGATCGACCCGAGCTTCGATCCGATCACGAGTATTCGCGCTTTGCAGTTTTATGGCGATGGAACACTGAATCGGGTCCCGGTCGCTATGCAGCGGGATCTGACCCGGTGGGCACAGGCAGTTGACCTGGGCGAGTTGCCTGCATTGCATCCGCAGCGCGGTTTGAGTCCAGGAGGGCTGGAGCGATGATCCTCACAACTCCCTATCCGGCCGACTTGCTGCAGGTGGCGCGGAAGGTGGTTTGGTATGAGAAGCCGGAGGAAACCCTGGCCGATCTGATCACGTTTCTGACGAACTTGATGGTTTACGGATCCTCGGCGGATGTATCAGTGGCCGAGCGCTACGTGCCACAAGAAGAATTCCGAAGAGTACTTGAGCATGCTCCGGCTGGAGTGTTTACGCGGGATGTTTGGAAGAAATGGCATGAACGGTTTGGGATGTCAGTACCGCCTTTACCTCGGCGCCGGTTTCCAGATGGTTCGATAGGTCCGGAGGCGGGATATTTCTTTGGTCGGTAGTTCCGCGATGTGGTGGAACTCCGAAAACCGGATGATGCTGCTGCCCGAACGATCCGGTCACAGACTGACGCCGAGAGCTTATCACGCAACAGACCTTATCAGAACCGTATCAAAACCCCCGAAATCTGAGCTTACTGGGGTTGTCGGCTGGGCGAAAGCAGACTCTCCAGATTGTTGAAAAACAGCAACCACCTCATTCGCAAACGGTGACAGTTTACGTGGCAAAGTACTTTTATGCCGGGTGTCACCATTTTGGCACCAAACTTGGGTAAAACCGGACAAAAAGGAAGGGAAACCAGTGAAATCAGATTCGGTGCAAACTGCTGATCGGCAAGCGGATTTGATTGATTTTGTTCAGCTTGCAAGAAGTGCTGAGTCGGTTTTCGAGACCGCCCGATTCAACCGCTCTCGCACCTCACCGTGCCTTCATTCTACCTGATTTCCCAATCACTTTTGGGAAGTGCCCCCAGCCGGCTTTCTGCTTCAAAACCGGCAGTGTCACCATTCTGGCGCCTACCATTCCTCGCAATCAACCCAACCGCCCGCCTTTTTGCTTCGCAGTTCGTGTGGGCGTAGCGCATCGTCACAGACACCGACGAATGGCCAAGCAACTCCTTCATTGTCACCAGGTCAGCACCATTTCTGGTCAGTCGCGAGGCAAAGGTGTGCCGGAAAGTGTGCCACGTCACGTCCTTGAGACCAGCCTTGCGGCAGGCCTTCTTCAGGCCGAGCCAAAGGTCTCTCCATTGTCCGCCCGTCTCGGGGTTGTAGAAAACGTCACATTTGCGTACGCTCCAGATCCACCTCCTCCCATCTCGGGTTCAGAATTCACCGAGCCGCAGCACCGTACTGATCGCGAAAGTCACCATGCCTTGCAGATACGGAGAAGAGCACTGCAGGAGCTCCTCCTCCTCCGCTTCAGAGAGCGAGCGGACTTGCGGCCAGCAGCGGCCCGAGGAACGCGCCCGCATTGTCGCCAACGCCCTCAAGCCCGCAGGCTTCGCCTCTGTCTTTCTCGTCTACTGACGACGCAATGAGCGCATCACGCGGTGCGGAGCGGATGCCGGCGCCAGCCCGGTCCAGGAACCATGCTCCGAACACGCTTTGCCAGACCGTGGAACGCCCCATATGCGGCTTGGCGACCGCCGTTCATGAGATAGTCGGCCAGCGCGATGCTTTTTCGCTTTTGCAGTTTGTCCGACAGTGCGCGGGAAAAGCCCTGCGCGATATTCTGCATGGTGGGCAAAGCCGTCCACCAGGCCAACGATGCTGCCGCTTGCTTTCAGCGTTTGCGTCAGAAAGACCGGCAACACCGGGTAAGGGTCTCGACCCTGAGCTAAAATGCAGAGCGTGGGCGATCCCGATCCAATTTCCGTCGTAGTGCCGGTTTTTAACAGCCAGGACTCGCTGCCCGTTCTCTTCCAGCGGATCACGGACGTCTTCGCGGCCGAACATCGCGAATTTGAGCTGATCCTGGTCGACGACCGCAGCCGCGACGGCAGCTGGATTGTCGTCACCGACCTTGCCCGGCGCTCCAGCCACGTGAGGGGAATCCGTATGCTGCGCAACTTCGGCCAGCATAACGCCCTGCTCTGCGGCATACGCGCAGCCAAACATCCGATCATACTGACCATCGACGATGATCTGCAGAATCCGCCGGAGGAGATACCCAAGCTCCTTGCTAGGCTGGATGCGGAAACCGATGTGGTGTATGGCACACCGCAGGCGGAAAGCCACGGACTGTGGCGCGATCTCGCATCGCAGATTACCAAGATCGTCCTTCAGGGCGCGATGGGCGCGGAGACCGCGCGCAAAGTGAGCGGCTTCCGCGCTTTCCGTAGGCGCGTTGCGCGGGCGTTCGACGAATACCGTTCGCCTTATGTCTCGATCGATGTCCTGCTCACCTGGGGATCGCAGCGGTTCGCAGCCGTCACCGTCCGGAACGATCCGAGGCCTTATGGTGTCAGTAACTACACGGTTCGCAAGCTCGTCCGTCATGCACTGAACATGATGACCGGTTTTAGCATCCTGCCGCTCCAGGCCGCCAGCATGCTGGGGTTCGTCATGACCGCTGGCGGCGCATGTGCCCTCGCCTGGGTGCTGGGACGGTACCTGATTTACGGATCGGTCGTGCCTGGATTTGCTTTTCTGGGTTGCATGATCGCGGTCTTTTCCGGGACGCAGTTGTTTGCGCTCGGCATCATCGGCGAATACGTCGCGCGGATTCATTTGCGTACCATGGACCGGCCGAGCTATGCCATGGAAACCACCACCGAAGAGTAAACATATGCAGCCCGTTGAGATTTTGCCTTGGGATTCGCAGTTCTTTGGCTTCAAAGTCGGACGTGTTCTTCTCAAGAACCCTGCGGCGGAAGAACTGGCGGAAGCGGTTCTCCAGGCTAACCGGGGCGGCATCGTGTGCCTGTACTGGCTGGCGGACTGTGCCGACTCACTCGCGTCGTCGCCGGCCACAACCTGCGGTTTTCGACTGGTGGATATTCGCGTGACTTTCGAGCACGCATTGAGCGCGCGAGCGGGAGAAAACCCACCCCTATCCTGCGTGCGCCGCTATGTTCCGGAAGATCTGCCGGCTCTTGTGGCGCTCGCCAGGAAGAGCCATCGCGATTCGCGGTTTTTCAGCGACGGCAGTTTCGCGGAGGAGCGTTGCGAGGCCTTATATGAAGAGTGGATTCGCAAGAGTTGTCAGAGCGGCTCCAGCGTTGTGTTGGTAGCTGTGCCAGAGGAGCAGCCGGCCGGCTATTGCACCTGCTCCGTTTCCCGGGACGGTGTTGGAAATATCGGGTTGATTGCCGTCGATCCGCGCTGGCGCCGCGCCCGCCTTGGCACTGCGCTAGTCGAGAGCGCTCTCGACCATTTTAGGGCCGAGAGCATGCGCACGGCTACGGTGGTCACACAAGGCCGGAACCTCGCCTCGCAGCGCCTGTACCAGAGATGCGGATTCGTTACGCAGTCGATTCAGTTGTGGTATCACCGATGGAATTCCGAGGGCCAAAAAGGAGTTATCTGACATGACCTACCGGATACCGTTCAACAAGCCGAGCCTGACCGGCAAGGAACTGAACTACGTCGCCGATGCCGTGATCAGCGGCCACAGCGCCGGTGACGGGCTCTACACCAGGCGCTGTCACGAGTTCCTCGAAAAGGCGCTGGGTGTGCCGCGTGTGCTGCTGACTACCTCCTGCACCCACGCCCTCGAGATGGCCGCCTTCCTGCTGAATATCGGACCGGGAGACGAAGTCATCGTCCCCTCCTTCACCTTTGTCTCCACGGCCAACGCATTTGCACAACGTGGCGCCCGGCCTGTGTTCGCCGACGTCCGCAGTGACACCCTCAATTTGGACGAAAGGCTCCTGGCTTCCATGATCACCCAACATACTCGCGCCATCGTGCCGGTGCACTACGCCGGCGTCGGTTGCGAAATGCAGTCCATACTCGATCTCGCCTCGGCCCATCGCATCGCCGTCGTCGAAGACAACGCGCACGGCCTGTTCGCCAAGCATAGGGACCGTTTCCTCGGCACTTTCGGCTGCCTGGCGACTCAGAGTTTTCATGAAACCAAGAACGTCACCTGCGGGGAGGGCGGCGCGCTCGTCATCAACGATCCGGCGCTGATCGACCGGGCGGAAATCATCCGCGAAAAGGGCACCAACCGCAGCCGCTATTTCCGCGGCCAGGTCGACAAGTACACCTGGGTGGATCTGGGATCGAGCTACCTGCCATCCGACATTCTGGCGGGCTTCCTGCTGGCGCAGCTCGAGGCTTCCGACCAGATTCAGTCGAAGCGCTGCCGCATCTGGCACCGTTACCACGACTCGTTAGCCGATTGGGCCGGCCAGCATGGTGTGCAGCAGCCGTTCGTGCCGGCCAGCTCCGAGCAGGCCTATCACATGTACTACCTGATCCTGCCGTCGCTGGAGGTGCGCCAGCGGCTGATCGCATACCTAAAGAGCCAGGGCATGCTTGCGGCGTTTCATTACGTGCCCCTGCACCTTTCCAACATGGGTGTTCGCTTCGGCGGGCGTCCCGGTCAGTGCCCTGTGACCGAAACGGTCAGCGAGCGCCTCGTCCGGCTACCCTTCTTTAACAGCCTCGGCGAGAACGAACAGTCCGAAGTCATCGAAGCCATCCAGCGCTTCGACGACTGGCCGCCGTAAGGCGCCCCTTCTACCCCACCGACCGGACACTCACAGGACCAGATCGTCGCGCTGTGTTCCCCGCTGCAGGAATCGCGCCTAACGCTTCCGCGCCACTGCCAGACAGCTTGCTCCCATTCGCAGAGGCCGCCGTTCAGCAATCCTCGACAACTCCCGTTGGCTTAAGATCCCCAGTATCCGGCTTACGAGAGGATGGCCGAGTTCGTGGTCCGATCGAATCGCATCCTCGGTCGCTTTCATCGGCGCAAAACCAAGCCGGTACGGGAGCGCGCGGCGCAAGAGGATCGGAAGCGGCAGAAAACCGAAGAAATAGGTTGCAAACTCGACTGTGTAACCGGTGCCTTCCAGGAGGCGGCGCAGTGTTCCAACGGTGTGCCGCCGCGAGTGGCCCGCCAGTATGTCTTCGCCCGACCAGAGCCACTGGTAAGCCGGCACGGTGACATAGACCCGCCCTTCCGGGATCAGGAGCCGGTTGATGGTGGTCAGGAAGGTGGAGTCGTCCCGAATGTGTTCTACAACATCGAACAAGCCAACCGCCGGGAGAGCTCCCGCCAACACCCCGGCATCCTCCAGAGTGGCCCGCACGACCTGACGTATGCCGCGGTTCACGGCGTGACGAACCCCGGCAAGCCCAGGTTCCACCAGCACTACTTCGAGCCCGGACTCCTGAATCGCCCGCGCGACATAACCATTGCCGCCGCCAACATCAAAAAGTGCCCCCGGCGGTGGAAAGAGCTTAATCGCCTCGAGAATGCAGCGATTACGGTGACTAAACCAGAACGACGAGTCTTCGACTGAGAAGCATAAGTCGTTCCCTGCCTCAGGGTATGAGACATCGGACAGCGTTCGCGAACTCCACCAGCCCTCTTGGCCACGTTCGAGGTTTGGCGCGATCTCCCGCAGATTCGATGTATTCATCTGTCAGAACGGTCCCCCTTCCATAGCTGTAACTATAGCAGCCAAGCGAGAGCGGACCGCCCGAGATTGCCGAGACCATCCGCTGTGTTGACGGCCCCGCGCATGGCTTCAGAATTTCAATCGCCGCAAGGAGGCTCGCCCCACTCCCACCCGGGTCGGCTGCCGAACTATCTGTCCCCATCAATGTGTCTCGTTTCCGGCCTTGTGGTCCTAAAATGCTATCTGTTCGAGCCGAAGACCGGAACTGCCCGCGGGCTCCCTGGATTTATTTGCGCGCCTTATTTTACACAATTGCTTTGAGACCAGCAACCAAGCCGCGCGAGTGTTATGACTAGTGCTCCACGACCTTAGTCCGTGTGGTATATTCACTCTTCACACCGCAGTGGCAAAGGACATTCGAGCCTCCGTGAGATGATGGGAGTCGGCTTACAAGCAAATGGGTGCTGCTACCGTTTCTTCGCCAGATACGTCTGAGATCAAGCCCTGTCGTCTCAGCCAGACCGAGACGCGTGTGGCTATTCTCGTCCTTTTCCTGTCATTCGTCGCGCGCTGGCAGATGTTGTCGCCGGGCTACTCGATCGACGATTATGCTCTTATTACAGGTCCAAACTCCTATTCACTAGGTCAAATGGCCGCACAAGGCCGAGTACTGACATATTATCTACAGCGAGCTCTCGCCGCCTTGGGCGCGTCGGCGCCCCACGCCCAGCCGTTGTCCCAGATCTTGCTGACCTTTGTTCTCGTGGCTGTCGGACTCATCGTGTGTCGCCTTTGGGATATGCGCACCTTCGCGGGGTCCTTTGTTGTTGTCGCCATGGTGGTCCTGCACCCGTACCAGTCCGAGATCTTTACATTCAGGCCTGCAGCGTTGAATCTTGCCATCCCACTCGGTCTTTCGTTCGGCGCGATCCTCGTATGTACACGATCCACAAGGTACTGGATCGTCTCGGCGGTTGCGCTGGCATGCTCGCTCTCAATTTATCAGGTTGTCCTCAACTACCTCGGTATGGCCTTGGTATTCAGTATAGCCTTCCACTTGACTCGACCCGCTGACTCGAATCGGATATTTTGGCGGGCTCTCCGGTCCCAAGTAACAGTGATTCTGACTGCGGTGGTCGTCTACTACGCCGCAACATATGCGGTTAGCCGGATCGCAGGATCCGCGTTGACTGCCAGGACCACCTTTCTAGGCACTAGCGCAATCACGACTCGCATCGATCAGATCTTGACTCTGTACAAAGTGATCCTGTATCGGACTGAGCCGATCATGCCGAGTGCCACCAAAGCGCTTCTGCTCCTTACGCTCGGAGTCGCGATTATGGTCCACCTGGCTACTTGTTGGCGCAGTTGGACCTGTCCGGCGTTTCGCAGGCAAGCGCTCGCAATTGCGCTCGTAGTTGCGGGCGGACTTCCATTGTGCGCCGGAATAGTCCTTGTCCTCGGGGAATGGTGGCCGGTGCCGCGCGTGCTCGCTCAAACCGGTATGTTCTGGGGAGGGAGCCTTGCGTTGGTCTACAGCATTGTGCAGCCAATTGGCAAACGGTTGATACTTGGCAGCATGGTTCTGATTCTTATTTCCTTCATCGGTATAAGCAATCAGGTTTTTAGCGATCAACTGCGCGTAAACATGAGAGATCTGGCGACCGCTGGCCGCATCGTCGGGCGCATCGAGAGCCTTCCGGACTTCGCCCAGGTTCGGTACCTGGCGGTGAATGGGGGTTCCTGGCGATACCCGTCGCCCATTTTGACTGCGGAGGGCGACATGAATGTCTCGGCGTTCATTGCGGCTTGGGCCAAGGTACCGCTCATCAACGAGGCCTCGGGCAGCGCGTTCGAACCACCTACTCCTGACGCCCGGAAAAAGGCAGACGCCTTTTGCGCTACCGCGCCAAAATGGCCTGCCATCGAATCCATATCCAAAATCGACGCCAACACGGTTGCAGTCTGCTTGCAGAAATAGCCGTTTGGCGGGTGATTCATAACGAACATATTCGACTCACCCCATTTGCGGCAAGTGGTTTCGCGGCTCTCGCTGCCTCCGGCAGCGGACAAGCTGCTGCCGCGGATTCCCGCTCGAAGACACCTCAAGCCCGCCCACCCAGGACTCGTGTAACCCTCCCTCACGGTCCGTGTCGCCTGTGTGGCGACAGCGCAGGGTGGGCTGGACGTAGCCATCAGGTTAAAACATTGCGAGATGGGTGGTCGCGGTAGGGACGGCCATCGCTGACCGCCCCCCGCACAGATCCGTACGAGCGGAATTACCGCATACGGCTCCTACCTTGGATGTGTAGCGTCAAATCGCACGTCGGGATAAGGATGCAAGATTCGCGGGCGAGGAATCCACTGTTCGAAGGTCGGCCGTAGCTGGTCCCATCCCGGTTTCCGCCGCTGGCTGCGACGGCGCAACGCCTGCCGCCACAGCATACAGAGACGATCCCGGAATCTTCCCAGCGCCGCGATGTTTCCCGGCACAGCGTGATAGCGGTAATACCCTTGCACGACCCGTTTCAGCCACTCGCCGACGACCCCGACCGGCTCATGCATCTTCCGGCGTAACTCCTGCTTCAACTGCAGAAGCTTTGCCCTCATCCGCTTGGCCGCCGTCCGGCGCCATACGACAAAGGAGCCCTTGGAGTTCCTCCCGCAATAATGGGTGAACCCCAGAAACGTGAACGTCTCCGGTTTTCCCTCACCCCGCCCGTTCCGGTTGGCCTCCGCGAATCGACCAAACTCGATCAATCGCGTTTTCTCCGGATGGATCTCCAGCCCGAACTTCGCCAGCCGTTCCTGAAACTCGCGCAGAAACCGCTCCGCTTCCGCCCGATGCTGGAATCCCGCCACGAGATCGTCGGCGTAGCGGACCACAATCATCTCGCCTTTCGCCACTTTCTCGCGCCAGACCTCCGCCCACAGATCGAAAACATAATGCAGGTAAACGTTCGCCAGCAGCGGCGATACCACCGCTCCTTGCGGCGTGCCCACCTTCGTCTCCGACCATTCGCCGTCCTCCGATACTCCCGCCTTCAGCCACTTCCTGATCAGCCGGAGCACCCGATTGTCGGCTACTCGATGTTCGATAAACTTCATCGTCCACTCGTGGTTCATGTTGTCGAAGA
>Ga0187871_10001313_pt1 | contig 21804 bp, 18 predicted proteins | sample June2016WEW_16_1_FD_132988 | JGI IMG/M metagenome (GOLD analysis project Ga0187871, IMG submission 132988) | Peatland microbial communities from SPRUCE experiment site at the Marcell Experimental Forest, Minnesota, USA - June2016WEW_16_10 | ecosystem: Environmental > Terrestrial > Soil >...
CTCCCGCTCGGCCCGCCTCTCCCGCTCGGCCCGCCTCTCCCGCTCGGCCCGCCTCTCCCGCTCGGCCCGCCTCTCCCGGGCGACCTCCATTCACTCCGTGCTCCACGTTGGCTCGCACGCCGCGCTCGCCTCCCGCGCGGTAGTAGCTGTTTCGGTTGTAAAACGTATTGCTTCTCGAGTAGTACCGGCGATGATCATAGAGTGGATAGCGGTGGTGCCAATCGAATCCCCAATGGCCCCAGCCCCAGCCGAATCCCCCGAGAAACCCGATGCCGAAGCCGAGTCCAAAGGAGAGATAGGGGCCGTCGAACCAGATTCCCGGATACGGATACCAGTCCGGCCAGGCGACCAGCGGATATCCGTAAACCACCCAAGGATCATACGCGGGGACGTAAACGACATCGGGACTGGCGGGTTCGATATCGATCGTCCCGTCCTCGGTTTGCACGGTTTGCTGCGGCGTGGTCTGCAAATTGCCCGCTGCCTGCGCCCGTTGACGCATGACCTGTACGGCGGCCATCACGTCCGGCTGCTGATTGTAATAAGCGTCCCCGAGAGATGACGTCCATGAGAGGTTCTTGTCCATATTGCCGAGCACGGACGGAAATGCAGTCAGTGCCTTGACGCTCGGATCCCAGGGTTGCTGGTCCACCGCCTGCGCCAACGCGGCCCCCTGCACATTGGGCTGCGCTTGCAGCCATCTCTCGGCCTCGACGATTTGGTCGGGAAACGTGGACGCCGCCAGGATCTGGGCCAGCAACGAATCCGGATAGAGCGCGATCGGCGCGACCAGCCGCTGCAGCTGCTCGGGCGACTGTTGCATGTAAGTGGGCGCTTGAGCGGCGGGAGCCAGATCCGGCGCGCCCGGCTGCGGCGCATCCTGATCGGCCCACAGAGCATGGGGCCAAATCGCGAACAGCAGCGCCAGTGGCAGGAGAAACGCTATCGCGCGCTTACCGAACCGGGATCTGGAGATTCCTACGACACGTTCGAAACGACTCATTTCTTGTTCCTTTCGCGTTTCGATTCGCGCGACCGCGCTTCGACAATGACGAATGACCCATACTGGCCTCCTGCCGATCACATCACACTAGGTAATTCCCACGATCGATGCGAGTCCGCAGCGGCATGGTGCGTGTTTTGCGGTGTTTCCTCGTATTCCCACGGGACTCCTCGAAGTGCAATCTCGAAGCGGATTTCAACGAATCCGGTAGCTTAAATACCGGGGGCGGCTGGCAACGATGCAACTCAATCAGCACCATCTCCCCGAATCATCCATGAAGGGTTCGGGGAATACGTGGGCGATAGTACTGGCCGGCGGCGAGGGAAGCCGTTTGCACAGCCTGACGAGGATGGAATCGGGAATTGCGGTACCGAAGCAGTATTGTTCATTGCGCGGCGGCGACTCCTTGCTGGTCGAAGCCCTCGAGCGCGCTGCCTCGGTTGCCTCCGCGGAGCACATCGTGACAGTGGTTTCGCAGGGCCACCGCCGCTGGTGGGAGCCCGCGCTCTCAGCAATGCCGCACATCGGGATCGCCGTCCAGCCGCGAAATTGCGGCACCGCCAATGGCATTTTATTGCCGCTGTTGTATATCCTCGAACGGGATCCCGCCGCGCGTGTGGTGCTATTGCCTTCCGACCATCATGTTCGGGATGAGCGAGTGTTGGCAATCGCGCTGCAAGATGCCGCCCGCGAGTTGGATACGCGGCCCGACGATATCATTCTCATCGGCATTCAGCCCGAGGAAGCAGACCCGGAACTCGGCTACATCCTACTGGGGCCCGCCGATGGCGCGGTTTGCACGGTCGATCAATTCATCGAAAAGCCGAGCGCGGCGCGGGCCCGAGCCCTCGTTGCGGCCGGCGCGCTGTGGAATTCGTTCATGGTGGCCGCCCGTGCGCAAGCATTGCTGAGACCTTACTTGCGGCAATTTCCGCGCATCGTCGGCGACATGCGCCGGGTCGTGGCAAAAAGCGGTCTCGCTCGCGACCCCTCGATCGCCGCGGTGAATTTGTACAAAAAGCTGCCGAGCATCGATTTCTCGCGCCAGATCCTGCAGGGCGCCGAGCCCGTCCTGCGGGTACTGCGAGTGCCGCGCTGCGGATGGAGCGATCTGGGGACCCCCAAGCGGCTCGCCGAGACGCTGCGAAGGCTGCCGCCGGCCGAGTGGACCAAGAGCTGCTCGTCCCAGCCGGCGGGTCTCATGAGCCTTGCCGCCCGATACGAACTCGCACGCCATCAGGCGGTGTGAGTCGATCGGCTCACGCCGGCGCCGCCTCGATGTGCTGCACGAACCGATAGCAGTCACCAAATGCCATTGCGAATGCCGTTACGTTAAATCCGGGTAAACATGATAGAATTTGATTTCGCTTAGGATTCGCTTCCTCTGGTCACATGAGGCAGCACTGACCGCAACACGGAAGTGAATCGCATGCCCGACGCTGACCGTTCTTCGGTCGAACTTCCGCTTCATCTCGCTCGCAGCGCGTTTGACGCGGCACCCGATGCGATGCTCATCGTCGACATGCTCGGCACGATCCGGCACTCGAATGCGCGCGTGCTCGAGCTGTTCGGTTATAGGCCGGATGATCTCATCGGCCGCAGCGTCGAAGAGCTCCTGCCCGAGCGCTTTCGCGCTCGAGACCTCGACCACCTCGGTCGTTACGCAGCCCACAGGCGCATTCGAGCGATGGGGGCGGGATCGGATCTTCTGGGGCGGCGACGCGACGGCAGCGAATTTCCGCTCGAGATCAGCTTGAGCCCGGTGGACGATTTCGGCCACCCGCTCGTGGTCGCCGCCATTCGCGATGCCACCGCCCACAAGCAACTCCAGGACCGATTGGGCACCGAGGCGCACGAGAGCGCGGACCTGTACAACTCCGCGCCCTGCGGCTATCACTCCCTCGACCAGCACGGCGTTTACCTGAAGATCAATGACACTGAACTCGCCTGGATCGGATGCAACCGCGACGACGTCATCGGCAAGCTGAGTCCGGCCGACTTCTACACCGAAGAAGGCAGGATTCGATTTCAAAGCATGTTCCCGGAATTTCTCCGAGCCGGTCATGCCTCGGGCCTGGAATTTGATCTCATCGGCCGCGGCGGCCAGCGCCGCCACGTGGCGGTGTCGAAAATTGCCGTCAAGGATTCCTCGGGGCGAGTCCTGATGACTCGCGGCATCACTTTCGACATCTCCGATCGGCGCGTGTTGGAGGAAGCGCTCCAACGGGCACGGGATGCCGCACTCCAGGCGAACGAAGTGAAATCCCGTTTTCTGGCGGCTGCGAGTCATGACCTGCGCCAGCCCCTGCAGACGATCTGGAGCGTGCAAGCGATGCTATCTCGTGTGCTCCAAAATTCGGATTGCACCCCGCAGCTCGAATTGCTCGGAGAAGCGGTGCGCAACATGGACCAGATGCTCTCCGCGCTGGTCGACATCAACCGCCTGGAACAGGGTGCGATCCGCCCCGTGGTTCGCGATTTTTCGTTGGAAGAAATCCTTCCGCGCTTGCGCTCGGAATTCGGCTACGCGGCGAGCAGCAAGTCGATCGATTTGAGGATCGACGGATCTGCAGAGTTCGTGCGTAGCGACCCCATGCTCTTGCCCGTCATCCTGCGCAACCTGCTTGGGAACGCGATCAAATACACTCAACGCGGACGCGTTGAGCTGCGCGTGCGCGTCGTGGATACACAACTGTTCATCGATGTCGCCGATACGGGACCCGGGATCGCCGAGGAACATCTGCAGCGGCTGTTCGATGCCTTTTATCAGGTCGATAATCCCACGCGGGATCAAGGTCAGGGCGTCGGGCTCGGTTTGTCCATCGTGCAGATCATCTCTCGTCTTCTCGAGCATACCGTCACCATCCAATCGAAAAGCGGTGCGGGGTCCACTTTTTCGGTGCAGATGCCTCGCGGGATCGCCACCGATAAGCCGCTCGAGGCGACGCCGCTCGCGATCAGCCGCGCGGTGCCTCGAGCCGCCGGCGTCACCGTGCTCCATATCGAAGACGATCCCGGCATTGCGCGATCCATGGCCATGCTGTTGACTCTCGAGGGCTACAAGATGGTTGCGGCCGCCACTCGCGACGAAGCGCTTCAGCAGATCAACGAGCGGGGCGTGCGCCCTGACCTCATCCTGTGCGACTTCAACCTTCCGATGGGATTTACGGGCGACGAGATCGTCTCGGAAATCACCCTGGCGCTCGGCTACAAGCCGCCGACCATCATGCTTACCGGCGACATTGCCGATCAACACGTCAAGAAGGCGCGGCGCGTGGCTGAGCGGATATTGCCGAAACCGGTCGATATCGCCTTGTTGCTTCGCGATATGACCGAATTGCTGGGCCAAGGCGCCGTCGGCGAAGAATTCGCCGTCTACGCACGCGAAATCTCCGTCGAGCGGCCGCTCGAGACTCGATGCGATGGCGCATTTGCCGAACTGCTAACCTCCAGTCACCTTCATCTTCTCGAGGATCATCCTCATACGGTGTACGGCGTCTGGTCCGATCTTACTTTGGCCTATGTGAATCCGGCATGGTTCGCGTTCGCGCGCCGCAACGGCGCCGATCAATCGATTCCGGGCGGGTGGTCGATCGGGCGATCGACGATCGACGCGGTTCCCGAATGCCTTCGAAGCTGGTACGCGTCATTTTTTTCCCCCGCATCTCTCACCGAAGGTTCCGCCCCACGGCAGCACGAATACGAATGCTCCAGCGCCGATCTGCACCGGCGATTTCTAATGAAAGTCTATCCCTTGGAAGGAGCCACGCGCCGCGGATTCATAATCGTCAACACGCTGCGCTTCGAGATCCCGCACGTGAAGATGGATCGTGTGGCCATGCCGCCGCTCGAGAAGGCGTACACCGATGAGGCGGAGTTGATGACCCAATGCGTCAGCTGTCGGCGCGTGCGACCCTTGGCCGATGCGTCGAGTTGGCATTGGATACCCGAATGGGTTCGTCAGGTTGGCCCGAATGTCCGACACGCTCTCTGTCCCGCCTGCCTCGAGCGCTTTCCATCCGGGAATCCATGACCCCGGTGCAGCTCGCACCGGCGGGTGTGCTGCGTAGAATTACCTATGTACGGCACGGTTGAGGCGGCTAAGCTGGCTCGATAATGGCCTTACCGGACAACTCCATCGCGGTATTCGCGCCGGCCGCATCGGCAACGGTGGGTGCCCGAATCGCCGCGGCTCTGGGGGTCGCGCTCTCGCCTCATGAGGAGGCGGAATTTACCGGGCGTGAGTACAAACTTCGTGCGCTCGGGCGCACGCGCGGACGGTCCGTCTATGTGGTCCAATCCCTTTTCGGGGACGCGGTGGGATCCGCCAATGACCGGCTCTGTCAGCTGCTGTTTTTCATCAATGCGCTGAAAGATGGCGGCGCGAGCAGCGTCACCGCCTGCGTGCCCTATCTGGCCTATGCGCGCCAAGACCGCCGCGCCGCGCCGGGCGACCCGCTCTCGGCACGCTACGTCGCGCAGCTGTTCGATGCGGTCGGGGTCGACCGAGTGGTCGCGCTCGACGTGCATAATCTTGCCGCTTTCGAGAATGCCTTTCGCTGCCCCACCGTGCATATCGAGGCAGCCGCCCTGTTCGCGAAGCACTTTGCCGCAAGTTCCGCGGAAGCCGGGTATGTGGTCGTGTCGCCCGACATCGGCGGCGTCAAACGCGCGCATCGGGTTCGAGAGCTTCTCGAAGCCGCCCTCGGCCGCGCGGTCGGCTTTGCGCTCATGGACAAGGTGCGAAGCGCCGGCGGCCTCAGCGGGAGCCTGTTCGCCGGCGACGTTGCGGGACGGCGCGTGATCGTCGTCGATGACTTGATCAGCTCCGGCAGGACGGTGCTGCGAGCGATCGATGTGTGCCGCCGCGCGGGCGCGGCGCGCGTCGACATTGCGGCCACCCATGCGTCCTTTTCCGCCGAGGCGCAGCACTTGTTCGAGGCCGATAGGCCGGACTCGGTGGTGGTCACCGACTCGGTGGCGCTCGACGCCAGTTTCGCGCGCCATACGGGCGGCTCGCTCACCGTGCTCAACGCCGCGACGCTATTTGCCGATGCGATTCGCGCACTCGAGCCGGATGCGCCGCTCTAAGGTCTCGCCATACCAGAAGGGCGCGCGCCAGCGGCACCAATCTTCGTGCGCGCGAAGGGTATCGAAGACGAACCAACCGCCCAGGCCGGCCAGCCCTTAGCCCACGGCCGCCACGGTGCGCTGCGCGATCGCGCCCGGCGGCCTTGCGCCGCGCACCAAGAGCACGGGGACGGAGCACGAGCGTACGACTTCCTCGGCGTCGCTACCCATGACGATCCGAGCAAGGCCGCGGCGCCCATGGGTGCCGAGGACCAGAAGATTCGCCGACCATGCCTTCGCCTCCGCGATAATCAGCTCCGCCGCCGGCCCGCCGACCGACTCGAGCAATACCGACGTGCTCTTGATGCCCTCGCGCCGCGCCGTCGCCTCCGCCGCATCGAGAATTTCGCGACCCGTCTTGCGCAGCACTTCGAGCGCATCAGCTGCGTAGAGCCGACTGTTGTAGCCATAGTCGTAGATCAGATCGTGCAAGATATGAACCAGCCGAATTTCACTTTGCAGACTCTTGGCGATCTTGATCGCCTCGCTGAGTCCGGCCGCCGACGTTTCGCTTCCGTCGATAGGTACTAAGATTTTTTCGTACATACTCGCTCCGTTCTCCGCAGGATGCCCACTTACCGTAAGGATCCGTCGACGATCCGGCAATACGCGCGTACCGTTATCGCCTACGCGTCACTGCGGATACCTCGCAGGCGATGCGGCGGCACCGCAATCGACTACGTAAAGCTCCCGATGGTGCGCCCTCTTTGGAGCGCTCAGAATGATATCCGCCGTTCCGCGAGCATTTAGGGGAAAAATCACATGCCGCTTTCCATTCGCCGCATCCTCGTGGCCGTCGCGGACGGAACCGCCAAACGAGTCACGCGCCGAGCGGCTGAGCTCGCCCTCAAGAACTACGCCAAAATCGAGCTCTTCAGTGTCATTCGACCCGACTCGAGGGTTCTAGGACTTCGCAACGTCACACTCACGCAGATCAATCACGCCATCGCCGAGGCTCGACGGAAGGAACTCGACAAGCTTGCCGCCCCGTGGAGGCGGCAGGGTATCGATGTGCTGTGCACGGTGGTCATCAGCAATTCGTTGACCGAAAGCATCACCCGCCGGCTCAAGGAAGAACCCTGCGATTTGGTCGCCATCGAGGCCCACAAGCATCCGCTCTACACAAGATGGTTTCTGCTGCATAGTGACTATGATCTGATCCGTCATTGTCCCGCGCCTCTGCTCATCGTCAAGGGTAGCCGACGCGCGAGTCGACGGCCGGTATTGGCCGCCATCGATCCTTGGCATCAAAACGATAAACCCGCATCGCTCGACCGGCGGATCGTCGATGCCGCGCGCAGCATGGCCAAGGTACAGAGCGCGCCCCTGCATAGCGTGCACGCTTATCTGCCGATCATGGGGTTCACGGCAGGGGCGGCATTTTCACCCGCCGCAGTAGCCATCGCAGTGCCCGATGAGGCCAGTCAAACGGCAGCGATCCGGCGCCGCTTCAAGGCACTCAACACCCTCTATCGGATTCCCCCGCGGCACGCGCATTTGAAGTTGGGCATTGCCATGTATGTCCTTCCGGCAGTCGCGCGATCAATCAAAGCCCAATTGGTCGTCATGGGCGCGGTCGCCCGATCCGCCTTCGACCGGCTTCTCATCGGCAGCACCGCCGAACAAGTGCTCGATGCGTTGCCGTGCGATGTCTTGATCGTGAAACCGAAGCGAGCACGCTCCGCCTGATCAGGAGACACACGTGATCAAGACCGTTTTGGTACCGGCAAGCGGCAGTTCCACAGATGATGCGGTGTTCGCCACGGCATTGGCCGCCGCACGCGCCTTGACGGCGCACCTGGATTTCTACCACGTTGCTCTCTCCACGGGCCAGGCCGCCGTGCGCGCTCCCCACGTCGATTTCTGCATCGGCGAAGCGCTGCCCGCGGCGCTGCAGGTCGTCCGCGACGATACGGCGCGCTTGTCCGAGGAGGCAGTCAGGCACTTCCATGCCTTCCGCGCCCGGCACGCGTTGGACCTTCGTGACACCCCTGAGCGTGCGCTCACCGTGTCGGCCAGCTTCCTGGAAGAAAAGGACTACGCCCAGGACCGGCTGAGGTTTCACGCGCTGCATAGCGACCTCGTGGTTCTAGGTCGTCCCTCCCATACCGATTATCTGCCGCCGCACCTGATCGAGGATCTCTTGGTGGGGTGTGGCCGGCCGATCTTGATCGCGCCCGATTACTCGCCGAAGACCTTGCCGGGTACCGTCGTGGTCGGGTGGAAGGAGACGGCCCACTGCGCGCGCGCGCTGGCTGCGGCGTATCCGTTCTTGCAAAAGGCCGAGAAGGTGATTTTGCTCAATATCATCGAGGACGGCGTCGACCTGTCCGAAGCCCTCGAACACCTCACGCAACGTCTCCAGTGGCACGGGATCCACGCCGAAACCCAGAGTATGGCAGGCACCTCGCGCACGATCGCCAAGGAGCTGGCCCGCGCCGCAGCCGGTTTGCATGCCGACCTCCTGGTGGTGGGCGCTTACAGCCACCGACATCTTCGGGAAGAGATCTTCGGTGGCGTCACGCAGTCGCTGCTCGAGTACGCGGACCTTCCCGTCTTCATGATGTATTGAAGCGGCCCAGCATCTCGGGGATCTGAAATGAGCCCAGTCAACCACATTCTGGTCGTCGTGAATCCAAAGGGAGGCGATCGGCAATCGCCGGTCGACAAAGCGATGATCTTGGCTCGAGGCATGCATGCGTCCGTCGAATTGCTGATTTGTGATCTTGCGCCTCGCTCGAGGTGTGCCGCCCTCTCCCTCATTCCGTGGGAGGAGCCGGTACCCGTCGTTCTCGCGGACGCCCTGCTCGAAAAGCTGGCCGCTCCTCTGCGCGCTCAAGGAATCGAGGTGACCCTGCGCGTAGTTCGCGGCGAGGCCCTGCACCTGTCGATCCTTGAATATCTCCATTGCTCGAATGCCTCGTTGCTCGTGAAGGAGACCCACCATCATTCCTGGGCCCGGCGGACGCTGCTGAAGAACACCGATTGGTATCTCGCGCATGGATCGACCGTTCCGCTCTTGCTCACCAAGGAAGGCGCATGGGCCAGGCCCCCGAAAATCATGGCCGCCATCGACCCACATTCCGACAAGGCAGGCGGCGCGGCGTTGAACCGCAAGATTCTCAGATGCGCCACCTCGCTCGCCGTGGGTCTCACCGCTGAATTGCACGTCATCCACACCTACATCCCGCGGGCACTCGCGGCAGCCGTAGCGACCGGCGCATTGCCGGCGACGGCCGATATCGCGCAGAACTTGGAATGCGAAACATCGTTCAAACAGGCTCAGATCCGCTCCCTTGCCCGCGCGAGCGGTGCCGCATGCGACGATGTTCACGTCGAAATAGGGTCTCCCACCGAGCGGTTGGCGCATTCCGTCGAACAATATGGGATCGATGTGGCCGCCATCGGCGCTTCCTCGCACGGCCTATGGCACCGCATGATTGCCGGCAGCACGGCATCCGCCGTGTTGGAGTCGTTGCCCTGCGATCTGCTGGTCGTACGGCCGGACATCAACGCCCTCGTTGACGCCGGGTGATGGGCAAGAATCCGCCGCGGCCATCCTCATTCGCCATGGTAAGCCTCAGACTCCAAAAACACTGCTAAATAAGGCATATTGGTGATGCCGGCCGCAGCCGGTTGGATTCCTTAGAACCTGCTCCATCCGGCCAGCCAATTCTCGGCCGGCATCCAGGCAACGCGCCGGCGAATGCGGAAGGGAAAGTGACAACGAACCGTCGACCCGAGGACCATCTTAGCGGCGCTGAACAGCTTCATCGCATGCAGGAGATGTTTGCCCGGTCACCGAGCTTTTCGGCGCTCCTGCCATCGACCTCTTGATCTCCGATGTCATATTGCCGCACGTGAACGGCAGAAAGCTCGCGGAGATCGCACGGACGTTACGGCCCGATTTGAAGGTGCTTTTCGTCTCGGGTTATGCAGAGCATGCGCTCATCCGCGGTGACTTTCTCGATGCAGGGATGGATACGCTGACCAAGCCTTTCGCCTTGGACACTCTCGGGGCTAAAGTCCACGCGATGATTGAAAAATAAGCGGCCCGGCACCGCTATTTCAAGTACTTGTCGAACCAGGCGAGGGTGCGCTCAAGCGCATCCTGCGCGTTCTTCGGATCGCGCAGCCCATGGCCCTCGCCCGGGTAGATCATGATGGCCGTCGGCACCCCCAGGGTCTTGAGTGCATGCCAGAACTCCTGGGTCTGGGGCGCGGGACATTCGATGTCGCGCTCACCGACGTACTCAAAGGTCGGCGTGCGGACGTTCTTGATATAGGTGATTGGCGAGGAGCGCGCATACACCGCGGGATCGTCGTACACGGATGCACCGAAGTACGGCAGCATCCAGGCGTCGATGCCATTCTCGCCGTAATACGACAGCATGTCGCTGACGCCCGCGGCGGCGACTGCGGCCTTGAAGCGGTTCGTCTGCGTGACCGCCCACATGGTCATGTAGCCGCCGTAACTGCCACCCGTTATGCCGAGGCGCCTCTCATCGATCGGAGCGGCGGCCTCGGCCGCGTCGATGCCGGTGAGGTCATCACGCAGGTCGCCATAGCCAAAATCACGGATGTTGGCTGCGGTGAAGCGCTCGCCCTGCCCGAAGCTGCCGCGGGGATTCGGATAAAAAACCGCCCATCCTCTTTGAATCAGAGCCGTTCGCAGACCCGGTCCGGAGAATGACGGACGCGAGGCCGCGGCGGGCCCACCGTGCACAACGGTTACCATCGGGATCTTGCCACTCGCGTGGAGTGGCAGCAGCAACCAGCCCTGCACGTCGAAGCCCTCATTGCGCCAAACGAGACTGCGCGCCTCGAACGGGGCGGTCATTCCGGCGTTCACGTGGGTGAGATCGCGCCATTTACCGAGGCGGCCCACGCGTATTTCCGGCGGCTGGGTATAGGTTTCATACGCGACCGCCAACGTATCGGACGGACACGCCCAAGACGCACCGGCGTACTTGCCGTGCAGAGTTTCCGAACCGGTCCACAGAACGTGGGGTGTCGACGGCGAACGCCCGGCACCCAAATCGACTATTTGCTGCTGGTCGCCCGCGAGCAGCGCCGCGCGCAGCTTTCCCTGGCAGCTCCAGGCCAGGGACGTGCCCGAGGCTCGAACGGAAGGTGTCACGTTGGTGGCCGCGCCGCTATCGAGGTCCGCGGTATACACGTCCCCGCCGGTTGACCCGAAATCGCTCATGATCCCGGCAATAAAGGCGACGGTCTTCCCGTCCGGCGATACAGTCGGATCGGCGAGCTGCTGCCGAAGGTCCACGGGCTGGTACAACACCCGCGCCTCACCACTGGGTGGGAAGGCGTACAGCTTGGCGATCCACCAGTTATTATCGCCGTCGCCGGGCGCGGCCGTGCCTACAAAACCGGCACCGGCCGGGCGCCAGTCATATTGGTAGACGAAAAGGTTCGGCGGTGACGCCCACCGCAGAGTCCCGTCAATGAGCGTCGCGATCCGCTGCTCCGAGGGCGCCGCGTCGAGGTCGCCGGCGATCGCTGCGCCCGCTTCCGTGGCGCCCACCTCCTTGCGGGCATTCTCGACCGCGAGCAGCGCAAGCGTGCCCTCTTTGCCGTACTTCAAATCGGTGATCGTGCCACCGAAGGTGAGCAGCCGCGTCAGATCGGTGCCGACCGGCGTGACATCGTAAACAGCGTACGAATGAGTGCCTGGAGTGCGTAGCGCAAAGCTCAAATGCCGGCTGTCGGGACTCCACGCCGGCGCGCTCGGCCAGCACTGCGGGACGCGACCGCAAGGCAGCGCGACATGTGTTTCCGCGCCATCCGCGACGCGCCGCACGACCAGTTCGCGAATCTCGGGAGGACTGCCGCCGGGCGGCGAATCGCCTTCTACGGATGCCACATAAGCCCCATTCGGCGCGATGACAACCTCCAAGAAGCGATGGACCAATCGCACGCTCGAGGCATCCGGCGTGGCAGCCGCGCTGCTCGTCACCAAAGCGCATCCACTTCCGGCCAAGGCGATGCCGACAACCATCCGCGCTGCTACGGCGGTCAATCCAGCACGATACACACGACGTTCCATCATCGCTTACCTCACTTGCAACGGAGTCCCTTTATTCGACGATTCGGCAGTCGCTTCGCGCATTTCGAGCATTTGCTCGACAAGGATATCTCAAGCCATCAATAACCTCGAAATTCATGACGCCTTCAGTGATATATGTCTCGCGGCCCGCTCCGACGCAAGACGGACCTCGGTTCTCACTCGCTCGGCTATTCAACCTCACTCGATCCGGCAGGCGCTCGCGGCCTTCTCGCAGAGCGTTGAATCCAACTTGATGGACGCCGCTGCCTGCTCTAGGTAGGCGATGCGCTCGCGGGTCATATTTATTAGGCAGTCACCTGTCGCTACCACCGTTCCAGACGCGGACGCCTGACTCAGCATCCCCGCTTCTGCGGCGCACTGGGCATCTCGAAACCTTACCCAGGCGCGCTCAGCAGCTACCAAATCCTTTTTCTTGTCGTAGAAGAACGCGCTCATCGGGTTCACGGCACCGGCATCAAACATTTCACGATCAAACCGTAAAGCTCGTTAGGACGCTTATCCGCCGCATCCAACGCGCCGTTGAGGCACTTGCCCAATTGCGTGGCGCCAACAATGCCATCACGCTTCGGCCACGCAAGATCCTCCGCTTGGACATGCGACCACGCGATTATTCCGACCGCCGCCACCATTGCGAAGTGCTTCAAAGTAGGTCTAACTCGTTTTAACCATGCAACTCCAAGGGAATAACATAGCAGGCGAAGATTCGCCTGTCGTGCTCCGGCACTCAAAACGAACGGCGACTCTCAGGAGGTCAATATAAGGCTGCGAGCGGCCGCTGTTGGGCGGGAGTCGCCTTTCGGACCCGAAGCCGCCGGTCGCGAGTGACGGCTATCGGGAAAATCGATTTACGGGCACCCGCCGAAATCGAACAGTCAATGCAGATGTTCGTGGGAATGCTCGATACCGCCGTCGTGGGTGTGGGTGTGGCAGTGCGAGATGGCTACGTTTCCATATCGCTCCTCCATGCGACCGAACTTCCACGCCGCGACGGATAATCCCCAGGCCAGCATGAACAAGCCGACTACGACGTACCCGAGCTTTCCAAAGTCGAGCAGAGCGATGGCGTCAAAAAGGCCACCGTGAAGACTTAGAATGTTGATGAGCACCTGCAGTAACTCAATGGACCCGATAACAAGCGCAACGCTGACCGAAAGACCCGTGGCCGTGACGTTGTAGAAGATCTTTCGGATGGGATTGAGCAATGACCAGTTATATGCCTTCGTCATCAATACGCCATCGGTGGTGTCCATGAGCGTCATTCCCGCTGCAAATAGAATTGGCAGCGACAGCACCGCGGGAATAGATAGATTGCCGGCGGATGCGCCGGCGGTCATGGCCAGCAGCCCCACCTCCGAGGCGGTGTCAAATCCCAGGCCAAATAGGAGACCCAGCGGATACATCTGCCAGCTGTGATTCATCAGTTTTTGCAGGTGTCCCCGGAAAAGCCGGTTGAGAAGGCCACGTTGCGCCAATAACTCGTCCAGATGTCGATGGCTGTGATTGCCGGTCTTGGCTTGTTGACAAATCTTGAGAATGTCGAGCAACACGAGCAGGTTGAGTATCCCGATGATCCACAGAAACACGCCGGAGACGCAGGCGCCGATGACTCCTCCCGCCTTCTGGAATTGGGGCAGATCATGGGTTACGGAAGTGGCTGCAAAGGCAATGGCGATCGCCAGAGCCAAGACGATAGTGGAATGGCCGAGCGAGAAGAAGAATCCGACGCCGAAGGGTCGCTTTCCTTTCTGCAGCATGATGCGCACGGTGTCATCAATTGCTGCGATGTGATCGGCATCGAAGGCATGGCGCAATCCCAACATGTAGGCCACGAAGCCAAAGCCGATCAGCGCGGGGTAATGAGTTGCGAAATGCAGATACAATCCCCAGCCGATAACGTGCAGCATTGCTACAACGCCATAGAGACCGCCGAGCTGGACGCGATCTTGCGACGTGAGGCCAATGCGCTTTCGGCTTATCGGGCGCGGCTGCGCAATATAGAGCAAATCTGACACTGTGGACGCCTAGGGGCCTTCGCCACGCCTCTCGGTTCGATTGCGGCAAGTACCAGTATTCTTGGCAAGCCCCGCTCACCTACACCTGCTTGGTGGCTTCGACTTCGATGGCCCTCGCGATCCTCACCGCAATTACCGCGATATCGACGATCCTGGATTCTTCCATTCCGCCGAACTTGCCGTACCGACTGGCCGCCATTACGCTCGCGATGCTGGCCGCCGCTTGGATGAGTTCTGATGTTTCCATGATGAGTTCCCTACTGTGATAGCAACCTTAAAATGCTCGCGACCTCCGGCCGCCGCCGACGTGATAGGCGTAACCATCCGGTAGGTACCATCTTGACTGTCTAGGCCTCACAGTCAACCTGCAATTTTAGCGCCACAGGTGCGTTGCGCGATTGGCATGGCTGGCGCCGACAACCAGACTCGGTGTCGGCCCATGGTGTGTCATTCGATGGGCGCTGGCCGGAGCGGTGAGACCCAAGGCAAGGGGCCGGCAGTGCCGATAAACGTCATGCGACGAGCGAAGTGAATCCCTCGTGCCAATTCGCGCGGAATTTGCGCCCCAAGGGCGGACCTGGGTTCCTCTGCGGCCACCCATCCGTGACGTGTCCGCTCCGTGCGAGTTATCGGAACTCGAGGAAGCTTTCTTGATACGGAGAAGTACGTAGGAGGTTTCCTACCTTTACGCCGCTGCACCCATGGGGGCGCCCGGATCGGGCGCAACATGGCATCATACCCATCGCTGCGATTGCATTCCGTTGATTGGCCGGCATTCACGATGCGAACAAATGGAATCCATGCCCAGACACCATTCGGATCGAATCAAAGCAAGAATGAACCCTCTCGTCAGTAAGGTTCACGGCGAGGAAGCGCGCTGGAGCGCCGAATATGCGGCGCTCCGCCAACTCTGCCTTGCATCCGGTCTCAATGAGGAATTGAAATGGGGCCAAGCTTGCTACGATCTACATGGTGGCAACGTGGTTTTGATCCATGGCTTCAAGAATTATTGCGCCTTGCTCTTCATGAAAGGCGCTTTGCTCAAGGACGCCAAGGGCATCCTGATTCGGCAAACCCAGAATGTGCAGGCCGCGCGGCAAATCCGGTTTGCTTCTGTAGCGGATATCGACGAGCGGAAAGCGACGGTCAAGGCCTATATCAGGGAGGCCATTGCAGTTGAGAAATCCGGCGCCAAGGTGCAGATGAGAAGCGCGGCGCAATTCGATGTACCCGAGGAGTTTCAACGACGTTTGGATGATGACCCTACACTGGCCGATGCCTTTCATGCGCTCACCCCCGGAAGGCAAAAAAGCTATTTGCTGCATTTCGCCGGGGCGAAGCAATCGGCGACTCGCAGCGCGCGCGTGGAGAAACATGCGCCCAGGATTCTGAAAGGGCTGGGACTCGATGATTGAGCCTTCGGCGCCTACGGCGCCCTTGGGTGCGCTTCCATGCCTTCAGCCGTCCCGTCGGACCATTTGGTCACCGGAATGAAGAACGTGGTGGCCGGCTCCGGGTTGCCCGCTTGGGAAAATATCGGCGAGCTGTCGGCCAATATCGGCGAGCCCTCGAGATTTGCACCCCAGGCGGCGGCTTCGGTATTTGCAAGATAGAGCATCACATGCGGGTGCCAGTGGCCGTCGGCATCATGCAGGTGGGCTTGCTTCGACATCATGTAAGACATGGCGCCGGCTTCGGGCAGCACGAAAGTATTGGCGACGAGCTCGGCCCGCGTGCGGGCTATCATTTCTGAAGTCGACACACCTGCGAGAACCCACGCAGTCCGTTCAATATAGCCAGGAAGCACGGTACGTGCCGCGGCGGGGTTGTGACATATCGGCGCGCGAAGCTTGGGATTCCAAAACTCGGCGTCGGCAAAGCCTGCGGCCCAAGAACGTTCGACCAAGCAGACGAAACCGTTGGTTCCCTTGATCGCTGTCCTATAACCGTGGCTGGTGAGCGTCAACACATCGGCGTCGGCGGAAATCGACGGCGGCGCTGCACTCTTCGCCAATGCGATCTCGTCAGCCTCGTTCGATGATAGATATCGTGTGAGAGGAGCCATCGCAGAGTAAGCAGCCCCTGCTTCTTGTGCGCCGATGGCGCCGCTCGCACAAGCGAGGAAAGCCAGCCCAACCACCCAAGCTTTCGCCCACATAGATCGTCTCTCCGGGCCAATACTTTTCTATATGGTGAAGTATCGGAGATGCGCGAGCGCGTGTCAACAGGGGGCTCTTGCCTGCCTGCGCGGTTATCGAGAACTATCGGCCGATTCGTACGGTGGTCGCTATTTGACCTTGGCGAGGAACTCGATGACCTTGCCCCAGGCATCGTAGGATCCCTCACAATTCGCAACCGGGAGACCGCCGGTCGCCTCGAAGTCCTTGGCGACCGGATGATATACGAAGGGCGATAGGGGGCCGCCGGTTCCCACGCGCGACACCATATGGCCCGCGCCCGAATAGATGTGGACTTCGGCTTGATCGGCCTTCCCGTGGGCCGCAAGCCGCCGGCCAATCTGCTCCGCTCCGATAAACGATGGCCACATTTCATCGGCGCCTGCGCCGATAGCCAGCACAGGACCCCGCATCCGCTCGTAGGGGATGCCGATTGTCGCCGCAATGTGCGGGTCACTCCAGGTTTTCAGATAATAGGGCGTCGCGAGGAATCCCGGCGGTGTCGAGGCGTGCACCGATGCGTCGGCATTATTCGAGTCGGTCTCGCCTTGATCCCACGGCAGCGGCTTGCCCTCATAGGTCCAAGCGGAACCTTCGTTGTGGACGCTCTCATCGATCGCACCGTTGCTCAAATGGGAAGGCACATAGACAACCGCGGCGGCGAAATCCTCCGGAAAGTAGCTGGCCGCCAGGCCCGCCGCTTCCGAACCTCGAGACGTGCCCATCACCGCCACGCGACGAGCACCGGTGCGCTGCTCGAGCCAGCGTGCCCCCGCCCGAAAACTCTCGATCGGAATGTTGCGCAACGTGGGCGGCAAATCCTTGTAGTCGAAAATCCCCTGCGCGAGGGCCGGGTGGCCATGGCTTGCGAGCAGAGCCGCCTGAGCATCCATCAGTCCCCCGCCGGAGCCCGCGAGCACCAGAACGGGTACGCCCGGCGGCACCCCAGCAGCTGCCGGAAAGAATCGGCCGCGCACGCCAGGCACCGTCACTTCCTCCGGCTTGATACCCGCGGCGTAGGTGCGCGTGGCCGTAGCGTGGGCGATCGCTTTGCCGTCCACGCTGGCTCTGAGCTCAACCGTGTAGAGTGCGCTCACATCGAGATGCGGTGCCGTTCCAAGCTCGGGGTGCTTCGGCAACTCGTCCAGGTACGCACTCAACCGCTCGGGCTCCACCGGCAAGGCGGAGCACCAGAGACCGTGCGGGCTGACGCCCTCGTAGCTGCCCCCGAGCGAAGGCGCGACGTCCACATCGATGCGCCCGTCGGCGTCGGCGAGATAATCACCGACCGCTGTCCAGGTTCGGCCTCGATCGTCCGGTCGCGAGGCGCTCAGTTTGACGCGCGTACCCGGCACGAGATCCCGGACCACGACGTGAAACGGTCCGTCAATCAGGCCGGAGGCAGGCGTTATCCGCAACTCGGGTTGCTGCGAGTCGGCAAGGGCGGTTGAGATAACGAGCAGGCAAGTACTACCCCACACAATCAGTCTGCGCATCGGCTTTCTCCTCGAGTTTCGGGAGAAACCCAACCTTCCCGGCGCGCCAGGGAAGCGGGGGAAGCATCTCCGCGATGATTTTGCATAGGCACGGTCGCGCAGTGTACTTTTTTTGACTCGAGCACCATATAACGCAATTGAATGCTCATATACATTTATCCGCTTAGGGATCTCGGCGGGAGAACGATCAAATCTTCACCGACCGGGATTCATTTAGTCAGATCGGTCGTTACGAAGCACTCTGGCGATCGCCGCGATGGTATTCCAGTTGCGAGTGGTCAAGGAGACCCCGTAGAGCCGATCCAGCGCACCAAGCAATCCAATGACCTTCATGTGGCGTCTGTACATTCCGATGACGAATCGGCTTCGTCTGGTGAGGATCTTCATCAGCCATGGACCACTGGACGGGAATTGCATGGGCGTTGAGGGCGTCAAGCGAGGGCGCCGGGACAGCACGCTGACGAAGCGGACAACATCACCTTGGACCGACTGCCCCTCGAAGGGGTTCTTCGATATCAGATTCGCAATGTCGCGGCCCTGGCAAACGACGATCTCGGCGACAAACGGAAGTTGGCGGGCCACTTCGGCGCGTGCTTGGGCCTGGGTCATTGGCTGCCGAAGGACTAGCGTGCCCGCCGCGCCAATATTAACGGCGCCCAGGTGCTCCAGTGCTTCGGCCAGCTTGGTCGGCCGGAAAGTCCTGTGGCCCCCGACGTTCACTCCTCTCAGAAAAACAACGAGTGACACCCGATTCCCCTCAACGAGTTCCATCGAGACGTTAGATTCTACCGCGGCGGCGGAATGCCCGGTTCTGGGCGATCAAGCCGGTTGTGCGCCGTCATCCCGCAAAGTCAAACCGCCGGTGGCGGTTGACGCGGCGCGCGCGGCAATGCCTCGTTGACGCATGCCCACGACGGCGCTGAGTCTGTCCAGATCGTGAGCGACGGCCTCGCGAGTTCGGGGTTATCCAGTGTTCCCGCCCGTAGGATCGTCAGATGCGGGCGCGCCTCCGCCGTGCTCGATACGGGCGTCCCGCAGCGCTCGCAAAACTGCCGATGCATGCGGTTGCCACTGTCCGCAATGCTTGAATAGTCGCGCAGCGGCCCTTTCATCGTGACCGCGCGGTCGGAAACACGACGTTTACCGTCGCGCTTCCCGCTGCGAAGTACTGACAGTCGCGGCACCAGCAAACTCGGGTTGCGATTGCGTCCGCGGCGACGCTGTAACGCACCGCCCGGCAAAGACATCCTCCGGAGATCGTCATCGGCCAGTCCCTCCCCAGTTATCACACAAACATGCAGCATCATACCGAGCGCGGGTCACGCCTTCGCGGGCATCTGGTCGGCGAAGGGACGCTTCGCAGCCCGAATCAACCGTACGTGAGTGTCAGCTTTTTGCTTGGTAGGCGTCGCCGTGTTCCCTAAACATCAAGGATTTTCGGGACCATTCGCCTAATCGGCGGATTTCTGCTTTCCCGGCAAAAATAATGCGCCCATGAAGAAATCTTGCCCTGGATGGCCGGTGCTTTACCCGCTTTCGAACGTCTCTTGATGGTCAGTCCACTTCCGACCCGAACCCGCCGGCCGCGAACGGCAGCTCCCGGGAAGCCGATTCTGGTCCCCGTGTCTCGCTTGCCTCTACTCCGGGAAATTCATCTTTCGGAGGAATGCCTTGTAGCGAGGGTCGCCTTCGAGATTCCTCATAAGCGGGTCACCCTTTATGAAGTATAAGTCTTCATCCTTCGCTGAGTACGCTCGCTCTAGCCAGTTCATTGCTTGATCACGGTCTCCGCGATACGCATAGACCCGCGCGATCGCGGACGGCCATTCCTCTGCATTCTGCTCAATCGCCTGTTTCAGCGCCAAATCGGATTGAGCCTTTTTACCCAACGCATGATAGACGATCGCGGTCCCCTCGAGTTGCCCGTCGTACAGGGTTTCCCGCTGCATGACTGCGAGCGCTTCATCGAACCGATACTGAAATACCAGATATAGGCCGAGGAACCAGTTTACAGAACCGGCTGCGGGGCTAATCTCGAGTGCTCGCCGAAAGGACGATTCAGCTTCAGCGAATCGCCCTGATCTCAGATCCACGCCCCAGCCAGCAAGAAGAAGCAAGTCTGGATTCAACGGGTCTGCGGCAAGGCCCGTCTCAAACAGTTCGGTTGCTTGATTCCATTGGCCCCGCACTGCTGCCAGACGCACCGCGGCCTGGATCGCCTCCCCTTGGGCACCAAGATTCAGAGCTTGCTTGATTTCCAGGTCGGCTCCATTCCAATCCCAGTCGTAGATCACGTGAATATCAGCGAGGACTGCGTGGGCCGCGCCAAGCTTAGGATCCAACTTAAGCGCAAGATCCGCCGCCTGCCGGGCGCGCTCGAAAGCAGCGCGCGTTGGCAACAACCATGCATCCTCTCCCTTGAGTCGATAGACCTTCGCGAGGCCCAATGCAGCCGGGGCAAAAGTGGGATCAAGGCTCAAGGCCTGCTGAAAATCTCCTGCCGCCTGGTCGGCACTCTCCTGTGAATACTCGTCGAGCGCGCGCAATCCTCGCAAATAGACATCATACGCGTCAGCGCTATGAGCTGCCGCGCGCGATCCGAAGTCGCTGCGCACCGTCAGCTGCAGCGCTCTGGCCAGACTAAGCCCGATAGCATCCTGCACCTCGAACACGTCGCTCGACTTCCGGTCGTAGGTCGAAGACCAGCGCTGAGCGCCGTTGTGCGCGTCGATCAGTTGCGCTGCGACCCGTATGTGATCGCCGGTCTTGCGGACGCTTCCCTCGACGATGTATGCCGCACCGAGCTTCACGCCTATGGTCCGAAGATCGTCCGGCGTTGCTTTGAACTGGAAGGAGGATGTGCGGCCGATAATCTTCAGGCCTGGGATTTTCGCGAGCAGGTCGAGTACTTCCGCGGCCATCCCGTCGGCAAAGTACTCCTGGTCCTTCTTTTCGCTCATGTCCGTGAACGGCAGCACGGCTATGGACTTGGCGCTGACGGCGTTCGTGGTAGGAGCTGTCGGTGGTTCCGTCGCGATGTGCTTCGCGAGCCAGAATTTGTCCACTACGATGTAGGCCAGTCCCAGCGTGACCAAGACGCCGAAGGCGAGCACCCAGCGGCTCGGTCCTCGGCTCGCCTGTTTGGCAACCGGCGACTGCTCCGAAGGATTTGCTGCCGGCTTTTGAGTGCTGCCGGTATCGCCCGGTGAGGCGACAGAGTTTGGCGCGATGGCGCGCTGTACGGCATCAACGAGCTTGGGCAACGCGCGTTCGATGCCAATGGCGCTTGCATCGAGCCACTGCGAGGTGTTGAGAAAGTACTCAAGATCCGCCGGCATCGGCGCAAGGTCGATCCGGAACGCGACCACGGGGTGTCGCTTCGAACTCGCGCGTTCCACTTCTCGGAGTACGTGTTGAGAGGCGGCGGCGCGCTCCGACAGCACGAGCACGATGACCTTGGTGGCATCGATCGCGCGAACGATAGCACCGGCATAGGACTCGCCCGGAACCACGTCCCGCGGCGCAATCCAACACCCGATGCCGCCGCGCTCGAGTGCGGCGCAAATAGTATCGGCAGCTTGCTTGTCCGCCGACGCGTAACTGATGAACACCTGTGCCGCTTCCATCGGCGCCTTCGGGCTTGCGGCGGGTCGCTGAAGACCATCTGATTCGGCGTGGTCGGCCATTCAAAGACTCTTTGTTGGCGTACCTTTAGCCTATTCTAAGCTGCGAGCGGCCGCTTCAGGGCGGGCATTTCAGCCCCTTGACCGGCAAGTAATGGCCGGTCGGCGACCCGCGCCCCCGACCGGCGCTGCGTCATCACACATCAGTTTGCTCGGCCATTTCAAGCGCGTCATCCACTTCAATTCCGAGGTACCGCACCGTACTCTCAAGCTTGGAA
>Ga0187871_10001315_pt1 | contig 21768 bp, 19 predicted proteins | sample June2016WEW_16_1_FD_132988 | JGI IMG/M metagenome (GOLD analysis project Ga0187871, IMG submission 132988) | Peatland microbial communities from SPRUCE experiment site at the Marcell Experimental Forest, Minnesota, USA - June2016WEW_16_10 | ecosystem: Environmental > Terrestrial > Soil >...
GGGTCCAGCATGTTATGCGTGTTGGACAGGGCCGGAATTCCGTTGTTGCGGGTGCCGAAGCTGTCCGCCCCGTTGTGACAGCGCAGGCACAAGGTGAAGACCACCGGGCGCACCAGCAGTTTGGCATTGGTCGAACCATGCGGCATGTGGCAGACCCCGCAACCCTCCACGCGTACCGGCGGATGCTCGTAGGCGAAGGGACCGCGCTTGTCCGCATGGCATTTCAGGCAGGCCTCCTCGTTGCCCTCCGCGCGCGCCACCATGTGCGATTCGTTCGCCATGCCCCAGGTGGGCGCGAAGGTGCCGTGCGGATTATGGCAGTCCGTACAATTCATGAAGCCTTCGTTCACCCGGTGTTTGAACGGCATGGAGAACTGCGCGCGGACGTCCGCGTGGCAGCCGTAGCATAGCTCGGTCTGTTTCTTCGCCAGCAGGAACTGCGCGGCCGGCGATTTGTGGATCGAGTGACAGTTGGTGCACACCACGTCCGCCAACGAATGCTGCGAGCGGCGGATATTAGACTTCGAGAAATCGCGCGCGTGGCAGTTCAGGCAGGTATCCAAAACCGCCTTGGGCTCCATCATGGAAAAAGCGCGCGGGATCGTGGTTTTGCCGCCGTGCGCTTCTACGTGCGCCTTCCCCGGCCCATGGCAGCCTTCGCATCCGGTCCGTTCGGGCGGCTGATCGCCGCTGGCGATGCTTTTGTAGTGTGGATTTTTGTAGAAGTTGAACCAGACGTCGGCGTGACAACTCTTACATACCGTACTGCCAACGTAGCTGTCTGCCGCCTGCGCCAGCGAGACGCTCGCGCACAGCAGGAGTAACCATCTGGACACTCTCTCACTATAGAGAAAAAACCGCTAAACACTTGCAAATTCTGACTTGTGCCCGCTACACGGCTATCCGAATGATCTTCTTCTGAATGGCATACTGCACCAATTGCGCCTTGTTATGGATATCCAGTTTGCGCATCAGGTTGAACTTGTGCGCTTCGACGGTCTTCACGCTCAGATCGAGTGTGCCGGCTATTTCTTTCACCGAGTTGCCCTCCGCCAGGAACTTGAGGACCTCGAGTTCGCGGCGCGTGAGAGTATTGAATCGCGGCTGGCGCGTGGCGGATCGCACCCGGCTGCGAAAATCGTCCACCAGATGCGAAAGCATGCGCGGGCTCAGATAGCTGCCGCCGCGGTGCACTTCGCCGATGGCCGATACCAGTTGCTCGGCCGGACTGTCCTTCAGCAAATAACCGCTGGCGCCCGCTTCCATGCACTCCGCCAGGTAGTCTTCATCGTCGTACATCGTCAGAAACAGCACCTTGGTTTCGGGCCGGGTCTTACGGATCTGGCGGGTGGCCTCGAAGCTGCTCAGCCCGGGCATGCTGACGTCCATCAACACCACGTCGGGATGCAGTTCCGCAGCCTGTGTGATGGCATCCGCCGCGTTGGCGGCTTCTCCCACTACTTCCAAATCCGGGGTAGCGGAAAGCAGCGTTTTGATGCCCTGCCGAAACAGGGTGTGATCGTCGGTCAGAAGCGTTCGAATTGCCATAATCGTCCCATGAGCCGAGAATCGCTAATGGCGGCAAATCGGTAAGCGCATGGAGAGGGTCGCGCCGTGCCCGGGGCTGCTGCGGATCTCGAACTGCCCCCCCAACAGGACGATTCGCTCCCGCATGCCTTTCAACCCGAACGATTTCGGTTGAGCCACCGCGCGCTCCACATCGAATCCGATGCCGTCATCTTCGACGTTCAGTTCCAATAATGTATCGGTGGATCTCAATAGAAGGTTTACACGGGAAGCCTCAGAATGTTTACCGATATTCTGATAGCACTCCTGGACGATCCTGTAAATCGTAGCTTCGATTTCGCGCGGCAGGCGTGCGCCATAAGGAGTCAACTTCACGCGCAACTGCATCGGATAGAGCTTTCGGAAGCGCGCGCTGAGATGCCGTATGGCGGCGGGCAATCCCAATTCCTCTACCGCGGATGGGGCGAGCGCGGCGATGATGCGGCGAATTTCCGCGATGATCCCTTCCGTGACCCGGCGCGCCTCGGCCAGCTTTGGCCGCAGATCGGGAGTTGCGGCTTTCTCAAGCATCTCCAGGTGCAGGCGCAGGAACAGCATGGATTGCCCAGCCTCGTCGTGAAGCTCGCGGCTGATGCGCCGGCGCTCTTCCTCCTCAGCCTGCAGCAGGTGCGCCGCCAGGGAGCGGACGCGTTCCTCCCGTGCCGCCAAATCACGGATCAGCCGGGCGCGCTCGGCGCCGCGCAGGCAACGCTCCGCGAACACGTTCAGCAAATCCAATTCGCGCGGCAGCCAGCGGTATGCGGTGGGAAAACCGAATTGGATCAGGCCGGCCAGCCGGCCTCCCGAGAAAAATGGAATGGACCAATAGGATTGAAAGGCGCCGCGCATGGCGGGGTCCAGGATCAAATCCGCATCCTGCTTTCCGGCGCCGATATATCGGGGCCCGGCCAGCCGCCGGAGCACACGCGCGGCAATCGGCGGACGATCCACAAGCGGGACGATCCGGCCGGCTTGGGCGCGGAAGGTGCGAGTCAGGATCACAATGAACCGGTGCAACAGATCGTCCAGACCCGCCGCATCCATCTCGGCGCGCAGCAGCCCATAGAAGGCTTGCGTCTCCGCTTCGCGGACCTCATAGTAGGCGTTGTTGACGGCGAGGAGGGTGCGGAATTGCAGTTGCTGCCGGATGCCTTCTAGCGCGTGTCTGCCCAAGCGGTCTTCGAGTTCCCGGTCGTAAGCTCGCAGACAGTCTGCAACCTCCCTTGGCGGGACGTTCAACTTGGCCAGCCGCCGGCTGTTGTAGGCAACCTGCTCGAAGAAATCGGCGGCCAGCCGGCCTGTGGAGAGCAGGCGGGCCGCTGCGCCCAGGGTGATCGACGACAACGCTTTGATCTGCCGGGCTTCGCAAGGCTTCAGCCGGCGCCGCAAAGCGGCATCGAGGGCCCCCAGGTGCGGTTCGATCCGCCGGGCAAAGTGCGCCAATTGCCCGGCCGGCGTCTCGCGGAACATGCCGGCTAGTTCGGCCGGATGAGGTTGTGCCAATAGTAGAGGTGGCTCGGGTGGCGGATTGTTCTCTCGCGGGGCGCGTATCCGCTACTTTGGGGTGCGCGCCCGCAATAACGCGGCAATATCGTCAAATCCGTTGCCCACGGCGCCATCCAGCGCGGTCGCGCCGGCCTTGGTCCGGATTCCCGCGTCCGCTCCGCGCGCCAGCAGTAATTCGACCACTTCCCGGCGGTCCCACGAAGCCGCGTTGTACAGCGGCGTTGCGCCCGCATTGTCGCGCGCGTCGATGTCCGCACCGCCGTCGAGTAACAGCGCCGCCATCTCGCGATGCCCACCCAGCGCGGCGTCGTGCAGCGGGGTGGCGCCCGCGGAGTTTTTCCCGGTGACGCGCGCGCCGTGTTCCAGCAGAATGCGGGCGATCTCCACATAGCCTTTGAGCGACGCGTCCCCCAAGGGCGTGGACCCCTCGGCGTTCCGGGCATTCACATCCGCGCCCCGCGAAGCCAGCAGTTCCACCATGTCGGCCTGCCCCTTCATCACGGCCTCATCGAGCAGCGTGTACCCGGGTTGATCCTTCTTCGCGAGCGTCGCGCCGTGTGCCATCAGGACGTCTACGACGGCCGCATGCCGATAACGCGAGGCATTTTCAAGCGGCGACGCACCGGAGTTGTCCCGCAGATTGACGTCCGCGCCGCGGGCCAGCAGCAGATCGACTACATCCGCATGGCCCTTGGTGGCGGCTTCGTTGACCGGGGTGGCGCCGGTCTCCGGGTTGCGCGCGTCGACCGCCGCGCCTTTATCCAGCAGCAGGGCGGCGATCCGGCGATAGCCCTTCCACGCCGCCTCGTCGAGGGGCCCGTCGCCCGGCTTGTCGCGCGCGTTCACGTCGGCGCGGTGAGCGACCAGCAGAACCGCCATGTCCAGATAGCCGCGCGTGGCTGCCAACAGCAGTGCCGTGGCTCCCGAGCGGTCCACCGCATCCACCGCGGCGCCGTGGGTCAGCAGCAATTCGGCAACCTCCCGGTTGTCTTTGATCACCGCGTAGTGCAGGGGAGTGGATCCGGCTTCCAGGTGATGGGCATTCACATCGGCCCGGTGCGCGATGAGCAGCGCGGCGATTTCCCGATTGCCGGACCATGCGGCGTCGTGAAGCGGCGTGGCGCCCAGAGCGTCGCGCGTGTTGGTGTCCGCCCCCGCGGCCAGGAGCGCACGCACTTGCTCCAGGTCCCCGGATGTGACCGCCTCGTGCAGATCGGCCGCGTGGGCCAGGGCGGCGCAGAGCAGCACAACTGCGAGAGCGGGTCCTCTAGCAGCGGTGGGGCAGGCGTCTACGCCTGCGCGGGTTCTCCAGAACCCGCTCTTCGGCGAGCGTAAGCACGCCGTGAGCGGGCCTAGCGTCCCGCCGGCGAACTGAAGTTCGCCGCGGCACGCTAAAGCGCGCGCCACGGGAACCCCACGTATTGCACTTCCTCTTCCAGTTCCACCCCAAACTGGCGGCGCACCCGCGTCTTCAACTCCGCGATCAACGCGCAAAGATCCGCGGCGGTGCCTCCGCCCGCATTGTAGATCAGGTTGGCGTGATACGCGGCCACATGGATCTCGCCGCGCGACATGCCCTTCGCCCCCGCCTGTTCCAAAAAGTATGCGGCCGGGATTTTGCCTTCCCGAATCACCTTGCCGGGAATGGCGGCGGCCACGGCCGGCGGCAATTCGGCCAGCAGAAAGTTCTTGAAAATGCTGCCCGCGCACTTCATGGTGACCGGAAATTTTTCGTTGCGCACCTGCACGATATCGCCGGCGGTCTGGCGCAGGGCACCGGCATCCGCCGGCGTCAGGTGCAATTCGGTCGAGAAAATAATCCAATCCTTGTGGCGTTTGAAGACGCTCTCGCGGTAATGGAATTCGCACGCATCGCGATCGAACACGCGCACGCACTCGCCGTCGAAGAAGCGCACCTGTCGCACTCGTTCCGAGATGGAATGCCCGTACGCGCCTGCGTTGCCATATACCGCCGCCCCAACCGAACCGGGAATGCCGGCCAGGGTCTCGAGCCCCTGCAGGCCATGGCCGATCGTGTAATCCACCAGATCCTGTAGAACGGCGCCGGCGTCGCACTGGACGCGGTCGCCGGCAGCCAGCATGCGCCGCGCCACGAAGCGCAACATGATGCCGCGGTAACCCGCATCCGACACGATCAGGTTGGTGCCGCCGCCCATCACCATGTAATCGCGGCCACTGGCGCGCGCCACGGCCAGCGCGCGGATGAAGGATTCCACGCTCTCGGTTTCGGCGTAGATATCGGCCGGACCGCCGATGGCGAAGCGGGTGTAGGCCGAAAGCGGCGCGTCGCGGGAAACGGTTAAATTGGGTATTTCGGACAGGCGCGCCAGCGTGAGGTCCATCGATTCAATTATAGGAGGCAGCTATGCGATCCGGGTTTCCCGGCTTCCCATCCGAGGCCATGGCATTCTACAGGAGCCTGGCACGGAACAATAAGCGCGAATGGTTCCAGCCGCGCAAGAACGTCTACGACGAGAAGGTGAAAGGCCCCATGATCGAGCTGGTTACGGAACTCAACCGCGTGATGATGGACTTCGCGCCCGATTATGTCTCCGACGCAGGCAAGGCCATCTACCGTATTTATCGCGACACGCGTTTCAGTCCCGACAAGACGCCTTATAAGACCCAGATCGCAGCCTCGTTCTCGCGGCGCGGTATGCAAAAGCACGGCGCGGCGGGATACTATTTCGCGGTCTCGCACAAGGGTGTAGATGTGGGCGGTGGGATCTACATGCCTGCGCCGGAGACGCTGCTGGCGGTGCGCACCCATCTTGCCGAAAGGCATGCGGATTTTCGGAAACTGGCGGGCTCCAGCGGCGTCAAAAGGTTGTTCGGGGCGCTGCAGGGAGAGCAGCTCTCGCGGGTGCCGAAGGGCTTTTGCGCCGAGCATCCGGCCGCGGACCTGCTGCGCTACAAACAGTTCCTGTTGTTCACCACGCTGGATGCGGCCATCGTCACCACGCCTAAGCTCTTCGTGGAACTCGAAAAGCGCTTTCGGGCTATGGCGCCCTTCCTGGAATTTCTGAACGCGCCGCTGGTGGCTAAGCGGCGCATCCCGGAACATAGTACCGGCTGGATGTGAGGCTGCGCGAACGGCTGTATACTACTTACGGAATGTTTTTTGTGGGGAGGCCCAAATGCATACCCCGATTCGACCGGCCATAGCGATTGCCTTCGCATGGGTCCTGGCTCCGGCTGCAATGCGCCCGGCGCGCGCCGCCAGCCTGGCGAGCCTGCCATTGGAAGCCCAGTCCAGCATCTCGGCGGCGCTGGGGCGCGATATACCCGGCTATCAAGCGAATTCGCACGGCGGCCATATCCTTACCACCGGCAACGGCCGGCAAGACCCGACTGCGGATTTTGGCCCAACCGGTGTGGAAGTGCGCAGCCATCGAGCCACATGGAAACTGAGCCTGCAAGGCTACGGATATCCTGGCGCGCTACAGCCGGCAGGCGAATCCATCCCCAGTGCGAATGCCAACCGCGTCGAGTATCGCCGGGGCGGGCTGACGGAATGGTACGTGAATGGACCACTGGGTCTTGAACAGGGATTCACTTTGCGCGAACGCCCCAGGCCAGCGCCTTCTAACTCAAAGGGTCAAACCTCTGACCATCGCCATGGCGATCTCCGGAGACTTCAAGGCGTCCGTCGACCGCGGCGCAACCAGCCTTACCCTGGTTGACGATGAAGGACAGCCGGGCCTGCGCTATACGGGGCTGGCCGCTTACGACGCGAACGGCACCGCGTTGCGGGCATGGCTCGAGCTGCGGGGCGCGCGCCTGTTGTTGAAAATCGAAGATCGCACTGCGCGCTATCCGTTGGTGATCGACCCGTATGTGCAAGTTGCCAAACTGACCGCTTCCGACGGGCAGGAAGGCGACTCCCTGGGTAACTCCGCGGCGGTGGCAGGCGATACGATCGTCGTGGGAGCGCCCTTCGTCACCGTGAACGGTTTTACGGACAGCGGCGCCGTCTATGTATTCGTCAAGCCGGCCAGCGGATGGGCCAACATGACGCAGACCGCCAAGCTGACGGCTTCGGACGTGGGCACCACGGGAATCAGTTTTCTGGGAGTCCCCGTCGCCATCAGCGGCAAAACGATTGTAGCGGGGGCCTATTCGGAGACGATCGGATCCAATTTCGAGCAAGGAGCGGTTTACGTGTTCACCGAACCGGCCGGCGGCTGGGCGGACATGACCGAGACCGCCAAGCTGACCGCGTCGGACGGCGCCGCAAACGACCGCTTTGGCTGCGGAACCTCCATAGATGGCGGCACCATCGTAATCGGCGCATGCCAGGCCACCATCGGATCCAATACCAACCAGGGGGCCGGTTATGTGTTTCTGAAACCCGCCGGTGGCTGGCAGACCACGTCGGGTTTTGCGGCTAAACTCACCGCGCTCGACGGTGCGGCGAATGACTTTTTTGGAATATCCACTGCGATCGGTAACGGCACCGCGGTAATTGGCTCGCTGCAGGGGCCCGGCGCGCTCTATGTTTACGCCACCCCAGCGGGCGGTTGGACCAATATGACCCAGACCGCCAAACTGACAACCTCGGATGGGTTGCAGGGTGACGAACTCGGCTACTCCCTGTCGATCGACAGCGGCGTCGTGTTGGCGGGAGCTCCGCTGGCCACGGTCGGCGGTAATGTTGAGCAGGGCGCGGCCTATGTGTTCGAGGAACCGGCCGGCGGCTGGGCGGACATGACGCAGACCGCCAAATTAACTGCACCTCACGGAGCGGCGCACGACTATTTCGGCTGGTGCGCGGCGCTGCGCGGCAACAAGGCGGCCTTGGGCGCGCCGGGGTGGCAGACGGGGCGTGGCGCCACATATCTGTTCGTGAAGCCGCGGATGGATTGGGCAGCCGCCTCGCCGGTAGATGTCCGATTGATCTCGGTGGCCGGAGCGGCGGGCGATTCCCTGGGATTCGCCGTGGCTCTCAGCGGGGACACGCTGGTGACCACCGCGATGGGCGCTACCGTGAAAGGCGATCGGGATCAAGGCGACGCGTTTGTGTTCGAACCGTAAGTGTGTGCAAAGCGGCGCCGGTCAGCGTGGCGTCAACGGCTGAGGCGTCCATCCTGAACTCCTTAAGGCGCGGGCCACCGCCTCGAGTATCTCCACCGATCCCGGCGTATCGCTGTGTACGCAGATCGTCTGTGCGTGCCCTTCGCCCGCCAACCGCACCGCTTGCGCGGCCGCCTCGGCGGGTTCTGTGATCAAGGCGTCCGGAAATCTGCGCGGCCGCAAGCTGCCATCGGGCTGGTAGCGGCGGTCGGCAAATCCTTCAGCCGCCACGCGGAAACCCATGTCGCGCCACACATCCAGCATGCGGGAGCCGGCCAGCCCCACTAACACCAGGTTCCGCCCGAACCTGGCGGCGCCTTCGCCAATGGCTCGCGCCACGTCCGCATTCCGGGCCGCGACGTTGTATAGCGCGCCGTGCGGTTTCACGTGCGCCAGATCGCCGGCGATGGCGGCCAGCGCGCCGATCTGCTCGTAGACGGTCTGCGCAATCTCTTCCGCGGGCAGCGCCATTTCCAGGCGCCCGAAATTAACGCGATCGGGGTAGCCCGGGTGCGCGCCGACAGCGACGCCGGCCCCTCGCGCCAATTCCACGGTGCGGCGCATGGAGGCCGCATCTCCCGCATGTCCTCCACAAGCGACGTTGGCCGAGGTAATGTGCGGCATCAGCGCTTCTTCGAGCGCGGCATCGGGCAATTCGCCCATATCGCAATTCAGATCGATGGTCACAATGTTCTGGGCAGTTTATAGCACGGTCGATCTATGCGGCGCGCGCGGTCCGTACGACCCGGAAGCCGACATTATAAAGCCGGCTCACGGGAAATTCGAAATTACGCGCCGTGGCACGGCAGTATTTGGCGGGATCCAGCCAGCTTCCTCCGCGAAAGACGCGATAAGACCCGGTGGCTGGTCCTGGCGGATCGGCGTCCGGACTCTCCGCGTAGTAATCGCGGCTGTACCAATCCTGCACCCACTCGGCGACATTGCCGAGCGTGTCGAATATGCCGCGCGCATCCGGTTGCTTTTCGCCAACCGGCTGCGTCCGGCCGCTAGCGTTGTCCTTGTGCCATGCGCGCGCGGCGATCTCGCCCGCGCCGCCCGCGCACGCGTATTCCCATTCGGCCTCGGTTGGCAGCCGGTAGGCATGCTCCCGGTCGCGCGCGTTGAGCCGCGCCAGGAAAACCTGAATGTCGTCCCACGAGACGCTTTCGACCGGCAGGAGCGCGCCTTTGAAGTGGCTTGGATCGCTGCCCACGGCCGCGCCTTCGGGAGTGGTCCGGAGCGCGCCGGCTTTGGCATGCGGATCGAGCATCGCGGTTTCCCACTGCGCCTGCGTAATTTCGAATTTGCCAATCTCGAAATCCCGGCTGATCCGCACGCGATGCACAGGTTGTTCATCGGGATCGCCGGCCGCCGATCCCATTTGAAACTCGCCCGCGGAAATCCGCACCATTCCGCTGCCATCGAGTAACGCCGTGAGGCTCGCGGACGCCTGTTCTTTTTGAGCGAAGGCCCTCGTCAGTCCTAATGTGGCCGCCGTTCCCCCCAAGAAGCGGCGCCGCGAGAATGAAGAACTAAATACCCGCTTCATTTTGAGATGTATTATAGAACAATAAGGCGCTCGAAGGCGGAGGTTTCACACCTGCATTTCCGAACCATTGCGATGGCTGTCTGGGTGGCCGGCTGCTTGTATGCCGCGGACGTCCCGCCGCCGGATTTCGACTCGGCCGTGAAGCCGGTGCTATCCAATACCTGCGCACTGTGCCACAACGATAAGCTCTCGTCCGGCGGCCTGAACGTGAAGCTCTTGATGTCGCCGGATTCGATCGCGAAGTATCGCGACGGTTGGGAAACGATTCTCGACAAGCTGCGCGCCGGAGAGATGCCGCCAAAAGGCATTCCCCGTCCGCCCGAGCCGCAGATGCAGGCGCTGGTCCACTACGTGGAAGCCGAATTCGAGAAGGCCGACCGCAATGTCAAACCGGATCCGGGACACGTCACGGCGCGCCGACTCAACCGTAGCGAGTATTCGAACACCATTCGCGATCTGTTGGCCGTCGATTTCCGTGCCGAAAAGGATTTCCCCACGGACGACTCCGGTTATGGCTTCGACAATATAGCCGACGTTCTGACGATTTCTCCAGTGCTGATGGAACGCTATATGGATGCGGCCGAGACCATCGCTTCGCGCGCCATGGGCGCGGATCCGCTGCCCAAGAAGCCGCTCGAATTTCAATATCAGGCCAAAGACAAGACCATCCGGCGCGTGGATCCCGGCACCATTGAAGCCTCCCACCGTGTCGAATGGGACGGCGATTACCTCATCCTGTTCGGGATGCCCGGCGAGCGCACGGCCGACGCCAAGCCCGTCACGCTCGGCTTTTGGATGGACGGTACGTTGATGAAAACCGTACCCGTGGAGACCAAGCCTTCGAAGCTGGTTTACTTCGACCCCTATTCGGAGGCCGAGTTGCGCTTGTATTTGCCTTCCGGCGATCACGTCTTCCGCGCCGGTTTCATCGACGACGAATTCGTGAAAACGTTGTCCGATAAAGAAGCCTACAACAGGAAAAAGAATAAGTATCTGGATTCGATGGTCTTCGTTGGCCCGTTTCCTACGAACGTGGAGCGCGCCAGCCGCAAGAAGATTCTGATTTGCGATCCGAAATCGGGGCAGGCATGCGTGGACAAGATTATCACCGCCCTGGCCCATCGCGCGTACCGGCGGCCGGTTACGCGCGCCGAAGTGGCGTCCCTCACGAAGTTCGTGGCGCTGGCCCGGTCGCAAGGCGAGACCACCGAACAGGGGATCCAACTGGCCATCCAGGCCATGCTGGTGACGCCCCAGTTTCTCTTCCGCATCGAGCACGATCCGAACCCCGCCGATCCGCACGACGTGCACCGCATTTCGGATATCGAACTGGCATCCCGGCTCAGCTACTTCCTGTGGAGTTCCATGCCGGACGACGAACTGCAAGGCTTGGCCGAGGCGGGCAAGTTGCACGATCCCGACGTCCTCGACGCACAGGTGAAACGCATGATGGCGGATCGCCGCGCGTCGGCTTTCGCCGCCAATTTCGCCGGCCAATGGCTGGAGATCCGCAATCTGGACGTAGTGAAACCGGACCCGGACAGGTTTCCCGAATGGGGGCCGGAACTGCGCGACGCGATGAAGACCGAGACCCGCATGTTCTTCGAATATGTGCTGCGCGAAAATCGTCCGCTATCCGATTTCATCGATGCGAAGTATACGTTCCTGAATGCGCGGCTGGCGAAGTTCTATGGCATACCCGGCGTGACCGGCCCGGATTTTCGCCGCGTGGAACTGGCTACCGGCCAGCGCGGCGGACTGCTGAGCCAGGCCAGCGTCCTGACGGTTTCGAGCTACCCCTCGCGCACGTCGGTAGTGTTGCGCGGAAAGTATGTGCTGAACAACATCCTGGGTTCCGAGATCCCGCCTCCGCCGCCGGACGTGCCTGCGCTCGATGAAAGCGCGGTGGGCACACTCATGTCGCTGCGGCAGCAGATGGAAAAGCACCGCGCCGATCCGATGTGCTCCACCTGCCATAACAAGATGGATCCGCTGGGATTCGGCCTGGAGAATTACAACGCCATCGGCAAATGGCGCACGATGGACGGCAAGTTTCCAGTGGACTCCAGCGGGACATTGCCGAACGGAAAATCGTTCAAGACGCCGGACGAGATGCGCGCGGTGCTGATGGCGGGGCTTCCGCAGTTCTCGCGCTGTCTCACGGAAAAGATGTTGACCTATGCGCTGGGCCGCGGGCTGCAGCCGTACGATCGCCGTACCGTGGATGGGATAGACCGCGATATGACGGCATCCGGCTATCGTTTTCAGTCGCTGATTTTCGACATTGTACATAGCGCTCCGTTCCAGATGGGCCGGGCCGATCGTGGTGAAAGCAAACTTGTGGGGCGGGCAATCCTGCCCGCGGCCGGCTTTCAGCCGGCTTCTTCGGGAGAGGTGGCCAGACGATGATTACAAAGAAAGCTCTGCCCAGGAGGACTTTTCTGCGCGGATTGGGCACCGCCGTCGCGCTGCCGTTCCTGGACGCGATGGCCCCGGCGCTGGGCGCCGCGAAGAGCGTGAAACCGCCCGTACGCATGGCGTTCGTGTATGTGCCCAACGGCATCGTCATGCAGGGCTGGAACCCGGAATACGAAGGCACGCTGGGCGAATTACCGCGCATCCTGAAGCCGCTCGAGCCGTACCGCCAGGACATTACGCTGTTCGGCAACCTGACGCACAACACTGGCCGCGCCTTGCTCGATGGGGCAGGCGACCATGGCCGCTGCTGCGCCTCCTACCTGACCGGAGTCCAGCCGCGCAAGACAGTCATCGACATCAAAGCCGGCGTCTCCTTCGACCAGATCGTGGCGAACCAGGTGGGCAAGGCCACGCGCTTCCCGTCGCTCGAGTTGGGCATGGAAGATGCCCGCCAGGCCGGCGATTGCGACTCGGGTTATTCTTGCGCGTACACAAATAATCTGGCCTGGAAGAGCGAAACGCAGCCGCTGCCTCCGGTGCTCGACCCGCGTGCGCTTTTTGAACGTCTGTTCGGCAATGGGGTGGCGATGACGCCCGCGGCCCGCGCGCGCGAGAATCTGTATCGCCGCAGTATCCTCGATTTCGTGAGCGACGACACGCACAAACTCGAGACGGACCTGGGCCCGACGGACCGGCGCAAACTCGACGAATACCTTTCGTCGATCCGCGAGATCGAGCGGCAGATCGAAAAGACCGAGAAGGACAACGCGCAAATCGATCCGCACATGGAGAAGCCGTATGGCGTCCCCGCCGATTTCGCCGAGCATTTCAAGCTGATGACCGACATGATGACGGTGGCCTTCCAGTCGGATCTGACGCGCGTGATTACGTTCCTGGTCACGCACGAAGGCACGTCGCGTCCGTACCGCGAGATCGACATCCCGGACGGGCATCATCCGCTGACGCATCACCGCAACCAGCCGGACCTGATCGAGAAGGTGACCCAGATCAATAGCTATCACGTCCGGCAGTTCGCCGCCTGGATCGCCAAGATACGTTCCATCCGCGAAGGGGACGGCTCGCTGCTCGACAATTGCATGATCGTCTACGGCGCGGGCCTTTCCGACGGCAACCGCCATCTGCACGAAGATCTGCCGACTTTGATTGCCGGGCGCGGCGGCAGCCACTTCAAATCCGGCCGGCGCATTGTGTACCGGAAGGAAACGCCGATGTGCAATCTCTATCTGGCGATGATGGACCGCATGGGCGTGCACGTTGAACACTTCGGCGATTCCACGGGACGCCTGGACGCGCTGGATCTGACCTGAACATGCAGTTTCCGAACGCAGCCAAACCGCCTGTAGGCGTCCTGTTCGATTCCGCCATGGGCCGGATCGACGATGTCCTGGCGCTGGCGATGCTGCACGGCTTCGAGGGCAAGGACCAGGCGCGCATCGCGGCAGTCTGTGTCAGCAGCGGCGATCTTCAGGCCGCCCGTTTCTGCGATACCCTGGCGCACTTCTACGCCAGCGCGACCACCGGCACGGCAGCCATGTTTATGCGCTTCACACCCATCGGGCTTGCCGAAGGGAAACCGGCTGCCGAGCCAGCCATGTTTAAGCCGGCTACCGCCAATCCGGCCTACGCCAGTTCGATCAAAAGCATCGACGACACGGCCGACCCCGGGACGCTGATCCGCAATGCCTTGACGGCGCAGTACGATCAAAATGCAGCCGTGGTGCTGAGCGGGCCCGCCACGGATCTGGCGAAATTGCTGGATATGTACGGCGTGAAAGACTGGATCGCGCGCAAAGTGCGGCTCCTTGCCGTCGCCGAAACGGGCGTCGAAGCGGACGCCGCCGCGGCGCGCAAAGTTTTCGCCGGGTGGCCCACGCCGATTGTTACCGTGGGGCGTGAAATCGGCGAGGCGCTGCCTTTTCCGGGTGAGAGCGTCGCGCGCGATTTTGCCTCGTCCACGGATCACCCGGTGGTGGATGCTTACCGCGCGTACCGGCAGATGCCGTACGACGCGCCGTCGGGTGCAATGGCCGCCGTGCTTTACGCCGTTCGTCCGAATGACGGCTACTTCAAGCTCTCCGGCAGCGGCCCGCTTCGTTCCCTGGTTCTCGATCCCGAACAGAAGGAGCGCATCGTCCGCGCGTATATCGAGTTGGCCAGCGCGAAGCCTGTACCGCGTAAGCCGCCGCACCGGCCGGACGAGAAAAAGGACGATAAGAAAGACGAGAAAAAGTAGCCGGTTCCCGGCCGCCATCTGATATAGTGTCCGGCATGAGCCGAACATGGATCGCGCGGGTTTTCGCGGGCGCACTGCTCCTCACGGGCTGCTGGATCGCCTACACCCAAAACCAGGGAAGCCAGCCCCCGGCGCTGACCCTCAACAAAGTCAAAGACGACCTCTACGAAATTGAAGGCGATGGCGGCAACGTGGCCGTGTATGTCACCAGCGAGGGCGTAATCCTGGTCGATGACAAGTTCGAACAGGACCACGAGAACATCATGGCCAAGGTGAAGAGCGTCACCGGCCAGCCCGTCAAGTACGTGGTCACCACTCACCATCACTCCGATCACAGCGGCGGTAACGTGAAGTTCATTTCCACGGCGGAGATCATCTCCACCGCCAATGCCCGCGCCAACATCGTGGAGCATAAGCAGCCTAATGCGCCGGCGAACATGACTCCGGCTCGCGTGGTGTTCACCCAGGAGTGCTCGGTGTTTCTAGGTGGGAAGGAAGTGCGCGCGCGGTACTTCGGCCGCGGCCACACCAATGGCGACGCGGTCGTGTACTTTCCCGCGCTGAAGACCCTGCACACCGGCGATCTGATGGCCGGCAAGACTCCCCTGATCGACTACGCCGGCGGCGGCAGCCTGAAGGCGTGGACGGAGACACTCGATGGCGCGCTGCAGCTTGATTTCGATACGGTGATTCCGGGGCATGGTGCCGTTACTACTAAGGCCGGTCTGCAGGAGTATCGAAACAACGTTGAGAAGCTGCGCAATCGCGCGGCGGGGCTGATCCATGAGGGAAAGAGTCAGGCCGAAGTCGGCCAGGTGATGGCGGCGGAGTTCGGATGGGGTCCGAATAGCATGCAGGCGCAGTGGAGTCTCCCCGGGATGATGAATGAGTTAAGCCACTAAATAGTTCAAGTAACTCAGCCTCACATGAACGCGTCTTAATCTATGTGGGCTATATGAGAACGTTACTTGCTCTTATCCTCCTTTCGATGCCGGCCCTGGCGGCGGATCGATTTTGGGAGGCTGCGGCGGTTAAAGCCGCTTGCGGTTCCGACAGCGTCAAATTCAATGTGACTTCGAACGTACCGCAGCCCCTTGCACAACCCGACGCCGGGAAAGCCCTCGTCTATGTCGTCGAACAGTTCGATGGCCCCGTGAATGAGCTGGTCACACCTACTGTTAGAGTCGGCTTTGACGGTGCCTGGGTGGGCGCCAACTATGGCACATCCTATTTATTCTTCACCGTCGATCCGGGCGCGCATCACCTATGTTCGGATTGGCAATCGTTTCCGCCGCTGGTGCCCCACATCCAGCCATCCCTGGTCAGCTTGACTGCCGAAACGGGTCAAACCTATTACTTCCGGGCGCATATCGTCCTGCACAGTGGTAACGGACCTTGGACCCTGGATCTGGAACGGCTTGACAGCGATGAAGGACAATTGCTGGTGGATACTTCCCAGCCAAGCGGATACAAGCAGAAGAAATGAGCGCTTCCACCTCAAGGCAGCGGCACGCGACGACCTGCCCCAGAATTTGAATTTCGCCAAAGCGTGGCCGCCGTCTGCTGCTCCGCGGCGAGGTGCGCGAACGTCACAACTCTCGCCCAAGCGCCCCTAGCCGGTAAGGAAAGCGTGCACCTCAACTCTGGCGGGCCAGCGCTTCGAACTGATCCTCAAATGCCCTAAGCGCCCTGGTCACGTCTGTCGTGCGTTCCCGCATTCCGCGGTGGTCGGCAATTCCTCTGAGCCGGGCATCCGGTTTATAAATCGCGGCATGCTCCACTTCCCAAAAGAGACCGGTCAACACAGAGACGACCTGATATTCACCCTTGACCCTATCGCTGGCCTTGGGACAGTAGCCGAAGTATTTCAAGGCCTGTATTTCACCGTCGACGTCGACAGGGTCTGGAGTCCAGGTGCGGAATGCCTCGCGCAACAGGTTGTCGACTTCCGCCAACCGGCCCCGCGGAAACGCCAGGACGCGGACACCTGCAAGATCGTTCAAACCGCTCAGCGAGTAGAGTTCCGGCCGGTTCCTCTGGAAAGTGCTTCCTTGTTGACGCCTTCGAAGCTTGTCAACCGCGCTCTCGCAAGACTTAATCCGGCATTTGACATCCAGTGTTTCGTGCCTGTGGAGCCTTCCTGAGATCGGCAGGATGTGATATCGGATCTCAGCTTCGAGCCGTTCGGCAACACGGCGAATTTCCGGCAGAAGCGTGAAATACTCTTCCCGCAACCGATCCTCGACCGTTCGCTCGGTTTCAGCCAAGCGAAGCCTCGATCTCGCGCCTGACCTGTTCGGGCGGCTCGCCGGAATTGAAGTAAAACTTCCATTCCTTGCCGTCCGTGTCTTCGCCGATCTTACGCTCAAGAACTTCCTCAGGTTCATCGTCCACAAACTCCACGCTGAAGATCTTCTTGCTCTTCCGATTGAAGTAGACCCTTCGGTCGAAGTTATAGCCGAATCCGGCTTTATCCAAAATATTTTGTTTTGTATCCAGCGTTTTCAAATCCAAACCGCGTCCTTTGCCCCTAATTATAGCCATTCCCTCGACTAGCCGGCTGAGGTTGAAGTCCTGGCTGCCCCCCCAAAGTACTCCGTCTCCACTTGCCGCGCGAGCGGCGCCAGCCTCTGCCGCCGATAGCTATATGCCGCGCCGATGAACGCCTTGAAAAGTGGATGCGGCTCCAACGGCTTCGACTTGAACTCAGGGTGGAACTGGCATCCTAACATCCATGGATGCGCGGGGACTTCGCAGATTTCCACGTAAGTCTGATCGGGCGTCTCACCGGTGATGCGCAATCCGCAGGCAGTCAGCCGCTCCTCATACTCCCGATTGAATTCGTAGCGATGGCGGTGCCGCTCGCTGATCTCCCGCCGGCCGTAAGCTTTGTGCGCCATGCTTCCGTCCGTCAGGTGACAGGGCCAGGCTCCCAGCCGCATGGTGCCTCCTAAGTCGTCGATGCCTTTCAGTTCGCGCAGCTTGAAAATGACGCGATGCGGCGTGCCCGGATTGAATTCGGTGGAATCTGCGTGCTCCAGCCCGCAGATATTGCGCGCGAACTCGATCACCATCGTCTGCATCCCCAGGCAGATCCCGAAGTATGGAACTTGATTTTCACGGGCGTAGCGAATGGCGTTGAGCATGCCATCGATGCCGCGTTTGCCGAATCCGCCCGGTACCAGAATGCCGTCGTAGCCTTCCAACTGCCTTTCCCAATCCGCGCCGTTCACGCCTTCCGCCTCGATCCAGTTGATGCCCACCTTCAGTTGATGGGCCAGGCCTCCATGCAGCAGGGCCTCTTTCAGGCTCTTGTAAGAATCCTCATACTCCACGTACTTGCCCACCAGGCCGATGGATACCTCATCCATGGGATTATGCATGCGGTTCAGCATGGTGCTCCAGAGGCTCAGGTTGCGGTCTCCGGCATCCAGCTTCAGCAACCGCACCACCATCGCATCCACGCCCTCTTCGGCGAACACCAGGGGGACTTCGTAGACCGAAGGCACATCCCGCGCGGTCACCACGGCGCGCGCATCCACGTCGCAAAACAGAGCGATCTTGTCCTTCATCTCCGCGGCGATGGATCGTTCGCAGCGGCACAACAGGATATCGGGTTGGATACCGATGGCGCGCAGTTCCTTCACGCTGTGCTGGGTTGGCTTGGTCTTCAGTTCCTGCGCGGCGGCGATCCAGGGCACCAGCGTAACGTGTACGAAGACGCAATTGTCGCGCCCTTGTTCGTGGCGCATCTGGCGGATCGCCTCCAGAAACGGCAGCGACTCGATATCGCCCACGGTCCCGCCGATCTCCACGATCACTACGTCCACGTCCGCCGCCACTTTGCGCATGGCGGCTTTGATCTCGTTGGTCACGTGCGGGATCACCTGGACGGTCTTCCCCAGATAATCGCCGCGCCGCTCGCGCGCGATAATCTGTTCGTAAATCCGGCCCGAGGTGAGGTTATTCGCCTGGGTGAGCTTCGCGTGCGTGAAGCGCTCGTAATGGCCCAGGTCCAGATCGGTTTCGGCGCCGTCGTCGGTCACGAACACTTCCCCGTGCTGGAAAGGGCTCATCGTGCCTGGGTCCACGTTCAGATAAGGGTCGAATTTTTGCAACGTGACCCGTAGTCCGCGGCTCTCCAGAAGGCATCCGATGGATGCGGCCGCAATGCCCTTACCCAACGACGAGACCACGCCGCCTGTCACAAATACATATTTAGCCATAAGGTTTCGCAAGTTGCACCGAAGCTTCGAACAGCTTCGATACACGTTCAAGATCCTCGGGCGTATCCACGCCCATCGATTCGTATTCGGTCTCGACTACCCGGATCGGGTAGCCATTCTCCAGTGCGCGCAACTGCTCCAGGCGCTCGGCCTCTTCGAGGGGACCCACGGGTAGATCGGAATATCCCAGCAGAAAGTCCCGGCGGTAAACGTACAGGCCGATGTGTTTGTAGTACGCGGTCGGACCGGCGCCCAGGCTACCTGAGGCGCGCACATAAGGAATAGCGGACCGCGAAAAATAAATCGCGTTGCCCGCCCGGTCCGTGACCACCTTCACTACGTTGGGATCTCCGATCTCGCGCGGATCTGCGATGCGCTTCTTGAGCGTAGCCATCTGAATTTCATCTTCGTGCAGCAGCGGCAATACGGCGGCATCGATGGCGGCGGGATCGATCAGCGGTTCGTCGCCTTGTATGTTAACAATCAGTTCGGCGGTATCGGCGGACGCGACTTCGGCCACCCGGTCCGTACCCGAGAGATGGTCCGGGCGCGTCATACGTACCGGCGCTCCGAAGCTGCGCGCGGCGGTAGCAATGCGTTCATCGTCGGTGGCAATGATCACACAGGTCAGGTAACGGGCTTGGGAGGTTCGTTCGAACACATGCTCCAGCATCGTTTTGGAGCCGATTCGAGCGAGAGGTTTGCCTGGGTAACGGGAAGAGGTATAACGCGCAGGGATCACGCCCAAAATTTTACGGCGCACAGGCGATTCTACCATAAAACCGCTGTGTTACACTCATGGAAGAAAGAAAGGCTGGGAAGCTGTGACAGGCCTGCGATTTAGCCGCGTGCTGGCAGTGGCAAGCGTCGTTCCCTTACTTCAGATTTCCTTGGCCCTGGCTAACGGGAACGCTCACGGAAACACGGATGGAAGCGCGGATGGAAAAACGACGGCTTCGGACCCGCAGGTCACCATCGTTCCCCGCCCGAAGCCTGCGGCCCCAACCGAGATTCTGCCCAAGGCCGACATTCGTGTGGATTCCACACTGGTGCTTATCCCGGTGACGGTCACCGATCCGCTCAACCGGTTTGTCACTGGGTTGGAGAAAGAGAACTTCCGCATCTTTGAGGATAAGAGCGAACAGCAGATCGCACAATTCTCGAGCGAGGACGCCCCTTTGTCTGTCGGCATAGTCTTCGACTGCAGCGGGAGCATGGGAAATAAGCTGGAAAAATCGCGTCAGGCGGTCGCGCAGTTCTTCAAAACGGCCAACCCCGAAGATGAATTCTTCCTGGTGGAGTTCAACGATCGCGCGGAACTGGCGATCAAGTTTACCACCAGCCTGGAAGAAATTCAAAACCGCCTCACGTTCACCCAGTCCCGGGGCAAGACCGCCCTGCTGGACGCCGTGTACCTCGGCCTGCATGAAATGAAGAAGGCCAAGAATGCCCGTAAGGCCCTGCTGATCATCTCCGACGGCGGAGACAACAACAGCCGCTACACCGAGACGGAAGTGAAGAACCTGGTGCGGGAAGCGGATGTTCAAATCTATGCCATGGGTATTTTCGAGCCGGCGGCCACGCGCAGCCGGACCGCGGAGGAACTGGAAGGCCCCAGCCTGCTCACCGAAATCGCGGAACAGACCGGCGGACGTCACTTTCCCGTGGAAAGTCTCAACGAACTCCCCAATATCGCCGAAAAAATCGGCATCGAATTGCGCAATCAGTACATTATCGGCTACTCTCCGAAGAACCGGGAACGTAATGGCAAATACCGGCGGGTCCAGGTGAAACTGGTGCAACCGCGCGGCCTGCCTCCGCTTCGGGCCTTCTGGAGATTGGGCTACTATGCTCCTACTCAATAACAGAATCGTGTCATCGGCGCTGGGCGCCGTCGCAGTGTTTGGCCTGTGGGCGGCCGACACCCCCGGGCAACAAACGCCGGTCACTATCCGTGTGGATACGCGGCTGGTGGTGTTGCACGCCACGGTGGTGGACAAGACCGGTCACCTCGTAACGACTCTGCCCGAAACCGCCTTCCAGATTTTTGAAAACGGCGTGCCGCAGCAGATTAAGGTCTTCAAGCGCGAGGATATTCCGGTGTCCATGGGCTTGGTCATCGACAACAGCGGGAGCATGCGCGATAAACGCGCCAAGGTGGAGTCGGCAGCCCTGGCCCTGGTGAAGGATTCCAACCCGCAGGACGAAGTTTTCATCGTCAATTTCAACGACGAAGCCTTCCTGGATAAGGACTTCACGAATGACCCGAAAGACCTGCAGGAAGGCCTCGCGCGCATCGATTCGCGCGGCGGCACGGCCATGCGCGATGCCATCCGCATGTCCATCGATCACCTGAAGGAGAAGGCCAAGAAGGACAAGAAGGTGCTGGTGGTGGTGACCGACGGCAACGACAACAGCAGCCTGATCAGCCTGGAAAACCTGGTCAAATCCGCGCAAGATAGCGGCGTGCTGGTCTACACGGTAGGGCTGCTCAGCGAGGAAGAACGCCGCGAGGCCAAGCGCTGCCGCCGGGCTCTGGAGGAACTGTCGGCGGTGACTGGCGGTGAATCCTATTTCCCCAAAGAAGCCGCGGACGTGGACCGCGTCGCGCACCAGGTGGCGCACGACATCCGGAATCAATACACCTTGGCCTACACGCCCGTGAATATCGCCCTCGATGGATCCTTCCGGCAAATCAAGGTGACGGCTAACGGGCCCAATCGGCCAACCGTGCGCACGCGTTCCGGCTACTACGCGACACCCGACGGTCTCGGCGCCAACGCTTCGGCGCGAAGCTCCGGCAGCAACTAGATCTTTCAAGCCATCTTCAAGCAAATGCTGCGAGTTCTCTGGCGGCTCACCCGCGGTTACCGTTTCACCCCCTGGCGTAGTCCTTATCTGCGATGGCGCATGGAAACCTATTGGGGCTTCCACGCGGAACAAATCGGCTTCCGCGATTTCTGGCGCTTTTCCTGGCAGCACAGGGCGGACTTATGGCGATATCTGCGGTGGGCGAAAGCGCGTGGGAACCCGTGGCGCACGCTTTAGCGACCTGCTGCCGGCTTCAGCCGACAGGACGGCGAACCAAAAGTTCGCCGCGAGCGTGACTTAAAAGTCCCGCCGGCACGCTCATCTGAGACCCCATTGGCGCTCAA
>Ga0187871_10001320_pt1 | contig 21746 bp, 17 predicted proteins | sample June2016WEW_16_1_FD_132988 | JGI IMG/M metagenome (GOLD analysis project Ga0187871, IMG submission 132988) | Peatland microbial communities from SPRUCE experiment site at the Marcell Experimental Forest, Minnesota, USA - June2016WEW_16_10 | ecosystem: Environmental > Terrestrial > Soil >...
CGCCGTTTTCCCGAGGCGGAAGATTATCTGCGGAAGTTGCTGGCCGTCCATGCGGAGACCGCCCAGGTGCATATTCAGTTGGGGCGGGTGCTCGCAGCCGAGGGCAAGACGGACGCTGCCATCGCTGAACTGCAAACGGGTGTCAAACTTTCTCCGGGTGACGATACAGCGCAGCGCGATCTTGCGGACCTGTATGCGACCGCCGGAAAACATGCGCTGGCCGAGGCTGCCTATCGTTCCCTTCTGATTTCCCATCCCAACGACCCGGAACTGCATGATGGGCTGGGCAAGGCTCTGATGTGGCAAAAGAAATCTCCGGAGGCGGAGCGGGAGTTCCTCACTACGCTGAAGCTGAAGCCCGATTTTGCAGGCGTGTACTACGATCTGGCATTCGCGGCGAACGACAACAAGGATTATCCGCTGATTATTCGTGCGCTGGATGCCCGGGCAAAACTACAGCCGGAAACGCCGATGACATATTTCCTGCAGGCATCGGCGTACGATCACCTGCGTGATTTCAAGAAGGCGGCTGTCAACTATCACCTCTTCCTCAACACGGCCACCGGGAAGTATCCTGATCAGGAGTGGCAGGCGAAACATCGGCTCATTGCCATCGAGCCGAAAAAATAGCTGTGAAGACCCCATGGCGGGCGCGATGGAACATTTACGATTCTGGCGGATGGCGGCGCTGGGCCTTGGGTTAGCGGTGTTAGCCGTGGCTTCGACCCTGAGCGCCGAACAACCTACCATCGAACAACTGAAGGAGAAAGTCGCCAACGCCAGCGCCTCGGACCGTCCTGGTTTGTGCATTCACGTAGCCGAGCGACAACTGGAAGTGGCTGACAGGTTTTACGTTGCCGGGGACAGCGAAAGAGCCCAGGCTGCGCTGGTTGACGTTGTGGGATTTTCTGAGCAGGCCGGCGATTCATCCATACAATCGCACAAACACGAAAAACAGAGCGAGATTGCCATTCGTAAGATGGCCCACAAGCTGGCCGACATAAAGCACACGGTCTCGCATGAGGACCAGGAGCAAGTACAGAACGCCATCGATCGCCTGCAGCGCATCCGTGATGATCTGCTGGCTGCGATGTTTCCGAAAGGCGTGAAGCAATGACGACTCGCCGGCTGCAAAGATACGCTTGCCTGGGCTTGTTATTCGCGAGCGCCGTGGCGGGTTCGGCCCAACGCCACCGCGATCCCTTCACGCAGCCAGAGATCGATCAGATCCGAGACGCCAGTTGGGAGCCTCAGGAGCGGCTTTCGCTTTATGTGAAATTTGCGCGGGCCCGCCTGGCTGGGTTGGAGCAGATGCGGAGCGATCCCAAAGTCAAAGACCGGCCGCAACAAACCCACGACAAGCTGGACGACTTTTTGCTGATCTACGACGAGTTGAATGACAACATCGATACCTACGTCGATCGCAAGGACGACATTCGCAAACCATTGAAGCTGATCATCGAGGCTGACGTGGAATTCAAGGGGCAGCTGCGCGCCTTGAAGGATGCGGCTGATGTGTCCCCTGAGGAAGCGAAGCAGTACGAATTTATTCTGAGCAATGTCCTCGATACGGTGGATACTTCGGCCGAGGACCACCGGAAACTTTTGGCTGAGCAGATAGAAGCTGCTAAGCATCGGAAGAAATCTGACTCGAAGCCGCCTTCCGCTGGCAGGTCGGAGTGACAGTTTTCTGATGGGAGCATTTCGCGGCATGGCCGGGAAGAACATCGAGCTTCGCTCAATGGACAGCCGGGGGCGGCTGTCCCCACATGAACACTCGCGCTAAATCCTAAGCGTGTTAATCTGGGCTCACTGTGCGTGAGGGACTGGTCGACATTTTTCATGAAGAGCATTGGCAGCTGCGTCCTGGCACTGCGCCGCCTGAGTTGAAGGTCGAGTTCTTTGCCTTCGCCAACGTCAATAACACCATTCGCTTGCGCGAAGGCCGGCTTCTGGTAAGGCTTTCCGATTTGCTCGAAGGCGCCCCTGAGACCGTGGTCCGTGCCATCGCGCACATCCTGCTGGCCAAGATGTATCGCAAGCCCGTCGACCGCAGCCAGGCGGCTCGTTATAGAAAATATGTGGCCAGCCATGAAGTTGTCAGCAAGGCACACCTGGTGCGGCAGATGCGCGGACGCAAGCGCCTGCATTCTCCCAAGGGCCACGTATACGATCTCGAAGCTGTTTTCGAGGATCTGAACCGGCGCTTTTTTCATGGATTACTGGGCCGACCGCGCATGAGTTGGAGCCCGACGAAGACTCGCCGCATCCTGGGGCATTATGATCCGGCGCATAATGCGATCGTGATCAGCCGGATCTTTGATCAGTTCTCCGTTCCCCGCTACGCCGTGGAATACATTGTGTACCACGAGATGCTGCACCTGAAGCATCCGGTTAGGCTGCGCGGGAGTCGGCGGTGCGTGCACTCGGCTGAGTTTCATGCTGAAGAGAAGTTGTTTCCGGAGTTGCAGCGGGCGGAGGCGTTTTTGAAGAGGTTGTGAGTTAAAATCCGCCGATTTCGCAACCTTCATGTTTCAGTTGGTCATTTTGCGGTTGTAGAGCATGCCGCCAGCTGGCGCTGCTGGGTCGATCACACCGCTGTGTAAGGAGACCGTAACGTTACGGCCTCCGATGCGAACGGTTTGCTTCAAAAGCTTTGCGTTTTCTGCACGCAAGTATTCCACCGATAACTTGTTGGAATCTATCCAATTGAGATTGACACCCCATGCATTTTGACCTCGAACAGCGCCTTCGAGTAAGGCCGCTTCCTCGCCCCCACGATCGCCTTTCGCTACGAGTTCGACTTCGTAGGCAAACGAACAGGGCACTCCGCAATTTTCTTCGAACACAAGAGCGTCTACTCGGCCATCGGGCGATGTAACACGAAGGACCTCGTCTCGTGACTCGCAGCCACATATCAGGAACACGACGCCGAGACCGAGTATTAAGAGTTTCGAGAATCGCATCGATTTACTATAGCTGCTTACTGAATCAAACGAAATCAGCCATCAGTTTGCCGCGGTCGGGCTTCTATCTCAGCAGGGAGGGCGGCAAGCCGTGCAAGTCAATGAAGGCCTCGGAGTTGACATCGACTCCTAAGCGTTGCTCTAGAACAATCGTGTTTACACCCCCGACCTCACTGCCGACTCCGTTTAATCCCATATTTCCCCGTGTGATGGCGATCACACTCATTTGTGACGCTGCGGATTGACGCCTTCGGCGCTCCCGGCATATCCTTGAAGTTGAAATTGAAATTCATTTTCAAGATCATTTTCAGGATTTTTTCAGAAACTTAAGGTCGCTTATCAATGCTTCAAGCTTTCATCATTACGCTGCGCGAAGGGGTTGAGGCCGCGCTGATCGTCGGGATCACGCTGGCTTATTTGGCCAAGATTGGTCGGAATAACCTGCGCAAGGCCGTTTATGCCGCTCTGGGCTGCGCGTTCGTGGGCAGCATTGGGATCGCGATTGTCATTTCACGGCTCAACTGGAACGAAGACGTGTTCGAAGGCTGGATCATGCTGGTGGCCGCCTTCTTCGTCGTCACCATGGTTATTTTAATGATGAAGACGGGGCGCAGACTGAAGGGCGAGATCGAAGGCAAAGTCGGCCTGCTGGCGGGGAAAGATGCATGGATCGGGCTGTTTTTCTTTGTGTTCCTGATGGTGCTGCGCGAAGGTGCGGAGACGGTACTCATACTCTCGGCGGTCACGCTCAATTCCACGGAGCTGATGAGTTTTCTGGGCACGCTGCTGGGCGTGCTGGCGGCGATTGCCTTCGGTGTTATGTTCGTCAAAGGCAGTGTGCGGATTAATCTTCAAAAGTTCTTTCGGGTTACGACTGCGATTCTGTTTCTGGTGGCGTTGCAGTTGGTGGTCGCCGGTTTGCATGAACTCTCGGAAAGCGGCGTGATTGCCTCTTCCAAGCGCGAGATGGCCATCATCGGGCCGATCGTGCGGAACGATCTCTTCTTCTTCGTCACGATTGTTGCTCTGGCGGCGCTGATGGTGTTGTTTGATGCAAAGCGGCGCGAGCCCGTCCTGGAGTCGGCTTCCCTGGCCCAGCGCCGGAAGGCGATTTGGAGCGCCCGCAAGGAACGCTTGTGGATGACTTCGGTCTACACGTTCTCATTTCTCTTTATCGGGATGGTGACGGCGGAGTTTGTCTATGCCAAGAGCGCGAGCGCGCTATCGCCAGCCACTGAGGTCAGCTTCACAAATGGTCAGGTAAAGATCCCGCTTGCCCAGGTTTCCGACGGCGACTTGCATCGCTTCCAGGCAGAGGAGAACGGCGTTGCGGTTCGCTTCTGGCTCTATCAAAAGCCGGACGGCAAGATCGCCACGGTTTTCGATGCCTGCGAAATCTGCGGCGGCGTGGGCTTCTACAAGTCAGCGAACGGAGTGGTTTGCAAGAACTGCGCCGCTCCGATCAATCCGCAGTCGGTGGGTGCGGCGGGCGGATGCAATCCGATTCCTCTCCAGGCCACGCAGACGGCCGACTCCGTGATTATTCGGGAGGCGGACATTGCGGCCGGCAGCCGCGTGTTCGAAAAACAGTAAGCGATGTTCGTGCGGCTCGTTTACGAATCCTTCCGTCGCCAGAAGCGGCGCAAATTGCTGGCCGGCGCGGCCATCGCCTTAGGCGTTACTGTAGCGACGGCGCTGATTGCGGTCGCTACAGACATCGGCGACAAGATCAGCCGCGAGCTGCGGACCATCGGCGCGAACATCCTTGTGACTCCGCAGGAAGACACGCTGGACGTGGAGATTGGGGGCATCAACCTGAAGCCGCCGAGCGACGGCGCTTTTCTGAACGAGGCGGACCTGCCGAAGATCAAGGGGACGTTCTGGCACAACAACATCACCGGGTTTGCGCCTATGTTGCCCGTGAATGTTACTGTGCAGCGCGACGGCAAGACTGATAATCTCACCTTGCTCGGCACCTACTTCGCCAAGAAAGTTTCTTTTGGCAAAGAAGAGTTCACCACCGGCGTGCGATCCACGCACCCCTGGTGGAAAGTTTCAGGAGCCTGGCCTGATGATAGCTCGCGAAATGTTCTGCTTGGAGAGCGGCTTGCAGCGCGTGTTTCAGTGAAGGCTGGCGACGAGCTTACTGTTTCCGGCCGGCAGTTGCACGTCAGCGGAATTCTTTCGACCGGCGGCAGTGAAGACAATCAGATCGTTGCACCGATTGCGCTGGCTCAAGAAATTCTCGGCAAACCGGGCGCGGTTCGCCGCGTTTATGTCAGCGCGCTCACTAAACCCGAAGATGCACTTGCCCGGCGCGATCCCAGGAGTATGTCTGGCCCCATTTATGACCGCTGGTATTGCTCGCCATATCCGCAGTCGATTGCGTTTCAGTTGCAGGAGGCGATTCCCAACTCTCATGCCGAGCAAATTCGGCAAGTCGCGCAGAACGAAGGCGCGGTGCTCACTCGCATTGAGGGCCTAATCTTTCTGGTAACGCTGGCGGCCTTGTTTGCTTCGGCGCTGGCAGTCTCGGCCGCCATGGCTACGGCGATCTTCGAGCGCCGCTCGGAGGTCGGGTTGATGAAGGCTCTGGGCGCGGGAAAGTTCGCGGTGGCGTCGATCTTTTTTGCTGAAGCTACGCTGCTCGCCTTGATCGGCGGCGGCGTGGGTTTCGTCGCTGGTGGCTTGCTTGCGCATCAGATCGGCCGCTCCATCTTCAATTCCGAGATTGCAATTTCGCCTGTACTCTTGCCCGTGATCCTTGCGATTGCGGTGATTGTTACTTTTGCGGGAAGCGCTGCTGCGATTCGCAACGCTGTGCGGCTCGATCCTGTGTTCGCCCTGCGAGGTCAATTGTGAACACGAGCGCGCAGACATTAGGCGCCAGCCGGGCGAAGTCTCCGCATACGTCCATGTTTCTGCGGATGCTGGTGCGCGCGGCCGTGCTTCGACGCGGACGCGCCGCTTCCGCGCTTTTTGCCATGGTCGTGGCGGCCGCCGTCGCCACTGCGATGCTGAACCTTTACGTCGATGTGCAGGCCAAGCTGCGGCGTGAGTTCCGCAACTACGGCGCGAACATAATTCTTCTCTGCAAAGATGGTGCTCCCCTTCCCCCCGATAGCCTTTCGCGCGTGGAATCTACACTCGGCGGGCGCGGTGTAGTCGCCCCCTTCGCGCTGGTAGTGGCCCGAACGAGCGATGGTCAGCCGGTGGTCGTCGCGGGGGCGGATTTCGATCGCACGAGGCAGCTTGACCGTTGGTGGTCGGTGAGCGAATGGCCCTCGGCGCCGCAGCAGGCGCTGATCGGAGTGCGCGCGGCTTCTGTGGTGTCGCCAAAGAACCAGCCATTCGATCTTAGTTTCCAGGGTCACACCATTCACCTTACGCCGGAGGGTACGGTGCAGACTGGTGCCGCTGAAGACAGCCGCGTATATCTTGCGCTGCCGGATTTTGTTTCGTGGACGGGAGTTCAACCTTCCATCATTGAGGTCGCTGCCACCGGTTCGCCAGAAGAAGTCACTACCATCGTGCAGCAGCTTGAGCAGGCGGTCCCGGCCGCTGAGGTTCGTCCGGTGCGGCAGATCATGGAAGGCGAAGCTCGCGTGCTGGGCAAAACTCGCGCCACGCTGCTGGCCGCCGCCGCGCTTATTATTCTGACGGCTGCGTTGTGCGTGCTCTCCACGCTGATGGGATGGGTCTTCGACCGCCGCCGCGACTTCGCTATCATGAAAGCGCTGGGCGCTTCCAACCGCTTGCTGAATGGATTTTTCGCCGCGGAAGCTGCCGCACTGGGTGCGACGGGCGCCGTGATTGGATTTCTTCTGGGCATCGGCATCGCTGCCTGGATTGGCCGGGTTAACTTCCACGCTACGATCGGTCCGCGTTTTAGTGTTCTGCCCTTTGTTCTGGCTGGTAGCATAGTGGTGACGCTGCTGGCGGCGATTCTCCCGATTTCGCTGTTGCGCCGGGTACAGCCTGCGGTCATTTTGAGGGGAGAGTGAAATGATTCAGATCAAAGACGTCACCAAACTCTACCCTTCGCAAGGAGCAGGACAGGAGAGCGCGAATGGCAAGGGGAGCCAGAGAGACGTCATTCATGCGCTGGATCACATTTCCCTGCATGTGGCCCAGGGCGAATGGCTTTCCATCATGGGACCTTCGGGTTCGGGTAAATCGACGCTGGTAAATCTGATTGGATGCCTCGACCGTCCCACTTCCGGCGAAATCTGGCTCGACGGCCAAAACGTTGCCGGTATCGCCGCGAGCGAACTGAATCGTGTACGCGCGGAAAAGATAGGATTCATCTTCCAGCAGTTTTATCTGATTCCCTTTCTCACCGCGGTTGAGAACATCATGCTGGCGCAGTACTTCCACAGCATGACCGATGAGAAAGAGGCGATTGACGCCCTCACGCGCGTGGGTCTGGGAGAGCGCGCGCACCATCTGCCCTCGCAGCTTTCAGGAGGCGAGCAGCAGCGCGTCTGCATCGCGCGGGCCCTGATCAATGACCCGAAGATTATTCTGGCCGATGAGCCCACGGGCAATCTCGACGCGCAAAACGAAGAGGTCGTCCTGCGGTTGCTGCGCGAGTTTCACCAGCAGGGGCGGACGATCGTGATGGTCACCCACGATCCCGTCGTGGCGCGCCTCGCCGACCGCCACATCGAGTTCCACCACGGCAAGATCGAGTCGCAGGAAGTTTTTGCCATGGCCGACGACGAGCAGTTTGATGAGGTGCTCGAAGAACTATGGGTGCTGGCGGAACATGGCGAAATTGCCGAGGTAGAACGCATGGAAGTCCACGGCGCACTGCCGGTCAGTCTGGCGATTGAGAAGATGATTCAGATGGGTTTTGTGGTTTCCGCGCCGCATCCGCCTCATCCTCATGATCACAAACCCTTTGTGAATCCCTGCCACGATGCGCTTAAGCCGGTGGCCGCGTCGGTCGGCGACGGCACTCTGATTGTGGAACTCACGCCGCGCGGCCGCGAACGCGCAGGCAGCATCATTCGCCGTCACCGTCTGGCAGAGCGTCTTTTCACCGACAGCCTGGCGATGGACAGCGAGTCCGAGATCGAGCAGCAAGCCTGCAAGTTCGAGCACATCCTCTCGCCTGAAGCTACTGACAAGATCTGCACCTTCCTTGGACACCCGCGCACCTGCCCGCATGGAGCGCCGATTCCGCCCGGGGCATGCTGCGGAAGGAACCCTGAGTTTTCCAGAGCCACGGTTTCGAGTTCCTTGGTTTCCAGTTCGACGGCGCGAAAGCACTCCTAGCTTCTTCGGAGGAACAACGCTGGTCATCCTAGTTACTAATCCCGACCGTTCGGCACTGCTATCATCGGGATGCAGTTTCATCGATCATGACCGCGCGGCGTCCCACTATCGGCGTATTTGATTCCGGCTTCGGGGGGCTTACCGTTCTTAAAGCTTTACTTGAACTGATCCCCGACGCCGATTACCTCTACTTTGGCGATACCGCCCGTCTTCCCTACGGCTCCAAGTCGGTTGAGACCGTGGCGCGTTATGCCGTCGAGGCTGCCCACTACCTCGAAGCGCACGGCGCCGATTTGCTGGTCATCGCCTGCAATACTGCAACCGCTCTTGCGCTCGACCGCATCACTGCCGCGGCTCACGTGCCGGTTGTGGGTGTGGTTGAGCCCGGCGCCGAGGCTGCCGCGTCCTTCAGCAAGAATAAGAAAGTCATTGTCGTCGGGACTGAGGCCACGGTTGGTAGCCACGCTTACCTGAAGGCTCTTGAGGCGCGTGGTCTTCACGCGAGAGAGAAAGCCTGCCCGCTGCTCGTCCCTCTGGTGGAAGAGGGATGGGTGGAGCATTCTGTCACTGAACAGATTGCCAAGATTTACCTAGGCGAGGCCTTTGCCGATGGCTTCGGCGATGCGGATGTTCTGGTGCTCGGCTGTACCCACTATCCATTGCTCAAGCCGTTGCTGCATCGCGTGGCACCGTCGCATGTGAGGATTGTCGACTCCGCGGAATCTACTGCGCGCGCCGTCGCTGGACAATTACAGAAGCTCTTGCCGCCCCCGGACGCCAGCGAGGAACGACGGGCGCTTCCCCGACTAAAGTTCTTCGCTACAGACTCCGTAGAAAAATTCCGTCGGTTAGGCGAGCGCTTCCTGGGCCATCCTATCGAAGGCGTACAGCATGTGGATTTGAAGGAATAGAGAAATCCAGTAGCATTGGCCTTTGCCCGCAAGCCCCGGATAGCGTGCAACGGCATCGCAGAATTACTGTGTCCGAGAGGCGACTCAATCACTCAAACAAGCGAACGACTCCCTCGATCTGAATCATGCATCCTCTTGACAACGTTATCTGGAACGCCTTGACCACGCGCCAGGCTGAATTCGCGGAATCTTGCGATCAGGCCCGCAGATTCATACCGAAGATCACCTCGCTGTCTGCGTTTCTTGAGCCCACGGCGCGAGGCTACGAATCGCTCAAGGGATTGGTGAGCACCGGCGGGACCATTGCGCTGTTTCTGGCTGTGCCCCACGAGCCGCACCCAGGGTGGAGTTTTGTCGCAGGTACTTCGATGCCGCAGATGGTTTACGAAGATGGAACCGGCAATGCCGGGCTGCGGTGGGATGACAACCGGGCGCGGCTGTCCTCACATGAGGCCAATCCTGAAATCGTCGAACTGGGCGCATCCGACGTGCCTGAAATGCTGGAACTCACGGCGCTCACCAAGCCCGGTCCCTTTAACAAACGGACTCGCGAATTGGGTACCTACCTGGGAATTCGCCGCGACGGAAAGCTTGTGGCCATGGCGGGCGAGCGCCTGAAGGTTCCGGGCTATACCGAGGTGAGCGCGGTCTGCACGCACCCTGAGCATACCGGCCACGGCTACGCGCGCATCCTGATGGCAGAGGTGATGCAGCGCATCCGCAGCCGCGGAGAAACGCCGTTCCTGCACGTCCGCGAAGACAATGTGCGGGCGATCGGGCTGTATCACAGGCTGGGGTTTAAGCAACGGGTGCTGTCGCAGCTAGCAGTGCTTCGGAAGGAGTAGTGGTTCTTTTGCGGGGAGCTGGGTATCGATAGCCAGAAAAGACAGCCAGGAACTGAGTGCCTCAGTACAGGTGGAAATCGACTTCCACGGCAATCTCCACGGCTACGTCATGTCCGTCTTTCTTGCCTGGCTCGAACTTCCAGTTTTTGACCGACTCGATGGCTTTCTCGTCCAATCCCATGCCCAGCGCGCTAAGTACCCGTATCGCCGTCGGATGCCCGTTCGCGTCCACGATCAGACCTAGGACGCACGTCCCCTGATATTTTGCTTTGCGTGCTTCTTCGGAAAACTCGGGGTCGGTTTGATAAATCACGCGCGGCGGAGTCACTCCCTTGCCGATGCGGAAAACACCTCCGCCAATTCCGCCACCCGAGCCAGGCCCCACGCCAGGACCTGTGCCCGAGCCGACGCCCCCGCCGGACCCGGAACCAATGCCGCTGCCCGACCCTGTGCCGTTCGACGGAATGACCGCGTTCGATTTCGGATCGCCAAGGTTTGGCATGTTGAGCTGGGCCACCTTGATATCAGGCGGAACAATCACTGTGGGTTCAACCGCCAACTTGGGATTCGGGTTTCGAATCACCGCCGCAGGAGGCGTGATCTGCTGCATCGAGAACTTCGGCAAACGTCCCTGCGAGGCCTTTAGAGGGTCACGGTCGCCGCCACCGCCGCCGCCGCCAGATTGGGTCTTGGCGGGCTTGAGCGTGTAATCCCCCGGATCAACCAACGAAATCGCGACCTGCGGTTTGGCTTCGACCTTGGCAACGAAACGCCGCCCAAGAATAGTTCCCCCGATGATCAGTGCGATCACAACCACATGGAACGCGGTCGAGGTCAGGGCTCCATTCTTCTTGTAGTTGTAGAAGCCCCAAATGTCCTTGACTGGGATGGGCTTCGATTCCAGCTTGAGCGGTGGAAGTTTCTTGGGAAAGAAAAACTCGTCCAGGCCACGGGAAAGCGACTTCCACAGCGGCTCAAATGTATCGGGAGCCAGCAGGAGATGAAGTTCCGGCTCATTGCCGGAATTCGGAGTAAGATTCGGATTTACTTCTGAGGATGCCATCATTCCCCGGATTGATGTCCCTGTTGACTACTGAACAAACTATGATCTTAGGTAGTGCTCTTCTACACAGATGAGCAACCTTTACAACAAGTTGCCTCTCGAAACTCTTCTCTGATTCTACTCTAGCTTCTCAGGATTAGCCTGCCTGCTGCTGCGGACAAAACCATCCCCGAACCTCGGCGCTCGCAAGCACAGGCTCGACTAAAATTGTACCTCTTCCGGCACCCTTTACGAAGTGTATTTCAAGTTTCCGCGGGAGTGTCTTTTGGGGCTCGATCGCAGGCGCAGTGGTCGCATTAGACGTTCTCGGCGCGTCTCCCTATAATGAAAAGATTCAATCATTTGGGAGAATCCAACCGTTTGCCGTTCGAACTAAAAGCCACTATCAATCTGCCGAAGACTGCCTTCCCCATGAAGGCGAACCTGCCCCAGAACGAGCCCAAAATGCTGGCCCGCTGGGAGCAGATGAAAATCTACGAGCGCATCCGGCGAGCCCGCAAAGGGTCCGATAAGGGCACCTACATTTTGCACGATGGGCCGCCTTACACTAGCGGTCCTATCCACCTGGGCACGGCGCTGAACAAGTGCCTCAAAGATTTCATCGTCAAGTCGAAGACCATGGCGGGATTCGACGCGCCCTACGTGCCCGGCTGGGATTGCCACGGCTTGCCGATCGAGATCAAGGTGGATAAGGAACTCGGCGGCAAGAAGCTGCAGATGCGTCCTACGGACGTGCGCGCGGAGTGCCGCAAGTATGCGCAGAAGTTTCTCGACCTGCAGCGCCAGCAATTCAAACGTATCGGCGTTTTTGGGCGCTTCGACCGGCCTTACGCCACGATGAATCCGCAGTATGAGTCGGTGGTGCTCTCGACTTTCTTTTCGTTTTACGAAAATGGTTTTGTCTACAAAGGCCTGCGCGCCGTCTACTGGTGCATGCACGATGAGACCGCGCTTGCCGAAGCTGAGGTCGAGTACGAGAACCATACGAGCCCCACGGTGTGGGTAAAGTACGCCTTGAAGGAAGACGAGACGGCGTCCCTCGGTGAGGAAATCATTGGCAAGAAGGTTTTCACCATCATCTGGACGACGACTCCGTGGACGCTGCCCGCCTCCAAGGCAGTCGCTTTTCATCCCGATGAAGAATATGTCGCGCTCGAATCCAGAGGCGAGATCTACATTGTCGCTGCAAAGCTCGCCAATGTCGTCATCGAAAAATGCCAGCTCGCCGGGGCCAAAGAGTTAGCCCGATTCCCTGGACGCATGTTTGAAGGTTTCGTCTTCCGTCATCCGTTCCTCGACCAAGAAATTCTTGGCGTGCTCGCCGAGTACGTGACGATGGATACCGGTACCGGTGTAGTGCACACGGCTCCTTCACACGGCGCGGAGGACTTCCTCACGGGAGTTAAATACGGTCTCGATGCCACTAGCAATGTTGACGAGAAAGGAATTCTGCGCAACGGCTTGCCGGAATACACCGGCAAGCGGGTATGGGAAGCAAACCAGCCGATTATCGATCTGCTCAAGAGCCGTGGCGCTCTGTTACATGCGGAGAAGACCGAGCACTCATATCCGCACTGCTGGCGCTGCCACAATCCCGTGATCTTTCGGGCCACCGAGCAATGGTTCATCTCCATGAATGCGCCAATGCCTAACGAACCATCTAGGGACATTACGCTGCGCGGACGCACGCTGGAAGAGATCAAGCATGTGAAATGGGATCCGTCGTGGGGCGAGGAGCGCCTCTCGAACATGATCGCCACCCGTCCCGACTGGTGCATCTCGCGGCAGCGTGTGTGGGGCGTCCCCATTGCCGTTTTTCTTTGCGAAAGCTGCGGTAAGCCGCTGAACGACCCGGCTATCAATCGCAAGGTCGTCGAACTCTTTGCCCGCTCCGGCGCGGACGCGTGGTTTACATCCGAGTCCGACACGATTCTTCGCGCAGGCACGAAGTGCCCGTACTGCGGCGGCAGCAAATTTGAAAAAGAAACCGACATCTTCGATGTCTGGCTTGAATCCGGCGCAAGCTATCTGGCGCTCATCGCCGATGAGCCCTCGTACCCCTGGCCGTCCGATCTTTATTTGGAGGGCGGCGACCAATACCGCGGCTGGTTCCAGTCGTCTCTGCTATGCGCGATGGGCACGCACGGAACGCCTCCTTACAAAGGTGTTGTCACGCCGGGATGGACGCTCGACGAAAAAGGTCAGGCCATGTCGAAATCCCGCGGCAACGACGTGGATCCAGTCGACATCGCCGATCGCCTCGGCGGAGAAATCGTACGGCTCTGGGTAGCGTCCGTCGATTTCCGGGAAGATGTGGTCGGCTCCGAACGCTTAATGCTGACGGTCGCAGAAAATTACCGCAAGATTCGCAATACCTTCCGCTACATCCTCGGAAATCTGGGAGACTTCGATCCGCAGACCGACGCGGTTCCGTTCGAAAGCATGGAATCTCTCGACCAGTACATGCTGTGCCAGACGCAGGCCTTCGCCGCCGATGTGCGCAGCTCTTACGACGACTTCGCCTTTCACAAAATCTATCACCGGCTGAATCATTTCTGCATCGTCGACCTGAGTGCCTTCTACTTTGATGTGCTCAAAGACCGGCTTTACATCTCGGCGCCGAAATCGCACGGCCGCCGCAGCGCGCAGACTGCGATCTGGCGAATCGGAGAGGCTCTGGTTCGTCTGCTCGCTCCCATCATGAGCTTTACGTCGGAAGAGGTCTGGGATTATCTGCCGAAGTCCACCGGACGAGGCGAAAGCGTGCACCTCGCGATGTTCCCTTCCGCGGCCGAGATTCTGGGCGATGCCGCAGGATCGCACGAAACAAAATCGTGCGACGACAAGACCGGCCAGGATTGGACGACGCTCCGCTCCGTGCGCGACGAAGTGCTAAAGGCACTTGAAGAAGCCCGCAACAACAAGTTGATTGGCACGGGGCTCGAGGCCCATGTGATTGTGGCTGCGGCGGACCCGGTTTTTTCCGTGCTCTCGCGTCATGCCGATCAACTGCGATACCTGTTCATCGTTTCCGCAGTGACGCTTACGCAAGCCTCCGGGAACGGGACGGGCAGCGTGCACGTCGAAGTGAAGAAAGCAGACGGATTAAAGTGCGAACGCTGTTGGAATTATTCGATCCATGTAGGCGAGGACAAGAAGCATCCCACGGTCTGCGAGCGTTGCAGCGCGGTGCTGAAGGAACTGGACGCTTCCCGCTAGCAGCGGCCGAGAGCGGTGCTCGGATAACTGTATAATCTACCGGCATTGGGCAACCTGTGAATTGGCGAAAGCTGCGAACGCTGGCGCTCTGGGCGTTGGTTCTGTGCGTAATCCCTGCCACCCGCTACTACCAGATCGATGTTCCGCTCCTGCGTTTTCTGAAAGGCTCCCATATTGACCCCTTGTCGCTGCACCTGTCCGGAGAGTTCGTGGAGAGTAATCTCGGAACTGAGCAAAATTCGGATGGCTCAGTCACGGTGCGCATGATCGCGCAGCAGTATCTGTTCATCCCGCACTGCATCCTGGTTCCTGCTGGGGTTCCGGTTCATCTTCGTATTACCAGCGCCGACGCCGTCCACTCGCTTACATTTAACGGTACGGACTTCGCGGTGAAGGCCCTGCCGGGCACGATCAGCGAGGCGCAGCTACGCTTTCCCCGCGCTGGTGATTACAAGACGGTCTGCCGCGAATTTTGCGGTGCGGGACATTACGCCATGCGATCGGAGTTGAACGTCGTTCCCCGCGGTCAGTTTCCTGCCTTGCGCGGCGAAGAAAGGGGAAACTGTGCGGTGCAATAGGCGGTGTACCGTCTCTTCCAGGAGTTTCCCAGGCCTCGCCCCCGTACTTTTGGGATTTATTTTTTTCGTCGCGTTGGCCGCGAGCGCACTGTTACTCCAGGCGGGTGACAACCCTCCCAATCACATCCCTTCGTACGTGGCCTGGACGCCGGACACCATTGCGGCGGCTTCTTCCGGAGATGCCTTTCAGGGCATGCTCCTCGCCAAGCGTTGCGATCACTGTCACGGTTCGGAAGGATTCAGCGCCGCCGCCACAATTCCCAACCTGGCGGGCATCAACCGGCTGGCGATCTGGAAACAACTGGAAGATTTTCGAACCGCGAAGCGGCTCTCTCACACGATGGATCCGATAGCGGCATCGCTTTCGCCGCGCGACGAAGCGGATGTTGTCGCGTATTACGCGAAGTTGCCCGTCTTCGCCGATCCCCAGGACGACCGGATTTTTCCTCAGCTTCGGCCTGATCCCAGTCGTGCGGCGATCGCATCGCGCCTGATTTCGTTCGGAGATGGAGAGCGTGGAATTCCGCCCTGCCAGGCGTGCCATGGTCCAGTCGGATATCGTCCCGGAGTCCCATCTTTGGCGACACAGAACGCCGGCTACCTTCTCAAACAGCTCGAGGCATTCAATGACCGGACTCGCTCCAATGACATCAACATGCCAATGCGAACCATCGCAGCCCTGCTGACGGAGGAGGAGCGGCATGCGCTTGCGGAGTATTACGGTTCCGGCCTGGGGCTCGAGCCGGGAAGCCTAACCGCGCCGCAGTGAACCGTGCAAATGCCAAGATGCCCACACGACACAACCCTGCTTTCGGCCAGGCTTGGAATGACAAGGGGTTTTTGCTGAAGCTCGAAGCCCACAGCCTACCGCAACTCCTCCATCGCCGCTTCCAGCACTTCCATGCCCGGCCGCGTCAGTGATTCCGGCAACGTCGCCAGCGGCTGATCAACCATATTGAGCATGTCGAGGAAGCTGGGCGATTTGGTGTTCACGTAAAACAGCCCCGTCAGCACCTCGCCCTTGTCATGCGCTTCGGCCAGTCGCGTCATGGCTTGAATACGGTTGGTCGGGTCGTAGTCCTCTTCCAGCTTGCGCAGTTGCAGGTGGGAGCCATCGTGCATCGTGACCTGGACCGTGGTCCCAGGATCGTATTCCACGTCAATCTCTTCGAAGTGAGGTACAAAACTCATTTCCTGCAAAGTCTCTTCGTGATCCTTTACGTACTTGTAGGACTTGGTTGAGCCCTCGTGATCATTGAAGGTCACGCAAGGAGAAACCACATCGAGCATCACCGTGCCGTGGTGCGCAATGGCAGCCTTCAGCATAGTCCCCAATTGCCGCTTGTCTCCGGAAAACGACCGGCCGACAAAGGTCGCGCCCAGTTCAATGGCCATCGCGCAGGTATCGATCGGCGGAAGATCGTTCAGCACACCCGATTTCAGCTTCGATCCCAGATCGGCGGTCGCCGAGAATTGGCCCTTGGTCAGGCCGTACACGCCGTTGTCCTCGATGATGTAGATGAGAGGCAGATTGCGGCGCATGAGGTGAACGAACTGGCCAATGCCGATCGAAGCCGTGTCGCCGTCGCCGCTCACTCCCAGCGCAATCAGATTGCGATTGGCCAGCATCGCTCCCGTGGCCACCGAGGGCATGCGTCCATGCACCGAATTAAAACTGTGCGAACGGTTCATGAAATATGCGGGACTCTTCGACGAGCACCCAATCCCGCTCAGCTTCGCGACCCGCTCCGGCTGTACGCCCATGTCATACATGGCTTCGATAATGCGCTCGGAGATGGCGTTATGGCCGCAGCCGGCACAGAGCGTGGTCTTGCCGCCCTTGTAGTCGATTACGGTCAGGCCAATGTGATTCGTTTTCGGTTCAGCGGCAGGCGTGGTCGCCATTTACTTACCCTCCATGGTACTTAATTCGTCGGTGACGGAGCGCGCATCGAGCGGCAGTCCGTCGAGATGGCTGATGCTGCGCAGCCGCACAATCAGCTCAGGTTTCACGTCGAGCTTGAGCAGGCTTAGCATCTGCGCGTCACGGTTCTGCTCGACCACGTAGACGCGCTCATGCTGCTCGATAAAGTCATGCACTTCGCGGGTGAAGGGATAAGCCCGCAGCCGCAGGTAATCGGTTTCAATCGCATACTCGGTGCGCAGCTGATCACGGCTTTCGATGATTCCCCAATGTGAAGTTCCATAAGCGATGATCCCGATCTTCGCATTCGCGCCTTTAAGAATTTCTGGCCGCGGGACAAACGAGCGCGCCGACTCGAACTTTCGATTCAGGCGCTCCATATTATTTTCGTAGTCGTCCGGCCGTTCGCTGTAATTGGATTTATCGTTATGCCCGCTGCCGCGTGTGAAGTATGCCGCGGCTGGATGGTCCGTCCCCGGCAGCGTGCGATAGCCCACGCCATCGCCATCCAAATCTTTGTAGCGGGCAAAGCCGCCCAGCTTCTCCAGATCCTCTTTGTCGAGAACCTTGCCGCGTTTGATCGGCGCAGTCGGATATTCAAATGGATCGGACATCCAGTTATTCATGCCCAAATCCAGATCGGACATGACGAAGACCAGCGTCTGGAACTGCTCCGCCAGATTGAAAGCGTCGGATGCCATGCTGAAGCACTCCGCCACCGAGCACGGAATCAGCATGATGTGTTTGGTATCGCCATGCGAAAGAAATGCGGTAGCAAGAATATCGCCCTGCGAAGTGCGCGTAGGCAATCCCGTCGAAGGCCCGACGCGTTGAATATCCCAGATCACGCCGGGGATTTCCGCGTAATAAGCCAGGCCGGCAAACTCCGCCATCAAGGAAATGCCGGGGCCAGCAGTCGCCGTCATGCTGCGCGCTCCCGCCCAACCCGCGCCAATCACCATGCCGATCGCCGCCAGTTCATCTTCGGCCTGCACGATGGCAAATGTCGCCTTCCCGTCGGGGCCGATGCGGTATTCCTTCATGTACTCAATCATCGTCTCCACCAGCGAAGACGAAGGAGTGATGGGATACCACGTAACGACGGTACATCCAGCAAACATGCAGCCGAGAGCCGCGGCCGAATTGCCATCGATAATGATCTTGCCCGCGGTCTTATCCATGCGCTCAATGTAGAACGCGCCGCGCTTCTGCAAGCTGGCTTTCGCGTAGTCGAATCCTGCCTTCGCCGCGGCCAAATTCAGATTAGCGGCCTTCACCTTGGTAGCAAACTGCTTGCGGATCGCCTTCTCCACTTCTTCCATTTCGATTTCGAGAAGTTGAGCGACCACGCCCACATACACCATGTTCTTGACCAGTTTGCGCAGCTTGGCCTCGGGACAAACCGCTGCCACCAGTTTGTCGTAAGGAACGGAGTAGAAAATCAGGTCGTTACGCAGCCGGTCGAGGGCAAGCGGTTCGTCGTAAAGCACCGATGTGCCGGGCGCGAGCGACATCACATCGTCCTGCGCAGTTTCGGCGTTCATCGCAACCAGGAAATCAATTTCCTTCTTGCGGCCAATGTAACCGTCTTTGTTGGCGCGAATCGTGTACCAGGTCGGGAGACCGGCAATGTTCGAGGGAAAAAGATTCTTGCCCGAAATCGGTACTCCCATCTGAAAGATGGCGCGCAGCAAAACCGTATTCGAACTTTGCGAGCCTGAGCCATTCACAGTGGCAACCTGAATGCTCATGTCATTGACGATGCGCTTGCGTCCCAATTGCCCGCCGGTACCTTGGGGCGCAATATCCGTAGTGGCCATCCCTACACCTTCCTTTGATTAAAGGGCGTAGCAATACCCGCCCAAAGTGCAACTCGAGGAGAACAAACAATTATACGGCGGCGGCCTTCCACCAGCACACCAAATCGCCCGCCCGAAGCTGAGAGGAACCTATTTGGGAACGAGAAGCGGCAAGAAAGGATCACTGCGGGCTCATTACTCTGGCTTGAAGAACTGGGCCATGGAGCGAAACTTATTATATCGTGACACGATCAACTCCGCCGGCGGGATTTTCTTCAACTCCGAAAAGTGCTTCTGCAGGCTGACGTCGAGCAAGTTCGCCGCCGCCTCGTGGTCCCGGTGCGCTCCGCCTTCGGGCTCGGGCACAATATCGTCAATGCAGCCCAGTTCGCTGAGGTCTGTAGCCGTAATGCGCATCGCTTCGGCCGCCAGTTCCTTCTTGGTAGCGTCACGCCACATGATCGCGGCGCAGCCTTCGGGAGAAATTACCGAGTAGACGGAGTTTTCCATCATCAGGACGCGATCGGCCACAGCAATCGCCAACGCACCACCACTGCCCCCAACGCCAATTACCGTCGCGATGATGGGAACCTCCAGCCGCGCCATCTCGCGCAAGTTGTACGCAATCGCTTCAGCTTGTCCGCGCTCTTCAGCGTGAATTCCGGGGTAGGCGCCATCGGTATCTACCAATGTGAAAATCGGCCGGCGAAACTTTTCCGCGACCTGCATCACGCGCAGGGCCTTGCGGTAACCCTCGGGATGAGGCGTGCCAAAATTGCGGTACACACGCTGCTTCATGTCCCGCCCCTTCTGCGTGCCGACCACCAGAACTTCCTCGCCATGAAAGCGGGCCATCCCGCAAACCAGCGCCGGATCGTCACCGAAACCGCGGTCGCCGTGGATCTCGCTCCAGTCTGTGAACACGCGCTCGATGTAGTCGAGCGTCTGCGGACGCTGCGGATGCCGCGCCAGCTCCGTTTTTTGCCAGGCAGTCTGCAGGCCTTTCATCTCCTCCCGAAGAATGTGAACGCGATCGTGAAGTTTTGCGAGCTGGCGGTGGGTCTCCTCATCCTGTCCGGCAGAGGCTTCGATCAGCGCCACCTGCCGCTCGATCTGCTCGAGTTCCTGTTGCGCCTTTTGGGTCGCTTCCATGTTTGTAGGATCACAGCCTAACTGATCACGCGCACGCTGCCCCGTCCGCACAATTGTTCCACGCGAGCAATGAAGTTGCGATCTGGCAGCACATTATAACCTTCCGCTTCCATCACCACCATGAAATCCCCGGCGCGTTCCACGTCGAACAACACTCGTGCTTCTCCCTTGCGCTCGCGGAAAAGCGCATGCAGGTCGTCAACCGTGGCCTCGCCGGCGCTCTCCAGCGGCACGCGAATGCGAATCGCGCGCGGCAGCGGAACCTTGGCGTCCTCCAGCGGCATAATTTCAGCCGCCGTAATCTTGGGATTGGCTCCTTCTTCAATCCGCACGCCGGCCCGCACCAGCACCGGAACTTCGAGCTTCACTTTGTCGCCCAGCCGTTTGTACGCCTCGGGGAAGACAATCATGTCGATCGAGCCCGACATGTCCTCAAGCGTAGCCTGCGCGTAGAATTCTCCACGCTTGGATTTCTGCACGCGCACGTTGCCGATGATCCCAGCCGTCGCAATGGTCTCTTCTTTCCCCGTCGATCTGGTCATCGCGGCGATCTCGTCGATGCGCAGTGCCTGCAAATCTTCCAGCTTGTCTTTGTATTTCTCCAGCGGATGCCCGCTGATAAAGAACCCAAGGATTTCCTTTTCCGCCGCAAGGCGCACCTGCTCGTCCCAGTCAGGGATATTGGGAAGCTTGTCGTTGATTGCCTCGGCCTCTTCGTGCTGAAACACTCCAAACAGCCCGTGCTGCCCAGATTCCGCGTCACGTTGCGCTTTCTGTGCCCGATCCATGGCGCGATCGAGGACCGTCATCAATTGGGCGCGCCGGCCCAGCGAATCCATCGCGCCGCTCTTGATCAACGACTCCAACACCCGCTTGTTCAGCAACCGCAGATCGACGTTCTCGCAGAATTCGTATATGGACTTGAACCGTCCCAACTTCTTCCGCGCCGCGACAATCGATTCAATCGCATTGCTGCCGACATTCTTGACCGCCGCCAGTCCGAAGCGAATCGCTTCCCCGTGCGGCGTGAAGTTTGCATCTGAAACATTGATGTCGGGAGCTTCAACAGAGATGCCCATCTCGCGGCATTCGTTGATGTACTTCACCACGTCATCCGTGCTGCCCGTGACCGAAGTCAGCAAAGCCGCCATAAACTCGACGGGATAGTGCGTCTTCAAATAAGCCGTGTGATATGCCAACAGCGCATAAGCGGCCGAATGCGACTTGTTGAATCCATATCCCGCAAACTGCGCCATCAGATCGAAAATCTTCTCGATCTTCTTCGGAGGAAACTTCCGCTGCGCCGCGCCTTCCACAAAGCGCTCACGCTGCTGCGCCATCTCCTCCGCTTTTTTCTTCCCCATGGCACGCCGCAGCAGATCCGCTTCACCCAGCGAGTAGCCCGCCAGCCGGTTCGCAATCTGCATCACCTGCTCCTGATACACGATCACGCCCAGCGTCTCTTCGAGAATTTCTTTCAGCTCCGGCAGTTCATACTCGACTCTCTTCCGCCCATGCTTGCGGTCGACGAAGTCGTCGATCATTCCGCCCTGAATCGGTCCCGGCCGGTAGAGCGCGTTCAGCGCCGTGAGATCCTCAATCGAATTGGGCTGATACTTGCGCAAAACGTCGCGCATGCCGTGCGATTCAAACTGGAATACGCCCGAGGTCAATCCCTTGTGGAAGACTTTCTGATAAGTCTCCGCATCCTCCAGCGGGAAGTTATCGAGGGTAATCGGAGTGCCGCGCGTCTGCGCGATCAGCTTCAAAGCATCTGTAAGAATCGTGAGCGTGGTCAGCCCGAGAAAATCCATCTTCAGCAGGCCCATCTTCTCGATGGCGACCATGTCGAAGGCGGTCACGATTTCATCGTTCTTGGTCTTGTGTAGCGGGACGAGTTCGGTCAGAGGACGCGGCGAAATTACTACGCCCGCCGCATGCACTCCAGAGTTCCGCACCATTCCTTCCAGCTTCTTCGCGGTCTGGATCAGCTCGCGAATCTGCCCATC
>Ga0187871_10001322_pt1 | contig 21744 bp, 15 predicted proteins | sample June2016WEW_16_1_FD_132988 | JGI IMG/M metagenome (GOLD analysis project Ga0187871, IMG submission 132988) | Peatland microbial communities from SPRUCE experiment site at the Marcell Experimental Forest, Minnesota, USA - June2016WEW_16_10 | ecosystem: Environmental > Terrestrial > Soil >...
ACGGCAATAGATCGCTCTCGCGCATCGAACGCTCGTCCAGCACGGAGTTCACGAACATACGCCCATCGTCCTGGTCGTTCACCGCGTAGTGCTTGATCCCTACGATCAGGCCCTGCGCCCGGGCGGCCTTCAACTCCTCGCGCACCATCAATCCCACCAGGATCGGATCTTCGCCCTTGTACTCGAAGGTCCGGCCACAACGCGGCTCGCGGGTCAGATTGACGCCGGAACCGAGCGACATGTTCAGGCCGTGCGCACGCATTTCGGTCGCGATGGTCGAACCCGTCTCAGCCGCCAGCGCTAAGTCCCAGGAGGAAGCCTCGGCCTCTGCCGACGGAAACGCCGTGGCGTAGCGACTCTTGCCACCGCTCCCGGTCACGCCCAGCACAGAGTCGGAGATTTGCAGATCGGGCACGCCCAGGCGCGGAATGCCAGGAATGAACGCCCACGGCTGCAACGCCCTCACTCCGGGTCCGGCCTGCGGCGGATCAAAAATTCCTTCCCAACCCATTCCGTGCACAAGCTGGATCTTTTCGTCGAGCGTCATCTGCTCGATCACCATGTCGGCCCGCGCATCCGGGGACAGGCTGGCGTCCGCCCACGCATGACGCCCGGGCGGGCGCGTCTCGGGAAGCTGAGCGAACAGCCACGTCGCCGTGGACAAGAGCGCCATAGCACGGACCGCCACGCTCTTCGATTTAGGAATCATATTAAGACTATGCTAACGCCGGGCCGACGAAACGGCCGTTCTAGTCTTGTATAACGCAGCATGAGCCTGGGGAGGGGGCGCGTTTCTAACGCAGGATGAGCCTGAAGGGGTGGAGAACCCGCATGCTTGGGATTGATCATCAGCATGCAAAACGGAGAGCGGCTGAGTCTTCAGATCCGGATGTTCTTGGCGGCCAGCGACGAGTTTCGATTTGAAGCAAACAACCGGGAGGAAGTATACGGATGGGTAACACGGACGCTGGTGGAGCAGGAGTACGGCAGGCAGAAGCGAGAAGCCAAAGGGCTATTAAGGAGGTACGTGGCGAAGATGACGGGCCTGAGCCGGGCGCAGATGACGCGACTGGTCGGGCAGTATCTGGAGAAGGGGATGGTGAAAGAGCGAAGCTACCGCCGGAACCGGTTCGCGAAGACGTGCGATGTGGAGTTGTTGGCGGCGGTGGACAAAGCGCATGAAACTCTGAGCGGGCCGGCCACGCAAAAGATTCTCCACCGCGAGTTCCACGATTATGGGGACGAACGATATCGGCGACTGGCGGGGATTTCGGCGGCGCATATCTACAATCTGCGGAAGAGCCGCGCGTACCGGGAGCGGAAGGTGAGTTTTCAAAAGACGCGGCCCGTGAAGGTGACGATCGGGGAACGGCGGCGGCCGGACCCGCAGGGGCGGCCGGGGTTCCTGCGGGTGGACACGGTCCATCAAGGGGATTTGGAGGGAATCAAAGGGGTGTATCGCATCAATGCCGTGGACGAGGTGACGCAATGGCAGGTAGTGGGAGCGACGGCATACATCAGCGAGGCCTGGCTGATCCCCGTGCTGGAGGCGATGCTGCGGCAGTTCCCATTTCAGATAGTGGGCTTCCATTCGGACAATAGGAGCGAGTTCATCAATCACACCGTGCCAAAGAGCAAACGGCAGGTCCGTGGAAGGCTCGCGGTCCGGAGCGAAGAACGTGCGGTTCTCGGTCGGATGTTGGTAGATGTTCATATGTACGTTCAGCGCGGCTTCGATCTCTGGAACCTTGCCTTCCACATCGAGGTTGGCGCGGTTGCGCGAAGTACCGACGACCGTCAGGCCCTTGGTTCTGGCGTAGCCGACAGCGGCATCATAGTCCTCTTGCGTGGGGCCGAACATGACAGTGAACTCTTCGACCGTGAGGAAGTTGTGGTAATTCACGCTGGAAGGGTTATAGAGGTCCCTCAGAAGGGCATCCAAGTCAGCGCAACGGCAGCATCAAAACGATGCGGATGGACTGGGTTGGGGAAAGGTGCCCAATGTACTTCGCCTCTCCGCTAGCAACCACGTCACGCACATGATGGGTTAACGGGCCTGGCCCCCATCACGATAGTGCCGGCCGGGAAGAGCACGGCGATTGTCAGTAAAGACGTATCTAACTTTCGGATCATGATCTCCCCTTGCCCGGTCTCGGGAACCGAGCTACTTTGATTGACTGAAGTGGAATCGGGGCAAAACATAATCAAACCACAGCCGCCCGGTTTAAGCACGTGGCGCATCTCCTGCAAATGCGCCCGGTTCGCCGAAGTTCTTGAACGCCGCGCGGCGTAACAGGAAGTCGAAAGTACCGTTGGCGAAGGGCATGTGGAAGCGCTGCCTTGCCGGAAGTCGCCGCGCCCGCTTGCAGCCGCTCTCTTGCCGGCGAGTTCGACAAAGGTGCGGCTGATGTCGAGTCCTTTGATCGAGTACGGACCCAGCTTCGCCAGCTCAATGGAGAAGTACACTGGCCCAGCGCGACGTCCAGCACGCTACCGCCGGGTGGAATTCGGCTGGCGATGCGCCGCGCCAGCGATGTGAATTCATCGATGGACTTGGCGGTATTAGTGGCGTGCCACTTCGCGACCATGCCTTCCATGCCGATGTCCTTATATCCTTTCGGGGTGTTGGCGTCATACTGCCACGAACGCAAAACACGGGCTGGGAGTTCACCTGTTACCATTAAGTCTCACAACAAGGAGCCAAACCCTATGGGTACTCTTCGAAGACTCGCGGCTGGGTTCGCCTGCGCCGCCGCGCTGCTCTCGGCGCAGACCGCCGAAGACCTGGTCAACAAGAACGTAACGGCCCACGGTGGCATCGAGAAGCTTAAGGCGATTCACTCGCTGCGGATGACCGGCAAAATGCAGCAGGGCAGCTTTGCGATACAAGTCGGAATGGACACCATGGCGCCTAATCTGCTCCGGCAGACATTCACCCTCATGGGCATGACCGGGATCGAGGCGTACGACGGCGCATCGGGCTGGCGCGTCATGCCATTCTCGGGCCGCAAGGATCCGGAGATGCTCGGCGAAGACGATCTGCGCGGCTTGCAGGATCAATCCGATTTCTATGGCCACCTGGTGGACTACAAGGACAAAGGCAACACCATCGAGTACCTGGGCCACGATACCGTGGATGGCGACGACGCCTACCGCCTGAAGGTGACGCTTAAGAACGGCGACATCGTCTACTATTACCTGGACCCCGAAACATTTCTCGAGATCCGCGTGGAGTCGGTGCAATTCATCCACGGCTCGGTGCGCGAATCGTTCTCCGAAATGGGTTCCTTCAAACTGGTGAACGGCATCTACTTCCCGTTCGCCATGGAACAGGGAAGTCCGCGCAGCCCAGGCGAGACCAGCAAGCTCACCATCGACAAAATCGAAGCTAACGTGGCGATGGACCCGGCCGAGTTCAAGATGCCGGCTGTGCCATCCGCCGCGCCGGGAGGAAAACGGCCGTGACGCGAATATGCGTTCTGTCATTGCTTCTGGGCGCCGCGCTGTTTGCGCAAGCGCCTGTCCGGTACGATTCGGGCACTATCTCCGGCCTGCCCGCGCGCAACATCGGCTCGGCGGAGATGAGCGGCCGTATCGCGGCGGTCACCGCGGTCAACGATAGCGGACGCCTCACCGTCTTCGCCGCGGCCGCCAGCGGCGGCGTCTGGAAGTCCATCAACGGCGGCACCACGTTCAAGTCCGTGTTCGATCTTTCTGACGTGCAGTCCGTCGGCGCGGTGGCCATCGGCCCTTCCAACTCGAAAATCGTGTGGGCGGGCACCGGCGAAAGCTGGGTGCGCAACAGCGTTTCCATCGGCGACGGCGTCTACAAGTCCGTCGATGGCGGCGAGAACTGGAAGAACGTTGGCCTCAAGGATTCCGAACATATCGCCAAGATTCTGATCGATCCCAAGGATGGCAACACGGTGTATGCCTGCGCCCTGGGGCACCTGTGGGACGATAACGACGAACGCGGCGTTTACAAAACCACCGATGGCGGCACGACGTGGCGGAAGGTGTTGGCCGGAACGAACGGTTCCACCGGATGCGCCATGCTGTCGATGGCCGCGCAGGATCCCAAAACGATCTACGCATCCATGTGGGATTTCCGCCGGCAAGCATGGACCTTCCGTTCGGGCGGCCCGGGCAGCGGCCTTTTCAAGTCCACCGACGGCGGTGAGCACTGGACCGAACTGACGCCGGCGAATGCCAAAGGCCTGCCCGAGAAGCCTTATGGCCGCATCGCGCTGGCCGTGGCTCCTTCCAAGCCGCAGGTGGTCTACGCCACCATCGAGTCGAAGACCAGCGCGCTCTACCGGTCCGACGACGGCGGCCAGAGCTGGACGCACCTGGATGCCAGCCAGTTCCAGGTGTGGCGCCCCTTCTATTTCGCCAACCTGATTGTGGATCCCAAGGACGAGAACAAAGTGTTCAAAGTCGACGGACCGTTGCTGCTCAGCGTGAATGGCGGGCGCAGTTTCAGCGCGGTGGCGAATGCGCACGGCGACTTTCACGACGTCTGGATCGATCCGGGAAATCCCAATATGATGTTTGCCGGAGACGATGGCGGGCTGTGGCGCAGCCAGGACGGCGGCACGCGCTGGGAGCACCTGATGAACCTGCCGGTCTCGCAGTTCTACCATGTGAGCGCCGACAACCACGAGCCGTATCGCGTGTACGGAGGATTGCAGGACAACAGTTGCTGGGTGGGAGACTCGTCGTATCCGGGCGGAGTGAGCAATGCGCGCTGGGAAAACATGTGCGGCGGCGACGGCTTCTGGATGTGGGAAGACCCCACGGACGCGGCTTATATCTATGTCGAGACGCAAGGCGGGGAAGTGGAGAGGGAAAACCGGGTCACGCACGAATCCCGCTCCATCAAGCCTTATGCGCGTTACGGCGAGAAGAAGCTGCGCTTCAACTGGAATGCGCCGCTGGTGCTCAGTCCGAATGAAAAGGGCACCATCTATATCGGCGCGCAGTTCGTGTTTCGTTCGCGCGACCAGGGCCAGTCCTGGGAGCGGATCTCGCCCGACTTGACCACCAACGATCCGGAGAAGCAGAAGCAGGAAGAATCCGGCGGCGTGACTGTGGATAACTCCGTGGCGGAGATGAACACGACGGTATATTCGATTGCCGAATCGCCCAAGAACGGCCAAATTGTCTGGGCGGGAACGGATGACGGCAACGTCCAGATCACGCGGGATGGCGGGCAACACTGGACCAATGTTATCGGCAACGTGCAGGGCGTCGGTAAGTCGCCGTGGGTGACTTGGGTGGAAGCCAGCCGCTATGCGGAAGGCACGGCATACGCCACATTCGACCGTCACATGTACGGCGATATGAAACCGTACCTTTATAAGACGACCGACTACGGCCAGACCTGGACCGCGCTGCCCGTGCAGGAGAGCGGCATTCGCGGCTATGCGCACTGCATCAGGGAAGACCTTGTCAATCCTAACCTGCTCTTCTTGGGAACCGAATTCGGGCTGTGGATCAGCGTGGATGGCGGCCAGCGCTGGGCGCAATACAAGGGACCCAGCTTTCCGGCGGTGGCGGTGCGCGACATCTTCATTCACCCGCGCACGTCGGATTTGATTCTGGCGACGCATGGCCGGGGCATCTGGATTATCGACGACATCTCGCCGTTGCGCGCGCTCACGCCGGACGGGATGCAGGAATACGCCGCGTTTCTTCCGATTCCGCCCGCCGTGCAGTGGATGGAAACGTCCGGCGGCTGGATGGAAGGCGACGCCACGTTCGTGGGTCCGAACCGTTCGACTGACGCGGCGATACCTTACTACCAGAGAAGCCGCCACATTTATGGCGACATGAAGATCGAGGTTTTCGATGCGCAGGGCAAGTTGGTGGACACGCTGGGCACGAGCGGCCATCGCGGGATTAACCGTACACGCTGGTCCATGCACATGAAGCCCCCGCACGTCCCGCCGGCGGCCACCATAGCCGCTGGCGCAATCTCGGGCCCGCGCATCCTGCCGGGCACTTACACGGTGAAAATGACGAAGGGCGATAAGGTGTACAACGCGGAAATCCACGTGGTGCTGGACCCGCGCGCCAAGTTCACGCTGGAAGACCGCAAGGCGCAGTTCGATCTGGCGACCAAGCTGGGCGGCCTGCTGGACCACATGAGCTGGGCGGTGGACGCCATCGTCGCGGTGCGCGACACCGCCCAGAAGAGCGCCGCCAAACTTCCGGAGGCGGACCCGCTGCGGGCGAAGTTGACGGAGTTGGCGGTGTCGGCCGATGAGATCCGTTCTAAGATTGTAGCCACGAAGGAAGGCGGCATGATTACGGGAGAAGAGCGGCTGCGCGAATTCCTGGCCGGCTCCTCGGATGGGGTCGGATTATATGGCGACGTGAATTCGTATGAAGGCCGGCCCACGGACGAGCAGGTGGCGCGCGGCGAGGTGTTGGGTCGGGAGTTGGAGGATGTCATCCACGAGTTCACCAATCTGACAGGGCGGGTGTTGCCGGATGTGAATCGGGGGCTGGAGGGGAAGAAGCTGGCGGCCATTGCGGTGATGGGGGAGGAGGATTGGCGGAAGGCGCATGAGTAACATACCGAATGTTCACGATGCACGGGACAACCATGGCGGTAATACCCTTTCATGCCGTCGTGGCTCCGCCTTCCCCACCATGTGCCAGCGCCGTCACGTTGGCTGCCAAACAGAATTCCAATCACGAATCATCGGGGTAAGAAGCTATCGCCCAGGAGATGCCATCGCCGTGGTGGCCGGGAACGCCCGGGACAGCGCCACTGTCGCCCAATTCGTCCCGGCGGCCGAAATCCATTGATCGAAGCCGTAGGGAAAGCCGGCGTCGAAGTACGGCTGCAACCCCATGGCACGCGTCTTGACGTACCAGGATCCATCGGCCTGTTGCGTGTTCAGTAGATACTTGACGGCGCGCTGGTATGCCGGGTCGGCCGGCGGTAGCTGGGCGCTCTGCAATGCAACCAGGGACCTTCCCGTGGTGTAGGCGCTGCTCTCCAGGGAATCCAGATCGGACCAGCCTCCGTCGGCTCGCTGGGTGGCCAGGAGCTCTCGTACGGCGATCTGTGTCGCGTCTTTATCTTTGCCGGCCCAGGCCAGCCCGAGCACGCGGGCGATCCGATCTTCGTTGGTATTTGACCGGGCTTTCGCCAGCCACGCCGCTGCGAGATCAATGGCATGATCGTAGGCGGGTTTGTCCGCTTTGGGAGCGTAAAGCTGGAGCGCTCGCATCGAAACCGCGGTCTGCGCAATATAGTCCGAGCATATCGGGGGACGGGCATCCGCAATGGGGTAGATCCACTGGCCGTCAGGTGATTGACGCGCCTTCAGGAACATGGCAACGGCATCGGTGTTGAGATCGGGCCTGTAATGCTCGGCGTCGAGGCCGATTAGGACCCCGCCCAGAACAAACGGAGCGAAGTAATCAACCACTGGTGCAAAGAAACCCTGGTGCAAATTGTCGCGCAGCTTCCCCAAGCCGAACACGTTGGCTTTCACTTGTTGCGCGGCGGTTTTTTCGTCGACCTGGAAACCGTTTCTTCGAGCCGCGCCGACCGCCATCGCTGCAAAGCTATTGTTGTGGCAGGAGATGCAGGCAGCCTTTGGAATGAAGCTGGCATCGGCCCGCTGGATCAAGGGAAGACTTGCCTGGATAGCGCTTTCAATGCTGTTCCGTTGCCGTGGCTTAAGCGCGGCTGGGCCGGGCGCAGAGCCCTTCGCCCCGTACTTGGTCAACTGTTCTACGACGGGCGTATCGCCATGCAGCCTGGCGATATCCAGCACCGTCAGACCGGCATCTCCGCTCAGCTTGTGGGCATCGGTGGCGTTGACGTCGGCGCCGCGTTCGACGAGCAGTTTGATCTCGTCCAGGGGGAGGAGATCGGATGCGGCCGCGTACATGAGAGGGGTGCGACCGAGCGGATCGGCGGCGTTGACGTCCGCGCCGTGATCGAGCAGCAGGCGGACGCTGTTCACGTCGCCCAGCACCGCAGTACCCGCCAGCGCCTGGGAATAGTCTTCCCGGCTTAGGCTCTTGGCGGCCAGGAGGGTGGTGCATTGCGAGCAGCGGGCGTCGATACCCAGCTCGAGTGCCGGTTCGGCTGCCCCATTCTTAACGTCCGCCCCGTGGCTGAGCAGCAACTCGATAGCGTCGGCATCGGCAGCTACGGAAGCTTCAATCAACGGCGAAGATTCGGTGGTTGGATTCGCGTTGGGATTCGGATTCGCGCCGTGCTCCAGCAGCAGCTTGACCACAGCGGCATTGCCGGGCCGCCGGGCAGCGGTCATCAACGGCGTGCGCATGTCGCTGGAGCGCGCGTTAACCTCGGCGCCGTGCTGCAGTAGCAGACGTACTATCTCCAAATCGGTGGCGGCCCATATCAGGGCTGTGGCATTGACATCATTCCGTTTGTTCACGTCCGCGCCGAGTCTCAACAGGCGCTCGAGCGTGGGGACGCCGGTATAGAGCACCGCGTACATGAATGGAGTGGAACCCTCCGGCCCACGGGCATTTAGTAGCTTCGGATCTTGCTCGACGGACTTCGTGAATCCGCGCAGGTCGCCGGCCTGGAGCATATCCACGAGGGCCACGGCTTTGGCGTCGGAGGGCGGGAGATCGACTTCGTTGGCGAGCGCATCCGGCCAGTCGGCGCCCTGCTCTATCCAGGTTTTGATGGTCCGGATTTGCTCCGGACGGAGCGGCCCGGTGGGAGGCATTTGCAGGCCAACATCGTTCCCGGATATCCGGTGATACAGAAAGCTGTTTTCGCTGCTCCCGGGAACAACACCGCGGCGGCCGAGGACCACGCTTCGCCGGTCAACGCGCATTCCGCTGCTCTGCTGCGCCGGTCCATGGCATGGCACGCAGTTCTGCCGCAGGATCGGCATTACCTCTTTTGCGAAATCGACTCTTGCGGGGGTTTGAGCCGACAGCAACCCCACAAGCGACAACAAGCATAGCGATGCCCACCCCCATCTGAATTCCCACATGCACGCACCTCCGAATCTGTGACGCGACGTCACCTGGAGTTTTCCCCGTTCATGGCTCCAGGTCGGTTCATTTTACACGAACTGAACGCTTCGGCCAAGAGGTTTTCGCGTTGACAGAGGTTTTCGCGTTAGGCTTTCGCCTTAGGGAACGGATTAATTCCAGACGGGTAGTGCGCGCGCACAACTCCGCCGCGCGGCTCTTTCAGTACGCGTGCACTTCCTCCACGCGCTGCCGCCGCACCTTGATTTTGCTTTCATTCTTACGGGCTGCCGCGAGGTCAGGCCATCTGCATTCCTAACCACGTCTCCTCCGTGCTGCCGAAGGCCTTGGTCAGACGGATAGCCATCTCCGGGCTAATGCCAGACTTGCCGGTGACGACGTTGTTGAGCGCCTGCCGGGTGACGCCGAGAATCTTCGCCCCTTCGGCCACAGACAGGCCGAGCGGTTCCAGGCACGCGCTCCGGACGATACGTCCGGGATGCGCGGGGTTTTTCATGGGCATATGTTTGCTCCTTGGTTCCTAGTGGTAGTCGATGAATTCAACGTCGAAGCGGCAGCGGCGGCTTCGTCAAAACGAAACACGATGCGCCACTTGGCCCGCACCGTCACAGACCAAAACCCTTTCAATTCGCCTTTCAACGGGTCAAGGCGATAGCCTGGAAGATTAAGCGCCTGCGGCGTAGCGGCCCTATCGACAGTCAAAATCTCCTGAACCGTGTCAACCAAATCAGGCCGTATCCCGCTGCGATCGCCGCGTTCGTAGAGCCGCTTGAGACCGCGATGCTTGAAGCCTCTAATCATCAGGATACCGTAAAGTAACGCTTACCGTTTGTCAATCGGCACTTTACGGTTGTCCCGATCCCGCCGCGAGGATGGGGAAGCGGAGACATGCGGGGCTGCTACACGGCGCTGAGCGGCGTCGGCTGCATGCGCCATATTAAGCAGCAGTTCGCGGCGGTCGGCCGATAAACAGCCCTTCCCCGATGAGGAAGTTGGCGGCCCCGACCACATCGATCTGGCCTTCAGACGTCGGCTGGATCACCGCGCAGCGCGGCAGCTTGGGGCTGATGAACTCGCACGGCACTGGGACGATCAGGTTCGTCTGCACCTGCGGATCGGGTCCACTCAAGGAAAATGGCGGATCTCGTCGCCGCCGATGCTCAGCAGGATTTTCAGCACCTCTCTAGGTCTAGGCTGGACACCTTCTGCGCCAGCGTCGGGTACTACTGGAGCCTCCTTGCTCGATTGACCCAAAGCGAGACGCCGCCGCGTTGCAATCGCCTGGACGTCCGCGGCGGGCCCGAAGTCCTCGTTTGTCCTGGGAATCGCGTAATCTGGCCGGCCGCCAACCACAGGAGCGCTTGCTCGAATGTGCCGAAATCAGGGTTTGTCGTGCTGCGATAGCGGACGTACCAACTGGTGTTCACGCTAAGCTGCATCAGATAGGTCAGACCTCCAATTTGCGGAGCGCCGGTGGCCTGGCTGCTCGGCAGCGTGTGGAACGCATCCAGGCCGACCGGCTCCTGACCTTTGGCAATCGGGTAGGCGTTCAGAAAGGACGCGTGGCTCCGCTCGTCTAACGTATTGCTGGAAATATATTGAGAACCGTCGGAATCGAGTTGCTGTAGCGCAAGCCGATAGGGATTCTGATGCCCGGAGGTAACTCCTCGAGATCCGTGGATTGCTGCCACAGGCCGGCTTCAATCGGTTCGGCTGCCGCCAGAAACCTGAGAATGGCCGCATCGCCGCCGGCCGCCAGTCCCACTCATGAATGAACGCCAGTTCGCCGGCCGTTTCGCGTTAGTTAATAGGTCTTTCACGAATGTCTTAGAGTAGTTAGCCTTGTAACACGGAGTGGCCGGGAGACACAACTTAGACAAACTTACCATGGACAAATGCAGCGGGCCGCGCTCGCGGGAGGCATTTTACACGTCGTCCCACATCAATTTATACGCACTAAAGACTGACTTACCTCTTGACGCCAGGAATGCGCGGACCGGCCGGCTCGCGATAGAATAAACACTTGACCACAAACCACAAAGCAGTGTGCCTGCTCAGCGGCGGCCTGGACTCCTCCACCTGCCTGGCGCTGGCGCGCCGCGACGGATACGAATGCTACGCGCTTTCGTTCGACTACGGACAGAGGCATCGCGTAGAACTGGAAGCCGCGGCGCGCGTGGCACAGGCGCTAGGCGCCGCGCGGCACGTGCTCGCGCACATCGACCTGCGGCAGATCGGGCACTCCGCGCTTACCGACGATTTGGCGGTGCCCAAGGGACGATCCGCGCAGGATATGTCGCACGGCATTCCGGTAACTTACGTGCCCGCGCGCAACACCATTTTCCTTTCCTTTGCGCTGGCATGGGCGGAGGTCCTGGAAGCGCCCGATATCTTCATCGGCGTAAACGCGCTGGATTACTCCGGTTATCCGGATTGCCGTCCCGAGTATATCGCCGCCTTCGAGAACATGGCCAACCTGGCCACCAAGGCCGGCGTGGAAGGCAACCTGCGTGTCCGCATTCATACGCCGCTGATCAAGCTGTCGAAAGCGGAGATCGTCAAGCTGGGGCGCGATCTCGGCTTGGATTTCGGCTTGACACATAGCTGCTACGATCCGGACGCCACGGGCCGCCCGTGTGGGCAATGCGATTCCTGCCTGTTGCGCCGCAAGGGATTCGAAGAGGCCGGTCTTGTGGATCGCTGAAATCTTCCACTCCATCCAGGGCGAAGGCTCGCTGGTGGGCGTGCCTTCCGTCTTCGTGCGCGCCAGCGGATGCAATCTGCGCTGCGCGTGGTGCGATACGCCGTATACATCGTGGCATCCGGAAGGGGACGACTGGACGCTGGCGCGCATCCTGGCCGAGGTGGACACTTACCCGGCGCGCCACGTGGTGGTGACCGGCGGCGAACCGATGATCGCACGCGAGATCGTGGAACTGACCCGCGGTCTGCGCGCGGGCGGGCGGCACATCACGATCGAGACGGCCGGCACGGTGTTTGCGCCGGTCGCGTGCGACCTGATGAGCATCAGTCCGAAGCTGGCCAATTCGACTCCCGCCGGCGAATGGGCCGAGCGGCACGAGCGCCTGCGCATTCAACCGGACGTCGTGCGGCGGCTGATGGCGGATTACGATTACCAGCTCAAATTTGTCGTCACCCAGCCCGAAGACCTGGCCGAGGTGCGCGATCTGACGCGCGCGCTGGATGCGGATGCGGCCAAGGTCATCCTGATGCCGGAAGGCATCGACGCGGCCGTGCTGCGCGAGCGGGGCGTGTGGCTGGCGGAGATCTGCAAACAGGAAGGATTCCGATTCAGCCCGCGTCTGCATGTGGAGTTGTGGGGTAACCGTCGCGGAACGTAGGACCGGGCGATGGGCGGCCTCCGAGGCCGCCTCGCAGGCCCGCTCTTCGGCGAGCGAAGCTCGCCCTCGGCGGCGCATGGCGCCGCCCTACGCGGGTTTTCATCACGATTGGTGGGCCGCAGGCCCATCCTGACAGGACTGGAGTCCTGCCCCACTGGGCGTGGGGACGCCAGGCTGTGCGGCTACAATAGATCTTCACATGCACAAACCGGCAGCCCTCTTAGTTCTCGTATACTCCGTCCTTTCCGCGGCTGCCATCCCGCGCCCCGAATATCCCCAGCCCCAGTTCCAGCGCGATCGCTGGCTCACCCTGAATGGCCCCTGGGAATTCGAATTCGACGATGCCAACGCCGGCCTGGATGCCGGTTGGGCATCCGGCAGCCGGAAATTCAGCCGGAACATCACCGTCCCGTATTGTTTCGAGAGCCGCCTGAGCGGCATCGGCGATACGTCCTTTCACCCCTGGATTTGGTACCGCCGCGGCGTCATCCTGCCCGCCGAATGGAAAGGCCGGCGCACGCTCCTGCATTTCGGCGCCGTGAACTACTGGTCGATGGTTTGGGTGAATGGGAAGCTGGCCGGCAGCCACGAAGGCGGCCATACGCCGTTCACATTCGACGTCACGCCGCTGCTGCAGCCGGGCGCCAACGTCGTCACTGTGCGCGCGCACTTCCCGCCCACGGATCGCTACATTCCCCGCGGCAAACAGTATTGGGAGCCCAAATCGAAGAGCATATTCTATACCCGCACCAGCGGCATCTGGCAGCCCGTGTGGATGGAGCCGGTAGGCGCCAGCTACCTGGATCGCGTGAAGATTACGCCCGCTACCGATGGCACGGTGCGGCTGGAGTTCGCCGTCTCCCATCCGCAAACGGACCTGGAAATCACGGCCTCGGCCAACTTCGCCGGACAAGCCGTGGCATCCGCCGCCGCGCACACCAGCGCCGCGCGCGCCAAAGTGGATCTGTCGATCGACGCCCCGAAGCTGTGGTCGCCATCGTCGCCCGATCTCTACGACCTCACGCTCGAACTGCGCCGTGGCGGCGAGCTGCTCGACCGCGTGCAGACTTATTTCGGCATTCGCAGCGTCACCGCCGAGCGCGGCACCGTGCTGCTGAACGGCGATCCCATCTTCCTGAAGATGGTGCTCGACCAAGGCTATTGGCCCGAAAGCATCCTGACACCGCCCACCGACGAAGCCATCCAATTCGACATCCGCATGACCAAGGAGATGGGCTTCAATGGCGCGCGCAAGCATCAGAAGCTGGAAGATCCGCGCTACCTCTATTGGGCCGACCACATGGGCTTTCTGGTTTCGAGTGAAATGGCCAATGCCTACGAATTCGACGATGCCTACGTGTCCCGTTTCACCCGCGAGTGGACCGCGGCGGTGGAGCGCGATTACAATCATCCGTCCATCGTGGTCTGGGTGCCCATCAACGAAAGCTGGGGCGTGCCCAACCTGCGCGACCAGCGCCAGCAGAACCATCTGAAATCGCTCTACGCCCTCACGCACTCGCTGGATTCGACGCGCCTGGTGGTGGACAACGACGGGTGGGAGCACACCGACATGACGGATCTTTTCGCCATACACGATTACGCGCGCACGGGCGATTCGCTCTACGAGCGGTATAAGGATCTGGGCACGCCCGGCGCCGGGGTCCCGGACAATCACAAGGCGGCCCTCATTCCCGGATACCATTACAATGGCTCGCCTGTAGCGCTGACGGAATTCGGAGGCATCGCTTTTATTCCGCCCGGCCATGATGTGCCGCCGGAAGCCTGGGGGTACTCGGGCGTGGAAAAGACCGCCGACGCCGCGCTGGACCGCCTGCGCGGGCTGTACCATGCGATCGCCCGCATTCCCGGCTTTGCGGGCCTGTGTTACACGCAGTTGACCGACGTTGAGCAGGAGATCAACGGCCTGACGACCTACGACCGCAAGCTGAAGTTCGACGCGGGGAAGGTGCGGGAGATCAATGCCCTGGTCCATTGAGGACGTGGCGCAGGCAATCGTGCCTGCCGCGTCGGCACTCATGCCGGCGCACGGGCGAGCGATGCTCGCCAGCGTCGAGATGAGTCTCGACGCGGCACGCATGAGTGCGTGCGCCACGGGCTTAGGGGCCGCCTTCCTGGCCTGGGCCGTCCGTGGCCGCGCATCGTCCGTCTTGGGTCCCTCGGTGTACCATGGCACCCGCCAGCGCAAAGTAATCGCGCTCACATTCGACGACGGTCCCAGCGAGTCCACTCCGCGCGTACTAGAACTGCTCCACAAGTACCGCGCGCCGGCCACGTTCTTTCAGATCGGCGCGAACGTGGAGCGCCTGCCGGATGTCGCCCGCGCGGTCTACGCCGCCGGCCATGAAATCGGCAATCACAGCCACACGCATCCGCTGTTTTGCTTTCATTCGGCGGAGTTTATCTATCGCGAGTTTGCCCGCGCCCAGCGCGCCATCGGCGACGCGACAGGCTGCCCGCCCACCCTGTTGCGGGCGCCCTTCGGTGCGCGCTGGTTCGGTTTCCGGCAGGCCCAGCGCCGCCTCGGCCTGCTCGGCGTCATGTGGACCGCCATCGGCTATGATTGGAAGCTAAAGGCTGATACCATAGTAGGCCGGATGCTGGCAGGGGCGGCCAATGGCGCTATCCTTTGCCTGCACGACGGGCGCGAGGTTCGGGCCAATCCCGATATCCGGGAAACGGTCGCCGCCGTTGCGCGCCTGGTCCCCACTTTGCGGGATCGGGGCTACGAATTTGATACGGTTAGCCGCTTAATATGTCCGACGAACTGATCGAGAGAGTCCGCAAAGTGATTGCCACGTCCAAGCGCATCCCCGAGGATCGAGTCACTGTCGACAGCGCCTTCGAAGAGCTGGGCATCGATTCCATGGATGCGGTCGAGATTCTTTTCGCTCTCGAAAATGAATTCGATATCAGCATCCCAGACGAAGAAGTGAAGACGGTTCGCAACGTGCGCCAAATGGTGGAAGGCGTGGAGAGGCTGCTGGCGGCCAAGTCGGCGGGGACGCCCACGGCCCAGTAATGCGCCGCGTAGCCATCACCGGCTTGGGCGTAATTGCCGGACCCGGCCGCACGGCCTACGAGTTCTGGAACACGCTGTTGGAGGGCCGCTCGGCCATCGGACCGCTGGAATCGGTGGACACATCCGGTATCCGCTTTCAGAATGGCTCGGAGGTGCGCGGCTACTCTCACGCTCCCTATTTCGAGGATCGCCGCGCCGATTTCATGGATCGCTTCGCGCAGTTCGCGGTGATCGCGGCGCGCGAAGCCGTCACCGAAGCCGGCATCGAATTCACTCCCGAATTGCGCGAGCGGACAGCCATCGTCACCGGCTCCTGCGTCGGCGGCCAATCCACCGAGGACCTCGGCTTCGTGGAGGTCTACAAACTGGCCCACAACCGCGTGCATCCGCTGACCATTCCCAAGACCATGGGAAATGCGGGGGCTAGCCATATTTCCATGGAGTTCGGCATTACCGGTCCCAGCTTCACCATTTCTACGGCTTGCTCTTCGGCGGCGCACGCTATCGGCCAGGCGTTCTGGATGGTCCGCTCCGGCATGGTGGATCTGGCGTTGACGGGTGGCAGCGAAGCGCCGTTCAGCTTCGGCATCCTGAAGGCCTGGGAAGCCATGCGGGTAGTTTCGCCGGACACCTGCCGGCCGTTTTCGCGCGACCGGCACGGCATGATCCTGGGGGAAGGCGCGGGCATGCTGGTGCTGGAGCCTTGGGAAGCGGCCGAGGCGCGTGGCGCGCGCATTCACGCCGAACTGGTGGGCTTCGGCATGTCGGCGGACGCGTGCCACATTACGCAGCCTTCGGCCGAGGGCGCCGCGCGGGCAATGCGCGGAGCGTTGCGCGATGCGGCCATTGAGCCGGAGCAGATCGGCTACATCAATGCGCACGGTACGGCCACGGCGGCCAACGATCCCACGGAGACGGCGGCCATTCGCACCGTGTTTGGCGCGCACGCCAACAAACTGGCCATCAGTTCGACGAAATCCATGCACGGGCACGCGCTGGGCGCCGCGGCGGCACTGGAGGCCGTTGCAGCGACCCTGGCGTTGCGCGACGGCATGCTGCCGCCCACCGCCAATTACCGCATGCCGGATGCGGAGTGCGATCTGGATGTCATCCCCAATAAGGCGCGGGCCGCGCAGGTGGAGTACGCTCTGTCGAATTCGTTCGCGTTCGGCGGGCTGAACGCGGTGCTGGCGTTTCGGAAGGCATAGGCCGAACCTACTGTGAAGTTTCTCTCTTGTGCTGGACACTACGGTCGTTGAAGCGTAACTCACCGTCCCCACCCGCATGCCTAGCTTGGACCGCCGGCGGCGGACAGAATGTAGAGACGCAGTGGGTTTTCGACCGTGCGCGGGTCCTCCAGGACCCGCTCTTCGTCTCCCGACCCGCCCTGTCCCCTAGGCGTAGACGCTGCCCCACAGGGTTCATCGAAAACTAAGTGGCATCTGTCGAACTTCACAGCAGACTGTTCGTACTACCGATTTGATCCTGCGATACTATTGTCGCGCCGTGCGGCAAGCCGCATCATAAGCTCATGGCGGACAAAGACGGAAAGCTAGACGCCGCAATAGAGCGGCGCGCGACGCGGCGATTTGCGATTGAACAGGACGTGCTGTACAAGATTCTGGACCACAGGGCCGCGGCCCCGGAGAGTGGCGTCGGGAAAACGTTGGATATCAGCAGCGGAGGCGTGCGCTTCGAAACGCAGCAACGCTTGCGGCCCGGCAAGCGGGTGGAGGTGTCGGTGAACTGGCCGGCCGAATTGGATGGAGGATGTCCGCTCAAATTCGTGGCGGTGGGCCGCGTCGTGCGGGCGGAAGAGACGCATGCGGCCATGCATATCGAACAACATGAATTCCGTACCCGCCGGACCAAGGAACTGCCGCCCATTGACTCCGAGAAGCTATCCCGCGGCCGTGTACCGTATTATTAGAGTTGGACCTCACGCCCGAAACCGATGGCGCCGTAGATCCGTACCGCGCGCTGCTGGATGTTGCCGAATCGATCTCGCGGAACCGGGACCTGGACGCGTTATTCGAAGATCTCGCGCAACGCCTGCATCGCGTGGTGCGTTTCGACTATCTCAACCTGGTGCTGCACGTTCCCGAGCGGAACACCATGCGCCTGCGGGTGCTCACATCCACACCGCCGGCGGATGCCTCCTTTTGGGAAACGCCGGTGGATGAGACACCCTCCGGGCTGGTTTGGGAGACGCAGCTACCGCTGGTGATCCACGATATCGAGCGGGAGACACGCTACCCGAAGGTCATGCAATTGCTGCGCGAGCACGGCGTGCGTTCCTGCTGCGTGCTGCCCCTAACCACGGCCCAGCGGCGTTTGGGCGCCATGGGAATCGGCGGCGCGGAGCCTTCCGCCTTCGATCGCGCGGACCTTGAGTTTCTGGCGCAAGTCGCCCGGCAGGTCGCCGTGGCGGTAGAGAACGTTCTCAACTACGAAGCCGCGCAATGTTATCAGGCGGAGCTGGCCCGCCAGCGCGACCGTTTGCAAGTGGTGCTGGACGTGACCAATGCCATGGTGGCGAACCTGGACTTGCGCGAACTGTTCCGGGCAGTCTCGGAACTGTTGCGCCGCCTGATCCGGCACGAGTACGCCAGCCTGGTGCTGGTCGATCCCGCCAAGGGGCAACTCCGTCTGGAAGCGCTCGACTTTCCGGGCGGCGATAGCCAGATCCACGAAGTGCAACTGGCCTCACCCGAAGATTCGCCCGCGGTTACCGCCATGCGCACGCGGCAGCCGTTGCGGTGGAATCGCGTGGATGCCGAGCAGTTCCCTTCCGAGATCGTACATCGCTTGTTGGCCGCGGGTTTGCAATCGGCGGTCTGCATCCCGCTGCTGCGCGGCGACCGGGCGCTGGGCACGCTGAACATAGCCAGCATGCGCGACGCGGCCTTCGCGCCCAACGACGTCGAGTTGCTCACGCAGATCGGCAACGAGCTGGCTATCGCGGTAGAGAATGCGCTGGCCTTCCGCCAGATCGAAGAACTGAAGGACAAGCTGGCGGAAGAGAAGCTGTACCTGGAAGACGAGATCCGCACGGAATACGATTTCGAGGAAATCGTAGGCGACAGCCACGCGTTGAAGCGTGTGCTGCGCGATGTGGAAACCGTGGCGCCCACCGATTCGACCGTGCTGATTCAGGGCGAAAGCGGCACCGGCAAGGAACTGATCGCGCGCGCCATCCACAATCTGAGCGGGCGGCGGCAACGCACGTTCGTAAAGGTGAACTGCGCCGCCATTCCGACGGGATTGATCGAGAGCGAGTTGTTCGGCCACGAGAAAGGCGCATTCACGGGCGCCATCGGGCAGAAGATCGGGCGCTTCGAGTTGGCCGACAAGGGCACGCTTTTTCTGGACGAGATCGGCGACATCCCGCTGGAGTTGCAGCCCAAGCTGTTGCGCGTTTTGCAGGAGCGCGAATTCGAAAGGCTGGGCTCGACGCGCACCGTGAAGGTGGATATCCGGCTGGTAACCGCCACCAATCGCGACTTGAGCCAGATGATCGCCAGCCGCGAATTCCGCGAGGACCTGTTCTACCGGCTCAACGTGTTTCCCATCCCGCTGCCGCCTCTGCGCGAGCGCCGGGAAGACATTCCGCTGTTGGTCCGGTACTTTACGCAGAAGTATGCGCGGCGCATGAACCGGCGCATCGAGACGATTCCGAGCGAGGCCATGGAAGCTCTAGTCAATTGGAATTGGCCGGGCAATGTGCGGGAGCTGGAGAACTTCATCGAGCGGGCCGTGATTCTGACGCGCGGCGCGGCGCTGCACGTGCCGCTGGCCGAACTGCGCAACGGCGAGGCGACGGCACAGGCAGCGACGGGAGCGCCGACCACGCTGCAGGAGGCGGAGCGGGAACATGTCCTGCGCGCCCTGCGGGAGGCGAAGTGGGTGGTCGGGGGACCGGCGGGCGCGGCAGCGCGACTGGGGCTGAAGCGCACCACGCTGCAGTCGCGGATGGTGAAACTGGGGATTGCGCGCGGCGCGGGTCAAGCCGATCGTTGAAAGCTTCCTAAAGCAGGCGGCGGCCGGCGCTGCTGGTATCGTAGCCGCCCAGGCCTTCCAGTTCGCGGCGAAAGCTGGCACGGTTCAGCGTGTCGAGCAGCGCTGCGACGGGCGGGTGGTCCAGGTGCTGGCGGCGAATCGCCAGATCGTAGCGCTCGCTCGCCAGGGGGATAAAGTCCAGGCCGAACCCGCGGGCCGCGGCGCGCGTCGAGATACAGCAATCCGCTTCGCCTGTGCGCACCTGCCAGGCCGCCACAAGGTGGCCGCTGGCGTTGCGATCGTATCCGCGCACCTTTTCGCCGGCCAGACCGAGGCGATCGAGATGTGTGTCCAGCAGCAGGCGGCTGCCCGCGCCGGTTTCGCGATTCACGATCGTCACATCCCGCCGCGCGAAGTCTGCAATGGACCGGATGGATTTTGGATTGCCGGGCGCCAGCACCAGGCCTTCTTCCCAGACCGCCAGCGAGACGACGGCGACGCTGTTGCGCGCGAAAAGGCGGTGAATGGCCGGCAGATTGGATTCGCCGCTGGCTTCATCGCGCAAATGCGTGCCGGCCACGTGGACCACTCCCCGCTTCAGCAGGGCCAACGCCTGCGAGCTATTGCGCTGCGCGGCCACCAGTTCAACCCCGGCACGGAGCACGTGACGGGCCAGCACGGAGATGCCGGGATCGCAGCCGGCCACCAGAATCCGGTTGGCAAGATTGTACTCGCCGTGAAAGAGTTGCACCGTTCCTTTGCCGGCCTTGGCGGGCGCGTTGAAATCGCCCAGCAGGACCGCATCGGCGGTGGGCAAATACCAGGGCACCGGCGAAGGCGACGACGCCATGATGCGCCGGTCCACGCGGCAGAGCTGCATGGGGTCGCCGGCGCGCGGGGTGTCCTGCTGGGGAAGCAGCGTCACGTGTTCGGTGGGGAGCGGGCCGGCAGTGGCGCCGGACGGTAGCGCGAAGAGGTCTTCCACACTGACTTCGAGGGTACGCGCCAGGCGCAGCGCCACCGCGGTATTGGGCACATAGCTGCCGGATTCGATGGCATAAATCGTCTGGCGGCCGATACCTGCGCGGCGGGCCAACTCGGCCGCCGACAGGCCGCGCTTTTGCCTGTGGGCTGTCAGATGGTTGGCGATGCCGCGGTTGTCTTGCATGCGGGACGGTGATCACTTTGACGTTACAACAAGCGGGTGGGGCTTGCCAAGTTGTTAGGATGAAATCAGCAGGACAGGACCGCATAAGATCGATGACAGGCGAGGAAAGAGAGCGCTATTCACGGCAGATTCTGTTCGCGGGCTTGGGCGAGGACGGCCAGGAACGGCTGTTGCAGGCGCATGCGGCGATCGTAGGTTGCGGCGCTCTGGGCAGCTTTCAGGCGGCTGCGCTGGCGCGCGCGGGCGTGGGACGAATCACCATCGTCGACCGGGATTATGTAGAGCCTAGCAACCTGCAGAGGCAATGGCTATTCGAGGAATCCGACGCCGCCGAAGCGTTGCCCAAGGCGGTGGCGGCGGAACGGCGCCTGGCGCGCATCAACTCCGCGATTCAAGTGCGCGGCATGGTGGCCGATCTTACGCCAGCGAACGTTGAGGAATTGTTGGGCCAAGCGCAGGTGATCCTGGACGGCACGGACAACTTCGAAACGCGCTACCTGGTAAACGACTTCGCGTTGAGCCGCGCAATTCCCTGGATCTACGGCGCGGCGGTGGGCAGCTACGGCCTCTGCATGCCGGTCATTCCGGGGCGCACCGCGTGCCTGCGCTGCGTCTATCCGGATCCACCCGCGGGCGCCCAGCCGACTTGCGAAACGGCCGGCGTGCTGAACTCGGTTACCGCGGTGATCGCGGCCCTGCAGTCCGCCGATGCGTTGAAGATTCTGGCGGGGCGCGGCGAGTACGCGCAGGCGCGGCTTACCACTGTAGACGTGTGGGCCGGCGGCATTCGGCAGATCGCACAGCCCTTGCCCGACCCGGATTGTCCCGCATGCGGCGCGCGTGACTTCGCATATCTGGAAGGACGCCGGCGCGCGCCGGTCAGCCTGTGCGGGCGCAACGCGGTGCAGATCCACGAGCGCGCGCGGCCGCTCGATCTGCAGCGGCTTAAGGCGGCGCTGCTGCCGCTGGGCGAGGTGCGCGCCAACGAATTCGCGCTGCGCTTTCTGACCGGGCCCTATGAGATGACCGTCTTTCCCGATGGCCGGGCGATCGTCAAGGGCACCACCGATATCGGTTTGGCGCGCAGCCTGTATGCGCGGTACGTGGGCGCGTGAAGAAAGCTGATAGCTGAAAGCTGATAGCTGATAGCTGATAGCTGATAGCTGATAGCT
>Ga0187871_10001325_pt1 | contig 21730 bp, 17 predicted proteins | sample June2016WEW_16_1_FD_132988 | JGI IMG/M metagenome (GOLD analysis project Ga0187871, IMG submission 132988) | Peatland microbial communities from SPRUCE experiment site at the Marcell Experimental Forest, Minnesota, USA - June2016WEW_16_10 | ecosystem: Environmental > Terrestrial > Soil >...
AGGAAAGTCCGCCAATCATTCGAGCATATCGCGCCGGAAACAGTCGGCAATGCCCGGCAATTCGTGGTGTCGCATCAGGCCGGTTCGAGCACCATGCTCGAAAAACTCGCGACCATTTGCCCGGATCTCGACAAGAAAGATCCGCGCGTGAAAAGGCTCCTGTTTCACATAAAGGAGCTTGAAACCAGCGGATACCAGTTCGAGGCGGCGGAAGGGTCGTTCGAACTGATCGCGCGGCAGATGCTTGGCCAGTTCACCGAACCGTTCTCGGTGCTTGAATTCCGCGTGATCGAGGAGAAAAGGCAAAATGGCGACGCCTATTCCGAAGCAACGATCAAAGTGCGTGAAAACGAAACCGTTGAACACACGGCGGCCGAGGGCGACGGTCCGGTGAACGCGCTCGATAACGCCCTGCGCAAGGCGCTCGTGAAGCTCTATCCTTCTCTTGCCGAAGTGAAACTGGAGGATTTCAAAGTCCGGGTACTTGACGGTCGCGACGGTACCGGCGCCAAGGTACGGGTGCTCATCGAATCGTCCGACGGCTTCGAGCGCTGGGGAACCGTAGGCGTTTCCACAAACATTATCGAAGCATCGTGGCTTGCGCTCATCGATGCCCTGAAATTCAAACTTATGAAGGAAACGCTGAAGAGCCGGTAGTCGTAGTGGACGGCATAGAACGATTTTCTTTATCTACTGATTATTATCTATTTTTGATATGCAATTATCTATTATACCGATAGGGAGATTAGAACGGTATGGCTCGGCAAATGAATTGGCGGGATCTTGGTTTTCAATATCTGCAAACCGATAGCTACCTGCGAGCGGACTTCACGAATAGCGGCTGGAGTGCACTCAAGGTTTGCACCGACCCGAATATGCCCATCCATATCGCCGCCGCCGCTCTCCATTACGGGCAGGAGTGCTTTGAAGGTCTGAAGGCGTTTACCCGGAAGGACGGTTCCATCGCTCTCTTTCGGCCAATGGAGAATGCGCGACGCATGATACACAGTGCGAAGCGGCTTGTCATGGAACCGGTCCCTGAGGAGCTTTTCCTTGATGCGTGCAAAAAAGTGGTTTCCGGCAATCTCGACTGGATGCCGCCTTATGGCACCGGCGCGTCTCTGTATCTGCGACCTCTCCTGATAGGGTCAAGCCCGCGTGTGGGGATCTCGCCGTCCGATGACTACCTGTTTCTCGTGCTTGCCATGCCGGTGGGCCCTTACTACAAGAACGGATTCTCGCCCGTGGCCGCCATGGTGCAGGAAAAGTATGATCGCGCCGCGCCGCGCGGGGTGGGAAAGGTAAAGACAGGGGGCAACTATGCCGCCGGGCTCCTGGGCGATCTCGAAGCCAAAAAACTTGGGTTCACCATATCGCTTTACCTGGACTCCGGCACGCGCACGCATATCGACGAGTTCGGCACTTCGAACTTCATTGCGATTACAAAGGACAATAAATATGTTACTCCGGAGTCGGACTCCATCCTTACCTCGGTGACCAATAAAAGCCTTCAGCAGTTGGCTGAGGATTTCGGCCTCACGGTCGAGCGCCGGGAAATCAAGCTGGCTGAGCTTGCCGATTTCACCGAGGTCGGTTCGTGCGGTACTGCGGCGGTGATCACGCCAGTGTGCTCGATTACATACAACGACCGCGTCTATACCTTCGGCCGTAAAAACGAGGCCGGTCCGGTTCTGACGCGTCTCTACCGGGAGCTTCTTGCCATACAGTACGGTGAAATCGAAGACCGGCACAGATGGATGGTGAAGGTGTAACCGTAAAAAAAGTCAAATAACAATACAGAACTAAAGATACAGAGGTCCTGTTTCTGAAGAGGAATGGGACTTTTCTTTTTATTACTCCGCGGCTTAATGTGATTATAAAGATGATTTTATGAAAATAGCATGCTATTCTATTACGGCATTTAATTGCTGGAGTTAAAATATATTTATTCAAATTATGACATTGAAAAAGTCCATCACTCCGACAAAAGCGGACAAACCGAAGACCGTGATCATGCAGAGACGCGACCAGAAGGCGCCGGTTATTCTTTGCGCGGTAGTATTATTTCTAATCGTGGTCGTATTTTACCATAAGGTCATTTTCGGAATTGCGAATTTTTGGGAAGATCTCATTTACCAGGAACTGCCGCATAGAATTTTTGCACGGGATTCACTTTCGCATTTTACTTTTCCGTTTTGGAATCCATATACGTTTGCCGGCATGCCTTTTTTTGCTGCTATCCATACCGGTGTATTTTATCCGACAAATCTGTTATTATCTTTTTTGCCGCTTCCCATGGACCAATTCTGGTACGTATTAGAACTGTCCATTATCCTGCATGTTTTCATCGCGGGTATGACGATGTTCTTGTTTTGTCATTATCGCGGACTCTCATACCTGTCTTCGCTTTTTGCCGCAATAAGCTTTATGCTGTGCGGTTTTTTTGTCGTGCATATTATACATTCACTTATGCTGTATATCCTGGCGTGGCTTCCTCTCATTATGCTCTTTTTCCTTCGGGGTATCGAAAATAAACGTCCTGCGGATTTCATCTACGCTGCCATCGTGCTTGGCATCACCATATTTGCCGGACACCCGCAGATTACCTTTTATGAGTTTCTGTTTCTCGGAGCCTTCTGCGCATATTGTCTTTTCGATGTATCAAAAAACCGCCTCTCGCACGGCATATTGCTTCTTGCCGCATTTGTCATAGCCGTCGGCATCGCGATGATCCTGCTCCTTCCTTCAATGGAGCTTTCCCGGCAATCCGCCCGCGTCAATTGGACTTTTCAGATGGCTTCTGAAGGCTCCATGAGCTTTCGCCAGCTGCTGACGTTCTTTATTCCCAAACTGTTCGGGGGTACGACGTCGGACAATCCTTGGCGGCAGGAATTGTCGTTCTGGCTTAAAGATGCCTATCATAGCGGATATTGGACATTCTGGGAGACGACGTTTTATACCGGACTCCCCGTTTTGATCTTCGGCTTGGTGCAATTCGTTAATGTCAGGAAAAGTGTTTTCGCCCGATTTAGCCTTGTCTGGTGCGTATTCAGCCTGTTTATAGCGCTTGGTAATCACTTTCCCCTCTATCGATTGCTTTTTTCATATATACCTGGATTCGGGACGTTCAGAATTCCGGCAAGAATTCTTTTTACCTGGAATCTTCTTCTTCCCTTGCTGGCATCCCTCACAATGGACGAATTGAAAGATGCGAAGAACCGCCGACGCTATCTTCTGCCACTTACGGTTGGCGGAGGGATCTCACTGTTCATTTTTATAGCCGTGTCCAGCGGGTTTCTGGAAAATGTCTGGCCGGAATTTGCCCTTGAAGCGCATAAAATTTACGCGACGAAGCAGTCCTTCTATATGGGAGGAATTCTCTTGCTGAGCGTCCTGGCAACAGCCCTGTTATATGCCTCGTTACTGAAACATCATCTTTATAAAATCGTCATGATGGGCATTCTCTGCATCGACCTGTTCGTGTTCGGAATGGATTATCACATAGTCCAGTATAGTCCATCGGACTATTTTTCGAAAAATCGCCCGTTGGCAGAATTTCTTTCCAAGGAAAATAATGAGACGCTTTTCCGAACAAAAACGAGAGAAGATGGAATAATGTTGCTCGATCGTAATCAAGGCATGATTGACAAGATACAGCTTATGGAAGGATATAACCCCTTGAACCTCTATCTCAAAGACCTTCCGGCGCCGGAACAAACCCGACTCGATCTCTTTAATGTTAAATACGCGATCCGGATCGATAGTGTCAATAGATCGGCAGGTCTTGTGGAAAATCCGTCATTTTTGCCACGGGCGAAAATGTTTTACAAGGCAGTTATCATCCCGGACGATTCGGCGACAAAATTATATCTTGATTCGCCCGATTTCCACTATACCGATGAAGTAGTGCTTCCGGAAAAAACCACGCTTGCGCTTCCCGTTGATACCTTGCCGGTAGCTAATAACCTTGCGATTACGACATACGAAAATAATCAGATCGGACTTTCAGTGAAAACGGATAAACCCGGAATCCTCTGGCTGAGCGAAATCTGGTATCCCGCATGGAAAGCAATCGTGGACGGTAAAGAAACGAGGATTTTGCGGGCTGATTACAGCTTTCGGGCGGTAGAAATCGCCGAGGGAAGCCATCGCGTACTATTTGTATATCATTCCAAAGCTTTTACCGCCGGCGCAATAATTTCCATAATTACTGCTATCGGCGCTTTCGGCGTGCTGCTCTTTTTTTTCAGAAAAGGCAAATGCGCGATGAATAGCGTTACGGTAAGGTAAACACAATCAGGCGGTTTCCTGCAAGAGTTCCCTTCGCTCTTTATGGATGGAATCGAGGATCCCGTTGACGAATTTTCCCGATTCATCGAGGCCATAGGTTTTTGCCAGTTCTACCGCCTCATCGATTACCACTTTAAATGGTACATCACTGCAGTAGCAGAGCTCGGCAGTAGCGAGGCGTAGGACATTGCGGTCGAGCGCCGCCATGCGCTTCATTTCCCAGTTTGCCGCATGGCGGGTGATGATCTCGTCGATGGTCGCGAGCGATTCAACAGTTTTCCCGACGAGCTCGGCTGCGTATCGCTTGCTGTCCGGAGCCACAAACCTTAACTCCCCTATACGATCGAGCATGGAGCGCCATTCAGCCATTCCGTCTCCCTCGCAGGCATACAGGGTTTGCAGCGCAAGTTCGCGCGCCTTATGTCTTCTTCTCATCTGACCGCTGTTCGGTTTCTCGCTCATGCGGAATACTGTTTCTATGGTGCCAATGGTTTGCGCCTGTTTCAAAGCGCCTGAAGTTTACCCCACAGGTCGGCCATCTCAATCGCATTCTGAGCGGCATTCCATCCTTTGTTGCCTGCCTTGGCGCCGGCTCGTTCTATGGCTTGGTCGATGGTATCGGTCGTTAAAACGCCGTTGATAATAGGAATATTCTGATCGAGGCTTACCTTTGCGATCCCCTTCGACATCTCAGCCGCAACATAGTCAAAGTGCGGCGTGCCGCCGCGGATGACCGCGCCGAGGCAGATGATGACGTCGAACCGTTTGGCGCCGGCCATCTTCTGCACGGCGATAGGAATCTCAAGTGCGCCGGGAGTCCAGACAATGGTGATACTCTCCCGGTCGGTCTTATGCCGGAGAAGGCAATCAAGCGCACCTTCGAGCAGCTTTTTCGAAATCAATTCGTTGAAACGGCTGATGACGATACCGAATCGCTTTCCTGATCCGTCCAGTAGTCCTTCTATTACGGCTGGCATGCAGTACCTCCTTCGAGTAAGTGTCCGAGTTTTTCTTTTTTTGTGAAAAGGTATCTCGCATTCTCCTTGTTCGGTTCGGTTTCGATGGGCACGCGTTCCACTACCTCAAGGCCATACCCTTCCAGTCCGATGATCTTGCGCGGATTGTTGGTCATGAGACGAATGCTTGTGATGCCGAGATCCGCAAGGATCTGTGCACCGATGCCGTAGTCGCGAAGATCCGGCGCAAAGCCGAGGGATTCATTTGCCTCTACCGTGTCAAGACCCGTGTCCTGCAATGAATAGGCCTTCAGCTTATTGACAAGTCCGATACCCCGCCCCTCCTGGCGCAGGTAAAGAATAACGCCGCCATGCGCGTTGACCATCTGCATGGCGCGATGGAGCTGTTCGCCGCAATCGCATCGGTGCGAGCCGAGAACGTCGCCGGTAAAACACTCCGAATGTACGCGTACGAGCGTAGGAGTACCCGGCGTGATGGCGCCTTTACGAAGAACCAGATGCGTATGGTTTGATAACAGTTCTTCATAAGCAAGAATTTCGAACTCGCCGAAAGCGGTGGGCAGTCGAGTGTCCGCAACGCGCCTGACAAACTTTTCGTGAGCGCGGCGGTAGTTTATGAGTTCGGCGACGGAAACGATTCCAATTGCGTGTTTCGCCGAGAACTTTCGAAGTTGCGGCATGCGGGCCATGGTACCGTCTTCATTCATGATTTCGCAAATGACCCCCGCCGGAAACATCCCGGCGAGTCGTGCGATGTCAACTGCTGCCTCGGTCTGGCCGCACCGGGAAAGAACCCCGCCTTCTTTGCTGCGGAGGGGAAACATATGGCCGGGTTTTACAAAGTCATCCGGCCGCGCCTTCGGGTCGACGAGCTTGCGGATCGTGGTGGCGCGGTCGGCGGCCGAGATGCCAGTCGTGGTGCCGTCACGTGCTTCCACTGAGATGGTGAACCCGGTCCCGAATCGAGAGGTATTATCCGAAACCATCATGGGAATATGGAGCTCATCGAGCCGTTTCCCTTCCATGGCAACGCAGACGAGACCCCGACACTCGCGAACCATGAATGCGATCGATTCCGGCATGCACTTTTCTGCCGCAATTGCAAGATCCCCTTCATTTTCGCGATCTTCGTCATCGACGATGATGACAAATTTCCCCTGTCTGAACTCTTCGATCAGCTGTCGTATGCCGGAAAAATCTTTCAAAATCCGAGCCTTTCCATCTGTTCAAGAAGCGTTTCGCTCTCCACGGTTGGGGCGGTTCTTTGGCTTCTCAGTAGTCGATCGAGATACCGGGCAATGATATCGCATTCAATATTGACCTTATCACCGACGCCCTTGTTCCGCATGGTTGTGGCCGCCATGGTCTGCGGAACAAGCGCTATGGAGATAGTTTTGTCGGCGCTGGTATCGGCAATGGTCAGGCTGATGCCGTCAATCGCAACCGATCCCTTCTTAGCCATGAACCGTCGACACGATTCTGGCACCTCGATTGTTCTACGTCGCCCTGCGTCTTCCATGCGGTCGGCGATGATGGTTCCCACGCCGTCGACGTGTCCAAGCACCATGTGCCCGTCAAAACGCGCCTGCACCGACAAGGGCTGTTCCAGGTTTACCTCGCATCCCCGCTGAATCGTTGCAAGCGTTGTATGCCCGAGTGTTTCGGCCACTGCGGTAAAAAAAAGAGCTGGCCCGCTGGAATTCTCGACGGTCAGGCAAACGCCGTCTACCGCGACCGAACTCCCTCTTGCGGCAATGAGGCGCGTGTCAGCCGGGCGGATGCCGAGAAGAACGGCATTTCCTTTCCGTTCGACGGCAATAACAGTGCCGATGGTTTCAATAAGGCCGGTGAACATCGTCGACTCTCTTACTTTAATTAATAAGCGCTGTGCGAAATCACTCAAAAATACTCAGCAACGGCTGGTGAGAGCAAGGAGGGAGGGACGCGTAACCCGACGGGATACAAAGCCGGAATGTCAAATAATTCCTTTATGAGTTTATTTTCGGAATTCCGGTTACCCCGAAAGCATTGTCCAGTAAAAACATTTGCATATTTTCCAGGTGGATACAATTATTGATGGCCAATCCTTTGGAGAAACGCAACCCATCGAGCCCCTTGCCTATGATTTTATTCCCAAAGAGCAGATAGACCCGGTTGACGAGTCCTGCTTCAAGAAATGAGGAGGCCAGCTGTTGTCCTCCCTCGACGAAGACACTTGTGAGATTGTTTTCAAAAGCCATTTCGGTAAAGGTTTCCAGATGGGCCGATTTCCGGAATTGGCCCGTATACCAGTACTCAAGCCGCGTATCGCCGTTGATCTCGATCCGCCGTGCCGTTCGGTCACGGACTACCACGATGCTCTTCGCCGCTCCGGCATGGCGCGTGAACCAGGCGGTTGCGGGAATATTTTTATTGGATGTAAAAATGCAACGAGCCGGGGTGAACCCTCGTCCCATGCGTACGGTCAGCTGCGGATTATCCCGATCGAGCGTCGTTCTCCCCACGGCAATGGCTGCATGGCGGCGTCGCAACTCCCGGGCAAAAACGCGGGCTTGTGTTTCAGTTATCCACTTCGATGCGCCCTCCTCATCGGCAATGCGGCCGTCGAGCGTGCAGGCAAGCTTGAGGGTGATCCACGCCCTGCGCCGGGTAATGGCCCAGAAAAAATCCTCGTTGACAGCTTCTGCCTCCTCGCGCTGCAAAAAGGAATCCACCCTGATTCCCGCCGCACATAGGCGCGCGAGCCCCCTGCCGTTGACAAGAGGATTTCGGTCGCCGACGGCAACCACAACGCGCCGTATCCCGGCTTCAATAACCGCATCGACGCAGGGAGGGGTTCGACCGTAATGGCAACATGGTTCCAGAGTGACATAGAGTGTGGCGCCGCGGGAGAGCGCACCGGCTTGGCGTAGAGCGACCCGTTCGGCATGAAGTCCGCCCCAGGCCTGTGTGGTTCCCCTTCCCACGACGTTAAGCTTACGGACGACCAGCGCTCCCACTGCCGGATTCGGAAAAGTTTTGCCCTTGACCGACCATGCGAGCGCTATCGCCTGGGACATGAACTCCCTGTCGGAATTTGAAAAAGATACGGTTTGAGCCATTATTTCTAACCATTAATAGCCCCGTGTATTCATGGGGCGTGAGGTAGAGAAAGAAGTCCTTTGCTCAAAATAAGAGCCATGAATAAACTCCTTTTGCGGGTCATAGCTCACCATAAACATAAAGGAGGTTGAATCGAGGCTCAGTTAAAAAAATTATCACCTATCGGGTACGAATGCACTATCATATAATCCGGTTGCTGAAGTATCGATATCGGGTGATGCTGGAAAGTGTGAATAATACGATGCGGCATAACCATAAAATAGTATTAAAGCGTATCCAGCAATAAAATTTCAGGCTTGAGAACGAGCGAAAAACCCCATAATCAAAAGCAAGGGTTAACTAATCCGGCATAGTATAAGGTAAAACCTTTTTTTCAAAGCATCTCGCCATATTATATTATATTTCATATTTCAGCGTAATGTTTTATGATGGAGGAGGGGGGAATGGGATATTGTCACATTCGCCGGGTGTTCGATATTCAATACAATATAACAATAAAATTATCCTTGCATGGCCGTGACAGTGATGATATAATTTTTTTTCACTACATGCATAAGGCGCTTTATTGCCCGGATTGGAAATGATGATGATATTTACACGCCATAAAGCGTATAATCGTGGAAAATCGATTCCGGTGATTTGCGCCATGGTTGCCACTATGGTATTCCTGCTCAGCGCAAATGCCGCAGCGGGGGGCGACGAGTACGTCTTGAAGCCGGGAGACGTGATTTCTGTTGATGTCGTTGAGCATCCGGAATTTTCCGGGCACCATAAGATCCGGCCCGATGGCAGGATAAACTACCCCGTTATTGGTGAATTGGACGTCTCTGGCCTCACCTGTCCCCAGCTTGTAACAACCATGGAAGGCAAATTGTCTCCCTACATAAATAATCCGGTGGTTTCAGTTTCAATCGAGGCCTATTTTGCCAATAAAATTTTCATTATCGGCGATGTAAACCGACCCGGCGAATTTGAAATCTACGAACCGATTGATCTGATCAAAGCGATTGCCATGTGCGGCGGCACGAAAAATGCCGCTGCACGGACCGCTAAAATCATTCGAGCCGACGGCACCATTGTTACGGTCAACCTGCAGGACCTATGGAATGGGAAGCTGTCGAAACAGGAGACCAACAAATACCTGCTCTATCCAGGCGATACCATATTTATTCCAGAAACTTTTCTCATCAACTGGGGCTTAATTGCAACGATCCTTGGCGCAACTTCTCTTGTACTGCAGATTATCTTATATTCGATCTACATAAACGAACACTGAGACGGAGAATCTACCGTTTCGTCGGGAGCGATGCGTCAAAGCGAAGGATTTTTTTCCCGCTGGCAGGTCAATCAAGGGTCAGAACAATGGATTTATCGGCCTCTCCCGCAGGCGCACAAAGCCGTGCATTTCTCAAAAAAACAACGGATGCGGCGGCACGGAGATGTTAGCTTATGGGGTATGTCGAATATTGGGAATTACGCGAAAAACCCTTTGAAGAGGCAAGCGACACCCGATTTTTCTTCGAGAGCGAAGGTCATCGCGAAGCGCTCGACAGAATGCTTTATGTTGTCAACGATCGCAACATGAATATAGGTCTTCTCACCGGAGAAATCGGTTCCGGCAAGACGCTCACCAGAAACGTGCTCTTCAATTCACTTCCGCAGCGCCAGTTCGAAATAATCGATTTTGAAAATTCCAATTACCCTTTTGCGGATCTCCTGTTCGACGTCGTTAGCCGTATTGCGTCGGAGCACCCGCACGCTCCTCCGGACGGAGAGAGGGAATTTCCCGGCCGCGGCGATAAATTTTCGCTTATGCGTCTTTTCCGCGCCCAGCTCGAGCATCTGTGCAATGAAGAGAAACGTCACCTCGTGCTTCTCTTCGATGAGGCGCAGCAGATGGATAATGCCGCGCTCGACGAAGTGAAGAATTTCACGAATTTATCCAGTCGCGAGGAACACTTTCTCACCGTCTTTTTTGTCGGGCAACCCGAGCTGCGCGAAAAAATAAAGCGTCTTCGTCAGCTTGATCAGCGCATATTTCTGCGATATCATCTTAATAATCTCGATTTCAATAATACCGTCGGCTATATCGATCATCGGCTCAAAGTCGCTGGAAAAGCGAAAGACAGCGTTTTCAACGAATCTACCCACGAATTGATTTTCCGTGCTACCGGCGGCGTGCCAAGGGAGATCAACCGCCTCTGCAAGCTTTCCTTGCAGCACGGCTTCGCTCATGACCTCCCCACGATTTCAAGCGATGACATCCAGGTAATCCTCGATGACATGAAAGTTCAGGGCGGATGAAATCGAAGAAATTCAGTTTCGGCGATATCGCGAGAAAAATCAATGCCGAGCCGGATAAACGATCCAAAGCCGCCCCAGAATCCCTCAACGATGCTCCGGCTGCATCGCGGCGCGATACGCAGGAACAGGCGAGCCTCTTTCCCGCCTCCGACGGTAGCTCCCCGTCCCCTTTCCGGAAAAACGCCGTGCCTTTACACGGAAAAACGGATGAGCATGCCGGCCCGGCAAGGAACCTCGCATCGCACTCGCGCACAGGCAGAGAAGACGACGGAGAAGATCTCGAATTCGACATTTTCCGGTATCTCGGGGTTATTCTCCAGCGGAAGAGAGCGGTCGCCATCGTCACGTTTCTGATAACGGCCTTCTACATTGTCTCGTATATCAACAGCGAACGACTCTATAAGGCCCATGCGCAGCTGCGGTTCAAACCGGACGACAAGGAACTCATCGGTGACGAAGCTTTTCACAATTCCATGAACCCGCAGATCGCCCTGAACACCCATCTTGAGCTGCTGAGGTCAAATACGGTGCTTTCCAGGGTTGCGGACAGCTTCGGCAATCGGATAGGGCCGGCTCAGATCGAGCGCTATCTTTCGATTGCTCAGGGACAGACAAACCGGGCGCCGAACGACCTTGTTGAACTTTATTACCAGAATCCAAACGCCAGGCTCGCGCGCGATGTCCTGAATAAGTTATGCCAAACATACATCGACTACGAAAAAGAAGTTAACGGCCAGGAAGTCACCGCGCTCCTTGTCAAACTTGAAGAGCAGGTCAATAAATTCCAGAATGAGCTGGACACAAAAGAGGGCGATCTGCGGCAGTTCAAGGAAGAACACCGGATGGTGGAACTCTCCGATGAGACGAATTTGACCGTTTCGAAACTTTCTGACCTGGAACTCGAACTGCAGAAAACGCAGATGAGCCTTATCGAGGGCAGAGTGAAGGACGAGGCGGTTAATTCGCAGATCGGCCAGCAGTCCCCGGACGTCGTCCAATCGGTCACCTACACGGATCCCACCAAGGACAGGATTGCGCAGCTCGAACTGGAATACAAGACACTGTCCGCCGAAAACAGTCCTGAGCATTTCCAGAGCAGAATACTCCGGGAGCAGATCGATAAGCTCAAGACGGCTGACGCCGACAGTATCACGCGCGAAGCTTCTTCCAAGACATTCGTCAATAATCCCATCCGCCAATCGCTTCTCCAGGATAAGGTGTACTGGAACGTCGACCGGTCATCGCTTGAGGCGAAACGCCTGGCGCTCACCCGAGAGCTCGAAAAACTCAACGGCAACCTGCTCAAGCTTCCCGCCGTGCAGCAGCGCTATGCATTTCTTGAGCGCGAAACCGAGTCGCTGGTTCAGATACTCAAGCTCTTGAAGTCAAAGCAGGCGGAGGCGCAGGTCCAGCGGGATGCGCAGAAAATCGATATTATAATCCAGAATCTGGCCGTGCTGCCGACGCAGGCGATCCGGAGCGTCAAAGTAATCACCGTAATCATGGGGTTCATCATCGGCCTCATATTCGGGATCGCCGTGGCCTTCCTCCTTGACTACCTTGATCAGAGCGTCAAAGATCCGATGCAAATCGAGAAAAATCTTGATCTGCCCCTTTTGGGCATTGTGCCGGTGATCGAAACCCACACGTCGCTTATCCAGCAGTTCGCCGATGTTGAGAAAAAAATCCTTGAACCATTCCGCTCCCTGCGGGCGAACCTGAAGCACCTCGCGGCCACCCACAATAGCAAGGTGTTCATGATTTGCAGCGCCATTAAGGGCGAGGGAAAGACCACGCTTGCCGCAAACCTCGCCATTACCTTTGCCGTTGATGGGAAGAAAACCATTCTCGTGGACGCCGATTTGCGCCGATCCCGGATGCACTCTCTTTTCGCTATTCCGAATGAACTCGGCCTTGCCGACTACCTCCTCGGCACGAAAACGACTGAAGAGGTGTTCAAAAAGACGGTGTTTGACAATTTGACCCTCATCACCTCCGGCGAACGGCCGCATAACCCTGCGGAACTGATCGGCACATACCGGTTCGACCTTTTTGTCCAGGAACTGCGCGACCGCGCCGATATTGTGATCTTCGATTCCCCCGCACTTCTGCCGATCAGCGATGCACTGATCATGGCGCCGAAGATGGACGGCTGCGTGATGGTGTTACGGAGCAACTGGACGCCACTCAAGGTTGCCAAGCAGGCGAAACATCAAATTGCTCGTCTGGGATGCACTATATATGGCGGCATTTTCAATGGTGTTTCGCTTCATCGCAGCTACTACCCCTATTACTACGGGTATTACGGCTACTATTCCTATAGTAAGTACACCTACGACGATGACAAAAAGAGAGCGACGATCCGCGAATTCGGTCTCCGGTTTGAAAATGGATTCAAAAAGACTATTCAAACGATTCGTTACGGCTCGCCCAAATACCTTGCCTTTTCGCGTTCCGTTGTTCGCCGGCTTACGCGGAAGAGGACCTTCTGGGTTTTTCTCCTTCTGGCCTGTGGGCTTTCCGCGGCGGGACTGCGGTTTTTAAACCGATTCCCCCGCGCAGCGGCGCCCAAGGGAGACGTTGAATATCAGGAGATGGCCGGAACCTCGAAAGAGACAAAGGCCGCTGTTGATTCCGCCACCGCTCTGGCGGCGGTCCAAGATAGTGCGTCAATCATGTCCGAAACACTGTCTTCCGTTCCGGAACAGAAAGCCAATGATCCGGCATCACCGGACGAGGGAACCCGTCTCTGGTTCGATGCGCTGAAGGCGTCGAATCTCGATGGCTATCTGAAACTCTACGATTCCATCGAATTTCAGTTTTCTGGCGGTAATTTTGCTCGGTGGCGGGAACGGGCCATGGCATATTTCACCAGAAATCGGGGTACTTCCTATGAACTGGACAGCGTATGGCAGGAGTCCGAGCAGCCGCCCGTGGTTGAAACTCGTCTCAAATTGACCATGGTGAGCAAGTCCGATACGACACGGCTCATCAAAGCGCTCTCCTGGGAAAACGGCCCTTTGGGCTGGAAGATCATTGGCGATAAAACCGGTCGTGCCAAATAATTGTTTCCCGATGAATTGGGGAGTGCGGCAATGACATGAGAGCAGGAACCGCGGCTCCCAAGGGCGCTCGTGCGGGCGCTGCAATTCATTGATTGTTTGCTCTGATTACACTCATTGCTGGAGACCCTCTCATGAAGATTCTTATTGTCGGGCATAAAGGCATGCTGGGAACCGATATGCTTTCCGCCGCCCTTAAAGCGGATCATTTTGCGTCCGGGGTTGATTTCCCGGAAATCGATATAACCCGGCTTGAAAGCGTCCGCGCCTGTCTGCGAAAAGATCGGCCGGATACGGTTATCAACTGCGCCGCATTTACGGCAGTGGATGCCTGCGAAACTGAGGTCCTTAAAGCGTTCAGCGTCAATGCCGAGGGAGCGGGCAATCTCGCTATCGCTGCAAGGGAAGTGCAAAGCATATTCGTGCATTACAGCACCGACTACGTTTTCGACGGTACGGCAAAGGCGCCCTATAGAGAAACCGATCCGACCTTTCCCATGTCAATCTACGGCCAATCCAAGTTAGAGGGTGAGCGGCTTGTCGCGGCAAATAATGCGCGGTCGTTCATTATCAGGATCGCATGGCTGTACGGCACGACAGGCAATCATTTTGTGAAAACAATACGGAACCTGGCGCAGAAAAATGCAGTGACTGGCGGTCGCCTGCGTGTGGTGAATGACCAGATCGGATCGCCTACCTGCACGCTCGACGTTTGCAACCAGACGCTTTGTCTCCTTGAAACCGGCAATTTCGGCCTCTACCACGCCACGAGCGAAGGGCAGTGTTCGTGGTACGATTTTGCCCAGGAAATCAGACAGGCGGCCGGCATTTCCGTGGGGATCGATCCTTGCACGACCGCCGATTTTATCCGAGACCGGGATTTACGAGTTGCGCCACGGCCCTCCTGGAGCGTGCTTGAAAATGCCGCGCTGAAAAAACTCGGGTTGAACCGCATGCCACATTGGAAAGATGCTTTTGCGGCATTCACAAAAGTTGAAGCGCAATACCCGCGATAGAAAGTTATTTTTCAACAATCATGAAAACCATTCTCGTTACCGGCGGAGCCGGGTTCATCGGCGCAAATTTCGTCCATTATCTTCTTGGCCGTTACGACGACGTGCACGTCATCAATCTTGATGCCCTTACCTATGCGGGAAATCCCGATAATCTTCGTTCCGTGGAACATGACCCGCGCTACCGATTCGTGAAGGGAGACATCAGGGACATTGATGTTGTAACGGCTCTTTTTAAGGAATATGAGATCGATACGGTTGCCCATTTCGCGGCAGAGTCTCATGTCGATCGCAGCATCACCGAGCCGGACCAATTTGTTCAAACCAATGTCCTGGGAACCCACACGCTCTTGCGGGCCGCAAAATCCTCGTGGGAGAAGGCCTTTGAGAACAAACGGTTCCTGCATGTTTCAACCGACGAGGTGTACGGGTCGCTCGGTCCGGGCGGTTACTTCACCGAAGAAACTCCCCTTGCGGCGAACAGCCCTTATTCGGCAAGCAAGGCCGGCAGCGATCTTCTGGTCCGCGCTTACTACGAAACCTTCGGCTTCCCGGCGATCATCACCCGATGCTCCAATAATTACGGCCCCTACCAGTTTCCCGAAAAGCTGATCCCGCTCATGATTACGAATGCACTCCTGGATCTGTCGCTCCCGGTCTACGGGGACGGCATGAATGTTCGAGATTGGCTGTTTGTCGGGGACCACTGCGCCGCGCTTGACAGGGCAATTATAGATGGCGTTCCCGGCCAGGTTTATAATATCGGCGGCAATAATGAAAAGTGCAACATCGACATCGTGCGCCTTATCCTCGCGCAGCTCGGCAAGCCGGATCGCCTCATCGCTTTTGTGAAAGATCGCCCGGGTCACGACCGCCGCTATGCCATCGATGCTTCGAAGATCCGGCGCGATCTTTGCTGGACGCCGTCGGTGACCTTTGAGCAGGGGATCGTGCGAACGATCGCCTGGTATTGCGATAACCGCCCCTGGTGGGAGAGTCTCCGGAAAATGCATTCGGTCGGACATCCGCCGGGACCATTGTCCCCGTGAGGCGGAGTCTGGAATCCGGCTTTTTACGGGGCTGCCGATTGCCTCATCGATTGTAAAAATTCTATTATATTTAACGGGAATAGTTATCAAAGCCGGCGACGCGTTCCGTCATGAATTGTCGCGGGAAGGCATTCTTTAAGTAACCTGAAAACTGCGTTGACCATTGGTTTTCAGAATATAAATAAAAGGAGCGCGGGAAAATGTGTGGCATTGTTGGGTATATCGGCAACCGGGATGCCTGCCCGATTCTTCTCGCGGGGCTGACGTCGCTCGAATATCGCGGGTACGACAGCGCGGGAATTGCTCTTGTCGATGGGAAAACTGCCCAAATAATAAAAGATAAAGGGGATGTCGGAAACCTCAAGGAGATTCTGAAAAATTCCCCGCTTCTTGGCTCGACCGGCATCGCTCACACTCGCTGGGCGACGCATGGTGAGCCCTCACGGGTCAATGCGCATCCGCATGCCGATGCCGGGAATCGCATCGCAGTGGTGCATAACGGCATCATTGAAAATTACTCGGTACTCAAGGATAACATGAAGAGCGAGGGCGTCCGATTTCATTCGGAAACCGACACCGAGGTGCTTGCGCAGCTTATCGGCCGCTACTACGTCGACGGCGACCTTGCCGCCGCGGTGCGGCGGGCGCTTCTTGACATTGAAGGAACATTCGGCATCGCGGTAATCGCCTTCGATAACCCCGACATCCTGATCGGCGCCCGCAAGGGCGCGCCGCTGGTGGCCGGTATCGGCACCGATGAATTGTTTCTCGCCTCCGACGCCTCGGCTGTGGTCAACCATACCAAGAATGTGATCTATCTCAAGGATGGCAATCTTATCGAAATGCGCAAGGGCGGCGTTTTTCATACCATGACGTTTGATAACCACGCCGTGAGTCCGGAGATTCAGCGCATCGAATGGAATGCCGACGCACTTGCCAAGGGCGGGTTCAACCATTTCATGATGAAGGAGATTTTCGAACAGCCAGAAACCATGAAAAACGCGATGCGCGGACGGCTGCTCATCGAGGAGGGAACCTCTCGTCTTGACGGCCTTAACTTGGTTCTGCCGGAGTTGCGCTCAATCCAGCGCATCATTCTCATCGGCTGCGGCACGAGCTGGCATGCCGGGCTTATCGGCGAATACATGATCGAGGAGATCGCCGGCCTTCCCGTGGAGGTGGAGTACGCCTCGGAGTTCCGTTACCGGAATCCGATCATCGATTCCCATACGGTGGTATTCGTTATCAGTCAGTCGGGTGAGACCGCCGATACCCTCGCTGCGCTGCGGGAGGCCGCGAATCGCGGCGCCACGGTGCTCGGCATCTGCAATGTCGTTGGCTCGAGTATCGCCCGCGAAACGCACGGCGGCATCTATCTCCATGCCGGGCCTGAAATCGGCGTCGCGTCGACCAAGGCCTTTACCTCGCAGGTCACCGTGCTCGCGCTCATGACTCTGCTTCTGGGCCGCATGCGTCGTATCTCCCACTCCGACGGAATAAAGTTCGCGAAAGCCCTTGCCGCAATTCCGAAGCAGGCTACGAAAATCCTGAAGCAAAACGAGGAGATCCTGGAGATAGCGCGAATTTATTATCAGCACGATAACTTTCTCTACCTCGGACGCTCGTACAATTTCCCGGTGGCGCTTGAAGGGGCGCTCAAATTGAAGGAAATTTCCTACGTCCATGCCGAAGGGTACCCTGCCGCGGAGATGAAGCACGGTCCGATAGCGCTCATCGATAAAAACATGCCAACCGTGGTGATCGCGCTCAGTGACAGCGTTTACGAAAAGGTCCTTTCCAATATCCAGGAAATCAAGGCGCGGGGCGGCAGCGTCATCGCGATAGCCACCGAAGGCGACAATCAGATCGGGAAGCATGCGCAGCATGTTATTTACATACCAGAAACAATCGAGATGCTCTCCCCGCTCCTGGCCGTGATCCCGTTGCAGCTCCTTGCCTATCATATCGCCGCGTTACGCGGCTGCGCCATCGATCAGCCGCGTAACCTGGCTAAATCGGTGACGGTGGAGTAGAAACGGCCTGGGCATGGCGCACCACATGAATGGAACCGATACGCAGGATGCGAGTCTCTCCCGATGAGGCAGCAGGAATACGAAGTCAAGCTTGACGTCTTTGAGGGACCGCTCGATTTGCTGCTCTACCTCGTGACCAGGGCGGAAGTGAAGATCACGGAACTTCCGCTGGCCGAGATCACAACCCAGTACCTTGTTTACCTCGAACTCTTGCGGGAAGTCAATATCAACATCGCCGCCGAATATCTCCACATGGCGGCGACGCTCACCTACCTGAAGGCGCGGGAGCTTCTGCCGCCCGTCGAGGGTGAAGAGGCGCCTCCCGGCGATGAGGGAATTTATAATCGGGAAGAGCTCATCCGCCAGTTGATCGAGTACCAGAAGTTCAAGCAGGCGGCGGGCGTACTCAAGAATTTCGAGGCCGAGCAGATCAATGTTTTCAAGCGCGGCGCGTCGGAAACGATCGAGACCCAGCCCGACAATTCCGGGAGCGTGGATCTCGGATCCCTGTCGCTCTTCGATCTCATGTCCGCGTTCCAGCAGGTATTGACGCGGGCCAGAACCGAGGAGGATCACCGGCACGTCGTGCAACTCGACATGGTGAAGATCGATGACCGCATCGAACATGTGCTGGCCATGGTGGTCGAAGGCGGTGAAGTGAGTTTCGATTCGCTTTTCAGCGACGACCTGCGGAAGATCGTCATCGTGGTCACGTTCATGGCAATTTTGGAGCTTGTCAGGATGCAGGAGATCGTGTTTCACCAGATGGAACGGTTCGGGGCGATCATGGTATCGCGGCGGCAGGGGCCCAAGGAAGCCGCCAATGCCCTCGATTCGCCCGCTTTGAAGGGGGCGAATCGCTCTCAGGACAAGTCTCCATCCTGAGCGGCAAACAGGACACCTGTCGGCAGGGTGAGGTTCGAGAACCGTCGTTACTATATCATGTATCAATGATGAACGGGAATATGCATGAGTGAAGAAGCCATTAACAACGATGAAGTCCCCTTCGTGGAGGAAGAACTGGAAGAGGAGTGTGCGGCGGAAAAACCCGCTTTCGGCGAGAATCTGCGTATCCTCGAAGCGCTCATCTTTGCCTCGGATGAATATCTTACCGCCGCTCGTCTGAAAGCGATCCTGCCGGGCAACCCCGGGGCGCGGGGAATTTCCGCCATGATCGAGAAAATCAACCGCCAGCTCCAAAAGGAACGTCACCCCTTCGAAATCGTGGAAATCGGCGGCGGCTACCAGTTCAAGACCGTGGCCTATTACCACCCCTGGGTGCGGCAGATCTTCCAGGAGAAAGCGGCGAAGCGACTTTCGATCCAGGCGCTCGAATGCCTCTCCATCATTGCCTATCGCCAGCCGCTGAGCAAGGCCGAGATTGAGGCCATACGGGGCGTCATCTCCGACGGCGCAATGAAAACGCTCCTCGAAAAACGGCTCATCACGATCACGGGACGCAGTGAGAAACCGGGGCGTCCGCTTCTCTATGGCACCACCCCCGATTTCCTGAAGTACTTCGGCCTTAACAGTACAGGGGATCTTCCGAATATCGAAGAGTTCGAGGCCATGGTGCGCCAGAAGATCGAGAGTCTGCCGATCGAAGAACTCGGATCGGCCCGAGCCCGGGTGCTTGCACAGTCGGAATCGTCCGTTGCCGGGCTGGATGCGGAAAGTTTTCCGATCGAGGCGAATGAAACAATCATGGCTGATGAGACGACCCTGAACCCGGAGCCTGGTAAAGGGATCGGTGTCACCGACGAGGCGCGGGAAGAGGATATCAAACCGACCGCAGCGCGCGTCTTACCAAAAGAAACTGAAGCCGACGCCCCCGCGGGCGACGCCGAAGAGGATGGTGCATTGCCGAACGAGAAAAATGAACCGATCGTGGAGAATGCTGCGGCTGAAGAGACCCAGGCAATACAACAGGAGCCGGAATCGATCGAGGCGAATGAAACAATCATGGCTGATGAGACGACCCTGAACCCGGAGCCTGGCGAAGGGATCGGTGTCGCCGACGAGGCGCGGGAAGAGGATATCAAACCGACCGCAGCGCGCGTCTTAACGGAGAAAACTGAAACGGACGCCGCCGCGGGCGAAACCGAAAACGATTATGCATTGCCGAACGGGAAAAACGAACCGATCGTGGAGAATGCAGCGGCTGAAGAAACCCAGGCAATACAACAGGAGCCGGAACCGATCGAGGCGGATAAAACAACGGTTGGGATGGAGCCTTCCAGCGACCCGAGCGCGGAAAGCGGAATAGAAGCCCCTGCGATTGCCGGAGAGGTTGACGCAACAGAGGTTGTTATCAACGTCATCGAAAGTTCCGGGCAGGAATTCATAGAAGAGATTACACTGGGCGATGAGAGCGTTATTATAGAAGAGATTACAGTGGGCAATGATCGCGGAATGACGATTTTGGAAGGCGAGGCGGAAAAAAATGAAATTGAGGGACGGCAGGAGGAGGAAAAAGGAGAAGGATGAGGGAGAAATGGGAATTACCGGATAAGTTCGAAAATGTCAAACTAAATGGTGCCTGAACCGTCTCCATATTTTCGGGACCATATCACTATCGAGCATTTACCTTATTGTCAATTTTTTATGAAATACGCCCCTGCTGATTTTATTTGAATAGGTTACGGTGCAACCGTTAGCTCTCGCTCGTCGACGCAACCGCCAACCAGTTTCAATCCACGCGCCCACGTGGGGCGCGACCCGAGGGCGCGCCCTGGACGAGGTAGTAACCCTTGTTTCAATCCACGCGCCCACGTGGGGCGCGACATGTCGGTTTTATCCGCGCTTCCCTTACTGGACCCGTTTCAATCCACGCGCCCACGTGGGGCGCGACTGTTGGGAAACTGCTCTTGCTTACCTTAACTTGATGGTTTCAATCCACGCGCCCACGTGGGGCGCGACTCGGGTGTCATTGTTATCCTTTGCTCGCTTGATGTTTCAATCCACGCGCCCACGTGGGGCGCGACCGCTTCGGGTTCACCGGGCCGCCTCGGTCGAGTGTTTCAATCCACGCGCCCACGTGGGGCGCGACGGGCTGGTTCGGTTTCCCTGCCAGGGCGGTCCCGTTTCAATCCACGCGCCCACGTGGGGCGCGACACGCAAGATGTGGAAATGGCGTTGTGGGGAACGGGTGTTTCAATCCACGCGCCCACGTGGGGCGCGACAAAGAGCGTTCCATAAGGGAACGCGGGTACACAAGTTTCAATCCACGCGCCCACGTGGGGCGCGACTATAGCTAAACTAAAACAATTTAATCGCAGTATCGTTTCAATCCACGCGCCCACGTGGGGCGCGACTAAAAAGGTTACTGGCAATATGGCAGAGTCTCACTATGTTTCAATCCACGCGCCCACGTGGGGCGCGACCGCGCCTGCTGGTTGGCGATTATCGCCGCGTTGTTGTTTCAATCCACGCGCCCACGTGGGGCGCGACCGCCACGGCATGCGTGACCTTCTTGAACTCCTTGGAGTTTCAATCCACGCGCCCACGTGGGGCGCGACTCTTGAAAAACTGAACCGTCGTGGTGGTCATCATCGTGTTTCAATCCACGCGCCCACGTGGGGCGCGACCCCTTGCCGAGGCACTCCGGGCAGAGCGCGATGTTTCAATCCACGCGCCCACGTGGGGCGCGACCGCGCGTTGATAAGCGGTATCACTCATATACTCTTGGTTTCAATCCACGCGCCCACGTGGGGCGCGACCTCAGCTTCAGCCCGATTATCCGGATTCTGAACGTTTCAATCCACGCGCCCACGTGGGGCGCGACCAAGATATAAAATCTTTAAAACCATGATCTTTTGTTTCAATCCACGCGCCCACGTGGGGCGCGACTGGGGCATTTTGCGACCATATCCGCGGCGCTGTCGTTTCAATCCACGCGCC
>Ga0187871_10001326_pt1 | contig 21709 bp, 11 predicted proteins | sample June2016WEW_16_1_FD_132988 | JGI IMG/M metagenome (GOLD analysis project Ga0187871, IMG submission 132988) | Peatland microbial communities from SPRUCE experiment site at the Marcell Experimental Forest, Minnesota, USA - June2016WEW_16_10 | ecosystem: Environmental > Terrestrial > Soil >...
AATCCGGATTTACGGTACTACTCATGGATTGTGAATATCGATGCATCCAGAGGATCTACCGCGCCGTATGCAACGCGGCCTTCGCCGATCGGCGCGTAATTCGACATATTCACGAACCGCTTGGTGTGATGAGCGGCCTCCAGCGACGGATATTTGCTGCCAGTTAAATCGGGGATCAGAAGCTATACCGCAGCGCGAATTGGATCTGCCGCGGCGCATTGGCCGAAAATATCCGGCCGAACGTGCTGGGCACATCCGCAAAATTCTGCGGCATCTGGAAATTCACCCGGTTCAACGCATTAAAGGCCTGCGCTTCGAAAACGATGGCGCTGCGCTCGCCCACCTGGAAACGGCGGGCCAGAGACGTATCCACCGTGAACAGCCCAGGCCCGACCAGGATGTTCCGGCCGGCATTCCCGAAAGTATACGGGGGCGGAATCGCAAACGCGGCCGTGTTGAACCATTCCTGAGGCGTGGGATTCGCCAAATGCCAGTTGCCCACCACGTCGGGACGGTCGTAGCCGTTGCCCGCGCCGCCGGTATTGCCGGTGTTGCTGTTGTCGAATTCCAGCATGGGCGTGAACGGCTGGCCGGACTGCGCCGTTACGATCCCGCTGTTCTCGAAATTCCGCAGCCAGCGGTTGTGGAACGGCAGCCGCCAGACGTAAGCCACAACGCCCCGGTTCTTCATGTCGAAACTTGAAAGGGCGCGCTCCGCATGATAGTCGTAGTCGTTCTGCGGAAAATTCTGGTCCGTTTGAACGGGTTCGAAAGCGGATGTATCGTCGATCGACTTAGAGAAAGTGTAAGCCGCCAGCACGGATAAGTCGCGCCGCAGAGGTCGGTTGAACGTAACCTGTAGAGAGTTGAAACTGGAGTTTGCGCCGCTGTCGATATAGTCGATGCTGCCGAAGGCGGGATTTGGCTCGTTCGCGCTGGGATCGCCCGGCTCCGGGGGCGGCTGATTGATGTTGCGCGAGTAAATCAGGTGAGTCCCCTTAGATCCGGCATAGGAAACTGTTACTACACCGGCGGACGGCAGCTCCCGCTGGAGCGTATAATTCCAGGCTTGTATGTTGGCCGTAGTCAGGTTCGGACTTAGCGTCGAAAGCGACGGCGGCGGCACGTAAGATAGGTTCGTCGGGAAGGGGTTGGCCAGCGTCAACAAACCGTTTTGGCTGGGAAAAAATACGCGGATATTGAAGTATGGCGGATTGAAGTACAGCGCCGAGTTCACCACCACCATGCCGGCGTCGTAGTAAATGCCGTAACCGCCGCGCATCACCGTGTGAGGCGTAATGGACCACGCGAAACCCACCCGCGGGGCGAAATCCTTGTAATCCGGCTGGATGCCGGAGCGCGACAGCCCATTGGTCCCCACCTGTTCCACCTGGCCGGTCGCGAAGTCGTATGCGGACATCCGGTTGGTGGGATCGGTAGGCGGCGTGTTGAATTCATACCGCAGCCCCAGGTTGAGTGTCAGCCGGGGAGCGACCTTCCAATCGTCCTGTATATATGCGTTGGTGGCGCTGGTGCGCAGCGTCTGCGTGTTGTTGAAGGTGGATTGAATGTCGAAGGCCGGCAGGCCCAGCAGCAGGTCGCCGATGCCGCTGCCGGAAAGCGCGCCCGCGAACGACATCGAGCCACGCCCGTAGACATCCAGAATGCCGTTCTGGGCCAGCCAGCGATACTCCACGCCGAACTTGAGGGCATGATTGCCGTGCACAGTAGTAAGCGCGTCGGTAGCCTGGTAGGTGGTGGGATGCCGGTTGATTGGCAAGCTGGTCACATCGCCCACCGGTGAAAGGCCGGAAACCGCGATGCTGGGAAAACCGTAGTCCCTCGGGTCCGTCGGCAGGTAATTCACGCCCCAAAGCTGATTGACATTCGTCTGGTAGTTTTGGGGCAACAGCAGGCGGGTGGCGAGATTCAGGCCCAGTACGAGTGAGTTGACCGTGCGCGGACTAAACACGTGCTCCTCGTGAATCAGGGCGTTGTGTCCGCGATCGTATAAATAATCGCCGTATCCGGGCACTTGCGTGGAATTCTCGGCATACGGTTCATACAGATTGTTGTGGCCATAGCTATAACGCAGGGTAAGCTGGTCCCTATCCGTCAGCACCTGGTCCAGCCGGCCGTTGAACTGCCACGTATTGTCCTGCCCGATAGGCTGGGCCAGATAATTCCCAACCAAGCCCGGCAGGTTCGGCAGCGGGTACATGGCCAGGATCTTGGGGGCCAGCGGATCGATCATGGAGGCCGGAATCTGGTTGCCCGGGAATGGCGTCTGGGTGTACGGATTGACCACCGTCGTGCCCAGCGCCGAAAGATCGCCGGTGCGTTCGGCGGCGGTCGGCACGGTAGCCAGTTGGCTCAAGCCCGAAAGCTCCCGCAAGGAATCGCCGGTGACATAGAAGAACGTACGGTTCTTGACTATGCTGCCGCCGATTCCGCCGCCGAACTGGTTCCGTATATATTCCGGTTTGACGCTGCCATCGAAGAAATTCCGCGCGTCTAAGTCGCGGTTGCGCAGATAGTCGTAAGCGAAGCCGTGCCACTCATTCGAGCCGCTGCGGGTGATCACGTTTACCTGCCCACCCGCGTTCCGTCCATATTCGGCGCTGTAACTATTGGTCGCGATCTTGAATTCCTGGATGGTGTCCACCGAAGGCTGCAGCACGTACCGGTTCACATCCTGATCGTTGTTATCCACGCCATCGAGCAGATAGTCGTTATACTCCTCGCGGCCTCCATTGGCATGCATGGCGAACGAGTCGCGCGTGGACAGTTCGGAATTCTGGACCGGCGGCAGTACGCCCGGCGTCAGCAGCGCAAGCTGCAGGAAATCGCGCTCGTTGAGGGGCAGGCTATCGATGCGGCTCTGGTCGATAACCGTGCCCAGTTCACCGGATTCGCTTTGCAACGCATGTACGACGCCTTCGACCGTGACCGTTTGGCGACGGGTGGCGATGGGCAGGTGAAAATCCGCGCGGATATCCGCGTTCACCGCAACCTGTACGCGAGCTTCCGCGGCGGAGAAATTCTTAGCCGTGCTAGTCAGCGTATACGCCGCTGGCGGCAGATCGGCGAAGTAGTAAAGGCCCCGGCTGTCGGTGGAGGCTTCCCGAACCGTCGCGCGCTTGGAGTCGGATGCGGTCACTTGGGCTCCGGCGATGGGCCGGTTTGCGGGATCGAGCACGTAGCCCGTGATACTGCCGGTGGTGACCTGCGCTGCCGCCGGCATACAAGCGGCGAGCGCCACGAGAGCGCCCACCCGCATCGCGCGAATTTTCGATATTGCCAATTGCCGCCCCATAAGCCACGCGACGCCGGGTGCGCAACTGGATATTAGAATATCAAATCTCACGCTTCTGTTATAGGTTTGCCCGTACCATTACGAGCCACTGGCGATTCCGCGCGCGGCGCCTTCATTGGAAGTGGCGGCATTTAGAGGCGCTGGTTTGATAGTCCAAACAAAGCCATCGTCCATCAATGGGCGCGCCTTAGGAAAGATTCCACCCGCCTCCCCAAGCATGTAGGTCATCCGCACCCGGATGGCTGTCTCCGGCACGGGGTTTACCACAGCCTGAGCCATCAGACGCAGCATTTGGGCGGGATTCAGAACCATGCCATTGATCTTCAGTAAGGGGGGAATGGCGTTGCGCGGCACCGAAGTCGAACTGTCGTCGTGGAGCGGGCCAGCCAGCTCGGCACAGAAGCGCCCGAGTTCCGCGACCGTCACCTCGCCGACGTTCGGACCGTGTCCGGTTACCAGGCGAATGGGTCCGAAAACCTTCACCACTTTAACGGTTTGCGGCAACTTGCCGGTGCGATGGAACTCCGCCAACTCGTCCGTCAGTACCTGGAACAGCTCCGCCAGAGAAAGGTAACGGTCACTCACCCGAATATATGAAAAAGGATATGTGTCCCGGCCCCATTTCGCGAGCATCTCCGTAAGGGTTGAGCTCAGATCGGCAGTGGCGATGTCATATCCCGTGGCCGGTCCCGCCATCTTATGGAGGTCGGCGTTGTCGACGAAACGGCTGCCCTTCTCCGCCGGAAGATAGACCTCGGCCAGCCACTGCATCACGGAGTCCTCCTTCGACCAGGCGGCCTCCGTGTCGGCCTCCGGCCGCAGCACATCGGCCGGCAACTTCGGGTCGGCCGGGTGCTCGTAGGCATACTTCAAGGGGGCGTTGGCCGCACTATTGGCAAAGTCCTGTTTCAGATATTTTTCCACCCCGCCGAGTTCCACCCGAAGCACTTGAATAGTCTGGCGGGGGGCGCTATCGAGCATACCCTTGAGGGTTGTCACACCGTCCTGGGCTTTCACTGGACGGACGGCGCCGTTAGCCTCCGACATGCGCAAAACGGAGTCTTCCCAGAAGATCTCAGGCGCGGCCTCCGGAATCGGGGCCATCAGCATTCCGAAGCGCCTGGAGGCCTCGCCGAAGCCCACGAATTGCGCCAGGTTGGCCGCGGGGATGCCGCGCATTATGGCCGTGGTGTTGTACGGACGCAGAGCTTGCAATGTTTCCGGGTCGCCGCCCACTTCCGTAAAGATGCCGCTAACGGCCACGGGCACAGTGGAAGGCACGGTTCGCTTGGTCGTAGAGCGCGGCGCCGGACGAACGGTCTTCAGGGACAAGTCCATTCCCCAGATGCACGCAGCCGGACCTATCGTCGCCTGCATCTCTTTCAGTCCGCCGGACCCGCCCGCGGGATCGCCGGTCAGTGGCTCGCGCGCCTGGGCCAGAAACTGCTCCGCAACGGACTGCCGCAGCTTCCAGCGGTCTTCCGGCGATTGCGGGCCCGAGAATTCCAGCGTGGGGCGCCGCATGTAGGTGGGCTCGTCGGTACCGTCATATCCCGCTTCTATGATGCCCCGGCCAATATAGTCCTTCACAAAATCCAAAATATGAGTCTGCGCGTTGCGCTGGGAAAGCGCTTCGCTGACCGCTCCCGAAAACAGAACGGTCGCCGCAATGTGGGCTTCCGGGTGCATCTTACGGTACCGCTCCACCAGCGGCAGTATATGGCGTAACCGGTCTTCGCTCATCGCCACATTGACATGATCCGTCACCCGCGCGTAAAGATAGATGTAAACCGGTTGGCGCACGTCGGCTCCTCGAAGGCAGCCGCCGCATATGAGGCCCAATAAGATCAAGGCGCAACTGAGCCGCCTTCCCTCTCGAAAACGTTTCATTTTCTATATCTCCCGAATTATCATTGGCAAAAAAAAAAGACCTTCAAGACGGTGGCACTCCGCCTTGAAGGTCTTTGTGCAACACCGTGGTCTTACTTCGGAATAGTTACCGTCGCTTGGTTGGATTGGCAGATTTCCGTACCGCCCTGGAGCGGCTGGACTACATAGTAGTAGGTGCTGCCGTTGGTCAGGCCGCTCCTATCGTTATACACCGTGGTCTGGGTCGTTCCCACCTTGGTATACGGTCCGCCGTTGGTAGCACTTCGTAATACAGCGTAGCCGTTGGCATTGGTCTGCGCGGTCCATGTCAGCGTGATTTGCGCCGTACCGGCGCCGGACGGGGTGCCGCGGCCCGCGAGATTCTTGACGCAAGTGACGAACACCGTCTTGCGCAGCATGATGATCGACCAAGCCGTCTCAAAGGGGCTTTGCGTAGCACCTTGGTATCCCTGGCTGTAGTCGTTGCCGTACCGATGGCCGTCCGCGCTCTGGTAACTCACCAACGTCTGGGCCACGCCGTCACACGCATCCGTGCCGCCATTGGCCGGTGAGAGCGCGGCATACCAGTCGATCTCGTTGGTTGGGTCGCTGGAATCCCCCGCAAAGACAGAGGGCGTCAGGGTTCTCAGGTACTGAATGGGCGACAGAGCTCCGCTTGGATCGTGCAACAACATCGACTTGGTGAACGAGAACAAGCCGTAGGTATAAGCCCTGGGCGAATAGTAGGCGCCATTAACAGTGCTGTTGCAGAAGTCGTCGGCGTAAAACGTCTCCGCATCGTTCCAACGCTGATCCGGTGCGGTGCTGGAATCCCCAAATACCGTATTGCCGGTTCTGCCAATCCCGTCCAACGCCATCTGGACCATACCTGACGGGGTAACCGCAAACGCTCCCCAAGCATTCGAATAAGCGAAGGAACCACGATATCCGAAAGCGCCGTAATTATCATTAGAGCTGTAGGGGTCCGGGCCCGTCGGCCGAACGTCGGTGACGTCCTGGCTATTGGTCACCCACACGTTATTCATGTCCTTTATAACTTGCGGGATGGCCAAGTTGAAGCCTCGGTACGCCCCGATGAGACCGATGGCGGCCCACTGTGACGTGGAGTTGTCGTCGCCCTGTTGGCAATCGTACAACCAGCCCCCGCCCGAAGCCGAATAACCGGCCCCGCGGGTGTAACCGTCGTACCCCGGCTCATTGCCGGGATCTTCGTCGTATGTGTACTGGCAGGCGCCATACCAGTCCGCCATGTTCTGGACGATATTCTGGTAGGTCAGTCCTAAAACTCCCGTCGGGCCAGTGGGCGCGACGGCGGCCGGAGTTCCGCTGGCGACGATCGAATCCATGAACGGTCCGCCGGTGTAAACGAATTGGCCGGATCCGTCGTTGGAGTAGATCATCTGGCCGTCGCCATTGCCGTCGAACGTAACCGAGCAAGGCGGCGACGTGCAGGATGTTGCGCCGGCATTATAGAAGACTTGAGTCGCGGGCGCGACGCAGGTGCCATTCGTCTGCACTTGCGATCCATCGCTGCAGCCATAATTTACAGTTGCCGGATTATACTGGTACACGTTCGGCTGTATGGGCGTTCCGGTGACGTAGATGTTGATGGCGTTGTTGGCTTCCGATGCCAGAAAATTGAACATGCGGGCCAAACCGCGCGCCACATCGTCGCTGTAGGGATCGCTAGCAGGTCCGGTACCCAAATGCCCGCTGACCTCGAATGCCTGGACATTGGTTGCATTGATCACGCCGTAGCCCATGCAAGCGTAAGCAAAGCCGCCCACCGTCGGGCAAGCATACGTTTGGGTGTCCCAGCCCCCCCAATTAACCGTCTTGCTGTTCACGGTCGTCGTGTTGCGCCACATGGTCTGGTGCAGATACCAGAGGCCGGTGTCGATCGCCACATTGACCTTCGAGGCCAGAGCGGGAGGTATCTGGCCTGGAACCACCGCACAGGAAGACCCGGTCGATAGCGGGCCGCACCCCTGGGTCACATAGTAATTCGCCGTCCCCGAAGTCTTCTGCGTAGAGTCGGTCACCGTCACCGTCGCGGTCCATGCCGTGCCCACCGCGGCGCTGGCCGGATATTGGTGGGTGGTGGAAATGTCGTAAATGTTCGACAATGCGAAAGTGGTATTCGGACTGCCATCGCCGAAACTCCACACTACCGTCACCGTATCGCCCGTAGTTACGCCTACCGGCACCGTCGCGCCCAGAGTAATGGTCGACTCCGTGGTCGCGTTGATAGGATAGGTCGTATGCGGAGCTAGCGGAGTGCCCGGCTCCCACGGCACTGTGAGAACGGTCAGGCCCGCGGACCCCGCGAACATCGCCGGGTGCAATACCAAAATCGCAGCTATCGCCGCAAGAGAGATGCGCAATAATCCGTTTTTCATATTCACCTCTGCTCCGGTTGGTTCTTTTTGCCGCGGAGGCGCCGCCCGAACGGCGACAATCCCAGGGCCACCAATGCACCCACAAGCAGCCCCGTGCCAGGCTCCGGAACGCCGCTGACGATCGGCTGCGCAGTCGCGGTGCCGGTTAGATAGTAGTCGGTCTCGGTGGTGTTGGCTCCGTCTATCGGGTGAATCTGCTCCAGGTAGAAGCCGCTGGTGGGCGCAGTGGTGGATACGTTATACGTGACGACTTCTTCCTGACCCGATGTCAACGTGAAGCCGAAGCCCATCGCCAGCGACGTATAGTCGTTGCAAGTGGATTGGCCAAACGGACAGGTCAGCAGGTAATCGTCGACATTACCCGGAACGTAGTTTGTATCCGCGAGCGTATTTGCCAGCGTGTTGGACACGATGGTGCCAGCATTCGCCGTGCCCAGTTCACCTCCGTAGTCGTAGTCCGGCACGTCGATCTGCCAAGTCTGGTCGGATGCAGCCACTCCCCCCGTATTGCCATACTCGTTGAAGCCGGGTTGTTGCAGTTGCTCAAACAGCCAAAAATTCGTGTAGTAGGTGCCCGGACCCGGATTGTAGGTCAGCGTGAGGCTGCCCAATCCAGTCCCGCCACTGCTCGTATCGAGGCTGGTCGCAAGCCCCGGAACAGCCGTCAGACCAAGGTAGTTTGAGCACGTCGCTACACTACTTGACGGCGAGCAGTAACTGGTCCCATTGAGGTTGAAGATGTAATCCGTGACATCCGCGAACATGGCCGGAGCCATTCCGAGAACACCAAGGCACACACACATGACTGCGAGACGATGTTTCACGCTGGGTCCCTCCTTTGCCAACTCCGATTTGGCAACAACGGTAAAACTTGACAATTAAAACCACTCGTTGCAACGCCGGCCTTGCTCACGATTTCCTCTCGGCCCACTTCCCTCCAGGGAGGGCACACGTGGCCGTGCGTCGTGCGCACAGAATACTGCTCCGGCGCTTAGCATATCAGATCCATATACAAAGTCAAGGCGGAAATCGCCGGTCAGCCGGGTACCAGTACGCCTAGAAAGTAATAGAACAGACAAGACATGCGCCGCGCCCTCGGATTCCTGTTACCTCCGGCCAGTCACTTCGGTTCCGTAACTTGCAAAACGTCGTTGGCGCGCAGATCCTGGGTAAGCACCTGCTTGCGTCCGGAAGGCCATTCGACCTCCACGCGATCGACCCGCGCCGTGTCTCCCAGGCCAAAGTACAAGGGCAGCGAACTCTGCGACAGGTAGCCGGACTTGCCGTCGTTGTACTTCATCAGCGTCCGGCCGCCCGCGGTCACACTGACGAACGCGCCCAATCCATCGCGGTTTGAGGTCGTGCCAACGAGTTTCACCTTGAGCCAGTGAATCGGCCGGCGCGCGGACAGATCGCTGACCAGGACCATCGGCGGCGAATTGAAATCGTTGGTCACGATATCCAGATCGCCGTCGTTGTCCAGGTCGAAAACCGCGGCCGATCGGCTTCCCAACGGCGCCATAACCGTAATTTTGCCGGTTTGACCCTTGCAGGGGTCCTTGTAGTACTTTTTGGCGTCAGGGGGGAGTTGCGAGCAGTCCAGCTCGAACCAGGGGGTGTGTGTGCGCCCCCCTCTGCGGGGCTCGACGCCCAGCAGGAACTCGGCATCCAGAAACTTCTGCCCGCGATTGTTCAACAGCAGGGAATTGATGCCGTAGCGGTACGGGAAGTTCATGCTCGACGCGATAAAGATGTCGTCCCAGCCATCCGCGTTGAAATCGCCGATGCTCGGCCCCCAGGGCCAATAGTTCTCCACCCCCATGCGGTCCGAAACTTCCTCGAACTTGCCGGAGCCGAGATTGTGATAGAGGGCATTGCCGAAAACAAAGCTGCTGGTGGGCCCCATCAGCACGTCTTCGCCCAAAGGGTGTGGCGCCTTCTTCTTCTCGTCCTCCGGTCCCGCGTCCGACCACATGTCCGAGTGCATATCCGTGATGAAGAGGTCCAGGCGGCCGTCATTGTCGTAGTCGAAGAACTTGATTCCCATGGCGCCCCATGGCGTTTTCGGGAAATACCGCTTGGTCGCCTCGGTGAATTTGCCCCCGCGATTCTCAAAGAAATGGTTCGCTCCCATCATGTTCAGGAAGTACACCTGCGGCCAGCCGTCTCCGTTGAGATCGGTAAATGTGGCGTCGCCCGACCAGCCCACCGGCTTCAAACCGGCCTCGGCGGTGACGTCCTTGAAGTGGTTCTGTCCGAGGTTGCGATACAGGACCGGGAATTCGTAGCGATCGAAAAATTCATGCCCAAAGAACGCATCCGGAAGGGCCAGGTATTGCCCCTGCGCGCCCTTCCGGTCCGATGTGTACTTACCGACGTTGCACACCAGCAGATCCAGCAGCCCATCGTGGTCGTAATCGAAGAAAACCGCCCCGGAGGAATGCGCGGCGCCGTCGATGCCCGCTTCGCGCGTGATATCGCGGAAATGTCCGTGGCCGTCGTTTTCGAAAAGCACATTGCCGCCGCGCACCGTGGTCACGAACAAATCGGGATCGCCGTCGTTGTCGATGTCCGCAAAAGAGGCGGAGACGCCGATGCGGCCCGGCACGCCAACGCCCGCTTCCGCGGTAATGTTCCTGAACTTGCCTCCGCCCAGGTTCTTCCAGAGCTCATTCCCGCCGGTCTGGCTTACGAAGTAAATGTCGTACAGCCCGTCGCCGTCCACGTCCGCCACGGCGATTCCGTTTCCATGGTCGTAGTGTGCCGGTTGATAGTTGCTGGCCGCGTCGTCGACGATATGATTTACGAAAGTGATGCCGCTCTGCGGCAGCTTGTCTTCGAGTTGAAACTGATAGAAAACCTTGAACTGATCGACGGTCTTCAACTGTTGTTGCTTTCGCACAGCCAGGATCGCCGCGGCGTCTTCCGGCGGGTAACGCACCTCCGGCGAGGCAGGCGCGGCAGAGCCGCGAGTATATACCGCGACAAAAACGCCGGCGGCGATGACGCCGGATGCGATGTATCGAGTCTTCATGCTTCTGACTTCTGACTTCTGTCTTCTGTCTTCTGTCTTCTGTCTTCTTAGTTACTGGCCTCCTGGCCTTAGTTGCTCGTACGCCGCCATCTCGCGATCCGCCGCCTGCGCGCTGCCGGCGCGACGGTACAGTGCGGACAATCCCAGATGGGCCGAAGCCGCCAAACTACTTTTCTGATCGATGCCGAGCAGCTTCAGCCAGGCCGCTTCCGCGCGCGCGCCATCCTGAGCGGCGAACGCCGCCTTCCCCAAAGCCAATAGGATTTGCGGCGCATCCGGCCTGAGGCGATCGGCTTGGTCCAATTCCTCCATTGCGCCGCGCGCTTGTCCCTGTTGCAGTAGCCCGGATCCGAGACTATAAAAAGCGTCGGCGCTGAACGGCCGAAGCTGCGTCTCCATGCGGTATTGGGCAATCGCCGCAGACCACTTGTCCTCGGCCGCCAGGACGTTTCCCAACGCCAGGTGTACGCCGGACGTGTACGGCTTCAGCCGCAGCGATTCCGCGTATTCCCGTTCTGCTTCGGGAAGGCGCCCGCCCTCAAAGTATCGCTCGGCTAAGACCTGATGCGCCCGCGCCGATCCCGCATTCGATTGCAAGATTCGATCGAAGGCCTGTTCGGAAGCCCGCGCCGCCGCCCAGCTAAAGGCGAACAACAGGCCTTCATCGTGGGGGTGCTCCGCGAGCGCGTTTTGCAGGCTGACAATGCCTTGCGACGGGTCTTGCTGCGGTTGGTTCCGGTGATCCGGCGCGGCGGTGCTGCGGCGCGCCATGTCGGGGTTGAGTTTCGCAAGCTGATCGAAACTCTGCTTCGAAGCCAGGTCCGTGGCGCGGCCGAAATAGTACAACAGGTTGGGATCGTTGGGCTGCTTGTCCAACGCGGCGTGCAGGGCCGCGATCGCGCCGCCGAGCCTTCCCGTCTCCAGGTAGGCGAGCCCCATCAACTCAGGCGTGCGCATTTTCTCGAGGTGCGGCAACGCGGCTTCGGCGTTTCCTTGAATAAGCAACAAAACTCCCAAGGTTTGATGCGTATCGTTCAACTCGGGATTGAGCCGCAGCGCATACTCCAGTTCCGGCATGGCCGCGGCATATTCGCCGTTTTGGAAGTAAGCGTCGCCCAGGCGGGCATGTCCGACCGCGGAGTTAGGCTGCAGATCGGTTACTTTGCGGTACTCGCGAATCGCCACATCCAGGTGGCCCTGCTGCGCCGCCGCCGCCCCAGCCTGTGCGTGCTCGATGACTTCCGGCGTAAGACTTTGCAGAAAAAAGCAACAAGCAAAGAACGTAGAAGTCATGATCTGCAAGTAAAAAAGTGTACCACTTCTGGTTCCCCCCGCGCCGCCAAAGGGCTATCGCTTCCCTTTCAACGCCGCGCGCAGTTGCTCCAGCCGCGCCGTCACCTGCGCATCGTCGGGGTTCAGCTTGTGAGCTTGCTCTAGAACCGGCAGCGCCGCCGCGTCGTCTCCCAACGCGTGCAGCGTGGAAGCCAGCAGCGTCAGCGTGACGAAGAATTGCGGGTTCAGGCGGGACGCCCTACGCAGCGCCGGCAGCGCTTCCTGGTAGCGCTTCAGCCGGAACAGGCTCTGGCCCAGACCGTTCCACGCCTCGAACGACTCCGGGTCCAGCTTCACCGCCTGCCGCAACGGTTCCACGGCGTCGGCGAACGCGCCATTCTCGGAATACAATTCGCCCAACAAGATCAGCCGGTGCGAGTCGTTGGGGTCCGCAATGCGCTGGCAGACGATGCGCGCCTGCGCGAGCGGCTGCGTCCGCAACGCATCTTTGCATTCGTGGCCGTCCCGTTCCGCGACCCGCTGGTTTTCCTGCCAATCCCGGTAAAGCTCGTACTCGCGATCGGCGTCGTCCGTGCGTCCCGCCATGGAATAAACGCGCCCCAACCGGTAGTGCACTTGGGGATCGCGCGGATTTTGCCGGGCGGCCCGCTCCAGGCACTCCAGCGCCCGCGCCGGCTGCCCGGCCGACATGTACGCCACGCCGAGATAAAGAGCGACATCCGAAAGCGCGGGGTCCTTTTCCAGCGGGGCAAGCTTCTGGATGGCCGAAGCGAAATCGTTGGCCCGCAGATCCAGGCGCCCCAGGTAATAGTTGAGGCCCGGCCGGTCGCCCAGGCGCTGCCGCTCGATCTCGAATTGCTTGCGCGCTTCGGCGTTGCGCTCCTGTGCGAAAAGACAGGTGGCGTATCGAATCCGCACCTCATCGTTGTTGGGATCCGCGGCCAACGCCTGCTCGAACTCGGCCGCCGCTTCGCTGAAGAGCCGGTCCTGCATCAGCCGGATGGCTTTGCCCAGGTGCGATGCCGCGTCCGGGAGGGCGGGCGCCTCGAGCAGCAGGACAATGCAGGCTGCCAGAACGGCTCTCATGACATCCGGCGCGCCGCGCCAAAAGATTCCACCTTCACCACGCCCTCGCCTTCGCGTATCGTAACCAACCGGTCCGCGGAGACCCCTTTCACAGATTCCCGCAGTCCACTCGGCCACCTGATTTCCAGATCGGCCGCCTGCGCCGCGCCCAGGCCAAAGTGCAGCCGCCGGTCGTTGACCGACAAATAGCCCGCCTGCGCCGTAACCGCCTGCGCTTGCCTGCGCCCTCCGTAAGCGGCAACCACCGTAGCGCCGATGGCGCTGCGATTCGATTTCGTGCCGAGCAGCTTGACCTTCAGCCAGTGCCCGCCGCCCCTGACGTCGTTCCGTAGCAGCGATGGCGGCTCGTTCACGTTCATAATCAGAATGTCGATATCGCCATCGTTGTCAAAATCTCCGAACGCCACTCCACGGCTGGAATGCGCTTCGGCGATGGCGGGCCCCGCCGCGGAGACCAACTCCTCAAACCTGCCGTTTCCCAGATTCCGGAACAAAACCCGCGGCGTCTTATACGGATAATCGGGATGCGCCTTCTCCACCTCGGGGTATACGCTGCCGGTAGCCCAGAAAAGGTCCGGCAGTCCGTCGTTGTCGAAGTCCTGGATGCCCGCCCCCCAACCTACATACCGTGTTTCCACGCCCAGGCCCGCGCGCAGGGTCACATCCTCGAAACCACCGCGGCCGATATTGCGATACAGCACCGAGGTATCCCCGCTGAAGTGCGTCTTCAGAAGATCCAGCGCGCCGTCCGTGTCGAAGTCCCCCAGGCCCAGCCCCATGCCCGCCTGCTCGGTTCCGTCTTCGTTCACCGCCAGGCCCAGTTCCAGGCCCTGTTCGATAAACGAACCATCCCGCCGGTTGCGGAACAGCAGGCTCGGCGTGGAATCGGAAGCCACATAGATGTCCGGCCAGCCAGTTCCGAGATAATCGGCCGCCAGCGCGGTCAGCCCGAAGGTGGGCGCCGCGCGATCGATTCCCGCGGCCTTGGTCGCATCGGTGAATGTGCCGTCGCCATTGTTGCGATACAGCAGGCAGCGCTCGGGTTTCAGGCTGCTCGGACCGCAATACACCGGGACGCCTTTGAAATTGCAATTGGGATTCCGGCCCGTAGCCGGGACCGATTGAAAATCGAACGCTACGTAATGCGACACAAACAGATCCAGGAAGCCGTCGCGGTCGTAGTCGACCCACGTGCAACCGGTTCCCCAGCGCGTGCCCTGATGCAGCAGGCCGGCCTCCCGCGTCACATCGGTGAAGGTGCCATTCCCGTTGTTGCGGTACAGCACGTTCTGGCCCCACTGCGTAATGAAGATGTCGTCGAACCCATCGTTGTTGTAATCGCCGATGGTCACCCCGCAGGCCCAGTCCTGGCGCGTCAGACCGGCCTCGCGAGTCACATCCGTGAAGGTTCCATCGCGATTGTTCCGGTACAACCGGTTCGTGGCGCCCGCCACCGGGCCCTCGCGGCGCGTACCCGAAAGCACGAACACATCCAGCCAGCCATCGTTGTCGTAGTCCAGAAATGCGACCCCGCATCCCATCGACTCCAGAATGTAATCCACCCGGCCGACCGGCCCGTAAATGACCGGCTCGCGCAACCCTGCCTGCGCGGCTACGTCGGTAAATCGGGCGCGAAAAGGAAGGCCGGAGGGTTTGCCGCGCGGTTGCGGTTCCAGGCCGCGGGAAGCCATGCCGGTCGGCTGTTGCGCCCGGACGCCGGCGGCCAAAAGCCAAAGCAGATCACGCCTGGTAGGACGGCCCTCCGGGCCTGTCCTTCTGCCATGCCGGCCTGTTCGGGTTCGCAACACCTCAAAACGACAGCTTTGCCCCGGCCTGCACCAGCCGCGGCGGCGCCGCGCTAACCACTTGGCCGAAAGCGGAGCTGGTGATCTCGCCATTCACCGCCGTGGGACCGAAAAACTGCGCATGGTTGAACGTGTTGAAAGTCTCCAGCCGGAATTGCAGCGATTTTCCTTCTTTCAGGCTCACCGTTTTGGACAGGGCGATGTCGAAGTTCGCCATGCCCGGCCCGTAGAACATCCTCCGCGCCGCGGTTCCCGGATCTCCCAACGGCGGCATGCTGAATAGCGAGGTGTTGAAATAGGCCAGGCCGTTGCGCGGATTGTTGTTCAGGTGCAAAGGTCCCGGAGTCGCGTCCGGCAGGTCTACGCCGTAAGCGTTCACCCCGTCGGGCTGCGTCCCCAGCAGCGAGCTGTCGCTGGCATTGGTAAACGTCACCGGAAAGCCGGTGGAGAAACGCGTGATTCCGGAAAGCACCCATCCCTCAGTCAGCCGCCGCAGCGATCCAGCCGTTCCGAAGGGCAGCTCATAACGGTAGCTCGCCACGAAATTGTGCTTCAGGTCGTAGGCCGACGGCGCATAGGTCGCGCCATAGTTGTATGGGTTTAACTGATCCGAGATGCTGGAAGAGTTATCCAGCGATTTGCTGTAAGTGTAGCCCGCCTGCAGCTCGAGCCTCCCGCTGATGTGGCGCACGCTTAGTTGCAGCGCGTTGTAGTTGGCGTTGCCGATGGTCGTCAGCCAGTCCACGCTGCCGAAGTTCGGACCGAACACCGGACGCGTGCCCTGGATGACGTTTCCGGCCGCCGTGGTAAATGTGTTCGACTCGCCGAAAGGGCCGCAAGTCGGGGATCCCGGAGCTACCTGGCTCAATTGGCTGACGCTCAGGCACAGGGCCGGATTGCCTGGGTTGGCCTCCAACAAAGTCAACAGATGATGCGACTCGCTGCCGATGTAACCCGCCGTCACTACCGTGCCGGCGCCGAACTGGCGCTGGATCGAAAGCGTGTACTGTATCGAGTAGGGGCTGACGCTGTCCGGTTTGTATCCCGGCAGGCCGGAAACCGGCAGGAACGGCGCCCAATTCACACTCGAGTTCGGGTTGCTGGCCGATGCGTTCAGCGGCGGGAAATGGATCGGGAAACGTTGCTGCTCGTCAAACCCGGTCGAAGCCGTAATAAAAGGATCCGAGAACAGCGGCGGCGCCGGACTGATGTACGTGCTGCCATACGGCGGATCGCCGGCCATCACCCCCGCCGAGACGCCCTCCACCGCCGTAAAGAACCGGCCCCCACCCACGCGGATGCTGGTGCGGTCCGAATCGCCGAACAGCTTGCGCGCCAGGCCGCTGGCGCCGTGCGGCGACCAAGCCAGGCCCAGCCGCGGCGAAAAGTCGTTCCAGCGTACCCCAGCGAGCGAACGCGCCACTCCCGGATCTCCTGGAAACACCAGGCCCGCCGGCGCACCCGGATATACGATCGATTGCTCGCCCGGAATCAGCGTCTGGATCTGATTGTACTTCTCGTACCACGGCATGAGTACATCCCAGCGCACCCCATAGTTGAGCGTCAAACGCGGGCGGACGCGCCAACTGTCTTCGGCGAAGATCGCGCCGTAATGGTTCCGCATATAGAAGGGTTGCGCGTCGCCCTGCTTGTAAAAGCTGGGGGCGCCCAGCAGGAAGTCGGCGAAATCCACGCCCGTCGCCGAGCCGGTAAAGGCAAACGTGCCGTTCGATTGCACGTCGGCCGCTGCGTTCACCTGGCTCAACAGAACTTCGCCGCCCACTTTCAACGTGTGCGCGCCCATCACCCGCGAGAAGTTGTCCCGGATCTCATAGGTGTTGTCGATCTGTTTGAGTCCGGTGACCGTCGATCCGATGACGAAGCTGTTGAACGTCACGTTTTCCACGCCCACGATCGACGGCCGTTGCGCCAGGATGCTGGGCGCGCCCGTCGCCGTGACGAATCCCTGGGAGGCCAGGCTGGTTCCCACCGTTCCCTCGGGCGTGCCCACCTGGTTGTTGTCCCGCACATAGGAAAAATGGAACTCGTTGACCGTGCGCGCGCCGAACGTCTGCGTGTCGCTCAGCGTGGCCAACTGCGACCGCCCCAGGTTCAGCGCGCTGAAGCCGGGAACGTTAGCGCCGCCCTGCAGGACCGGGTAAGGATTGTTGAGCGTATAGTCGTCGGCGACATAGTAGGCGGATAGCGCTCCCAGGCGCGTGCTGGCATCCAGCCGCAGCGCGCCCTTGTCGTCGCGCAACGTCTGGTCCACGGCCGAGGTCGAGAAATACCCGTTCTGCAGGTTGGGAACCGGGATGTACTTCAGCAGATTCTGGGCGGGCGCCGACCACGCTTGCTGCGGAATGATGGCATTCGGAAACACGCACTCTGTCGGATTCGTGCAACCGGGGGTATAGTACGGCTCACCCTGGGAAACACCGTAGCCCAGCTTGCCGCTCAACAGGTTCGCCAAATATGGGCCGGACACGGCCCCGGTCAGTTGGCCGGCGATACCCGAAAAGTCTCCCGCCCGTTCCTGCAGCGACGGCACCTGGACCAGCCCGGTGTCCACACCCTGCTTCTGACCCGTCCCTTGGAAATCGGCAAAAAAGAAGATGCGGTTCTTCGCCACCGGTCCCCCGAACAGTCCCCCGAACTGGTTCTGCTGGTATACGGCCCGGGCCGGCGAAAAGAAATTGCGCGCATCCAGGTCTGTGTTGCGCAGAAACTCGAACCCCATGCCGTGAAACTGGTTGCTCCCCGATTTCGTCACCACGCTGATACGGCCGCCGCTGTAATTGCCGTACTCGGCGTCGAAGTTTCCTGTCAGGATACGACACTCGGCAATTGAATCCAGAGTGGGGATGCTCGCCGCGCCCATGGTGAAGCGCTCCACCACGTCGGCGTCGTTTACCATGAAGCCGTTGGCATACTCGCGCTGCCCGTTGATCGAAATTGTGCCAGGGTTGAGGTCGCCCGAAGGCGAAAGAATCGCCGCGCCCGCGGCCTGGATCGAAGTGCCCGTGATCGTGGTGGCCGGCGCCACGCCCGGCTGCAAAGCCAGCAAGTCGGTAAAGCTGCGGCCGTTCAGGGGAACCGCCGCGATCTTCGTGCCCGAGACCACTTCGCCCAACTGCGTGTCTACGGTTTCCACGTGCGTCCCGGATGCCGTCACCGTGATCTGCTCGCTGCGCTCGCCCAGCACCAGGGGAACATCCAGGCGCAGCGCGCTGTTGGCGTCGACCACCAGGTGCGTGCTGCGGAATGTGCGGAAGCCGCTCGATTCCACGGCAATATCGTAGGTTCCCACCGCGAGATCCGGAAAGGCATAGAACCCGTTCGGACCGCTGGTGACGATTTGCCGCAGGTTGGTCGCCGTATTAATAGCGGTGACCTTGGCGCCGGAAACCGGCAGGTTGTGTGGATCGCTGACGATGCCCGATAGCCTGCCACCCACCCCGCCCCACAAGGTACTGCAAGAGAGCAGAATCGACAGCAAGAGGGCGGTCGCTGGCGCCCTTTTTAGGCCCGTCATCCCGATCAGTATATCATCGCATTCTCATTCCAATTGGTACCGAACGTACATCCCTTCCCGTCCTTCCTGAGCTTAAAAGTACTAGTTCGATGCATGCGGGGTAAGCACGCTGCCTGCGGCGGACGGCCTGCATGTCGAAAGAAAGCACGTAACGCTTTTGTCCTCCAGAGCCGCGATTCCCAATGGGCCCTGCCGCCCATCGGCCTTCGGTATATAGACTCGCCGCGACGGCTTGGCCCGGTATGCGCCACGGTGTACGCGGCTGTGCAGATCGGTCAACCGATCCTCCAACCCCGTCCCGTACTGCTGCCATTTCTCCCCATCGATGCCCGGTGCTGCTCTTCGCTGCAAGGCGAAGTAGCTCTCCCGAAGCAGATCGACGGTCAGATGATGCGGCAGCGCCGTGAACTTCTCCCGCTTGTTGCTGCGTGCATATCCGGCGTTCGGCCTCGCGGCGACCCGCGCAAAACTCACGGTCAGGATGGATTCGCTATCTCCTTTCCTGTGAGACTCTTTCATCCCCTACTTCATGCCGGTTTATCCCGGCGCACCACAAGAATGCACAATTCGGCCCATGGCCCAATGCTAAAATCGAATGAGGAGCCGCACGGCTCGCCACCCCAAGACCATGAGCACCCCGGCAGTCCGCCGCCCCGCCACCGCGCGGGATATTATTCTGGAAGTTGTCCGGAACATGCGGGAGGGCCTGGAGCCCCTGCATTACACGACCCTGCCCCCCGCCATCTACCATGTCTACCTGCATGCCGAGGATTTCGAACGGCTGCGCGGCATCTTTCCGCGCATGCAGGAGGAGACCCGCCAGGCGCTGGACGCGGAAATGGCGGAGCTGAATCGTGCATCGCTGGGCGAGCGCCTGAAGCTGGCGCGCAAGCCCGCGTCGAAAGTAGTAGCTCCAGAGGGCGGCTGGCGCGTCGAGTTCTTCGAGAACACCGACGACGATGTGGAGGCCGGCGATATCGTCATCTATTCCGAGCTGGCTCTGCCCGCCAAACAGGAGTACGGCGCTGGCAGCATGACCAAGCGCATCAACACGCGCCGCTTGGCCGGTGAGCTGACCGCTTCGCAGAAGTACGAAGAACGGCTGCCCGAAACGAAAGAGATGGAAGCCTTCGCCATCATCGATTATCAAGATCAGACAGGCCGCCAGACTTACCGCATGGCCAAGAATCAGATCGTGATCGGGCGCGGCGGGCGCGACTACTGGACCGACCTGAAGCTGACCACGCTACCGGACGTCTCGCGCGAACACGTGCGTTTGCGCCGCGACGCCCAGTCCGGCGAATTCTTCATCAAGGATCTGAGCCGCCTGGGAACCAGCGTGAACGGCGAGCAGATTCCGACCAGCGTGGAATACGTGGATGGCGAGAAGCGCGACAAAAACGTGGAAGTGAAGTTGCCCGCCACGGCGCGCATCGGCTTGGCGGACGTCGTCTTTTTGGACTTTCGTTCGTCTGTGCCTTCATAGATGCCGGTGAAAACCAACCTCCGCTGCGCAGGCGAGAGCCATGTGGGAGTCGTGCGGCAGAACAACGAAGACCGCATACACCTCGATCCGGACCGCGGCATCTTTCTGGTGATCGACGGTATTGGCGGGCAAGCCGCGGGTGAGAAAGCCGCGGACATCGCCATCACTCGCGTGCGCGCGCGGCTGGAGCGCCAGACCGGCACGGTGGAAGACCGCATCCGCGAGGCCATCACGGTGGCCAACAACGAGATCCTGCAGGCGGCCTCGACCAACCCGGAGTGGCTCGGCATGGCGTGCGTCATGACGGTGGCGGTAGTCGAAAATGGCCGCGCCGTCATCGGACACGTCGGCGATTCGCGTTTGTACCAGATCCGGCGCGCAGAGATCCGCAAGATCACGCACGACCATTCGCCGGTGGGCGAGCGCGAAGACAGCCGTCAGATCTCCGAAGCGGAAGCTATGCGGCACCCGCGCCGCAATGAAGTTTATCGCGACGTGGGATCGCAGGAACACGCGCCGGACGATCCCGATTTCATCGAGCTGCTGAGCATCCCGTTCGACCCGGAAAGCGCACTGCTGTTGTGCAGCGATGGTTTGAGCGACCAGGTGACGTCGGCTGAAATCCTGCGCACGGTGCTGGCCAACGCCGGACATCCGGGCGGCGCGGTGCATGAACTGATCGAGGCGGCCAATCGCGCCGGCGGCAAGGACAACGTCAGCGTAGTGGTGGTAGAGGGCGAGCAGTTCGCCGCCGCCCGGCAGGAGCCGCCGCCCGGAATCGCGCCGGCAGGCCGCAGTGTGTTCGCGGGTCGGACGGCGATGTTCGCCTATGGCCTCGTGTTCGCGTCTGTCGTTTTTGCCGTCTTGCGCTATTTTGGCTTGGCCGATCGGCAGCCCGCGGTCCCGCCCGCGCAGACCCTGCAGGTGGGAACCGGCGGATTCGCCACCATCGGCGAAGCGCTGGCGAAGGCCCACGCCGGCGACATCGTGGAGGTCTCCAGCGGTGAATACCCGGAACAGCTTCGGCTGAAGAGCGGAGTCACCCTCAGAGGACGGCTGCCGGATGTGCCCCTCCTGCGCGCCGCCCCCATGCTGAACGGACCGGCGGTCGCCATCGTGGCGGAAGGCGTCCAGGGTGCGCGGGTCTTCGGCTTCCGCATCCGTGCGGATGAGAAGGCGCCGTTGGCCTCCGCCGTGGCGATCGCGGATTCCGACCTCGAATTGCAGGATACCGAGATCGTGGGCGCGGCCACGGGCGTGGAGATCCGCGGAAAGTCCACGGCAGTGTTGCGCGCCAACTCCATCCAGGATTGCCGCGACGCCGGAATCCGGATATCCGGCGATTCCGCGCCATGGATCTTGTATAACGCCATCCTGCGCAATGGCCGCCGCCCACACGATCCGGGGCCGGGCGTGCTGGTCGAAGCGCCCGCGCGTCCCGTGCTGATCGGCAATGTTTTCGGCGACGATGGCGAACCGGTGCGCTTGCCGGAAGGCATGGACAAGGACGCTCTCGCGAAATTCAACTTTTTCCTGCCGGCCACCAAGCCGCCGGCCCGCAACCGCGGAGGAGCGCCACACTAATGGTGCTCCCCGAAAGGCGCAAGGTCGGCAAATACGAAATTCTGCGCAAGCTGGGACGCGGCGGCATGGCGGACGTGTACCTGGCGCAGGATACCGAGCACCAGCGCACGGTGGCGCTGAAGGTGATCGAGCAGGGACCGGATGCCGATTCCCGCGAGACCATCGAAGCCGAGCGGCGCGGTTCGCAATTGCAGGCGAAACTCGCGGAAATCGATGCGCGCGTGGTGCGGATTTTCGACGCGGAAGATATGGACGGCTACTTCGTGGTGGCCATGGAATAT